>OCZU010000184.1_pt1 | contig 44666 bp, 36 predicted proteins | sample 1539001 | NCBI WGS metagenome assembly OCZU01 (sample SAMEA3539306, study PRJEB22396) | soil metagenome | biome: tundra; feature: field; material: soil | place: USA | collected 2010-05 | depth 0.15 m | reverse complement strand
TCTCCTCTCGAGAACTGTCACCATTTTCTATGTCTCACTTTTGGGGTCCACTCCACCCGTCTGTCCCCAGTTTTCAATGCCCAGTTTTCATGGGGACTAACGCGTTTTCAGCATAGCGGGCAGGGTCATTTCGTCACTTACTGCTGCTACCATCGCCGTCGTACAGAAAGAGCCAACCTCAGCGGCTGAAAGCCGCATCCGTTTCGGCTGCCCTACGGCACGAGTGGAACTCGTGCCCTTCCCGATCTGTCGACGGAAGCCGGCGATTCTTCGAGTCAGCCTTGGAGTGGGTGCGGCGTGGCTTCAGGCTTCGGTTTTACGGGTACGTCGTCACGCCTGAGCATGTGTGCTCGCTTCGCTCGCGGGGCGGACGAATGCGTCCGCCCCTACATGGCTGGGGGTCGAACTGGCCTGCTCAAGTTTGGTTTTGGCTTGAGTGGGAGGCTGACACGTCACAGACTTGGGCCGGCGAACGAACTGGATTGTCCTCAGGCCATGGGGACTGACGCGTTTTCAGCACGGCGGGCAGAGTCATTTCGTCACTTACTGCTGCTACCATCGCCGCCGGTTGTTTACTACGGATGAACCCCTGGCGAAACTCCATCCCTCGCGAAGCAGCGCCTAAAGGCGTAGTGATGACGCGGTACTTACGGCACGCATGAATGCGCGCCCTGATATGAATCTCACTTGCACCCCGGCTGTTATGGGTAGGTAGTCTTTGCCTGAGTGTGCGCTCGCTTCGCTCGCGGGGCGGACGAATGCGTCCGCCCCTACATGGCTGGGGGTCGAACTGGCCACTCAAGCCCGGTTTTGGCTTGAGTGGGAGGCTCACAGGTCACAGACTTCGGCCGGCGAACAAAACTAGATTGTCCTCATGATTGTCCTCATGCCATGGGGGTGACGCGTTTTCACGGTTTGAGGTTGCGGCCACTCCCGGCTTGCGGGATGAATCTTGAAGGTGCCATAGTTGATCTAAATCAACAATGTGCCGCAGTTGATCTAAAGCAAGACTTGTCTGAGCCGGAGCCCATGGTCGAATCGATGTCCAACCGGTCGCCAATGGCGGAGGGGTCGCAACGCCATCCCACGGCGGAGCAGGTGCAGCTGCCGAATTTATTTCTTATGGCCATCGAAGCGGCCATTATTGGGACCGATTTGTCGGGAACCGTGAACTTTTGGAATCCGTTTGCGGAAAAGCTGTATGGGTGGTCGTCAGAAGAAGTGGTGGGCCGCAACATCATGGAGATTACCGTCAGTTCAGAAACTGAAGAAGAAGCCAGGAAGTATATGGCGTCTGTGCTGGCGGGAAATAGTTGGGCGGGGGAGTTTCAGGTGCGCTGCAAAGATGGAAATTTTGTAAGCGCGTTTGTGACGCTTTCTCCGGTGAAGGGCGAGGATGGGGCGGCGGTGGGAGTGGTGGGGGTGAGCCAGGATGTGGCAGGGCTTAAGGAGGCGGAAGGGGCGTTGCGGCGGAGTGAAGAACAATTTCAGGCGTTCGCCAATTCGCTGCCGGAGTTGTGCTGGATGACGGACAGCGATGGCCGCGTTTTCTGGCGCAACGAGAGGTGGTACGAGTACACGGGAACGACGCCGCAGCAAATGGAAGGAGAAGGCGGGCAATCGGTGCACGATGCGAAGATGATGCCGTTGATTCTGGAGCGCTGGAAAGAGTCGATCCAGAACGGTACTTCGTTTGAGATGGAGTTTCCACTGCGGGGGGCGGATGGCGTATACCGCTGGTTTCTGACCCGGATTCGACCGGTGCGGGATGACGCGGGGAATATTACGCGCTGGTACGGCACGGCGACGAATATTGACGAACAGCGGCAATTGTTGAAGTCGTTGAGTGAGGCGCGCGACGATCTGGAGAAGCGAGTTTTGGAGCGGACTGCGGAACTGCACACGGCGACGGAGAGTTTGCGGGACTTATCGGCGCGTCTGCTGCGCCTGCGCGACGACGAGCAGAGACGGCTGGCACGCGAACTGCATGACAGTGTAGGGCAGTTGCTGGCGGCGATCGGGATGAACATTGCGGTAGTATCGTCGGAGGCGGATAAGCTGAGTCCGGCGACGGCCAAGTGCGTTGCCGAAAATGCGGGGTTAGTGGATGAGGTGAGCAGAGAGATTCGGACCATCTCCCATCTGCTGCATCCGCCGCTGCTGGATGAGGCGGGGCTGGCCTCTGCCTTGCGGTGGTACACAGAAGGGTTCGCGAAGCGGAGCAGGATTGAGGTGGATCTTGAAATTCCGAGGGATCTGAAACGACTGCCGCACGACACGGAAATCACGATGTTTCGAGTGGTGCAGGAATGCTTGACGAACATCCATCGCCATTCCGGCAGCGCCATGGCGGCCATACGAATTAACCCGCAGGGGGACCGGATCATTCTTGAAGTGCAAGACCGGGGGAAGGGAATCCCGTTGGAAAAGCTACAAAATCTGGCGAGGGTTAACCGGGATGGCGTCGGGTTCGGAGGGATGCGGGAGCGGCTAAGGCAACTGGGGGGCACTCTGGAGATTCAATCGGACGGAAGCGGAACTTTGGTGAGGGCAGTTCTGCCGATTGAACGGGTGGCAAACGAAGATAGTCCGCCAGATTCTAGGCGGGGACGGACGCCCAATTAAAATAGGTCTTTCCTTTCAGTAGGGCTTCTACGGCTGCGAAAAGGCAGCGCAGATCGGACTTTCTACAGAGACCTTTGATTCCCGCTTTCTTCGCCTCTTGTTCGAGCTGGCTTGACGGGTCGATGGTGACCATCAGGACGGGAGCATCGGGGTGCTGTTGGGATAGCTGGCGCCCGGCTTCCAGACCATCCATTTGAGGCATAATGAAGTCCATTACGGTAAGGTTGGGGTCGTGTTCGGACCAGTGCTCGATGGCGCGGCGACCGTCTTCGGCTTCACCGACTACTACCCAGTCCTCCTGCTTTTCGAGCGCAGTTCTCAGTTGGGAGCGGATCATGGCGTTATCGTCCACTAGAAAAATTCGGACCACGGGACTCCTTTCTGAACAGGTGAGGATACGGGGGGAGCGGCCGCCGTGGTTCTTCGATAGTGCAAAAGTACTGCGCGGGGGTTCGAAAGGCTATACAGCGCTGACCTGATGAAGGGAAAAGATTTCCGTCGCGAAGAGGGGGAAACTCAGATTGAATCCAGTAGGCTGCGGAAAAAGTCTTTTCATGTTGAAGGTGTCGCCTCTGAGTTTTGAGGCACTTACGGCGCGGCTCGAAACCGAGCCCTTTCAAAACGGGGTCGCCGGCCGAGTTTTTCCGCAGCCTGCTGAGGCAATCTCATAATCGCGGATGGACTGGAGGCAAGTTCGGTTCTCACGCACACTCTTTAGGCCCCCGAGGTAACCCCTTCCCTCAACCTTTTCTGGTATCCGCGTCCGCCTTCGCCTATGATAATTGTCATTCTCGATGAGGGCAGCGGTTGTTCCGCCCGGCGGAGTTCACCTTGGGTGCGTTTGGAGAAAAACTGCGCAAACAGCGCGAGCAGCGTGGCATCTCGCTCGACGCCATCTCCACCACCACAAAAATCAGTCCCCGCATGCTGCGCGCCATCGAGGACGAACATTTTGACCAGCTTCCGGGCGGCGTTTTTAACAAGGGCTTTGTCCGCGCCTACGCCCGCCAGGTCGGCCTCGACGAAGAAGAAACCATATCCGACTATCTGACCGCGTTGCGCGAGAGCCAGATTCAATCCCAAACCATCCTGCCGAACTTCCGCAACTCCAACGACAATCCCGCGGCAGAAAGAGCAGAGGCCGAACCCACTCGTCTCAACCCCAATGTCGATCTTGCCGGCAAGGATGCTCACAACCACGGCAACGGCAATATGGGTCTCCGCAGCGACCGTCTTGAAAGCAGCGCAGCCGGGGATTCAGCTACCGATCGCCGGATACTGACGGATGACCGTCGAAAGGAAGCTCGTCGCAACAAAGACCGTGAAGTTCGTTCCAATCACGGCCATCCTCATGAAGCCCGACCCGAGGCGGATGGTCCCGACGGGAGCCTCAAGGGCGATGCTCCCTCGACGCCGCTTTCTTTCCTGAACCTCAGTTCCGCCCCGTCCTCTTCCCAGCTTTCGCCGCACAGCCATTCCGGACCCATCGCAGTGGAGCATCCTTCGCGCCGCGTCCCCTGGGAAAGACTGGCCGCCGCTCTGCTGCTGATCACCGTGACGCTGGCCTTGTGGACTCTTCGCCATCGGAGCCAGGCTGCAGCGGCTTCCCAGCCCGCAGCCTCTTCCCATGCCAGTCCGGTTCCTACGGTCCCAGCCCTCAATTCCAAGGCGCCGTCCACCGCAACTCCATCGCTGACCGCGAAACACTCTCCGCCATCGGCTGCACCCGCCAACCTCCCAACTGCAATCCCTCCCGATGCAGACGTTAACCCGCCAGTGGCGAAGCCTCACCCCCGGGAGACCGCTGCCAAGCCGCCGCTCACCTTCACGCTGCTGATCCGCGCCGACCAAACATCCTGGGTCTTAATCACCGCCGACGGCCAAATCGTGGCGCAAGAAACCCTGATCGCTCCCGCCAACACGTCCGTTCGCGCCAGCCGCGAGATCATCGTAAGAGTTGGCAACGCCGCCGGCATCAGTTTTCTGCTCAACGGCAAAGAAATCCCCACGCAGGGCAATCCCGGTGAAGTCCGCACCTTCACCTTCGATGCCACCGGCATGCGAGCCTCCGCCGCTGTGCCATCCCCGAATACCACTCGCTAGTTTCGAATGGAATCTCAATAGCCGACTGTCGGGCGTGGACGGGAGACTGCTGCCGTGGGCAACGTGGCGCGCCTCAAAAATCGTGATTTTCTAACAATGCCGCCACCGACGCGGTGAAGATGGCTCGCGTTTCCTCTGCATCCTTGGGCAGGATCGTCTTCGCGATCATGAGCATCGCCGCTCCGTGGGACAGCATCCACAATGCTGTAGTAAGACGCACGTGGTCCTCTGGCGCTCCGCCGAACTTCTCGGCCAGCTTTTGCCTCATGGTGTCTCGCGCCGGACGCCCCACAGTATTCTTGGCGCCTGCGCGAATGGAGTGCGCCGAATAAAACAGCTCGTATTCGTGCCGATAAAACAATTCGTACTCGTGGGGGTGGCTTAGCCCGTAATCCACATAGCGCTCACAAGCATCTTCCGGGGACGGCGCCGCTCGCAGCACCGCGGCAAACTCCAGCCGGATGCACTGCAGCAACGCCCGCAGAATGTCTTCCCGGTCCCGGAAGCGCCGGTAAACCGCCGGCGTATTTGTTCCCGCCGCTTCCGCGACCGCCCGCATGGTGAGCGCGCTCTCTCCTCCCTTTTTCCACAGTTTTCGCGCTGCCTTCAGGATTTGCTCTTCCAAGTCAGGGTTGGATGGGCGGGGCACGTTATCTCCTTGGATCGGTCGAGTCCCGACCGTTATGTGTACCAGGTAAACATAACATTGTTAAGCAAATTAGAAAATCGATTCTTTGCCTGCAATATAGTGTTGACATCGTAAATATAACGTTGTATAAATATTTAGCAATTGGGCCCCCTTCCGGTATTTTGATTCTCAGGAGTTAGGAGATGTATTCGTGGGAGAACCCTGACGATAGAATTTCCATCGTCCAAATGAATTCTGAACTACGTCACGCGCAACTGGAACTGCTCAGCGCGCATTGTGCCACGCACCAGCTTCGCCTGCGCTTTTCCACCGACGATCTGGCCCGCTTCAGCCAGCGCGATGTCCTCCGCAAGTCGGTCCAGGCGGCCGCCGAGCTCAGCGAATATTACACGTCCATCGAAAATAAAATTCCCGCTGCGGAGGCCGCCTCCGAGCCTCTCACCCAGCTTACCGAGGAACGAATCGGCGAGGCCATCGATCTGGTTTCTTCCTATTTGCGCGACCAGCGGGAACGCCATTTCCATTCGGCCGCACCTCTCACTAAGCACCAAAAGGCCCTCCTGTGGCCGTATTTTTCGCCGGCCCTGCTTGATCGGGTAAGAGTTGCCGAACGCAACGGTGAACGTCTCCCCAATCCTCCTTTTTACGCCGAAGCCCGGGCCTTTGGTTTTGCCCATCTCCCCGAGGTCACGCACATGCACTCCTTGACTTTTCTGGACGTTGTCGTGTTCAACGAGAAAGTCACCGAGCGCTGCCTGTTTCACGGACTGGTGCATGCCGTCCAGTTTGAAGTGCTGGGACTCGAGCGCTACACCGAGCTTTTCGTCCGCGGCTTCCTGAGTACCAAGCTTCATTTCTCTGTGCCGCTTGAGGCCCATGCCTTTTCCCTTGAGTCAAAATTCATGGGCTCACCCGCGCACAGGTTTTCCGTCGAAGATCAGGTTCGTCTCTGGGTCAAACAAGGCCGCTATTAGTCTGGCTGCGATCCAACAAGATCCGAAGCGAGCAGTCTTCGGATAAACGGGGTCCTCCCCCACCGCGGTCCCAGGGGCGGCATCAGCCGCCTCTGGGACTGAAAACTCTGTCCCATTCCGAACGCAAGAGAGCCCAGCGCCCGGTAGTGGCTCAGTTTGCCGGTCTTGACCAGGAAACCGTCGAGCTTCGCTCGACCGGACAGCCCCTTCGACTTCGCTCAGGGCAGGCTCGGGGAAGCTGTCCCCACATGAGCATCTCAGTAAACTGAGCTACTACCCAGCGCCCACCTGACGCGCCGCTAGTTTCCTCGCGCCACACTTGAGACTTGACCCGTGGCATCGCGCGCCCCCAGCCGTCGCATCGCCCCCAGGAAAATCTGATTCTGTTCTGGCGTGCCGATGGTCACACGAATGCAATTCGGCGCTCCCCAGGGCCCCAGAGGGCGCACGGCCACGCCTTCCTCCTGCAACCGGTTGGCCACAGCGGCGGCTTCTTCTCCCAGATCGCAGAACAGAAAATTCGCCGAGGTCGGAAGCACGCGATATCCCAGCGCCGCCAATCCCTGGCCGAGATCCCGCGATTGTATGGCATTGTTCTCCACCACGCGTTGCAGGTGGTTGCGGTCGTCGAGCGCCGCCAATGCCGCAGCCTGCGCCACAGAGGACACGGAGAATGTATTGCGCATGCGCGCGCAATATCCCAGCAATTCCGCCGGGCCCAGACCGTAACCCACGCGCAGGCCGGCGAGTCCGTGCGCTTTGGAAAATGTTCGCAGCACCACCACGCTCGCGCCCTGGCGCACATAATCCAGCGAGTTCGAGTAGGTAACACCCCGCAGCGCGGCGAAGTGTTGCGCAAATTCGTAGTAAGCCTCATCCAACGCCACAACCACATGGGCGGGAACCTGCGCCACAAAGCGCTCCACTACGGCCGCTTCCACCATGGTGCCGGTAGGGTTGTTGGGGTTTGCCAGAAAAACGATGCGCGTGTTGGAATCGATTGCGGCGAGAATTGCTTCGAGATCAAAACGGTCGCTGCGCATGGGCGCTTCGATGAGATGCGCTCCCGCCGCCTGCGCCGCCATCGAATACACGATGAATGACCGTTCACTGGTCACCGCGTTGAGCCCCGGCGCGAGCAGCGTCTGGCACAGCAGGCTCAGCAAGGCGGTTGAGCCCGCCGTAACCAGCACCTGCTCCGGTGGCAGCCCGTGATGTGCCGCCAATTTCAGGCGCAGCGGGCTGCAATCGTCGTCAGGATAAGATCCCGCCGCGGCCAGCGCGCTCCGCATGGCGTCGATGGCATGCGCCGAAGGCCCAAATGGATTTTCGTTGGAATCGAGTTTGATCAGCTGGTTGAGAAGTGGAGCCCGGCGCTCCAGCGCCGCCGGGGTTGTACCCGGAACATTCGTCGTGCCCATGTCGCGGGCCGGCTTGGAAACCAGATCGAAGAAACGGCTCATGGCTGCCGCCCATCATGCCATGGATCGCTTTGCTCCCGCCATCGGTTTGTTGCAAGCGGTCTGCAGGCGATCCACTTCCGCCTGGGTGAGCGCGCGAAATTGGCCCGGTGGAACATCCAGCGTAAGCGGGCCGTAGCGGACGCGCTTAATCTTCTCCACATGATGTCCGACTTTTTCAAACATCCGCCGGATCTCGCGATTGCGGCCTTCGATCAACGTGACCTCGTACCACGGATTGTTCGCCTCTTTCACCAGCCGAATACCCGCCGGCGCGGTGCGCACCCGGCGGCCATCTTCGGTGGCGATCGAAACTCCAGCGCGCAACTTCTCCAGCGATTCGGCGCTCGGTACTCCCGCAACCTTCACCACATAAGTTTTTGGTACCTGCGACGCCGCCTTCATCAACTTGTTCGCCAGTGCGCCATCGTTGGTCAACAGCAACAGTCCCTCGCTGGCATAATCGAGCCGCCCCACCGGATAAACACGCTTCTTCACACCACGGATCAATTGCATCACCGTCGGGCGCTTTTCCGGATCGCTCACCGTGGTCACGTAGCCTTTAGGTTTGTTCAGCAGCAGGTAGACGTGATGCTGCGCGCCCTGCAGCAGCTTGCCATCCACGCGGATGTGATCGGTGTCCGGATCAGCCTTGGTGCCCAGTTCCGTCACCACGGTTCCATTTACCTTCACGTGGCCCGCGCTGATCAGTTCCTCGGCTTTGCGTCGGGAAGCAATCCCCGCGGCGGCAATAATTTTTTGCAGACGTTCAGCAGTCATCGACAACTTCCAATCTGGATTTCGGATTCAGTTTGAAAGGGCGCGGCTTTAGCCCGCGCCGTAAAGCCAATAAAAATCAACAGCGGCTTTACAGGTTGCGGAAACAGTCGTCGAGGGCGCAAACAACTCACCTCAGGCGCTTAAGCGCGGACACATTTTCAACGACTTAACGGCACGAGTAAACTCGTGCCCTTCCTTTTCCGTTGGGAAGCTTGAGTTTTTCCGCAGCCTGTTTAGCCGCCGTGCATACCTTCAATCGCCGAGCCTCCAGCGATCTTGCCTCTGGAATCTATTCCTTCTGAACAGCAGACTTCGCGATTTCCTGCGGCTGCGCAGAACTATCATCATGCGCTTCCGCCGCGTCTTCCGCCGGAATCAACTCTCCCTGAAACGATTCGGCCACCAGCTTTTCGAACTCCTCCATGCTGGGCAGTTCGCTTACGTCCTTCAACCCAAAGCGCATCAGGAATTCTTTCGTGGTCTTATAAAGAATCGGCCGCCCGATCACCTGCTTGCGTCCCGCGGTAGTAATCAGCTTGCGATCCAGCAAGGTCGCAATCACTCCCCCGGAATCCACGCCGCGAATCTCGTTGATCTCCGGCACCGTCGCAGGCTGCTTATAGGCAATCACCGCCAAAGTTTCCAAAGCCGGCAGCGACAGCCGGATCGGCGGCTTCAGGCTCTTGGCAAAGCTGCGCACCATTTCGTGCTGCTCGGGCTTGGTCGACATGCGATACCCGCCCGCGACCTGGCGAATCTCGATGCCGTGATCGGACGCATCGTAACCCGCAACCAGTTCTTCCAGCGCCGCCCGCACTCGCGACTTCACCTCGGTCTCGTCCGCCGCGCCCTCGGCAATCACCGACTCTTTGACGAGTTGCACCATATGCTCCGTCGTAATCGGCGTCTCCGCCGCGTAAACAATGGCTTCGAGTTGTGCTTTCAGACTCATAAAATCAGTTGCCAGTTGCCAGTTGCCGGTTGCCAGTAAATTCAAAACCAGATCGGGGATCGCAAAATGCTCGGTTAGCAAAACTCATATTCGTAAACAGCCAAACAGGAGCAGGTTTTACTGGCAACTGGGTACTGGCAACTGCTCTTACCGCCAATCATCCCGCACCGCAGCCTGTTCCGCCATCACTGCGTCGAACCCGGTATGCTTGCGCACCGCGATCTCGCCGAAAAGTTGGTCCTGACGAACCTGAATCGCCTGCAACCGTACCATTTCCAACAACGCGAGGAACATGCACACTAAAGCCTGCCGCGACGGCACGCGCAGCAAAAGCTGCTTCAAACGGATGGGGCGTGATTCGAGCGCCAACCGCCGCCGCAGATAATCAATCATCTGGCCCACCGTCACGGTTTCTTCATCCACATTGATGACCGGCCGGGTGCGCACACGTTCAAGAATTTGCTGGAAGGTCTTGACCAGATCGATCACGTCCGCGGCCATCTCCGGCTCGGTGCCTTCCGCGTCCATAAACTCCTTCAACGCTGGATTGGTCAGCACCGCATCTTCGATCTGTTGCTTCTGCAAAAGCATCTGCGCCGCCGATTTAAATTTCTCGTGCTCCAGCAGCCGGTTCACCAGCTCGGTTCGCGGATCTTCCAACTCCTCCGCCTTCGGCGACGGATCGCGCGGCAGCAGCATCTTCGACTTGATGTGAATCAGCACCGCGGCCATATAAATAAAGTCAGCCGCCACATTCACATCCAGCTCGCGAATTTTTTCCACGTACGCCAGATACTGCGCCGTTATCCGCGCAATGGGGATGTCGTAGATGTCGATGTCCTGCTTGCGAATCAAATCCAGCAGCAGGTCGAGCGGCCCTTCGTATACATCGGTTACAGAAACCGCGAAAGGGGAATCGCTCTCCTCTCGCTTTTGTGAATCCGGTTTTTGCGAATCTGATTTCCCCCCAGGCTTCGCATGCGCGGATTGATTCGCCACCAGCGCCGGCGACGCCGACCCAGCCAAACTCTCCGCGGAAGCAACGATTCGATCTACCATCCTACTTTCCATTTTCCCCCGCCGGTGCTTCATACGCAATCGACATTCCCATCGCCTCGCGCACATCGTCCATAGTTTCGGCCGCCGCCTTACGCGCCCGCTCCGTGCCAGCCTCAAGAATATCCCAAGCCAGCCGCGGATTCTCCTCGAATTTCTTGCGCCGCTGCTGCATCGGATTCAGCAACTGCACCAGCGCGTCCGCCGCCCAGCCTTTGCACTCGATGCACCCAATGCCCGCCGACCGGCATCCGGCATTCACTTTGTCCATGGTAGCCCGATCACTGAAAAGTTTGTGCAGATCACCCACCGGGCACACATCCGGATTCCCCGGATCAGACCGTCGCACCCGCGCTGGATCGGTGACCATCGTCTTCAACTTCTGCCGCACCACCGGCTCCGGATCAGTCAACAAAATGGTGTTGCCATACGACTTCGACATCTTGCGGCCATCGGTCCCCGGCAGCTTGGGCGCAACCGTGAGTAAAGATTTCGGCTCCGGAAAAACCTCACCATAAAAGCCGTTGAACCTTCGCGCAATCTCCCGCGTGAGCTCCACGTGCGCCACCTGATCCTCACCCACCGGAACAACATCCGCCTTGTAAATCAAAATGTCCGCCGACTGCAGCACGGGATAGCCCAAGAAACCATACGTTCCCAGATCTTTGTCCTTGATGTTCTCCCGCTGCTCCTTGTAGGTGGGAACCCGCTCCAGCCAGCCCAGCGGAGTGATCATGGAAAACAGCAGGTGCAACTCGGCGTGCGCCGGAACGTGCGACTGAATGAAGATCACAGACTTCTCCGGATCGAGGCCCGCCGCCAGCCAATCCAGCGCCACCTCCAGCGAATTCTCTTTCACCCGCGAAGTGTCGGCATAGTCAGTGGTGAGCGCGTGCCAGTCGGCCACTTCAAAGAAGCACTGATACTCATCCTGCATGCGCACCCAGTTATCGAGCGCGCCCACATAATTTCCAAGATGCAATTTTCCGGTCGAGCGCATGCCGCTGAGCACGCGCTTACGCAATTTGGTCGAAGTTGTCATCAGTTTTTCAACGATTTGTGACCAGGCACACCGGAATCACAGCGCCCAAATTCACAGGTAGCAGCATCATGCAGAGTATTGTCGATACTACCATGCAAGGCGCGGATTTGTGAGCATTCCGACAGTTTGGTGATGGCTCAGTTTGAGAGGGGCGGCTGTGTGCGCACGGAGATCCCTCGTCCCGCTGGTGAAAACGCGGGACTTCGGGATGACGCTTCCAAAGAAAACTTAGCGGACCGGCGGATCGCAATGCTTTATAATTCGCGCTCCACTCGGCTCGCCGGAACGAACTCGTCCGCATGTCCCATCTCGCCCGCAAACTCCGCCTCACCGATTACTTCACGCTGGCCTGGGGCACCATGGTGGGCGTTGGCTGGCTGGTGGTCATGGACGACTGGCTGCTGCGCGGCGGCGCTCTGGGCGCGCTGCTCGGCTTCGCCATCGGCGGTGGGCTGCTTTTCCCGATTGGCTGGGTTTATGGCAGGCTCGTCGCCGCCATGCCAGACGCCGCCGGCGAGATCGCTTACACCGCCGCGGCTTTTTCCCGTCCGGTCAGCTTCTCCACCGGATGGATGATGATGCTCGCCTACTTTATCGTTTGCCCTTGGGAGGCCGTCGCCCTCGGCCGCATCGCCGGCTACATCGTTCCCGCGCTCGATTCGATCGAGATCTACCGCATCGCCGGACGCCCCGTCTATCTTCCACATCTCCTCATCGGCCTTGCCCTCACCGCGCTGCTCACCACGCTCAACTATCGCGGCATCCGCCTCAGCGCGACCTTCCAGAACTGGACGTCCTTCGGCACTCTCGCCCTCTTTATCGTTTTCATCGCGCTCGGCGTCAGCAGAGGATCGCCGCGCAACTTCCCGCCGCTCTTCACTCACGCGCCGCTGGTTTCGTTTCTGCTTATGATTCAGGTCGTCCCATATTTCATGACCGGATTCGAATCCGTCAGCAAGGCCGCCGAAGAATCCACTCCTGAATTCCGCAGCCAAAGCTTTCTCAAAGCCATCTGGATGGCCATCCTCGTCGGCATTCTCTTTTACACAATCGTCATCGCCGCCGTCGCCTTCGTGGCTCCGTGGCGCGATCTGACCGGCGAGAAATTTATGACCGCCGTCGCCTTTCAGCGTGCTGTGGGCTCGCGCTGGATCGTCAACGTAATCCTCGCCGCCGCACTACTCTCGCTGTTCAAATGCTTCAACGGAAATTTCGTTGCCGCCAGCCGCTTGCTGTTTGCTCTCGGACGCCGTAATCTCATCGATGCCCGCGCCGGCCAAATCCATCCTCAGCATCAGACCCCGTCCATCGCGGTTCTTTGTATCGGACTCGCCACCGCCGCCTGTATGCTCCTCGGGGATGCCATCCTGGTCCCGATTACAGAAGTCGGCTCGGTCGCCTGCGCGATAGGCTGGGCAGCAACCTGTGCCGCATACATTTCCATGGGACGCTCTCGAACCTTGCCCGGCCAACTATGCCTGTCGGCAGTCGAATGGAGCGTAGCTGGGTTAGGCTTGCTGGTAGCCATCGCAATGTTGCTGATGAAAGTCGTGCCCGCGATCCCCGGCCATTTCACGGTCTACGAATGGCTGGCGCTCGGGATCTGGATTGTCTTGGGCGCGATCGCGAGACGCCGCGCGACGGCAGCCTAGCAGCCTGCGTCGAGCTTCTGATTCGTAGCAGGGCATGCCTTCAGACATGCCGAAAGAGCCGCTCCGGTTAACACGCCTTTAGGAGGTTGCGGAAAAGTCCTTCGCAGTGGAGTATTCGATCCGGCGGCTGAAGCCGCTGTTGATTTTATTGGGCTTTTGCGGCGCGACTGGAAGTCGCGCCCTTTCAAAGCCTCCGAGAATCGAGTTTTTCCGCAGCCTCTTAGGCGCTGCATTCGAAGAAAGGGAAACTGATGAAAGCTTACCCACCAAATTTCGTTCTCGCGATCGTTTTACTGTTTACCACTGCGCATCCATTTTTGGCGCAAACGCCGTCGGCCTTCGACCTCGTCATCACCAACGGCCACATCATCGACGGCACCGGCTCTCCGTGGTATTCCGGCGATCTCGGCATCCGCGACGGAAAAGTCGCCGCCATCGGCAATCTAGCCGCCGCACCTCGCAAGCGCACCATCGACGCCGCCGGCAAGGTCGTCGCTCCCGGCTTCATCGACATGCTCGGCCAATCCGAACTCTCCATCCTCGTAGAGCCGCGTCTGCCCTCGAAAATCTATCAAGGCATCACCACCGAGATCACCGGCGAAGGCGGCACCATCGCGCCTCTCAATGATGCCATCATTCAATCCGATCGCACCGGCTACGAGCACTATCACATCACTCCCGACTGGCGAACCTTCCGCCAGTATTTTGCCCGCATCGAAAAGCAAGGCATGGGCATTAACCTGGCCAGCTACGTCGGCGCCACGCAAGTCCGCCGCATGGTGCTCGGGGACGACAACAAACAACCTTCGCCCGAACAACTCGAGCAGATGAAAACCCTCGTGCGCGAGGCCATGAAAGATGGCACGGTCGGCGTTTCCACCGCGCTTGAGTACGCTCCCGCGCCGTATGCAAAAACTGAAGAGCTGATCGCTCTCGCCGCAGAAGGTGGCAAATTCGGCGGCATCTACTCGACCCACATGCGCAACGAAAGCGACTCGGTGATCGAAGCCATCGACGAAGCACTGCGCATCGGCCGCGAAGCTCACGTCCCGGTGGAAATCTGGCACATTAAAGTTGCCGGGAAAAATAACTGGGGACGCATGCCCGAAGTCGTCGCCAAAATCAACGCGGCCCGCGCCTCTGGCGCCGACGTCACCGCCGACACCTACGCCTACACCGCATGGTTCAACGATCTCTCGGCCTTCATTCCGCAATGGGCGCACGATGGCGGAACCGCAAAACTCGTCGAGCGCCTCAAAGATCCCGCCACCCGCGAGCGCATCCGCAAAGACATGCTCACGCCCTCCAAAGATTGGGACAACGAATGGCAGGAAATTCCTGGCCCTGACGCCGTCCTGATCGGCATCATGCAGAATCCCAAGGTGCTTCCGCTGGAAGGCAAACGTATTTCCGAGATCGCGAAACTCTGGAACAAAGATCCCATGGATGCCCTCTTCGATTTCCTTATCGAAGATCCCAACACCGGCGTCGCCGTCTTCGGCATGTCTCAAGCCGATGTCACGCTGGCGCTGCAGCAGCCCTGGGTCGCCATCGACAACGATTCTTCCGGCACTTCGCCCGAAGGCCTGCTGGGCCAGGAACATCCTCACCCGCGCGCCTACGGAACCTTCCCGCGCATCCTGCGCAAGTATGTCCGCGAAGAAAAAGCTTTGACGCTGGAAGATGCGATCCGCAAGATGTCTGCGCTGCCCGCCCAGCGCCTGCGCCTGACAGACCGCGGCGTTCTCAAGGCAGGCATGTGGGCCGACGTAGTCATCTTCGATCCCGCAACCGTGCGCGACCTGGCCACGTTCGACAATCCAAATCAGCTCTCGGAAGGAATGGACTACGTCATGGTGAATGGCGTGCCGGTGATCGATCAGGGCAAGATGACGGGAGCGTTGCCGGGAAAAGTTCTGCGCGGCGCGGGATACGTCCCGTAATGCAGAAATAAAATCAGAGGATGGCGATCCGAGAAATGTGGTTGAGGCTGGGATAAAACTGTTTAGCCGGGGGACCATGGATCAGCCGATGCAAATCATCTCCACATAAGCCCACCTACGGCTTAAGCCGCGCCTGCGTCTCCGCCGTCGGCGTCACAGCCACCCGCGGTTCCGCCACAGTACCCGTGATGCTATACACGAGCGAACCCGCGCCTGCGGCTTTCACTTCCGTTTCAGCAAGCAGTTTGAAGTCCAGCACTTGCCCAAACGACGCCGTGCCGCTGATCTCATATACTCCTCCGGAAGAAACCAGCGCACCCTTCTCCACTTCAATCTTCCCATCATGCAGCCGTGCGCGCCCCTGCCAGCGCGCGATCTGCAGGGGTCCATCATCGCTCGCGAGCGAGATGTGCGACAAAACTCCATCCCGCAGATCGAACCGAAGTCCGCCCTCGGCCGATTGCCAGAATGCCGCGGCATCCGTTCCCGATGCCTTGAACTGATAGGTCCCGCCCGCGGTTCCCGAAATCCACGGATCGTGCATTGCGCTCGCCATCTGCTCCAGAGAAATTCCCGTCAGCGTTCCACCGCCTGTGTACACCGGAGATACCGCGGTGAAATCCGCCTGCCAATCGCCGCGATGCTTTCCTCCCAGCAGATCCGCACGCAGATCCGAAACCTTCAGCTTTCCACGGTCCAGGTCGACCGTAGCGGAAACTCGCTCCGCAACGATAGTGTGAATCCGCAAGCGGCCCGCATTCACTTTTCCCGACGCCCGCAAGTTTTCCATAAACGCCGCCGCCCCAGGTTCGGCAGAGGTCAGCACCTGATACCAGCGCCGCTGGCTCGGTTGCGGACCCAGCCACTCGTAAATGCCATTCAGCCCGAGCTCGCCGGTATCCAAATTAAAGTGGACCAGACAGGCTCCCGGCGTTCCACAACCACGCGCCAATACCACAGAACCGGTCCATTCCGCATCGGCGGCCCGTGCTCTCAACTTTTCCACGCGCGCTTCATCGGGCAAGAGCTTTAATTCCGCCGAGGAGATTTCGATCGGCCCATTCGCTCCTCGCACCGTCGCGCGGACGTTGCGCATTTGCACTGTGCCTATCACTTTCGGCAAAGAAAATCCCGCAGGAGTTCCCGGCGCGCTTCCTGCCCACGATCCGCCAATCTGCAAGTCCATCTGGGCCGCGCCTTCCACACTGGCCTTCACCGCCTGCAACCCGAGCAGGCTCGCGATACGCAACGTGTGCGATACTTCCCCATCTCCGCGAACTGCGATTCCGTAACCGGACCGCCCCACCCAGCCTCGCGCCTGCGCCGGCACAGGCCGCCCCAGCGCCACAGGGAAAGGTCCGAACTCAATCAGTAGTTCTCCCTCAACTGGAAAAGCCTCGCCATCGAACCGCCGAACCGCTCTTCCCCGCAATGAATCGCGAGTGCCCCGCTCCGAACTAACTACAAAGGGTACGCTGCCCGGAGCGATTTCCACTTTACTGTTTGCCGACTGCAGCCGAAGATTCGCAATCTCGCCGCGTCCCTGAAACTCTGGCCCTCTCGGGGATGCCCCGGATTCTTTCACGGTGAGATTACCTAGCACGCTTCCCGTCGCCACCAGATCCGCCGGCAGATCCTTCTTGGCGCGCCGTGCCAGTTGCGCGACCGCACTCGCGGGCACGTTTTCCACGTTCAGCACCAATTCCAGCCGGTGCACTCCGGGCGCCCCGGCATCGCCGTGCAGCGTGACCATGCCATTGCCCACGGGCGCGCTGCAAAAGATTTCGCGCATCATGCCTTCCGCTGAACTGTACTTGCCATCGCAATGCGCCGCCAATCCCAATTCCTCACTGGTCGAGATGTCATAGCGGTGGAAGTTCCGGATCGCCGTATCCGCCGCTACCTGCATCGTCCCCGGAGTGCCGCTCAGGGTTGCTTCCATCAGAACTTCGCCGCGCCAGCCCTTGTCATTGCCTGATACCAGTTTGCTCAGTTGCCCCAGTTGCGCGCGCTCCCACGAGAGATTGAACCGCAGGGGAGTTTCGCGCAAGCTCCCGGCCCGCTGCCAAGTGCCGTTCATCCGCAGCAGGCCGGTGTCGCTCAAACTCATGTCGGTGCGAAGCGGTTCGGCTTTCAACCGCACTCCCCACTGATTTTCCGATTCCTGCCACAACACAAAGTCCGCATTCAGCAACGCGTATGGTTTTTTCTCCGCCCCCGCCTTGAAATTGATGCGGCCGGAACTGGCCTCAATGTAGGGAAATCCCGGACGCGCTTCACGCTTGGATTTCGCGGTAGGCGCCAGAGGCGTGCGCGCTGTGCGTTCCAGCAGAGCCTCCCAGTTCCAGCGCCCATCGTCTCTTCGCACCAGATTCAAGCTGGGCTCAGTCAGTTCCAGACGGGAAATATCCAGCCGTCCGCGCACCAGCGAAGTCAACCGCACCACCGCCGTCACCTCCGGCGCGCGCAGCATAGGCTCCGCGCCGAATGAGGGATCTTCGTAGATGACCACGTTTTCCAGATCGAACCCCGGCCGTGGCAAAAATCGGAGGTGGACGGATCCAATCTCCGTCGGACGGGCCACTGCCTGGCTGATGGAATTCGCAATCCGGGCCTTCAGCCGCGAAACGCCCGGACGCACGAGGAACAGAATGAGCAGAATCGCAACGGCCGCGGCCGCAACCCGCCGCTTGGAAGAGAAAGGCTTCACCGCACTACTCGCAACGTTCGCCGCCAGCGCGTCTCATCAAAAAAGTGCAACACCACATGTCCCACAAAACCCACGCGATCCGCTAGCCCGGTTCTTAGATACTCGCCGTCCGGTGTTTCAAACGACCAGTAAATGAACATCGGGCTCCCAATAATATTCGCCTGCGGAATGAAGCCCCAGTAGCGGCTGTCCAGGCTCACTCCCCGGTGGTCCCCCATCGCAAAATAATGACCGGGAGGCACTACCAAATCGTCCCCCTGGATGTGCGACGCCAACTCTGCCGCCCATCTCGGAGAAATATTCGGGTCCTCCGGAGCCACAGCGGGAAAACTGTTTCGATAGAAATCGAGCGGCGAGTCGTGGTCATGCAGCACGTAAGCTTCGTTCAACGCCTCGCCGTTGCGATACACCACTCCATTGCGCAGGTGAATGCGGTCGCCAGGTATTCCCATGATCCGCTTCACCACGTACATTCCTGTATATTGCGAATCCGGATGCAGAAACACAACGATATTCCCACGCCGCACCGTGCGATAAGGAAGCAGCGGTCCTACCCACGAAGTCCTGGGTGCAAACTGGAGCCGGTTCACCAACACGTGATCGCCGATCAGCAGCGTGTTCTCCATCGAACTGGAGGGAATCTCAAAGGCGTGAACGACGAATGTGAGGACGAAAACTATTTTCACAGCCGCCGCAGCCACGGAACTCAGAAATTCCACCGTGGTCTCGCGCGGTTTCTCGTCGACCTCACTTTGCGGCTTACTCTGTTTTCTGCTCACTGATCAACCCGTCCCGTCGGAGGGAGAATCGCCCGAAGGAAAAAATCTTTACTTCACCACGCGCAAGGTTCGCCGCCACCGCGTCTCGTCAAAGAAGTGCAACACCACGTGCGCCAGAAAGCCAATGCGGTCGCCCATGTCAGTCTTGCGATACTGATCGCCGGGCGTCTCAAACGACCAGTAAATAAACATCGGACGCCCGATAATATTTTCCTGCGGAATGAAGCCCCAGTAGCGGCTGTCCAGGCTCACGTCACGGTTGTCGCCCATCGCAAAATAGTGGCCGGGTGGCACAACCAGATCATCGCCCTGAATGTAGCTGGGCAACTCCGGCTCCCAGCACGGATAGACGTTACCGCTTTCCGAGGGCGGCACGGCGGGAAAATTGTCGCGGTAAGGATTCGGGAACGACGCCGCATCCTGCGAGTGAATCACATACGGCTCTTTCAACTCCTCGCCATTGCGGTACACGTTGCCGTTGCGAAGGTGAATGCGGTCGCCCGCCACACCCATGATCCGCTTGACCACATACAATCCCGGCTCACATGGCGCCAGAAATACTACAATGTCGCCGCGCTTCACTTGGCGATAGGGAAGCAGTGGTCCCACCCACGAAGTCTTCGGAGCGAACTGAATGCGGTTCACAAACACGTGATCGCCGATCTCGAGCGTGTGCTCCATTGAGCTGGAAGGGATCTCAAATGCCTGCACCACAAAAGTGATGATGAACAAGCCCGTGACCAGCACCGCGGCCAGGGAAGACATGAATTCCACTGGAGTCTCTCGTGGTTTTTCTTCTTCGACCTCGTTCTTTGCTTTGCTATCTTTTTTCGCCACCGTGATCAATCCGTCCAATCTTGCTTTGCAACGCTATCTTATCCGCAGAAAGTTTAATTCACCAACCGCAGCGTGCGGTTCCAGCGCGTGATCTGGAAAATATGGGTCACGGCATAGGCAAAGTGCGCCAGTTTGCCCGCCACGGAATTCGGCGCCGTAAGCTCGCCGTCTCCCGCTTGCATCGACCAGTAAATCAGCAGCGGCCGCCCAATAATGTTGCCCTGCGGCACGAACCCCCAGTAGCGGCTGTCGTAACTATCGTCGCGATTGTCACCCATCACAAAATAATGCCCCTGAGGAACAATCAGTTGTCCGTCGTCCACCAGCTTTCGCAGTTGCACCCACCACTCCGGAGTCTCCCCCGCCGCCACATCCAGCCGCGGAAAACTATCGCGGAACAAGTCGTTCGCCGGACGGCTGAAGTGCGCGTATGGCTCCTTGAGCGACACTCCATTCACGAACACCTGCTTATTGATCAGCCGCACCCGGTCCCCGGGCACGCCAATCACCCGCTTCACGAAATGCTGCGCCGGGTTCACCGGATAGTGAAACACCACGATGTCGCCACGCTGCACCCGGCGGTAGGGCATCAGATAATCGCCCACGCTGCCTCCGCCGTAACACAGCTTGTTAACCAGCAGGTAATCCCCTATCAGCAGCGTATTCTCCATCGACGGAGACGGAATCTGAAACGCCTGCACCACAAAGGTGATTACAAATACCGCGATCACCACCGTTCCCAGCAGTGACTGCACGGACCCGGTCACACCCGTGCCCACCGCCCACGGCGTTTTCTGATTTGCCGGCCGCCTATCTGCCTGTATGCCATCGGCCGACTGCCGATTCTGCGACAACGCTTCGCCCGGCAACTGGTCGACGGACAACCGATCGGCGGACAACCGATCGCCGGAAAACTGACCGCCCGATAAATGATCGCCTGGGGAACTCATTGACTCCACATCCTGCACCCTAGTGCTGCTCCGGGGACCGCGATCCCCGCGCCAGTTTGGCTCCCACCGATTGCGGCCGCGAAGCCAGGTGGGATAATAACTGCCGCGCCGCGTCCTGCTCGGCCGTCTTCTTTGTGGAACCTTGCGCGCGTCCCACAAACTCCGCGCCGCTGTCGCCCCTGGCCGCGTGCAAACGCACTTCAACCGTAAACGTCTTCCTGTGTTCCGGTCCGGCTTCCTCCACCAGAACATAAGAAGGTTGCGCCATTCCCAATCCCTGCAAAGTTTCCTGCAGGGCCGACTTGAAATCGTTCATGGGCAGCGTGCCACCCTCGCGCTCCATGCGCTCCAGTTCTGGCGCAAGGATTTCCCGCAGGATAAACTCGCGCACCGGCTGCATTCCTCCATCCAGGTAGATCGCGGCCAGGATGGCTTCCAACGCGTCGACCAGCAGCGCCGTCTTGCTGCGCCCACCGCTCTTCTCTTCGCCCCGCCCCAGGCGGAGATAGTGTCCCAGTTCCAGTTGTTGCGCCACCCGGATGAGGTGCCGCTCGCTCACTAGATGCGCGCGCAGCTTGGAGAGTTCGCCCTCGCGAAATTGCGGAAACCGTTGGAACAACTCTTCGCTGGTAACCAGCGCCAGAATCGCGTCGCCCAGAAACTCCAACTGTTCGTTATCGTTGACCGTATATTTATTCTCGCCCGCTTGCTGCGACTCCTGCTCGCGCGCCTGCGAACTGTGCGTGATCGCCTGCTCGATCACCCCCCGCCGGCGGAAGTGGTAGCGCAAGGCCGTTTCCAGCGCGGTAATTTCCCGTTCTTTCATGATGAGAGTGCTGGGAACTGTCTTATAAAATGGCCTCGGGCAGGGCATGGCTTCACAGGTTGCGGAAAAAGTCTTTTCATGTTGAACGTGTCGTCTCGGCGGCTAAAGCCGCTGTCGAGTTTGAGGCACTTACGGCGCGGCTCGAAGCCGCGCCCTTTCGAAACCGGATCGCAGGCGTTGCTTCCTTAATTACTTCGCCGGCGTATCGCTGATCCCGCCGATCAACTGGATCAGACGGTCCTTCTCTTTCCGCGCCGCATCCCCGGCGCCCGTGCCCGGCTTGGTCAAATCCACTGCCTGGTTGGCGAACTTCAGCGCCTCGGGATATTTATTCTGCATATCCAGCGCCACCGACAAACGGAAAACCGCGATGGGATCAGGCTGCTGCGGGAACGCGTCAATCGACTTCCGTAAATTACCTTCCGCATCCGCCCAGGCCTTAGCGTTGAAATCCAGCGTCCCTATAATCGCGTAAGCCTCCGAACGCAGGTAGCCCTTGAATGCACTCAGTTGCTCCGGCGGATATCCCGAACTCGGAACGTCAGTGTCCACAGTCACCAGTGCGCGCTGCGCATTCTTTCTGGCTTCTGCGATGCGCTGGTCCTTGTCCAGGTCGGTCTCGCGCGTGCGCTCGGCCAGCACCTGCGCCACGCCCAGAAGTGCCTCTGGATCGTCCGGATCAAAGCTCAGAACTTTCTGCGACATGGCCAGCATCTTCTCGGCATTGTTGGCCTGTTGGTAGGAGTGCAGCACGGCTTTGTAGATCAGGGGCCGCAACTCGCTGTCCGGGAACTTGGTCGCGAAGTCGTCGGCGGCCTTCTCCTGGGCGGCGGCGTCTGTAATCGCCGCGGCAGCCTTATACGCGTCGAACTCCGGCTGCGTCTTGGCTTGCGGTGGACGTTTCCCCGCAGGCGCTGCCGCCTGCTCCGCCGGCACGGACTGGGCCGCTGGCTTGCTCTGGCCAAAACTTCCGGCCGAGATTCCCACTACTGCAATAATCGTGATGATTGCCGCTCGCTTCATGCGTTCTCCTTGAATTGCCATGCCTTCACTTCCACAGCTGCAATCCGTTCCTGCATTCTAAACGCCCCGTGCATTTATTGCGGCTTGGCCGGAGGCTCATAGGCCTGCTGCAGGCCTCGTTCCGCCGCCGCTTTTATTTCCGGCAACTCTCCCGCCGTATTCAACGCCTCCCGGTACTCCTTCTCAGCCGCCTCGCGATCTTCCTTCATATCCAGAATCCTTCCCAAATACACATGCGACCATCCCACCACCTTGGGATCCTTCGAGGCTTCAATCGCCTTCTGAAAATTATCCTGCGCCCCGTCCCGGTTCTTGTTGGCCACAGCCACTTCCGCCAGGATGAACAGCGCCCGTCCCTGGTCTCCAATCTTCTTATCCAAGGCCTGCTGTGCCAGTTCCTGCGCGCCCTTGGGATCGCCCGCCGCGAGCCGCTTCTCCGCCGTCAGCAGCATCCGCCGCTCCTCCGGACGCGATAACTGCACCAGTTCCGGCGACGTCTTACTGGCAAACTGCACCGCCGACGCCTTCTCCCCTTCTTTCTTTACGTCGACACTTTCCAGGAAACCGCTGTACGACTCGCGAATGCCCGCAGGATCTTTTTCGAATGCCACCACTCCTTCGTAAAACGTCCGCGTCAGAATGTAGCCTTGTTTCACCGCGTCATCCACCGCCTGCGCCCGCATCGCCTCTTCCGCCGGCAACTTGCTCCCCGTCGTCCGGATCTCAATGGCCCGCACCAGACATTCGGTCACCAGCAGGGAAATGTCGGTCTTGAAACTTTCCTCCAGCGGGGCTCGCTTCACCGACTGCAGCAGCGGTTCCAGCCGCTTCATGGCAGTGAAGTGCTTTTCCGCCTCCCGATCCAACTGGTAGTGCAGATATGTATGCCGGATCTGGTCCATCTTCAGCGCCGCCCGCGGCGCCGCGCCCCCAGGCGTGTTGGGGGCCGGGAACACGATCACGTAATAATCCGCACCATAGTTGCGCGCATCCGTCTCGTTCGGCGAGCCCATGAAGTCCAGATAAACCGTGAACCTTCGCCCCAAATATTGCGCCGACGGCTGCTTCAAATAAATCTCGGTATCGAACACCATCTTGGCCAGCGGCTCGTGATACCGATTCATCGCGGCCGCATAGTCGTTGCGATGCCGCTCCCAGATGGAGTGCAATCGCACTTTGTCATAGAAGCGTTCCAGCACCGTGCCGAAAGCGGTAATCGCCGCCGCATCCGGCGGCAGATCCTCTTCTTTCCCCCGCGGAGCAAAATGCGGAGGTCCATCCATATAAAGCGCCAGCGAAATATACGGCGACAAGCTGCGGTTCGTGTTCCGGTCCGCCGTGTGCGTCTGGTAAAACTCGCACAGCGCAGTCCGCGCCGCCTCAGCTTCCTCCGAGTCCTGCAAAACCCTCTGCACTTCCGCTCGCACGTTGCTCCGCGTGGCGTCCGAGATGGTCAAATCCTGGTCATACCCGCAGGAGTTGAGCGCCGTCAGCACAGAAAAAATCGTCTCGCTGCTCTCCAGTTCGATCGGAGACGACCGCTCCTGCCCAACGCAAATTGACCCCAGCAGCCCCAACAAGGCTGCAAACAATAAACCTCTTAATCGCAAACTCAGGAAAACCTCCACAGAATGAGTGTTGTGCCGTGGCGGAGAACACATTCAAGTGTAAGGACTTCACCGCAGAGGGTCAAACCGGAATTGGGGTAGTGTACAGGGACGGCAAAAGTGCTACACGTTTACCAAGTAGTATATTCGTTAGGCCTCCTCGCCCACACGCCCGCGCCCACTATGGATTTGCTGGAACAATGCTTTGGGAGCTTAGGAGACGGGTTTCCTGGAAACAGGATAGAAATGGCCCACAGGTTGGACTAGCGTGTTATTGGTGTAATATACCGAGCGCACGATCTTTTTCAAGCTAGGCCTACCAGGGAGGGGTGCATGCCTTTCGGACCGGACAAACTAAATCAGCTATTGTGCCCGTTGTTGACATTCTTTTTGATCACGTCTGCCTTTGCACAAATGCCTGCGACAGGTTCTCGGAACGACCTGTCTGAAAAGGCACAACAGAGAATATCGAAAGCCGTTACCGCTCACCCGGATTCCGTTTTTGTCTTCGACAATGAGGGCAACATCAAAAGTTCTGTTAGACTCACAGAAAAAGATCGAGAGACGTACTCGTCGCTGGAGCGCTTTGCGCAAAGTAGCGGGAGATCTCCGGTCGATAGCTGCAATCACCCAACGCCAGTTCCGCCGCCTCCTTGCATTCTGTGCGGTAACGGGGAGATTGTGTGTAGCGGTGCTAAGTTCACAACTCATGGGCAGACGAAATAAGGAACTCTGATGCCAGGCTGCGAGTTGCCAGAGAAAGTCCCGCCTGGATGGCTGGACCAAATCAGAGAAATCGTGAAGTCAGAGAAGCCTCGACTGTGGCTAGCGATTCTCAACAGCTCGATAATTGCTGCCGTGATAGCTGCTGCGGCTTCGTACCGGACGCTTGAAAGGAATATCGCAGCCAGCAAAGAACTTGAAACAATAAAAAGTCGCTTGGAGCTCGAAAAGGATAATGCTCGCTCGACAATAGCGGCCTATAACAAACTTTCACAGAATCTGTATACGTTCGCCGAGCGGCTCGAAGGATTTGCGGATTTCGTTCAAATCTCAGAGAGGGACAAGCCGACTCCGGAACGTGCGGCACACATACGGCGAGAACTCAGATCAGTAGGACTTTCCGAACAGGGTTTGAATGACGCCAGGAATGATTCGGCACTGAACGGAACTCCGGTTCAACACAGGGTAAATGAATGCTTAGACCAGTTGAATCCTGTGCTCTCGAAAGCGAGAAGTGATCCCTCACGCTCTCTCGTTCCAATCCGGTACGCCGTGGAGCAATTCAGAGAGATCATCTCCGAGATTCAGCGTGACATTTCTAATGAGGTAAGCGGCATTCGGTGAAGCGCGGAGCCAGTGTTGAGTGGAGTTTGACGCTAGGGCCTTTGTGCCCCCGTAAAAACAAGGGGCGAACGGCGGAGCGAATTCGCGGCTGCGTTTGTGAATTGCGTTAAAGCCCCTTCCCCGCTGAACTGAAGGGACCTCGCATCATTCATCAAAATGTTATGCCGGAGACGTAACCGCCAACAACGATACAGTGCTCGGATGCGGACATCACTGAACCGTCCCTGTCGCTTTGTGAGCTTGAATTGCTATCCTGCTCATCGTGCAATCCTCCGTAAATCGATTCGCGACTCGTTAGTTCGTTGGAGTCAACAGCGCTACGCGCGTCTGCCCATCGTTAAAGGTTCCCATGACCGCGATCTGTCCCGACTGGTTAATGCTGCGGGCGATCTGTAAGAGCCAACCGGAATTCGGCGGGATCAGGTTGTTGAGATTTTGATATCGCAGAGTTGGGGTCCATAGAAAAGCCACTCTACCTTCATCCTCAAAGCCTACGACTTGGCCCGCCGAATTGACTGAAAACGCCAGGCTGCTTGAACCGACAGAGATCGGCTCCATCCCTGCTTGTTGGGTCCAGACGAACGCCGAGTACTGTCCATTCTGAGCGCCGACGGTGCCGACTATTTCTCCGCTAGCACTAATTCCCTCCGCAGAACTGGAGTTGCCACCCGGAATGACGCCAAGATCCTGCATTCCTGCAGCCGAGGTCCAAAGAAAGGCATGCTCCTCGCCATTCGAAATTGTCGAGTACCCAACCACCTCACCAGCATTGTTGATTGAGATGCCATCGGCAAGTGTTCCACCCAGAGTTCCCAAATCTTGCATCCCCGTCCCCTTGGTCCAAAGGAAGGGATGCATGGTCGTGTTATCTGCAAGGTAAGAATATCCGACAACTTGCCCGGATTCGTTCACGGAGTTTGCGAAGCTTTGGTTTCCGCCGAGACTTCCGAGACTATGCATTCCGCCTTTCGGACTCCAAAGGAAGGCCTTCACCACACCGCCGTCGAACACCGAATAGCCGACAACAAGGTCCGAATTATTAAGTCCGTACGCATAGTTGTAATCGGCGCCCGCCAGCGTCCCAAGATTCTCCATACCGCCCGAGGCAGTCCAAAGAAAGGCGGACGGCACATTATCAGAAGCCAAGCAAACTCCGGCCACGTCTCCCCTATCGTTAACACCGGAGGCGTCGCAAGAGGTGGTACCTGGAAGCAATCCCAAATCCGTGATGGTGTACGACTGCGCTCCCGCCAGCGGAGCGAGAATCAAAGCCATCGCTGCCCACACACCAAACCTTATCCTGCTCATAGTGCAATCCTCTCTTAAATCAACTCGCGCTTCGCTGGTTCGTGGGAGTCAACAGAGCGGCGTGAGCCTCACCGTTGATGCCGAGGTCCATAGCAGTGCGAGATTTAGGTCGCACCCGAAACTTCCCACTAATTGCCCAGAGGCACAAAACTTAATCGTGCTGTGCTCGACACAGATCGTATGGTGGCACTCCGCCGTGACGGTGGAACACTGCTCCCCCGGCGAGCATTCCGAGCGACACGCCCCGACGCGCACTGGATTGGGGCAATGTCACGGACTCATCGGCGTCATTGCCGTTGCTTTCCGCATTGCCGGAAGTCTGTCCGGCCCGGATGGGCGCATTGGCCACCGACTCATAGGCATAGCCGGTCACAATCGCCCGAACATCTCTGACAATCCCAAGGTTGACGTTCATGCGAATCCAGCCATAGTGCGTTTCTCCATCCAAAGAAAACGAGACACCGAGAAAGCGATTATTGACATCGTCCCACGGCCCGAAATAGTTGTGGACGTAGAAGCCCCCGTATGCGAACAAATAGGTTCCTGCCATAAAGCAGGTTCCGTGAACGAATTGACCCGAAGGGCCAATCAGTTCACCCTTAGGTAAGGCAGACGCAAAGCCAGGCGAGACAGTGATGACACCCCCTCTGAGTGCGTCAACGTATAGGAAGTCACTCGCGGCATGGGAAAAAGACTCCGCGAAATTGATAAAACGAAAATCTGGAATTCCGTCGCCGTTGATGTCAAGGTACGAGTAGCCGTATCTCGACGGTATGGGATCATGCGCGGGTGTATAGATAACCTCGGCTGCGGACGGTTGGGCCAAAGCCAGCAGAGCGACACCGGTCGCTCCGGCGGCGATTGCATATGACTTGAGCTGATTGTCTAGAAATTGCGGCAGATTCTTGGCAGTCCTACCGAGCTTGCTCACTAGCGCCTCCCAAATCAACTTCTGGCTTGCAGGGGTCCGAAACATACTATGCCTGCTTTATTCGATCTGCTCCATCTGTGATGGCCGATTCAGACAACGGTCACCATGCTGCGCGTGAGTTGGGCGCTAGTCAAGATGAAGGTTCTTGCACAGGTGGACGTGGGGGAATTGCCAGGTGAAGAGGCCGAATCGCGAATCGCTCCCCCGCATTTCATTTTCCCGGACTTTCGCTGCCGCCAAACTGTAGTGGCTTATGAGGCGTTATCAAACTGCCCTTTTAAGGCCCGAAAACATAGACCTCCCCTTGCTCAGCATTGGAACCCACGGTCGCGTAGAGCGCGCCTGCCGCAGCCGTTGTCCCGCCCGCAGCGACGGACCAGCCCATTTCCTCGTACTCAATTCCCGGCGTTGGCGTCAATTCCGCGATCTGGGTCGCGTCCTGGAAGACGTAGGCGGCACCCTCGTATTGATTCTCGCCTACTTCTACGCCGTCGGCCCCAACCACGATTAAGTTGCCGCTGACAGCAACGGACTCGCCAAAGAAGTTGTAATAGGCGGGATTCGACGCGCTGATCTCTCCGCCGTGGTTGCCAAAAACAAAAGCGGCACCATAGTAATCTTGCCCAAACCCAGCTTGCGGCGCTCCGACCACGGTCGTGCCTCCGCTGATGGCAACAGAGTACCCGAACGCGTCGGAACCGGACGATCCGGTCAGTTCTGCGGTCTGAGTCGTTGTCACCCAACCACCCTTCGGCTTCACGAACACATACGCCGCCCGGTCAACCACTGTAGCTACGACTGTATTGTCATCGGAACTTAAGGCGAACCCTAGGAAGTCCTTGGCAAGTCCATCGGAGGCGGTCAGCCGCGCCTTAGGCTCCATCCCGCTCCTCCATCCACTCTCGGGCCTCTCGAAGATATAAACAGCACCTTGGTACTCGTTCGATCCAATCGTCTCAGAGGGCGCACTCGCCACTATCGTGTTCCCGCTGATAGCAACCGCGTACAAGGAATTTCCGCTCGCCAGTTTTAGCTCCGCAGTTTCGGTCATGTCCGTCCAGCCACCCGCAGGCTCGACGAAAACATACACGGATGCTCCGTTCGATGTACCTGCGATGATCGTGTCGCCGCTAATGGCTACTCCGTAGCCGAACCCCATACCGGGAACGCCGTCTGACGGAGTGAGTTCGGCGGTCTGAGTCATGTTGGCCCAGCCACTCGCGGGCTTGACGAACACGTAGGCTTTGCCAGCGGAACCTGTCGCGCCCGACTGTGGCGCACCTGCAACCAAAGTGTTCCCGTTCATAAGGCATATGGAGACCCCCAAAAAGTCCTGGGCTGCTCCATCCGATGCCGTCAATTCGGCCAACTGGTGAAAGGCAAGAGGAGTGTTCGCTTGTGCAGCAGCGAAGATCGCTGCGCAGACCATGACGAACAGCGCAAGGAAAATCGCTTGGATGGTTTTCATGAAGTTCTCCGGGAACGAACTTGCCGGGGGGATCAGCTTGAGTCAGTCGCCGTGCTGATGGCAGCAAGACGTAAGGATCATCGTCGGTTAAAGGCTAGTTGTCAATGTGCAGTTTCTTGCAGGTGCCCACCGTGCCTTCGATTCGATCATCCGTTGACTACTTGTGACGCCGGGCCAAGTGAGCGTTCAAAGCGGTAGACCATGCCGCCACTCGATCCGGTTGTGGATCACCCATACAACGATAGAAGGCAATCATCGTCTGTCCGACGAAAGCTGCAACATTAAACACCGCGAGATGTGCCAGGTCTTCCACGTCCATTCCGCGTACTACGAAATTGTCATGGCCTGGATTAACCACATGATTCTTTAGCGCGACAATCGTGGGATGGACAAAGTGTGAAGTCCAACGGTAGACGGCACGATAAGGGAAGTCGTGGACAGCGGGCTTCCCTGTAACGGGGTCGGTTTCAAAGTTATCCGGCTCCAGGGCCATGTCCTTTGCGGTCTTGCCTGACCAGCTATGCGGATTACGATATTGCGAGGCTTCCTGGATTATCTGCGGGGCCATAGGCCGCATGAGCTGGGGGAAAAAGTCCTTGACGATATCACTCCAACCTTGAATGTTCTTTGCTAGAAACCTGTAGTACAACCGCGCCCGCTCCTCGGCATCTTGGTTGGCGATGTAACGAAGTGTGATGTAGATGTCCACAATCGTTCGCGTCATGCCGAAAGCCTCATCACTAAAGCCAGCGTCAAGCAGAGCCAATGTAGCCTCTGCGACTGTGAGACATTTGGAGTAGAGCGCTAGAGCCACTGTGTAACGATAGGCGTAGAGCGGGGGGTAATAGCGCGCGATGTTCACGCGCAGCTTCGCGTATTCGACGAACTTGCGGACGTGATCTATCTCTGATGTCTGACAGGCACGGATTCTTGCGCCCATAGGAGAGGAGTAATCCTTACTTCAAGATTGCAAACAGGATGCCCAGAACTACCGGCAACAAGACGAAGATCAACCACATGTGCGTTACTACCCTAGAAGCGATGTGCTTTGCGTCCGCGCTCACTTCGGCGCGTTGGTCAAATGGGTTCTCTTGCAATGCTTCCACTTTTGCAGCCCGCCGTGCCAGTTCATCCTCGAACGCTTTCTTGGTGTCATCGACAGTTGAGTTTGCTATCCAACCTGCGAGTGTTGCATTGTTCGCTTTCCGGACTTTTTCCTCGAATGGTTCGTAAGGCTCATCTGGTATGCCAGCATCTGCTCGCTGTTGCGCATCCATAGTGATCTTCTCCTTACACGCGGGTTTGATTCACTCCAGGTCAGCATCGACTGGTTCTTCAAGCGCTTATTTTGTATTCGAGGTGACTGTTCTTCAATCTCCCGTTCATACTGCTGCCAGTCTTTCACGTGAAGAAACTCCGAGAGCCATGATACTGGGAAGGCTAGGGTTGTGTTAGTGCCTCCCGATTTTGTAGGTGTCCCAGGGAGGGCCCAGCCTTTTCCGCGATATTAAATGTTGCGATTGTGCTCATTGACCGGGCCGCCGATACCCCAACGAGTTGCGCCAGCGCTTCCCAATGTCTCGGATGCGGGCGTCGTCGGCCCGCGCGGATTGCGACGGCATACGTGACCGAAACCCCTAGCGCCGACATGATGACCGGGTTTGCGATCCCGGCGAGTAGTGGCTGAATCTTGCTCGTGTAGGTTTCTTCGTTGAGCCAAGCTGGTAGGTTGGACGGCTCCCACGCCAACCTTGCGAGGGCGTGTTGCCGCTGTGTTTCCGCCCGGCGAGCCTGAGGTCCGGAAGCTTGACTGGCTACCCGCCCGATCTTCGCAATCTCCACGATTCGCTCGCGAGTGGTAGTGGCGTCACACTCGGAACAATAGCTTCGCCCAGACGAAACTGACTTCCCGCAAACGCGACAGACACTCTGCGGCTGTGGCGCGGGTTTGGCCCGTGGAAACGATGGAGACCCCTTCGCTTCGCGCTTATTGCGCTGCGTAAGGCGTGTCGCGATCAGTTGCGGGGAAAGCTTGGCTGTGGAATTTGCTTTGGACACGGCGGACCAAAGCTCTTGCGCGACATATTCTGCTACCGGGGCCACTAATCTGCGCCAAGTGTCCGAAGTCTCGCAGAGCTTGATTGCCAACGATGACGCGATGCGACAATTCCCGTTACGATCCTCCCAAAAGTCCGATTTACGAAGAGGCTCGCTCTGAAGCCAGTTCAAAACGAATGCGTCAACCCCGCACGGCCTACAGACTTCCATGATGTCGCAGGCGAGCGAATCCCTGTTAGGCGTGTCCACATGGAGCAGGCCAATGCCCGGATCAAGGCCCATTGCAACCGCAGAAAGGCGCGATTCGCTTTCCAAAAGTGCGTACAGAAAATTAAGTATGGAGTTCGGCGGACTAGATGCGAGACGCGGGCTGTGGGTCAAGGGTGAGATGCGGGAGCCGAAGCGCTTCCAATGTTGGGGTACGCGGCGCTCGTCGTTACGCGGCCAGAGAATCGGAACATCGGCCCACGAATGCCAATATAGTTTTGCTGCCTGGGCCTCAATCAGCCTTACACGGTCGATGCTCCCCGCGCTCGGTAACTCGGCTCTGAATCGAGCAATTGCGTTTGCTGTCGCAGAATCGTGCAGCATATCGCGCACGAGTAGCTCCTGCCCGGCGAGTTTCTGAGAAATGAGTTCTTTGGAAATCTTGAGGGCTGTGCCGTTGCCGAGTGCGAGTGATTGCGCCCTGCGTAGTTTGGAATCCGAGGGAGCAACCGGGCCAGTGACCGTGAGCGCCTTGCCTCTGCGGTCAAGCATCACGAATGCTGCACCCTGATCCGCAAGCCAACGGAGAGCCTCAAGCGTGATGAAGCCGTCGCTTCCGATCATTACTAATCTTTTCAGGCCATGATTTACACGGGGCAGGCGGATCGTGCGGCGCTCATCGGCTATCCCATCATGCAGGAGCAAATGACCGGCGTTCACTTGGACGCGGATGCCGTAGCCATTCAGAACGAGAACGCCCGATTTGCGGAGAGCGTGCGAGTGCGGTAGGGTGTGCGAAGCTGCCATCGGAGTCATACCTCCCGTGGTAGTTAGGGCTTGTCGGCTGCTGATAACAGTCGGCAGGCCCGATTCAATTTCACCAGCTATACGAGTTCATTTCGCTTTGCCAGTTCAATATCTATTGTACGTTTTCCTCTTTCAGTGTGATAGATAAACCGATCCATTATTTTGAATGGAAGGTCGGATCGTTTGAACTCTTTTCCCTTGCAAGAGTGAATTGCCTCCTCCAAGTAGTCCCATTGGGGTGTGACATAGCCCTTTAGCATGGGATCGGCGTCTGACCGCAAAAGCTCCGCTCGGAATCTTTTCTCCACTCTTGACAGGCTGAGAGGCTTCGTCTTGCGAATGATGATGGTAAGTAGTTCGAAGACTTTATGGGGAGATGTCGAACCGGACTTGTCCCGAATCGTCTCGCAAGTGCGACGGGAGTGAAACCATCCCCACTCGGGTAGCCCCGCCATTGCTCTGGCGAAGTTGAGTAGACTCTTGCTGTATCGGCGATTTCGAGCGAATTTCACCACTTCGTTTCGAGCGAACCATGCCTCTTGAGCACTCAACGCATCTTTCAGTGCATTCTTCTCTGTTTGCGCTTTGAGAACAGCAGCCAAAAGCTCGGGAGTGCGCGTTGTTAGCTCTTTGACTTTTAATTTATCCGCGATAAGACTAAGAACTAAGAAGAAATCAAACCTATCGAGAACATTTCCGAATTGCGAGATGGCTTCCTGGAGCGCAGCCTCCGCTTGTTGAGCCTTCGGAGTCGTCTCGTGATATTCAGTCCAACGGCACTGTTCCTCGGTTTCGGCAATTTTATGCTTGCGTCTCGTGGCGCGAAGCTCGTTAGGAGTGACCTCAATTGCGACTGGCGTGATTAAGCAGGCTGCGTGACCCTTAAAGGACACCATCCATTCGATTCCCTGCACGAGATTCAAAATTGACTTTACATCCTCAGGTTGACGGACGCGTCTAAGTCCCAATCCGACACGGCCCCAATAATTCTCAAGGAAAGTCTTCATGTCCCGGAATCTTTTCGGAAGATCCTCGATCTTGAGTTCTTCTGGTCTACCGAGCCTTTTTGTGCTCTTCTTGGGCTTTTTCGACTTTTTCTTCTTTTTCCTCATTGCCTCTAAAAGCTGTCAAGTCCAACGCCACACCTGAAAAGCAAAACGGTGAAACGCTCCTCGGACCCTTGTCGCACCAAAAGTCTACCCGAATCCATGAGAAACATCCGCTTATCACACCAAAATGTTTGCACCTTCCTAAGTTGGCAAAATCCGTCGTGCGAGACTGCACCCGAAACGGGAGCAGTATGGCACGGTCAAAAGCTCAGAAAAAACGCAGGCAGACCACCACGCCAGTAAGACGGCGGTCCAAAGCATTCCGACCGCGCAACGACGCCGCACGCGAGCGGGTCCTAAAGGCTCTTGGGTCAATGCGACGCGGCGACACTCTTTCACGAGCGGCCCGTGAGAATGGCGTCACACCTCGAACGATTAAGAGATATGCGGGATCGGCACTCGTGCAAGATCGTCTGGGCGGACGGATTCGCGCAACAAAAAGTGACCGACTAGTACGGTATCTCCAGATTCCAGGCCCAGCCGGTCCAATCGACATAACGGCACATGGATCAAAAGAGGCGAGTGAGATTGCAAGATACAAGGCCGCAGTCAACAGATTTCTCGCAGGCGACCTCAACGCTCTCGCGCCGTGGCATGGAAAGAAGATCGCAGGCGTTGAACTGATAACCGACAGGCGCACTCTGAAAGGTCTCGCTCAAAAAGAGTTGCTTCCCTATTCTCTCTACCGCTCGCTATCGGGCGGTGCCTCGTGAACGCGAAGCGAACGCGAGCCAAATGCCCCCAGTGTCCCGAAAATTGCTTCTGCGGGAGCACCAAGGACATGGAGCAGAACCATTCTGGAGGGTGGAATCACCTCCCTTGGTTCACTTATCCATTTTGTAAAAAGGACCACGCAGAATTTCACGTTATGTGTCGGCGGGCCGGTGTGGATTTCCGATACACGAAAAACAAGTCCATTCGGCTGCTACAAGCACTGAAAGCGATGCTGGTCGGCATCTGGATGGTGGTGGACATGTTGGAGAAACATCTTAAGAGTCAATCGGAGGATCAACCATGAGCAATCCACGAGTGCATGACCTCTTTCTTCGTGCCCACGCGGTCGCAGCAGATAAGCAGGATAAACAGAAACATAGCGCCAATGTAGGAAATGAACCCAAGTGGCCACAGCACGCGCTGGTGTTTGATACCGAGACACGAATCACAGCGGATCAATCCCTCACTTTCGGCGTGTATCGGCTCTGCAAACTAGTAGAAGACACTTACACGGTCACGGAGGAGGGCGTTTTCTATGCTGACGATCTGCCCACCAAAGAACGCAAGGTGCTTGAATCCCACATAAGGACTGCGGTTTCTGATGTGGCATCATTCCCGCCACGATTTCCCCTGTACTCTCGCTCCGAGTTCATGAAACGGGTGTTTAAACCAGCGATCAAGCGCGACGGTGCGCTGGTTTGCGGTCTAAATCTACCCTTTGATTTGGCCAGGCTCGCGCTGGCGTGGAGCAAAGGTGAGAACAACGAATGGTCGCTCACAATGGCGCGATATCCGGACGGAACCGAGAACCGGAATTATCCTCGCATTCTCATCACGCCAATAGACGGCAAGAAGGCGTTCATCAAACTTGCCCCGCCGTGGAAGCCGGAAGAATGGAAAAGTGACTGCAAGACGCATTTCTTGGATTTGCGCACGCTCGCGTGGGCGCTATTTAACAAATCGTTTTCGCTCAAGCGAGCTTGCGAAGAACTCAACACCGACCATAAGAAACTGGAAGACCATGAACCAACCGGCGAAGTTACGCCTAAAGAAATTGAATATGCTCGGCAAGATGCGCGTTGCAGCGTGGATGTGCTCAACGCGCTAAAGCAGGAATTCGATAAACATCCCATCGACTTGAAGCCTTACAACGCATACTCTCCCGCATCTGTGGCTAAAGCCTATTTGGATCAAATGGGCATCATCCGGCCAGCAGAGAAATTCGCGGTCTCGAACAAAATACTTGGTATTGCCATGCAGAGCTATTACGGCGGTCGCTCTGAAACGCGCATACGCTGCGCAGATGTGCCCGTCGTACCCGTGGATTTTACGAGTGAATATCCAAGCTGCTGCGCTCTCTTTGGCCTTTTCGATGTCCTAACCGCCAAGAGCGTGAGTTTTGACGACGATACAGAGAATATCCGCAGATTCCTTAAACGAATCACGCTCAAAGGCTGCTTCAGTCCCGCGATGTGGGAGCGGAGCAAGTTCTTTGCTCTCGTGAAGCCTGACAACGACATTCTGCCAGTGCGCACCATGTACAACGAAGTCACGCAGAACATCGGAAACAACTATCTCGCGTCCGACACGCCGATATGGTTTGCTGGCCCCGACCTGATTGCGTCTGCGATCCGGACCGGCAGAGTGCCGCACATTATGCGCGCAATCCGCATGGTGCCGCATGGCAAGCAAGCTGGAATGCGCAATGTAAACCTTCGGGGCATGGTGAAAATCAATCCGTACAGGGATGATTTGTTCCGCACAATAATCGAACAACGCAGGCTGCACAAGGCGGACAAATCACTCTATTACTGGCTCAAGATTCTTGCGAATTCCATCTACGGATTCTTCGTCGAACTGATACCCGATATCCAGAATAAAGATGTGCCTATCAGAGTGTTTTCAGGCGAAAAGAAATTCTCGGACACTTCAGACGTAATCGAGGCTTCTGGCCGTTGGTTTTTTCCACCGTTGGCGTCACTCATCACGTCCGGAGGTCGCCTGCTGCTCGCCATGACAGAGGCGTGCGTAAACGAAAAGCGAGGCACTTATCTATTTTGCGACACAGATTCGCTCGCAATCGTCGCCTCCGCGCATGGCGGACCGCTTCGCATTCCAGGCAGTGAAGGTGCAAGGATTCTGTCACACGCTGAAGTGCGGGCCATTGTTGATAAGTTTGCAGCGCTGAATCCTTACAACCGCAAGATCGTAAAAGGTTCGATTCTGAATCTTGTGGATGCAAACTACGTGGATTCCGACCCGAAGAATCCGCAGCGGCAGTTGTACGGGTACAGCATTGCAGCGAAACGCTATGCACTGTACGAGAAGATCGGGGAGAAAAACATCAAGATCCTTGACCCGAAAGCGCACGGCATCGGGTTCCTGTATCCGCCCAAGGACTCCCCCAAGAATTGGGACGGAGATGCGCCGCAATGGATTTACGAAATGTGGGACTACATCGTGCGAGGCGCTCTCAAACTGAACCGCAAAGCACCATCGTGGCTCGATATCCCGCAGATGATGCGTCTCACGATCACAACGTACAACGTTTTGGAAATGCTCGGAGAATGGGAAATCGCACGCCCGTACAACTTTCTTTTCTTGCCGATGGTTGATCCCGCGTTTGGCTATGCGTTTTATCGGCGAGCGGATGAAAAGGTTCTGCTGGTCGCCCCGTTTTCGTCCACGCAGGAGTGCTGGTTTGGTCTCGAATGCGAGAACATTCACAGCGGCAGGAAGTACAGAATGGTGGACTGCGCCAAAGAAAAGAATCCTCCACACAACGTGGTCTTCCCTTCGCAATTTGCGCGCCTCTTGATCGAATACCAGGAGCATCCCGAAGCGAAGAGCCTCGCGCCCGATGGCACGCCCTGCGAAGCAGGGACGAGCGGACTGCTAAAGCGTGCCCACATCATCGCAGGGGAATTTCGTTATGTGGGCAAGGAAACAGATCGCAAATGGGAGGAAGGCGACGACATCAGCGTGCTGGAATTCAAGACTAACGAATACGGCAGAGCGAAGAAAGTTGTTGCCGAGATTGCAATAGCAAACGAAATTCGCGCAATCGGCGTTCGCAAGACAATGGAGCTGACGAAAATGAGTCAACACACGATAGAGAAGCTGGTTCGCGGCGAATCTGTGAAACGCAAGACGCACGAACACGTGATCAAAGCAATTCAGGCTTACAAATCGACAATGAAGAACGTGCAATGACGGATCGCTTTCCATTTCATATCAGGCTTCGATGTCTTCCGTCTCTGGTGCAGTCACGTCTTTTACACTTTGTTCGACATCGCGGCTATAGCGCAATCCTTCGTGTACGGCTACGGAGTGATCTCGAACACGACTCCGGCATTCGCCGAACCGCCATCGACCGTCGTGCCGTAGAAATTCTGCCCCGACAGGATCAATGGCGCAAATGGATTAGCACCGACGCTGCCGGGGCCGAAGTAGACAAGCACTTGCTCCGTCCAGAGGGCTGGCGGGGTTATCTTGAATGCGGTGCCGTAATTGTCGGCTCCACCTATAGAGGTCGTTCCGTAGATTGCACCCGCGCTGTCGAAAATCACGCTAGCTTTGGGATAAGAGCCGTCGCTACCGCCTGTGAAAAAGTAGAGTTCGCTCTCCGTCCACGCACCGCCTTGTGTCGTCGGCGGGGCGAGTTCGAAGACGTCGCCGTAGCCCCCGCCATAGACCGTCGTGCCATAGAGTGCGCCCGTGCCGTCGAAGATCAGTCCTGCTTCGGGGTTGGAGCAGTCATACCAGCCGCCTGAGCAGGAGTAGAGGACGCTTTCGGTCCAAGGTCCGATGCCTCCGGATGGCGGGGCCAGCATGAAAACCGTGCCCATACTGCTGGCTCCCCCGAGAAAGGTCGTGCCGTACATGTTCCCGATGTTGTCCGAGACCAAGCCAGCATAAGGTCTCGCGCCGTCACCCGCCCCCGTGAAGGTATGCAGAACTCTCTCTCTCCACGCTCCCCCGGATACTGGAGGCGATAATCGGAAGACGACTCCAAACCCCCCGGTGCCACTCGCGCTACCGCCGTAGAGGGTGGTCCCATACAACGTACCCTTACTATCGGAGATAACTCCAGCGTAGGGTGTGCCCCCGTCTGCGCTTCCGCCGAAATTGTAGAGCACGGATTCGGTCCAAGGAGCGCCAGGCTTTGATGGTGGCACCAATTCGTAGACCACCCCATAATAGAGGGCCGACCCACCGATCTGGGTCGTCCCGTAGATCTTGTGGCTCTTGGAGTCTAAGAGCAGGCTCCCAGATGGCTCCCCTCCGTCCGCTCCGCCAGTGAATGAGTAAAGAATATTCTGCTTCCACGCTCCGCCTTGAGTGGCCGGAGGAGCCAACTTGTAGACCGTGCCCTGCCCATATTTGCCTCCGTAGTAGGTTGCTCCATAGAGCGCGCCGTTGCTGTCTGCGACCAAGCCACCAAACGGACCAGATCCGTCAGCCTTGCTGGCGCTCTGAAAGGTATGAATCACGGTTTCGGTTTGCGCGCTCGCGCGCGTGACGCCGACAAGTGCGACCATAGCGAAGCAACCAACAAGGAAGCAAATAACAAAGCACGAGGGGCGTCGACGAGTCATAGGGTGAAACCTCCGTGGAATCGAGCACTAGAACTACAGGCCCCTGGGGGATGGGCCAATCGAGTCTATAGCGCCTCACGTTGACGCACAAGGGTGAAGATTCATGCAAGCGTTCGCGAATGCTGCGCGGCACTAGCAAACAACACCACGCAGCGTGGACGGATGCCACCGAAGTATACCGAAAGCAAGTTATCGCGGCGGGGAGCTACTGCGTGATCTGAAAAACGGTGCCGCAGCCGATGCCTCCGGCGTTTTCCTGACAGGGCCCCGTGCCGCCCCAGATGGTCGTGCCGTACACGTCTGTGCCTACGACGGTTACTCCGGCCAGAGGATAGTTGCCGTCGCTGCCCCCGGTGAAGGCGTGCAGCACTTGTTCCGTCCAGTTGCCACCTTGAGACACTGGGGGGCTCAGCTTGTACGCGATGCCACAACCTGAATCGTTACCGCCGCAAGACTCGATGCCGCCGCTCTCGGTCACACCGTAAATCGCGCCTGTACTGTCGAACGCCGGGGTGCCGACCGGGTCATAGCCGTCGCCTACACCCTGACCCTGGAAAGCGTAAAGGACGCTCTCGGTCCAAGTCCCGCCCTGCGCGGTAGGCGGAGAGAGCTTGTAGATGGCACCCTGGCCGAAGCTGCCACCCACTAAGGCGGTTCCGTACAGCGCGCCGCTACTGTCGAAAACCATGCTGCCGGATGGTTGGCCACCATCGGCGTTTCCGCTGAATTCGTATAGAACATTTAAGGCCCAGTTGCCCTTGCCGCTGGATGGCGGGCTTAGCTCGAACACTGTCCCGACATTGTATCGAGTTGTGGCGCTGGTTGCTCCGTACAGCGAGCCGGATGCGCTCATGACGAGGCCCGTCGGGTCCGGGTACGAACCGCCCTCCTGGAGTTGGAAGCTGTAAAGGACGGTTTCTTTCCATACTCCGCCCACCTGCGCTGGAGGCGATAGGCGAAAGACAGTTCCGTACCCGAATTTACCGCCAAGCCGAGTCGTGCCGTACAGCTTACCTTCGCTGTCCGCGATTACTCCGTTGCTTGGGTTACCCCCATCAGTGCCGCCACTGAATTTGTAGAGAACAGTTTCCGTCCAAGGGCTGCCCGGCTCTTCCGGAGGCGTGAGTTCGTACACGACCCCGGTAGAGTCGTATCCGGATCCACTGCCGTTCTGGGTTGTGCCGTAAATCTTACCGGCCTTCCCGAGTAAAAGACTGCCTGTTGGAGAAGCTCCATCCTCGACGCATGTGAACGAATAGAGGAGGTTGTATTTCCAGGCTCCCCCTTGGGCAACTGGGGGCGTCAGCTTGAACACTGTGCCGCAATCAACCCCTACGCTGGTCGTGCCGTAGAGCGTTCCGTCCTCGCCGGAAGCCAAGGCACCGAGCGGGTACGCTCCGGTGGTCGTATTGTACTGAAAGTCGAGAATGACGCTCTCAGTCTGAGCGCTCGCGGGAGCGACGTTGGCAAGCGCGAATAACGTGAAGCAAATAACAAGGAACGTGGAGAAATGGCGAGTCATACGGTTGAACTCTCCGGAATCGAAGCGCTAGAACAGAAAGCCCTAGGGGATGGGCAGGATGATCCTATAGCGCCGCCAGTTCCACAAGCAAGATGAAGATTCTTGCAGGTTTCGAGCTGTCCTAATTTCCCGCCCGCACGCCCGCGCACGCCCGCGCCCACTATTACTACTTGGTAAACGTGTAGCACTTTTGCCGTCCCTGTACACTACCCCGTCAAACCGGAATTGGGGGAGAACAGGACGGGATGGAATATGCACCCCATCTATGGGCGAGGTTCTGGGGCCCTGAGTGGGCTGCCTAAGCTGCTGCTCGGTTAAAAAGGGGCGATCCGAACGGACCGCCCCGGTTTAGGTTGTTCAGTGCTTGCAGATTGCAATGCCGTCGCCACCGACGACAGTACCTAGACTTTCCTGAGTTCCGTTCGGCAGGATCTCGATCACCGGCCCCTCTTGGGTGGCTACTATTAGGGTATGTCCGGTGGGATCGAAGGTTACGTTCATGTTGTGCAGACCCGTAGTCGCATACAGGCCCAATGAAGTGCCATCCGGCCCGAACTGCTGAATGGTTCCGTCAGTATTGCTTACAAACACATTTCCTGCACCGTTGATTGCTATTCCGACAGGGCTGGTTAGACCAGTGGTTATGAAGTCGCTTCCCGCCTGAGCTACGTTAAACGGAGGGGGAACGCGAATCACTTTGCTGTTGGCTTCGTCCACCGCCAGGAGATTTCCCTTAAAGGGTCCGGCCGTCAAGAACGTAGTTGCTCCTGCGCCGTTTGCATTTCCCTTGGGAGGAAAAGGAAGGACAGATTGAACCGGCCCCAAAGAGGATTCACTCCACACTCCGGTATTGGACAAGCCCTGAGCGAGCGTGGTGCCAAAGAAAAGCTCTCCGTTAGTCGAGTTCGAAGGGGCAAAGGTCAGTCCGGCAGGACCGCCACTGCCAGCAAGTCCTGGATCCTTGCTGAAGTCGACAATCGTCGTTTTGTGCTGACCGTTTTGATCCAGCCTCACGATTCGCATCGGTCCCCCGAAGACTCCACTCTGGGCCAGGTAAAGGCGCCGGTCTGGCCCGCACGAAAGTCCTTCGGCCGAGGTAAGACCTGTAGCTATGATGGTTTCACTAGACTGGCCGAGAACATACGGCATGGCAAAGGAAATATTCGTCACCGTTCCCGCCGAAGAACTGCTGACCATGACATTGCAAGTGCACGGGATGGCGGTGACCGTCTCCTGAGCGGAAATTGTAACCGCACCGTTTCTGGCGAGCGCCCGCCCATTCAAAATGCCGCCATCGAGTGTGATGCTGGTTAGCGCCATGATGTTTCCAACGAACGTATTGTTGGTTTGAATGGTCGCCGACGAACCGATTTGCCAAAATACATTGCAATTGACCGCGCCGTTAATCAGCAAGACGGTGGAATTGGTGGCGGTTGTGAGGCTGCTGCCTATCTGAAAAACCCATTGGGCATTGGCAAGGCCCTGACCGTCCAGGGTTAGAGTACCCGTTAGCAGTGCCGATGACGAGAAGCAGTAAACGCCTGGAACAAGGGTCAAACCTCCAAGGTCCGTGCCCGTTAAATTTGTGCCACACGGTGCTCCCGCAGCTTGGTTGTAACCCACCGTAAGATCCACTTGCGCCTGGGCAGTCGCGGCGTTGGCAGCCGTGTACAAGGTGCCATGCACCTGCGACGCGGTCAGTCCCGTTACGGTTGGGGTAGGAGAACTGCCGACATCACCGGTGATGAAGGTCGCGGGCGATGCATTGGTTATGCCGGAACCGGCAAGCAGCCCAAAATTTGTCGCTGTTCCCAGATCGATGGGGACATTCGAACCAGCGGACTTGGCGAAAGCAGTCGATACGATCACTACAAAGACGACTGCGGCCAGGACTGTTATCTTTGTTGTTCTCACGGTAGAACTCCTTCGGGACTCACTGTCGACAGATATAGGCAATGACACTAGCCGGTACGACCAGGGTTGTCTGATCTGAATTGCTCATAAAGAACGGTAATTGAAAAGAAAAACTGGAAGACCTACTTTGGGGCGTCGAACCGGAGTTGGGGTAGTTGTACAGCGGGTTCTGAAAGTGCACCCCATTGGCACGGCACAGTAGCCGGGTTGGGTCGGGTCGGACCCCGCGCCCGCCACGGCACCACGCTGCGAAATGGCACGCTGCGAAATGGGGGGAGAAGCAGCTTAGGATATTTTGGCTTCGTCGCCTTTAGTTACGGCGTCGTTCAACATCGGGCAGGGGGGGACCCTTGGCGCGATCCTTGTCAGGGAGCCCGCCGTGCTCTGGAGGAGGCTCGGGACCGTTGTTGGCACGGACCGCTGGATTCTTTGCTGGCGATGTGACGGGCACTGCGTCGTCATCATGAAGAACGACGTTTAGGAGCGAACTGTGAACATGTAAGTTATCTCCGGAGTCGTAGTCGATAAAACCAAGCTTCCTAAACCGGTTCATGAAGAAGCTGACCCGCGATCGTGTGGTCCCCACCATTTCCGCCAGAGTCTCCTGACTCAGCCTGGGGACCGACATTTCGGACACTCCTTCTGTGCCGAATTGCGCCATCAATAGGAGAACTCGCGCCAGCCGCTTTTCGCTGGAATTGAAAAGTTGATCGACCAAATCATCCTGATAGCGGATGTTCCGCTTCAGCAAGTATTTGACAAACATGGCCGACAATTTTGGTTGCACGCTCATGGCATGCATCATCGCCCGCTTCCCAACATGCAGCAGGACGCAGTCTGTCATGGCGACGGCAGAGGACATGCGGATGGGCTGGCCGGCAAGACCGCCTTCTCCAAAGAAATCTCCTTCGCTCAAAATGCCCAGAGTCGCTTCTTTCCCGGCCTCCGACACAACGCTGAGCTGTACCTTCCCCTCCTGGATGAAAAACAGTCCATCGGTCGACTCGCCTTGAGCGAATATCGTGTTTTTCTTTCGAAAGGACAACATATCCCTACCCTTCCCAATGGTCGAAAGAAAGGTGCGGGGATTGAAATTCTTTGCGGGAGTGACTTGGTTTAGCAAAGGCCGTCCTAACTGGAAATGCCGCCACATCAATTATGGTGGAACGGATCACCTTAAGGCTGGTCTGTAATGCTCACCTTCACTAAATAGAAAAGACCGAACCCGAGTGAGTTCGGCCGAAGACCTAAGTATCTGGATTAAACAAATGCGGTCGTGAGGGTCTGAACGCCGGTTTCCCGCCACTAACCCATGACCGCGCTGTTTCGGAAACTGAGATACGATACCCGGCGGCGGTTTCAATTACTGTTCACTTTTATACATATCGGAAAATTGTTCGAGATTCCCATAAGTGTTCGCGAGGGTTGGGGAGCTGCGGTCGTATCTGCAAGGGTTGAGGACAAAAGGTTGTTCCAGATTGGGGAAACAACCTTCTAGTTAAGACTTTGAAAGGTGACATTGGCCGAACGATTCCCGGCTCGGGGAAGCCCAGGCACATCTGGAAACGGCACACGGATCATTTCGTTCCTTACTGCATAGAGCACTAACTTGGCGGTCGAATGAAGGTTAAGCTTGGACATAATATTGGTTCGATGGGTTTCCGCCGTTTTCACTGAGATGTTCAGAATTAAGGCGACAGCACTACACCGCCTGCCCTCCGCCAGGAGCTGCAACACCTCGCGTTCCCGAGGCGATAGTCGGGGCGCCTGGGCTGCGGTTGGACCAGGATTTGCCTTCCAGCGGCCCTGTACAAGCAGAGCGGGCGTTCGCACGCCCAAGATGCAGTTTGGCTGTTGGAGGGCTGCCACCGCTGCCGTCAGTTCGTCGAGTCCGTCGGACTTAAGAACCCACCCACGAACCCCTGCCTGCAAACAATCTCGGACCACTTTCTCCGAGTCCACGTCGCTGAGGACCAGTATTTTCTGGGCCGGATTGTCTTGCAGGATCTGTCGTGCCCCGTCCACGCCATTCAGTCCTGGCATGCCAATCTCCAGGATAATAAGATCCGGCTTCAACTGCATGCACTTCTCCACTGCGTCCCGTCCGTCGGCGGCCTCACCGCAGACCTCCCAACCTTCGTGCGAGCCGAGCACCGAGCGCAGACCTAAACGGAAGATTGGATGATCGTCAGCCAGCAAGATACGAAATGTATTCATAACTTCCCTCGCAGTAGTGGCGGAGAATGTATCAGAGCAATGCGATCGGAGTCTGTGCAGAACTGCTCACAGGCAATGCGTTGCATCGCAGAGGTTCTGTTGAACATTCCCTGTTGAACATTCCTTAGTTGAACATTCCTCAGTGTTCCGTTGACGTTTTTCTATCAAGAGGCCATCTCATAAATGACCGAAGAAGAAAACGCCGACTCCCTCAGGTGCTAAAGCCCGCGTTTTTATTGGCTCTGGGGCGGCACGACTGAAGAGGTTGCGGAAAAACTCACTTGTATTTTGTGAGGGATGAGATACAAGGAGGGATGCGAGGAAACCAGGACGAGCAAGAGGAAGTGTTCAGCTATATACCGCTGGAGAAGCGAGTGCCGCAGGGTCATCCCTTGCGGCGGGTGCGGGAGATGACGGATCGGGCCTTGCAGGAGTTGTCGGGTTGGTTCGATTCGTTGTATGCGCAGACGGGGCGCCCGTCGATTCCGCCGGAGCAAC
>OCZU010000183.1_pt1 | contig 44777 bp, 37 predicted proteins | sample 1539001 | NCBI WGS metagenome assembly OCZU01 (sample SAMEA3539306, study PRJEB22396) | soil metagenome | biome: tundra; feature: field; material: soil | place: USA | collected 2010-05 | depth 0.15 m | reverse complement strand
TACCAGGACTACGTGCTCGGCGCATTGCGTCACCCCCAGGTTGTGGGCACGCATTGGTTTCAATGGCAGGACGAGCCCACGACCGGCCGCGTGTATGACGAGGAGAATTACCAGATCGGTTTTCTCGACGTGGCCGACACGCCGTACCGGGAAACGATTGCCGCCAGCCGCGATGTGGGCCGCCGTCTCTACCACGAGCGCTGAACGGTGCCGGGCACGATTCTCCCAAATTTCGCTTCCGCATTTCAGTTCCGACCTTGCTTCGACAAACGGCAAATTCCCTTGTCGCGAAGCCGTAAGGCGGACATACTCGCACTCATGCTGAGAACCTCAATCATCCTCATCAATCTCCTGCTGCTGGCGTTTCAGGCGTTGTCGGCGCCCGCGCCACAAACTCCATCCGGAATGAAGACCTACCAGTTTGTATTCCTGCGGACCGGGCCGAACAAGGAGGTGCCGCCGGCTGAGGCGGAGAAGATGCAGCAAGCCCACCTGGATGGCCTGGTGAAACTCAATCGCGAACGGATCAACCTGTTGTTCGGCCCGATCCTCGGCCAAAGCGATTTGCGCGGCATCGCGGTGCTGGATGTGAGTGACGCCGAGGCGGCGAGGAAATCCTTTGCAGGCGACCCTTACATCAAGGGTGGCCACCTCGTGGCGGACGTGAAGCCCTGGCTCTGCGAGACGAACCGATTTTCTCCCCCAACCACCCCGCTCACCCCGGAGCCGCTTGTGCTCGGATTCCTGATGAAGGGTCCGAACCGTCAGCAGCCCGAGGACGAGGCGGCCAAGATTCAATCCGGGCATCTCGCCTACATGGAAGGATTGGGCAAAATTGGGAAGCTTCTGGTGGCCGGGCCGTTTGCCGAGGACTCGAATTGGCGGGGAGTCGTCATCTACCGCGTCGGCACATTGGCTGAGGCAAAGGAACTGGCGGCTGGCGATCCGGCGGTGAAAGCGGGGCGCCTGGCCATTGATGCCTGGCCTTGGATGACGTTCAAAGGCATCCTGAAGTAGCACCCTGCCCTCCGGCGCGCCCGCGCTACCGGGGCACGGTGAAGAAGGGTCAGATTGAGGTTCAGGGAAACAAATGCGCGGAGGTTGCGCCCATCCTGGCCGAGGCGAAATTTCATCCGGTGTTCGCGGGTGGTTGAAGCGTTCTCCGGTATGTCCGCGATGGCGGCACTCGGCATTGAAATCGGTTGAATGGAATCCCTGATGAAGAAAACAACGCTTCCCTGGTCCCAAGTCTATCGGCGCCTCGAACATAGAACGGTCGTGCCGGCCACGACAGCTCGCGCAGGCCGGGTGCCCATCTTGATGGAGTCGAAAGAATTTCAGAGATGAACCACGCAACACTTGTGGCGCCTGACGCGCCGGCGGCATGATTAAATCCATGAGACAAATCCTGAAGCCCGGCACACTCGGCACATTTTTGGGTAAGCTGCTCCTGTGCTCCTGCGCGACAAAGAATTCAATCCACTCTCAGCTTCCCGCTGACGTGACCATCAACAAAGAGGCCGGTCGCGGAGGCTTGTTGCTCGTGATGCTCCGGTTGGAGGGCGGCGAAAAGCTGCCCTTAGTGCCACCCTAGTCCTCGGCATAGCAAACACTATGGGCGCAAAAAAGGACCGGACCCATTCACGATTGCCTTGGATGTTAAAAAAACAGACTGCGCCAGCAGGGTGTTCACCCCACTCGGATTTCTTGTTCTGTTTAGACCGATTAAGGGCTAGTCACCAGGAGAGCAACAAAATTACCCTTTAAAAAATCCGAATATCTCTTATTCTATATCCCATGATCAAAGAACTTCTGAACATTCCGGCTGCGAAATGGCGACGTCTCGCCGCGCTCAAAGAACAAATCGAAAAGCTCGGGCAGGAGATGAGCAACCTTCTTTTGGAAGCTTCCCCCGCTCCCATAAAGCGCGTGCTCCAGGCCAAAAGGAAAATGAGTGCGGCCGCGCGAAAAAAAATATCGGACGCCGCAAAAGCTCGCTGGGCCAAGGTGAGGGCGGGAGCAAAAAAATAAGAGCAAATCTTCACTGGAACTCGCCGGGCGGAAAAAGATTGCCGACATAGAGGACTCACCCCCCTTCTCCCCATCCGGTGCGGAGAAAGGAAACCCAATGGACGAGGGTGGCGTCGGGCTTTCTCCGATCGGGCCGGAGAGCGCGTCCTTCCCCAAGCCTGTTTGTGATTACGCTCGCTCCACCACGATCAACTTCATCGCCTCCACGCGTCATCACCGCCTCCAACTCCACTTCCTTGCCCGGCTCGACGTGATCAACCACCCGCACCATTTCCGGTGTGGGGCGGCAACTGACTTCATTGTCCTTCCTCAAATGCCAGCCACGGCATGAGCGCTTCGGGCCGCGTGTTAAAATTCATGCTCTGCACTACCCAATCCTTTTCCGTCCGGTAAACCAGAAACCGCGCATATACCGCGCCGCGCTCATAATTGATCGCGAGGTAGAGGATCTTGGAACTCCTGCCGACGATTTTGGTGGCGACCCATTCGTAGGAGACGTACTTGCCCAGGGTCCTTTCCGCCTGTCGAAAATAGGTGGCGTGTGGAGTTGATTTGAATTCCTCACCCACCAACCCTCCCTCCTTCCAGGCATCCACACCCTGTTCCGGGCGCTGCTTTTGAAAGAAGTCGAACCCAGCCCGAATCACGGACGGGATGGACGAATCCGGTTCGGCCGCAACCGCTCGAACACAGAACATGAGACAACAGAAACCGAGGCCGAAGGCCAGGACAGACAGAGCATTGATTTTAATGATTTTCATGATGATTTTCTTTCGTTTATCCGACACTCCAAACTCAACGTGAATTCAAACCAAGGCAATGACAATCTCAACGGCTGCGGTTCGGGAAGGCGAGGCTGCTGACGAGTACACTCGCTCCACCGCGCAAGCGTCTTCATCGCCCCCACGCGCCAAGGGTGGCCGTCCGCAAGGATTCCTGCCACTTCACCGGAAACTCTTGGGCGGATTCATAATTCACGCGCAGGTCGGCGAGTTTTTTGCCGGCGGCGGCGAAGGCTTGGAAAAGTTTCGCGCTGGCTTTCGGGTCGCGATCGGGTTTGGCGTCACCCTGCATTTTCTCGATGGCGCAAAGGGGGAAGAAGCTTGTTCCCTTGCAGCAGCCGACGTGCGGAGGCTCAGATTTCTTTTGCGAACCGCCGCACGGAGATTTGAGTCTCCTTACGTCGGCTGCTACACCGATGAAGGGAATACGCGTGAGTTCGCGTTTCAAATTCTTGGCGTAGCGGGTGCGGCAGGCGGGATCATGGAACAGCGCATAGCCGTGTTCGTCCCTGACTTCTCTTCCGCTCTCTGATCCCGCGTTGCTGACTTTCAAGAATTAGCTTCCTCATGCCGGCTGTTGCGTTGCAAGAATAGGCTACGGATTCTTCAACCGATAGAACCGGTTACCCCTCGGCGGATTGACGATGATGAATTTGATCGTGCCGTTGTCGGTGACGCTCTCGGCGGGCGTGACCCAATTCGTCGCAATGAGGTTGGTGTTCACCTGCAGGTTGTAGCCGGCGGAAGGCGAGGGCCAATACACCATTGCGGTGTTGGTGGCTGTGAGTTTGATGCTTAACACAGGCGCGCCGGGAGTTTGCACGGCATAGAGCGCCCAGAAGCCGCCGGTAAGCGAATAGTTGCCGCCGGTCATCGGGCCGCCGGCATCGTGCTGGCCGATGGTGCCGCTGATGGAATAAACCCCGCCGGTGCTCGTGCCGCCGCCGCCGGAGGCTTTGTACCAGTCAATGGAATAACTTTGGGCGTATAACGACCTGTTTTCCAGCGCGAGCAGCAGGCCGCCAGATAATAAGGCAAGTAGAAATGTCTTCATGGTTTTCCTTTGATTTTAGTGGTTCACGTTTTGTTGGCCGACTGTCCGTTCCAATTTCTCAAGTCTCAGCTTCAATGCCTCGATCTCGGCGTCCTTGGCTTTCACCTGCGCTTCCAGTTTTTGATTCAGTCCCTGAATGGCGCTCAGCGCGACTCCGCCTTCGTCCACAATGCCGATGGTAGTGTCACTGGTTCCGAGGCCAAAGGTCATCTTGAAATCCTGCGCGGTCGGGCCGAGATGACGGACATTTGCGACTTCGTGGGTAAAGCGCCAGCTTTGAATCGGCAACGCGACCAGCCTTGCCAGAATGTCCTCCGGTTTCACCGTCAGGAAGCCCGTCTTGAGGTTGCGATCCGAAACCACGCCCGGCTGCGCAGTGATGGTCAGGGTGTTGCCGTTGGTACCCAGGAGGATGCCGCTGCCGGCTTGCAGAGTGACTCCACCCGTCAATCCATCGAGACTGGTCACCGCCTGCCCCGGTGAAAGATCGGCCACGACACCCGCCGAGTAGGCATAAATCGCCTGCGGTGTCGGCGTGATGGCCAAAGGCGGATTGAGCGGAGTGAAACCGGGACCGTTCGGCGGCTTTACCGACATGCTAAGCCAAAGGGGGTTCCCCATAAAAATGCCCGGATCGAACGGCAGCGGCGTGTTGAAAAGACCATTGACCACCTGCGCTGTCTGGGTGACCACCTGGCTCACTGGCAGTCCGTTGCTCACTCCGTCAACCAGTTGGAAGGTAAAATCGTAGGCGCCGGATATGTTGGTAAAAGGTGTATTTTGGTTCGTAAGCACAAGGTTACCTTGAAAGAAAGGATTCGGAATCGGGAACGGAGCGTAAGCCCAGTTCGGAGGGATGTCCGGCACGATGGCGGAAACATTAACACGCGTCTCATTGGTCTGGCCACTGGCCGGGTCCGTATAGTCGTCAATAATGGTCAGGTAATTGGTTCTTGGCTGTGTGTCGGAAAGCATTCCAAGCCGCGTGGCCAGCTGCCCCGGCAAAAGGCAATCGGATCCGAACAGAAAATTGATGTCGCCGTACGGTGCCAGCGTGGCGGACGACACCCCGACGCTCGCGGTTCCATTGGTGAGCACCAGAACGTTGTAAGCACAGCCGAGCGGCGGGCCGAAATGGATCAGCAGCTTCACACAATGATTCGCCGCCGGCGACAGGGCGCTCAGGTCCAGGGTATACGTGTAAAAGACGTGCTGTTGGTAATGGACATTGTCAGCCACAAACACCGCGGAACTGTTGACCGTGCCCGTGCCGGAAACGCCCGTCAGCGAAAAGCTGCCGCTGGCGGAGGGAAAATTAAAAATCGGTATGTCATCTCAGCACGGGCCACCGAGGCCGAAGAGGATCACATTGCCAACGGTCAATGGGGTGCTGGCGTGCGCGGATGCCATCATGAGCAGTCCAAGCAGAATTTGAATTTGGATCTTTTTCATATTTTGTTCCTCTATTATGGGTTGGTGAGTAGTGGTTAAATGAATGAATCATTGCGATTTGGCCGGTGTCGACTCTAAAACCATTTTCTTCAACTCAGCAACGTTGTGCTGGAGTTGTTGAATCTCCGCGTCCTTTTCCCTGAGTTGTTGTTGCAGCGCGTGGTCGCGCTCCTCCACTTTCTGATTCAATCCCTGAATGGCCGCCAGCGCCACGCCATGCAGGTCGGCATCGTTCAGCGCTTTGTCGTTGTCATTGAGCGGAAACAGCACATGAAAATCCTGCGCCATGGCGCCGATGTGCCGCTGGCCGCGCCCTTGTAACTCCATTCGGCGATCGGCAACTGGGACACCTTGTCCAGGACCGCCTGCGGGTCCACCGGCGCGAACCGATCCTTCAAGTTCCGGTCACTGGAAAAATTCCAACTGCCGATGCCGATCGTCCAGAACACGGATTGGTCCGAACCGCCGCCGAAGTTGAAGTACACGCTGCCGTTTGTGTCAATCAGCATTCGCGACTTGCCAAGCGTCCGGTCAATGACTTGAAAGGAATGCACCGGTATTCCGGGCGTTCCGTTGCCGCTGCTTTGCAACGTCCAGCGGTGGTTGCCCGTGTCTCCGCTCTGGATGCTGATTTCGCAATCGCTGGAGGACGAAACGACATGCAGTTCGCTGGCGGGCGCACCGGTGCCGATGCCCACACCGCCAGCCGCACGAATAAGGAATTGATCTGTTCCGGTGGACGAAAAGTCCGCGTTTTGTGAATCCTCCCAGACGAACGCGCCGTCATGCAGCGCCTGGGCGCGGCGGCCGGCGGCGAATGCATAATCGCCCGCGACCACATTGGACAAGCCGCCAACGATCGTGCCATATCCGGCATTGCTGATCGTGTTAAAGTAACCGCCGCCGATAAAGCAGTCATTCGCGCCCAGGGTGATCAGGTTGGCCGCTCCTCCACTAATGGCGTTGTCCCAGTTCGTCTGGCGTGGAAAAAACAGATTCCGCGAATCGCTGCCACCCAGTTGATTGACCACGCCGCCCACAAACCCGTCGGCTTGGAGGATCAGAGTGTTTCGCACACCGCCGGCGATGGTGGACTGACTGCCGCCCGAAATCAGGTTGAGGGCGCCTCCTCCGATTGTTGATTCGCTCGTGTTGCTGATCGTATTTTCCAAACCTCCTGCGATCGTTGAAAGGGGCGCGCCCGGCCCGATCAGATTAGCTGTGCCTCCGCAAATGACCGCGAGGTCCGAGGCGATGCGGTTGGTGGAACTGAAGGTGGAAGTGTAAATGGAGTTGGTCGCACCCCCGCCGCCGATGAACGCACCAGTGACGCCGGCACCAACGGAGTTTTCAGGCGAGCCGCCGATAACGTTGGGAGCTCCATTCCCGGTCAACTCCAAACGCAGGGCGCGGAGACCGTTGGCCCGGAAATCAAGCGGCTGAGTGTTGAGCGTGCCAAGGAACTGACTGCTGGTGACGCTGTTGCCGCCAACTTGCCAGAAGTTTGAGGAAGCCAGCCCGCCGAGCGACGATGCGCTCACGTTCGTCACATTCGCGCCGTTGCCGGTAAAACTGCCGGAGAGTTGGTTAGCCGCGTTGTTCAGCGTCACTGCATTGCCATAGGCGCCGGACAAATTCCCCGAAGCCACCGGGCCGCTCAATTGCGCGGCGGGCAGGGTGCCGGTGAGATTGCTGGCGGTGATGGCGTAGGGTGCGGGAGTCAGCGGCTGGCGCGGTGAAAGGGTCGTGTAAGCGGACGCGCTGCCGTTGGTGCGCACGCCAATCTCCAGCCAACGGCCCGCGCCGGGAAACTGATTTCCAAAATCCAGCGTGACGGTGAACAGGCCGTTGCTCACGGCGGTGGCAGTGTTGGTGAGCAGATTGCCGACTTGATTTCCGTTCGCCGAAGAATCGTAAATCGTAAATCGCAAATCGTAATTTCCATTGGCCGGATTTGCGCCGTCATTGAGCCGGCCTTGGTAAGTGAACGCCGTGCCTTGGGCGAAGGCGGAAAGGCCGATGGAAGATACGAGATAACTGATAGCGGCAAGTTTGGTTTTCATGGCAATTTGAGTTTTGGATCTGATGTGTTGAAAAGTGTGACTTGGTTTTACTGCAATCCAACCGCGATGAAATGGAACTGCGCGTCCACCGCGGCTCCAGTTCCAGTCGTCCCGTCGAAGGTCCGAATCTGAGCGCTGCTGGTGCCTACGTTGGTTGTGGTGGCCATGCGCGCCACGCCGGATTGAGCCGACACGGTTACGGCCGGAAAATCCGCGAACGAGCCGCTGAATGTGACGGTGTAGGCGCCGGTGCCGGTGCGAGCCACCGTGAAACCCGCTCCGTGTAGAATATTGCCGGACGAATCAACCACGCCGCGAATGATGCGGAGGTTTTCCTGACCGCCCGGTGCGAAATACTGCCCGCTGGAACCCAGCTTCACTCCCGCGCTGCCGGTAACGAAGCGCGCTCCACCAGCAGCATGGACGGAGAACTGATCGGTTCCGGTTGATAGAAAAGCGGTGGAGAGACCTGAACTGTCGTTCCAGACAAACGAACCGTCGTGCAGCGCTTGAGCACCAACTCCCGTGGCAAAACTGAAATTACCCGCAGCGATGTTGGCGGCGCCACCGGGAATGGTGGCGTATTGAGCCAGGACGCCAATCGTGTTCGCCTTGCCGCCGCCGATGGTTGAGAAATGGCCGGAACTGGACACGGTATTGAGCTGACCGCCGACGAGGACCACGCATTGGGCGTTGGTGTCGATCGTGTTATTGGATCCACCACCCACGACTGCAAAAGTGGCATTGGTATTGACATGATTATTGTCGCCACCGCCAATGAAGGTGTATTGCGCGCCCGCCTGGATCGCGTTGAACAAACCTCCGCCAATCGTCGAACGGTCGGCGTTGGTTTCAATTATGTTTGAGTCGCCACCGCCGATTATTGCGTCAGTTGTACCGCTTTGGATCATGTTGTCGCTGCCGCCAACGATGGCAGAGAAGTCGGAGTTGTTGGCGATGACGTTGCCATAGCCGCCGCTGATGCTGGAGTCGCTGGCGAACATCGAGTTGCCATTTCCACCGCCAATCGTGGAAGAGCTGACGTTGGTATGGATCACGTTGTTCTGACCGCCGCTAATGGCGGAATACTCCGCGTTGCTGAGGATGGTGTTATTCCCCCCCGCGGCGATGATTGAATATTGCGCTCCGTACTGGATGGTGTTCGCCGCGCCGCCGCCAATGGCGCAATATCGCGCGAATATTTCCATCGCGTTGCCCTGGCCGCCAGAGATCGTGGAATAGGCGGCGCCGTAATCCATTCGATTCTGAAGGCCGCCGCCGATGGTCGAAAAATAGTCGTTCGGTCCGATTGCATTTTGAAAGCCACCGCCGATGGTCGAGTTAAAACTGAAGTAATCAATAAAGTTGGAAGAGCCGCCGCTGATTGTTGCAAAATAACTCTCGGCAAATGGGAAGGATTGAATGAAATTTTGGTCGCCTCCGCCAATCGTCGCCCCGGCCACATTCGCAGTGACCGAATTGGAGCTTGAGCCGCCGATGACAGTCGGCGCGCCATTTGTATTGGGCTGCAATCGAAAAGCGCGCGTGTTGTTGACGCGAAAATCCAGCGCCTGATTGTCCGTCGTGCCGATGAAGTGCGTGCCGGGCGTTGTGCCGGCGTTGCCGGTGATTTTCCAGGCATTGCCCAGTGCCGCTGCCGGGACCGTGCCACTGGCCAAATTGTTGGCGTTGAGCGAAGTCAATCCCGCGCCGTTCCCCGTGAAACCGTTGCCGGCGTTGTTGAGCGTCACCGCGCTGGAATAGGTGCCGGACAACGAGCCGCTGCCGACAACACCTGTCACGTTGCTGGCGGTGATGGCGTAAGGCGTCGGCGTAATCTTCTGTCGCGGATTAAGTGTGGTGAAGGCGCCGCCTCCGTTCGTGCGCGCGCCGATCTCCAGCCAGCGATCCGCGCCGGAGAAAACACCGGCGCCGAAATTGAGCGTGACCGTGAACAGACCGTTGCTTACGCCCGTGGCGGAATTGGTGGCCGGCCCGGCAACCGCGCTGCCGCCGCTCGCGACGCCGAACATCGTGAAGGTCAGATCGTAGCTGCCGCCGGCAAAATCTGCGCCGTCATTGAGACGGCCCTGATAGGTGAACGCCGTGCCTTGCGCCCAGGTTGAGGGTTGCGGGACGAGGGTTGCGAGCAGCGTCAAAATTGCGATACGCGCGATGAGTGCAAGTTTGATTTTCATTTTATGTTCCTTTTAGTTTGGTTTTTGGTTGCGAATAATTGTTTCCAGCGCTTCGAGCCGTCGTTTCAACTCCGCGTTCTCCGCTTCGAGCTTCTGGATTTTGATTTCGGATCTCTGACTTCTGTCTTCCACCTTCGTGTTCAATCCCTGGATGGCCGCCAGCGCGACGCCGTCGGCATCCACCATGCTGATATGCTGGTCGTCCATCCCGACAGCAAAGGCCGAGTAAAAATCCTGCGCCATCGGGCCGAGGTGCATCACGTCCGTTTCAGTTTTGTAGTTCCAACGGGAGATGGGCAACGCGGTAACTTTGTTCAAAACTTCAACCGGATTGACCGGCGTGAAGTTTTCCTTCGCGTTGCGGTCGCTGCTGCCGGTGACGGTGCCGCTGGCCAGGATGTTGCCGATGACGTGCAACGCTTGTTGCGGAGCGTTCGTGCCGACGCCGAGCCTGCCGTCGGCTTCAAAGGTGAACAAGTCCTTGCCGGTAGTGTGGTAAATTCGCAGGGCGTTTTGGGATGAACCTCCGGTGCCATCGTAGCCCAGGCTCATGGCGGTGCCGTTGCCCGCTTCAAAAAAACTGATGCCGTTCCGAAAACCATCGGCAATGGCGCCGGACCCGATATTGAGAATGTTGGTCGCGGCGGCGGCAGAAGGCGTTGTCAATCCTTGGAACACCGTGCTGCCGACGACGTGCAGATCCGCATGAGGCGAGGCAGTACCGATGCCCACGCCGCCGGAGGCGCGGATGAGAAACTGGTTGCTGCTGCTGGAAGTGAAATCCGCATCCGTCGAATCCGCCCAGATGAAAGTTCCCATGTGATTCGCTTTGGCGCGCCGTCCGGCAGTGAATGCATAATCGCCATTGGCTTGGTTGAGCCGCCCGCCTGGGACCGTTGCAAACTGACCGGAGACGGCGTTGTTAGCTCCGCCGCCAATCACGCTCAAGTCGGCGTTGGCGGCCACATCGTTGTCAAATCCACCGGCGATGGTACTGCCAAAGGAATTAACGGCGATGATGTTGCTGACGCCTCCACCGATGAAACTGGCGCTCGATCCTTGAAATATAAGGTTGAGAGTCCCACCGGCAATGGCGTTGCCCTCGTCCGCGGACACAGGACTGCCCACGCTGCCGCCGGGACCGGTGCCGCCCAGTTGATTGAGTATTCCGCCACCAATAAATCCGCGCGATTGCGAAAGGATTACGTTTCCAAAGCCTCCGCCGATGGTGGAGATCGCCGCACTGTTGCTTTGGATGCTATTCGCCGTGCCACCGCCGATGAATGAGTCTCCGGCTTGGATATCGTTGTTGAAGCCCCCGCCGATGGTTGAAACGTCCGCGTTGGTTCCAATTGTGTTGTCAAACCCCCCGCCGATGATTGAACTAAACGAACTCCGAATCAAATTGTTCTGACCGCCCACGATGAGGGAAGATTCCGAGTTGGTTTGGATAGTATTATCAAAGCCAGCGCCAATGAAACCAAAGCTGGAGGAGATATGGTTGGTGTGGGGGCTCCCCGAAAAGTTTGTCGCTCCGCCACCGGCAATGACTGCTCCGACAGCGCCTGAATCCACGACGTTGAACGGCGAGCCGCCAATCACGTTCGGCGCGCCGTTGGTGTTCGGCTCCAAACGCAACGCGCGACCGCCATTCACGCGCAATTCCAATGATAGATTGTCCGTCGTGCCGATGAAATTTCCGTTCGCCGGATTTGCGCCCGCGTTGCCGCCGAGGTGCCAGAAGTTTGAACTGCTCAAACCGCCAAGGGTGAGTGCGTTTACGTTACTCACGCCCGCGCCGTTGCCGGTGAAACCACCGCTGAAATTATTCGCCGCGTTGTTGAATGTCACCGCATTGCCGTACGGGCCCGCGGTCAATCCGCCGATTCCGACATTTTCCGCAAAGATCGCGTACGGCGTGGGTGTCAACTTCTGACGTGGACTCAAGGTTGTGAAACTTCCGACGCTGTTGGTCCGCACGGCGATTTCCAAAAAGCGATTCGCGTTGGTGAAAATGTTCGCGCCGAAATCCAGTGTGACGGTGAATAATCCATTGGTGACGCCCGTGGGCGAATTGGTGAGCGGTCCGGCGACCGCGCTGCCGCCGCTGGCGACGCCGAACATCGTGAAGGTCAGATCGTAGCTGCCGCCGGCAAAATCTGCGCCGTCATTGAGCCGGCCCTGATAGGTGAACGCCGTGCCTTGGGCGTGGGCGGACAGGCAGATGGCAGATAGCAGTTGGCAGATGGCGATGAGTTTGGGTTTGGTTTTCATGGTGGTTCCATTGAGTTTGGTTGTTGAGCTTCGTGACGGTTTTTGTTCATTGCAATTGGAGAAGGTAGAACCGTTGCGGCATGTTTTTATTCACGGTGTTGGTGACGGTGATGGTGAAATTTCCATTTGCGCCCAGGACGTTGGTGGCGATGGGCGGCCACTGGCTTAATGGATTCGCCAGGTTCGTGTTCATCCGCGTGAAATAAGTTCCGCCGGACACGCCGTTGCTTCCGTTAATCACCAGGTTGGTCCCGGACAAGTTGATGCCGGTGATCACGGGCACAACCGCGCCCGCCACGATCCGAAAGGGGATGAAGTAATCAATGAATAAGCAGACTCCCAACTCCCCGTCACCATCGTAACCCATGACCCAAAGACTGCCGTCGGACTTGATGAACAGGCTGTGTTCATATCCAGCGGCAATTTTGGTCACAGTCGTCGCGGCTCGGGAGGGAAGCGCCGACAGCAGCATCGCGCCCAGAAGGGCGAGTCGAATCAGGTTAAGTTTGGTTTTCATAGTTTGGTTTTTCGGTGGTAATGGCTGATGGCTCGTGCCACTGGCTTTCAATACAGCCGGAAGAAGGCGTTCACCGGGGCGTTGGTGATTTGCACGCCGGTAAAGGGAATGCCATCGGTGACCGTGGTCCAATTTGTGGAGGCCAAGTCGGTGGTCATTTGCAGCACATGGCCATAGCCGGGGCCAGTCGGAAAAAACACCACCGGCTGATTGTCGTAAGTGCTGATGCCCAGCGCGGGCGGCTGACCCAAAATCATCTCCGGCTGGTGGGTATCGTTGTAAGTGCCGTCGCCCAACTGGCCGGAAGAGTTCCTGCCCATGCCCCAAAGGCTGCCGTCTGACTTAAGAAAAAGGCTGTGGTAGACTCCGGCGGAGATCGCTGTGACGCCACTGGACAGAACTTCAAATGGAGCGAAGCGGTTGTTGGTGGTGCCGTCGCCTAATTGGCCGTAACCGTTGTAGCCCACGGCCCAAAAACTGCCGTCCGACTTTAGAAAAAGGCTGTAGTAGACTCCGGCGGCAATCGCCGTGACATTGCCGGACAGGATCAGCTTCGGGATGTGGCTGTCATTGGTGGTGCCGTCACCTAATTGCCCGTAGGAGTTGCGCCCCATCGCCCAAAGGCTGCCGTCGGAATTTAGAAAAAGGCTGTGATCGTTCCCGGCGGCAACCGCCATGACATTGCTGGCCACGATTTCCTCCGGCGAGTTGACTTGGACATTCAAGCCCGCGTTGCCGTCACCCAACTGGCCATATTGGTCGCCGCCCATGGCCCACAAACTGCCGTCGGGCTTTACAAAAAGACTTTGGGAGCCTCCGGCAGCAATGGCCGAGACGGCTGTGCTATGGGCCACGAACAGAATCTGCTCCGGCAGGTTCGTGTTGTTGGTCGTGCCGTCGCCCAACTGGCCTTCATGATTATAGCCCATATCCCAGAAGCTGCCTGGACCCGCCGGATTATGGAACTTGGTGAAAAGGCAATGGCTACCGCCCGCGGCAATCGCGCCCACTTGGTTTGACACGATCTGCTCAGGTGAGAAGACAACAAAGTTGCCAAAACCATTGCCAAAACCATTGCCCAACTGGCCAAAAACATCTTCCCCCATGGCCCAAAGGCTGCCATCCGATTGTCGAAACAGGCTTTCGCCGGTTGATCCGGCGGAAATTGTGGTGACGTTGTTGGAGACAATTTGCGTGGGTCGGTTGAAGTTGTCGATGACCATGCCGGCGCCCAACTCGCCATAGCCATTGTCCCCCATGCCCCACAGACTGCCGTCGGACTTGATAAACAGGCTGTGTTGCAGGCCGGCGGAAATCTTGGTCACGGTCGGCTGGGCCTCGGCGCTGATAACAAGCATCAGCAAGGCAAGGCAAGTGAAGGAGCGTTTATAGTTTGATTTCATAATGATTCCGCTTCGGTTGGCTTATTTTTGCTGGTTGATGAATTGTTCCAGCGCTTCAAGCCGTTGTTTCAACAGCGCGTTCTCGGCGCGTTGTTCTTCAAGTTTCTGGTTCAAGCCTTGGATGGCCGCCAGCGCCACGCCGCCCTCGTCCACGGTCGTAATATGCTTGTCATCCGGACCGACGTTGAACGCGGCGTAAAAATCCTGCGCCATCGGGCCGAGGTGTTCGCTCGTCTTGTCCTCCTTGTAATTCCAGCGGCTCAAGGGCAACGCGGCCACTTTGGCCAGCACCTCCTGCGTGTCCACGGCTTTGAAATTCTCTTTGGCATTGCGATCCGAAGCGTTGGCCCAGGTCGTGCCGGTGCAAGTGGCGCTGCCCACTTGCAGCAGCGCGGAAGGATTGTTCGTGCCGATGCCCACGCGGCCATTGACGATGCGCATGACTTCATTGGTGGCAAACCTGTTTCCGACGCCGGTGCCGTTCACATAAAACGCGAGCCCGCCCGTGAAACCGCCGCCGTCCGTGGACTGGATGAATCCCGGCCGCCATTCACCCGCATCGCCTTGCGGATTGCTCACAAATTCCAGCCGCCCGAATCCCGGTGTGCCGGTGGATTGGATGCGAACGACGGTCGGGTTGTTGTCTGAATAAACGTGAAGACTGCCTTGCGGATTCGGAGTGCCTATGCCCACGCCACCGGTGGCGCGGATGTCGAATTGATTGCTGCTGGTCGAGGCAAAACTGGTGCCCAGCGAGTCGGCCCATACGAAGGCGCCGTCGTGCAGCGCCGCGGCATTTCGGCCCGCGGCCACGCTAAATTCGCCGGCGGCCGTGTTGTTTTGTCCCCCGGGAATGGTGGCGTAGGCGCCGCTGTTACAGGAATTGTTCAGACCGCCGCCGATCGCGGAAAAGTTGCCGCTCGCCTTGTTCCCGGATCCGCCGCTCACTGTGGCGTCATTGGCGCCGACTCTATTTTCAGTTCCTGAAGCGCCGCCGTCGGCAATCGTCGCGCCGACAAAACCATTCGACACCACATTGCCGCTGAAGCCTCCGACAAGGTTGGGGCTGGTGGCGTTGGGTTCCAAACGCAGGGCACGGGCGTTGTTCACCCTGATTTCGAGCGGTTGATTGTCCGTCGTGCCAATGAAGTTTGCGCCGGGCGAGGTGCCGGCGTTGCCGGTGGTCTTCCACGCGTTCGTCAACACAGCGCTCGGGATCGTGCCGGTCAACTGGCTGGCGTCCAGTCCGCTCAAGTTTGAACCGCTTCCGACGAAAGCGCTGGCGCTCACGGTGCCGTTCACATCGAGCGCCACGGCGGGATTGGTTTTATTGATGCCGACGCCGCCGCCGGCGCGGATCAGGAATTGATTTGGACTGCTCGAGGAGAAGTCGGCTTCATTGTCGTCAGCCCACACGAACGTGCCATCATGCAGGGCGCGGGCGCGATGGCCGGCGGCGAAGGCGGAAAAACCGGAGGCCGAGTTGCTATAACCACCAGGGATGACCGCCGTGTAGCCGGAGATGGTGTTATACAGACCGCCGCCGAGAAAGGAATAAGAGCCGCCGACGCCGACCGAGTTGTAGTCGCCCGAGCCGATAAACGCCACCAAGCCGTTATTGGCGTTGTAGTAGCCGCCGGCGATGACCGCCCAGCCTGAGCCGATCACATTGTTCTGCCCTCCGCCAATGGTGGCGTAATACGAGTAGTTTTGAATCGTGTTGAAGTAACCGCCGCCGATCGTCGAGTAGGGGGAGTTGGTCTGAATCGTGTTGACGCCGCCGCCGCCGATAAACGAGCTGTGAGCATTGGTCTGGATCGTGTTGTAACCGCCGCCGCCAATCGCGGAGTCGTAAGCGTCGGGTTGAATTATGTTGTAACCGCCACCGCCAATTATTGAGTAAGAAGCGGACTGAATCAGGTTGTCGTGGCCGCCGGCAATCGCGGAGGTAACCGCGTTGGTCTGAATCATGTTGTTGTAGCCGCCCCCGATGATGGAATAATCTCCGAGCGCGGTTTGTAATTGCCCGCCGCCGATCGTGGCAAAGTAGCCGCCGGCAAAATTGACCGAACCGCCCAGGATCGCGCCGCCGTAATTGGTGACGGTGTTGTGATAGCCGCCCGCGATCGTCGCGTAATTGCCGTTGTTGGTGACGACGTTCGGCTGGTCGCCATAAAGGAACGTCCCGCCGCCGCCGATCGTCACGCCGGGCACTCCCGGCTGGACGTAGTTGCCCGAGTAGCCACCAACCACGTTCGGCGTGTCGGTGGTGGGTTCAAACCGAAAGGCCTCCTGTCCGTTCACTTTCACGATCAACGGCTGATTGTCCGCCGTGCCCAGAAAATTCGGACCAGCGGTCGTACCCGCGTTGCCGCTGGTTTGCCAGAAGCCGGCGGAACCGATCCCGCCCAGGGTCAGCGCGTTGACGTTGGCCAGCCCGCTGCCGTTGCCGCTGAAACTGTTGGCCGCATTGGTGAACGTGACCGGGTTCGGGTAGGTTCCCGCGACGCCGGCGCCGGGCACCACGCCGCTGAGGTTCCCCGCCGTGATGGCGTAAGGCGCTCGCGTCAAAGCCTGGCGCGGACTGAGAGCAAGGAAGCTGGCGGCGCCATTTGTGCGCATGGCAATTTCCAGCCAGCGGTTCGCGCCAGGAAACTGGTTGCCAAAATCGAGCGTGACGGTGAACAGTCCATTGCTCACGGCGGTGGCGGTATTCGTAATCAAGCTGCCTTGTTGCGCCCCCGAAGTCAGCGCGTCGAACATGGCGAAGCTCAAATCGTAACTGCCGGTTGCTGGATTCGCGCCGTCATTGAGCCGACCTTGGTAGGTGAAGGCCGTGCCCTGGGCGAAACCGGACGCAAGCACCAGGCACCAAGCACCAGGCACCAAGCACCAAGCACCAAAGAAGCTCCAAACTTGAAGCTCCAGTGGCGCGTCGTCCTCCCAACGAAATTCGAAAGCCGGGCCTGTTGTTTGGGACTTGGAACTTCTCGGGATGTTGGAGGTTGGGATTTGGAATTTTGCAGAGCGGTTTTCATGGTTGTGCTCCTTCATTTTGAATGTTGATTCTGAACGATTTTTTCCAGCGCTTCGAGCCGTTGTTTCAACTCTGTTATTTCTGTTTCCTTCTTTTCAAGCTGGCCACGCTGTTCTTCCACTTTTTGATTCAGCCCCTGGATGGCCGCCAGCGCCACGCCGCCTTCGTCCACGGTGGCGATGCCAGTTTCACCCGCACCCAGGCCAAACGCGGCATGAAAGTCCTGCGCCATCGGGCCCATGTGCGGTTGGCCGGGCATTTCCTTGAATGTCCAGCGCGTGATCGGCAATGCGGCTACCTTGTCCAAAACTTCCGATGTTGAAACAGGCTCGAAGTTCTCCTTGGCGTTGCGGTCGCTCGTGGTGACAAACACCGTGGCGGAGACGCCGCCATTCACGTGCAGTTTGTTGGTTGGGCTGCTGGTGCCGATGCCGACGAAGCCATTCGTTCCGATGTAGAATCGCGAAGCATTTAACGTGCGGTCGATGATTTGAAACGACGCGTCGAGAGTCGCGCTGCCGTTCGTGCCGCTGCTTTGAAGCGTCCACAGATGCCCGCCGGAATCGGTACTTCGGATTCCTATTTCAGTGTCGCCGGAATTCCACACTTCCAACTCGCGCGAGGGGCTCACGGTCCCGATTCCAACATTCCCACTGGCGAGGATGGTCATTTGCGGGACGTTGGTACCGGTACGGAATTCCAAACCGCTGCGGTCACTCGAGCTGTTGAAAATGATTCCGCCGTCCTGGGCACTGTTCGGGTCGCCAAACAAGATTCCGGTTTCACTTGTTGCGGGCGCGAGCAAAGAGACATAGGCATTGCCGGATTTTTCGAAGACCGCAATCGAATTTGCATTGGCAGTCACCGCGCCCGCGCTGCCTTCGGCGACATGGAGCGGAGCTTCCGGCGCCGTTGTGCCAATGCCCACACCGCCGCCGGCGCGAATCAGGAACTGATTTGTGCCAGTTGAAACATAGGGGGCATCAATTGAATCAGCCCACACAAACGAGCCAACATGTCTGGCGCTCGCACGATTGCCAGCCGCAAAACTGAAGTCAGCGGACGCGCTATTGGAGAATCCGCCTGGCACCGTCGAGTAATGGTTGCTGGCATAGTTCAAATAGCCGCCGCCGATGGCGCCGGCGTTTGCGACATTCGTGTTCTGTATCCCGCCTCCAATAACCATGTAATCCCCAACGTCATTGATTCCAGCGGCATTGTCTTCGCCGCCGCCAATTGCCGCCAGACCCGCTCCGTTGGCGTAGTTGTTGAAGCCGCCCCCGATGGCATTTCCGCCGTCCCACGTGAAGTTGCCGAATCCACCGCTGACCGTGGATTCACTCCCCGCAGTGTTGTTCCCGCCGCCGCCAACCGTCCCGAAATCGCCGTTGACGATGTTGGTCGAGTTGTAAGGGGCATAGTTCGTGGCACCCCCGCCGCTGATGGTCGCGCCATAGACGCCCGGCGCGACGAAATTGAGCGGCGAACCGGCAATCACATTTGGCGCTCCAAAGTCGATCGCGAAATCGAAGAAGTGCCGCACGTTTTCCAACCGAAGCACGCGCATGTTGCCCACTCTGACCTCGAAAGACTCGCTGTCAGTTGTGCCAAGAAAGTTGTTCGACGACGTGCCGCTGTTTCCGCCGGTTTGCCAGAAGTTACTCACGCTCAATCCACCCAGCTTTGCCGCGTTGACGTTGGTAACACTCGCACCGGTGCCGCTGAAGGTGCCGGAGAAATTATTGTTCGCATTGTTGAACGTCACCGCGCTGCCATAGGTGCCGGCGGTGATCCCGCCGGAAACGACGTTGCCCGCGGTGATGGCGTAGGGCGCGGGTGTGAGCGACTGGCGAGGAGTGAGACTGAAGAAATTCGCTGCGCCGTTTGTCCGCACGCCGATTTCCAGCCAGCGGTTAGCCCCGAGAAATTGATTCCCAAAATCCAACGTGACGATGAACAGGCCGTTGCTCACAGCGGTCGCGTTGTTCGTCACCGTATTGCCGAGCTGCCCAGCGCCACTGTCCACACTGAACAGCGCGAAGGTCAGGTCGTAGGCACCGTTGGCCGGGCTGGTGCCGTCATTGAGCCGGCCTTGGTAGGTGAAGGCGGTGCCTTGGGCATGCAATCCGTTGGAGACAGTGAGGAGTGTTGAAGCGCAAAAAACAAGAAGGCGAGTCTTCATAAAGCTTTCCTTTGGATTTGATTAACCGAATCTTATCTAAAACCCAACCCCCTTAAAATACAAGCAATTTTTGGCCTTTTGAGGCCAGAAAGAGGTCAATGTGGCCGCTCGGCGAAACGGTGCAATTGAAACAATCCATTGCACTTCCCTCGGACTCTGCGACGTTGACGGTCGGCGACAGACAAATTCAACCGACGTATCGGGCCGCCTTGCAATCGAAAGACTTTTCCGGAGAGAATTTCCTTAAGCCTTCTGAAAAACCGTCGAACAACTCTTACGAATGGACACTAACACCAGACCCGCGTGGGAAAATTTGTCAGACGAACACCGCAATGTGTGGATCCAACAAGTAATCAATTTTTATCCGCCCAACACCTCGAGCCAGCAGGAGATTGTTGATCTGGCCCGGGATGAATACAACGATGCTGAATCGTTGCTCCCCGTGCAGGAAATCTGCGAGGCCGCCTGACCGGCGACATCGGCCGGCTGTTGCGTCAACCGCCCCGAATGGTTGTGGGCCGGAACGGGCGTAACGCTCAAGTGGATTCCACCAAAACGACGACGTAACGAGGCTCAAACTTCGTTAACGCAACGTTTCTTTTCACGAACTACGGGTCACTTCGCGCCTCGAACCCCGCGAGCATCACGGCGATGGCATCCACTTCATCCCGCGCGGCAACGTTCGCGTCCGGGACAAAGCGATTCAGCATGATCGAGAAGGCCAGAGGCTCGCCCGCCGCGGTGGTTACATAGCCGGAAAGAGAGTTCGCCCAGCGCAACGTGCCGGTCTTGGCGTGGAGGTTGCCGGCGGCGGCGGTGTTTTTCATCCGGTTTTTCAGCGAACCATCCACGCCGGCAATGGGAAGCGACTCGCGAAAATCTGCCGCTTCCTTGTGCCGACTCATGAACTTCAGCAGCGCAACACTGGCGTTGGGCGTGGCCAGATTGTTGCGCGACAAACCGGAGCCTTCCTCAAAATGCACGTCGCCGCCGCGAATGCCGGCCCGGAGGAGAAACGCATTAAGCTGCGCGATGCCGGATTCCTCGGAAGTTTTCCCCGTCAATCCGTTTGTAGCCTGCTCCAGCGCGCCGAGGTGCGCCAGGAGCAGATCGGTGTAAAGATTCTGCGACGGCTTGTGAATCTCGCGCGCGAGGTCGCGCATCGGCAATGAGGCAACCGAACCCAGTTCCACCATTTTGCGGACATCGAACGGCCTGACCTGGCGGTCGAGCCAATTCATGGTCCGCAACTTCCCGTTGACTTTAATGCCGTGCCGCGCGAGCGCCTCCTTGAAAAAAGCGACGAACAACCCCGCCGGATTGTGCAGGGTCACTTCATTCGTATAACCCTTGTCGTCCAGTGGCAGCAGCCCGGAGACGTAAACGATATTTTCACCCATCGGACGGTAACATTGAATGTCCCGCTTTCCTCCCGCCGCAATGGTTTCCGTGCGGTTGCTCAAGATGAGATAACTGGTGGCGGGCAAAAGTGACAGTTTGCACGGTGTGCCGGCCCGCTCGCCAGATTTGAGGGAGAGATTGAGAATGTTGTCGTTGATGGTGAGCGCGGAAACTTCAGCGCCATAGTAAAATTGCAAATCGTCGCAGTCCCAACCTGAACCATAAGGCGGCCCGCGAAAAAAGCTTTCGTCACCGATGAGATCGCCGCTGATGCGCTTGACGCCAGCGTTGGTCAGCGCGGCCACCAACGGTTCAAGGGCCTGAAAAATGTCGTTGCTGTGCAGGCGTTCGTTGAGGGTCGGATCGCCGCGCCCGTAAACGACGAGGTCGCCCTGAAGCGCGCCAAAACGATTCGGCTGCGACGCGGCGTAGAGCGAAGTCCGGATGCGATAATCGCCGCCGAGCTGATCCAGTGCGAGTGCGACGGTGTAAAGCTTGCAATTGGATGCGGGGCTAAACAGTTTGCTGGCGTTGTGTTCGAAGATCGTTTTGCCGCTGTCGAGCGAAACGATTTTCACTCCGAGCAAGCCGGAGTCGAACTTTGGCTGCGAGACGAATTCAGAGAGCCGGTTCTGCAGTTCCACCAGGGTGGTCGTGGGTTGATTCGTCAGCGCTCGCGCCGATGGAATCAGGCAGGCCAGCAACAAAATCCCAACACATCGAACCCGAACGCTGAAGCAGGTAGGGACGGCGCGCTGCGCCGTCCCCGCGCCGTACCAGGCGCGGAACGAGCGGCGGCGTGGGAGAATCCTTGCGCAATTTGTTCCGCCCGCTCTGCGCGGACGGGGACAGCGCAGCGCGCTGTCCCTACCATATCTGCGAAGTGTTCCACTTCGGAGTTCGGGTCGAATGTGGCGTTTTGGTTTCATAAAAGGTTTGTTGTCCGCCGCAACCATTATGCGGCCAACCGGCGCAGGCAGCACTCGAGCATCTCAATGAACAAATGAATCTCCGGTTCGGTCACGCTGAGATTCGGGCGCGTCCGGATGCTGTTCGTCCCCGCCGGCAGGAGCAGCAGTCCCTCGTCACGCAGCGCCATCTCCTCCAGGCGATTTCGCAATTCCGGCGTCGGCAGGGAAAAGCCCTGATAAAGTCCCAGGCCGCGAACATTTGAAATCATGCCGGGAATCCTTGCTTCCAATTCACGCAGGCGGCCCGCGAGTCTATCGCCTTTGACCTTCGCCGCTTGAACCAACCCTTCGCGCTCGACGATTTTCATTTCCTGGACGAACCTGACCATGTCCGCCAACGTACCGCCCCATGTGGAGTCGAGCACGCCTTTGTCTTCCATGGGATGCAGCATGTAAACCACGCCGGCGGCAAACTTCTTGGCGACGGCCACCGCTTGCGGCGGGTGCGGCAAATCGAGTTGGTCCACCATGAACATATCGCCGGTTGGTCCGCCCGCCGTTTGCACCTCGTCGAAGCCGAGATACACGCCGTGTTGGTGCGCCAGGCGGCTCAGCCCGCGAAAGAATTCCGGTTCTGCCACCCGATGGCCGCCCGCGCCTTGTATCGGTTCCACCACGATGCCGACCACTTCGCCCGAGAATTGTTCCAGCAATTTTTCCACCGCCTGCAAAGCCTCGGCGGTGCGGGCGCGGTTTTGCTCCGGCGGCTCGGAAGTGTTGATGCCGGGAAACGGCACTTCAATATTGGTCGGAATCAATCCGTGAAAATCTTTCGTCGCCACCGGATCCAAAGTCTGTGTGACGTTCAGCGCGAAAACGGTCCGCCCGTGAAACGCGCGCTGGAAATAAAGGAACCGGCATTTTTCTCCCGCGCGCATTTTGCCGCCGCGGCTTTGATGATAAAGATTGATGAAATATTTCATCATGTTTTCGATCGCCTCGGCGCCGGAGTTCACCGTGTAAACTTCCAGCTTCGGGTTTCTCATGCAACGCGGCGCGAGACGGTGGATCGTGCGGTAGTATTCGAGACATTCCGCCGTCAGAAAATCCGGGTTGGCCACCTTGTTGTTCGCCGCGCGCACCAACCGCTGAACGTAATCCGGCTCATACAAGCCCGGATGATTGTGGCCGATCAACTTCGACGCATAATACCCGGCCCAATCAAAAATGCGCTGGCTATCCACCGTGCCCAGCCACATGCCTTCGCATTGCGCGAGATCCACGACAAACGGGTGAACGTCCACGATCACGTAACGGTTCAATTCCTCGATCATCCCCGCGCTAACCGGGCCGGGAAAAATTTTCAAATGGGACATAAATTATTATTTTGCTGTCGCCACCGCTTCCGCCGCGAGCGTTCCCAAGGTGTGACGCAAGGCCGTCACGCTACCCTTTTCCGTCGGATGATTTCGATTCGACAAAAATATCACAAACGTCTTTGAGACCGGATCAATCCACAATGAGCCACCCGTCCAACCGGTGTGACCATACGAGCCGATTGGAAAAATATCTCCGCGCGGCCCGCTGTAAGGCGAGTCTATGTCCCAGCCCAGTCCCCGTCGTGCGGAAATTTCCGGCGGTGTCTGCACGCTGGTCATTAGCTTGACCGTTTCAGGTTTGAAAATGCGAACCCCGTCCAGATCGCCGAGGTTCAACAACATTCGCGCGTAACGGGCCAGATCGCCGGCGGTCGTAAACAAACCGGCATGGCCCGCCACCCCGCCCATGTGACGCGCGGTGGGATCATGAACCACACCACGCCACGGTTTGCCATCCACGACCTCGGTTGGCGCGATGCGTGGCAACTTTTTTTTTGGCGGTAAATATCCCGTGTCCGTCATTTTCAACGGGCCGTAAATTTCGCGTTGAACAAAAACCTCCAGCGGCGTCCGGCTCACGCGTTGAACAACTTCGCCAAGCAGAAAAAAGTTGATGTCGCTGTATTTGAAAGTTGATCCGGGTTTCGTCTGCAACTTCTCCGCGCACGCTTTTTCGATCGCCGTCCCCTGCCCTTTCCAATCGCTGCTCGTTTCGATGTCAGGCCGCAGCCCGGAAGTGTGCGTCAACAATTGCCGAACAGTGATGGCTTCTTTGCCGTCGCCTTTGAATTCAGGAATATAGGTTTGAACCGGCTCATCGAGCTTCACCTGTCCGCGCTGTATCAGCAGCATCACCGCCGGCGTGCAGGCGACAACTTTTGTGAGCGACGCCGCGTCAAAAATCGTATCTTCGGTCATCGCCTCGCGTTGAGGCACAATCGCGCGGTAGCCGAACGCCTTGTGATACGCTTTTCCGTTATGCTCCAGCCAAAGGACGCCGCCAGGACATTTTTGTTCGGCGATGGCCTGCTCAATCGCCGCATCCATCCCGGCGAGTTTTGCGGGTCGAAAAACTTGTGGCGCGGGTTGCTTTGAAACGCAACCCGCCAGGAGCAACAGACAAATGATCAGCTTCGCGCGCATGAATGGCGACGCCTTTATCCGAACAAACGCGTGCGTCCGCAAGCGATTTTGGAGCGCGGCTGTGTGCGAAGCATCAGCCGCAGCAGCGTGACCGGAGCGAGCAACGCGCAAACCTTTTCACGGCGGAGACACCGTACGGTTTTCGTTTCTGCCGCGGTTTTGGAACATTCTCTCACGAACTTGGGAATCGCCGCGGCATTCCTGGGAACCTTTGCCGCGAACTTGGGAGCTTCCGCCCCGTTCTTGGGAACTCTTGCCGCAAACTTGGGAACTCCTGCCGTGTTCTGGGAACTCCTGCCGCAAACTTGGGAACCCTTCCCGCGAACTTAGGAGCTTCCGCCGCGTTGTTGCAACCTTTCCCGCGTTTTTAGGAACCCTTCCCGCAAACTTCTGAGCCTTCGCCCCGATCCTGGGAACTCTTCCCGCAAACTTGGAAACTTCCGCCGCGATTGCTGGAATCGTCGCCAAATTCATGGAATCTATTGCCGTAGAGCTATTTATTCAGGTCTGATCCGTTTCAGATCAGTAAACAAACTCCGCCGCCGGTTTTCTCCCATCGGCCCCCGCCGAGGGAGGTCCGACGCCACCCTCTCCAATCGGATTGGAGGGGGCTGGGGGTGAGGGAAAGACGCACGAAAATGCAGACAGAATAATTGATGACAGAATAATTTTCGACGGAAACTCGGAAACATCATTCTGCCAACCATCATTCTGTCAATGAACCAAAACCAACACCGCCGCCTGCTTCGCGTTAGACAAGGGCTTTACCACTGGCCACCCTTCTTTGCTCCTTTGCGCCTTCGTCCCGCCGGGACAACCGGCAATCAGCCAGCGACGAAGTGGCTGGAACCACGCTTCATAGAATCATTCGTCCCGGCCGGGAAGTTTGTGATTTGAACCTCCCTCATCCCGGCCAAACTAAGTCCCTCACCCGCCTGCGGCACCCTCTCCCATCCGATGGGCGAGGGACAAGAAGGAGAACCGTTCGCCGTCTCCCTGAAATTCGCGCGACTGGATTTGCCGGACGATCATTCGCAAAACCAGAAACGGACTGCGGACATTTCCTCTCCCCGGGGGGGAGGATAAAAGGTGAGGGCGAGCGTCAAACCATCATTCACCGCCAAGTCGCAAAAACGCGGCGACGCAAAGGGCTTTGCAGACGGCCACCCTTCTTTGTCCCATTCCGCCTTCGTCCCGCCGGGACAACCGGAAATCAGCCCGCACCGCCGTGGCTGGAACCACGCCCCATGAAATCATGCGTCCCGGCAATTGGGGGAGCACAGTCGCCCCCGGCTGTCGTGTTCGACGCCCTCGTCGAACACGTTCCCGCCCGCCGGTGTTTCCAGCGAGGGCGCTGGAAACCGCACGCGAGGCGCACGCGCTCCCCATTTCCTACTTCGGAATTCGGGTTCAAATGAATCGGAGCGCCGATCTCCCGATCGGCGTGTTTCCGTGGGCGAAGCCATCGAGCCGATCAGGAGATCGGCGTTCCAATTCGCGAATCAGGCCAGCACCAACTTACCGTCCACCAGCCGCGAAATTTTAAGCGGATTCGATTCCTTCAACTCATCCGGCAGCGCCGCGTCGGGAAAATTCTGATAACTTACCGGACGCAAAAACCGCTCCATCGCACGCGTGCCAACGGACGTGGAGCGCCCGTCCGCAGTTGCCGGATACGGCCCGCCATGAGTCATCGCGTGACAGACTTCGACGCCGGTCGGGAAGCCGTTGAACACGAGTCGTCCGGCTTTGGTCACGAGCAAGCCCACCAAGTCGCCATTTGCCGCCAGTTCATCGGGCAGGCCGTGGACCGTGGCCGTGAGCTGACCCTCCAGTTTTTCCGCCGCCGCCAGCATTTGCTCCCGCGAGGAACACTCGACCACCAAGGTGGAAGGCCCGAACACTTCATCCATCAAACCGTGATTGCCAAGGAACGTCTGCGCGTCCGTCACGAACAACGCCGCACTGCCCTGCGCTTTGCCCGCTCCGGCATCCGCTTTCGCCTGCGCGGCGCGCTTCACGCCTGGGCTGCTGGAGAATTTTTCAACCCCCGCGCGGAAAGCCGAACAAAGGTCCGCCGTCAGCATCGTTCCCGGCGGGGTCGAACCGATGAGACTTTCAAGCTTCTGCAAAAATTTCTTCGCCGCGTCGCCGCTTTCGACAAACACCAGCCCGGGGTTCGTGCAAAACTGGCCGACCCCCAGCGTCACCGAACCGTGCAATCCCGCGGCGATTTCCTCCGGCCTTTGGTCCAGCGCGCCGCGCAGCAAAAAGACCGGATTGATGCTGCCCATTTCGGCATAAACCGGAATGGGTTCGGGCCGCGCCGCCGCCGCGTCCATCAACGCTCGTCCACCGGAACGCGAGCCGGTGAAGCCGACGGCTTTCACGAGCGGATGTTTCACCAGGGCGATGCCCACATCCCGGCCCGCTCCGTAGAGCATTGAAAAAACTCCCGCAGGCGCACCGCACTCGCGCGCCGCCTGCTGCACCAGCAAGCCAACCAGCTCCGAGGTTCCAAGGTGGCCCTGGTGCGGCTTCACAATCACCGGACATCCCGCCGCCAGCGCTGAAGCCACGTCACCTCCCGCGACGGAGTAAGCCAGCGGAAAATTGCTCGCGCTGAACACAACCACCGGACCGAGCGGACGCATCAGTGAACGCGTATCCGGCTTGGGTTGCGGCTTTCGACCCGGATCGGCGTGATCAATCCGCGCGCCGCTGCAAAGACCGTTCGCGGCGGCCTCGCCGTAAAAGCGCAATTGAAAACAAGTCCGCGTCAGTTCGCCCTGCAATCGCGCCGCCGGCAAGGCGGTTTCCAGACTTCCGCGTTCAACAATCGCCGCCGCATTCGCCTCCATCAGTTCCGCGATGCGACGGAGCAAAGCGGCCCGCTTCGTTGCCGGCCAACAACTGAATTCGGTGAACGCCTTCGCCGCGAGCTGCGCCGCGGCATCCACGTCCGCGGTCGTCGCCCAGAAATAGTTCGGTTCCAGCGCAGCGCCGGTGGCGGGGTTGATTGCGGGCGTTGGTTTTCCCGCCGCCATCACGCGGCCCTGGCCAAGAATTGAGAGACCTTCGAGTTTCATGTGTCAAATTAGTGTTGTTTCCTGTTTTCACCAGCCACTTTCGCAACGGGGCCACCGGCACCCGTAGCGCAGATTTTCAATCTGACGTATCGCCGACTTGCAGTCGGCAGATCGCTTGCTTCACAACCTGGCTTTGAGACTGCCAACCCCGGCGGATTGCAAATTCGCGTTACGAAGCTCAAACCTTTGGCCGTTTCGCCAGCGCCCGTTTGAGCGTATCGAGCGCGAGCCTTCTCTCCGCTCCCGCGAGGACCAGTCGGGGACCGCGCACCCGTTCGTGACCCATGCCGACTTCCTGCTGCACCAGTTTGATAAGTTGTACGAACTTGCTCACCGTGTCCATTCGCAGCAACGGCAAAAACCACCGGTAAAGCTCATCGGCCTTTTTCTTCTCGCCGCGCACGGCGTAGTGGTAAAGCGCGACCGACTCGCGCGGGAAGGCGTTGACCAGCCCGGCAATCCAGCCGACCGCTCCAGCACGAACTCCTTCCACAATCACATCGTCCACGCCGACGAATAGAGCAAGACGGTCGCCACAGATTGCCTTCAATGCTGTGACGCGGCGGACATCGGAACTCGATTCCTTCACCGCTGCGAGGTTTGCGTCTTCTCCGGCGAGTTCCTTGATTTGCGCGGGCAGAAAATCAGTTTTGTAGGAGACCGGGTTGTTATAGAGCATGCACGAAAGCTTCGTCGCGCGAATGACCGTTTGAACATGGGCCTTCATTTCGCGCCAGTCACTTGAATAAACGTACGGCGGCAATACCATCAGGCCGGAACAACCCGCCTTTTCCGCCGCGCGCGCCAGTTGGACGGCCTCGGCGGTGCTCAAAGAGGCAATGCCGGCAACGACCGGCTTGCCATCGAGCGCGTTCACGAGCGTTTTCAGGATGGCAACCTTCTCGTCGAAACCCAGCGTCGCGCTTTCGCCGAGCGAACCGAGTGCGACGATGCCGTCGCAGCCGTTGTCCACGAGCCAGCGCGCGTGCTTCGCCACGAATGCGTGGTCCACGCTGTAGTCTTCCTTGAAGGTTGTCGTCATCGCCGGGATGACACCGTTCCATTTCATTGATTTTTGTTTCATGTGATTTTGAATTCAAATCAGTTGTAGCGATCCGGGGAAAGCTGCGTCAAATCAAACTGCGGCTGGCCTCCGGAAAGAATCTCCGCGACGAGCTTGCCGGTGATCGGGCCGAGGCTCAAGCCCATCATCGCATGGCCGGTGGCGATGATAAGATTCCCGAACTTTGTGGTGCGCCCCACGTACGGCATGCCATCCGGAGAACAGGGCCGCAGGCCGCGCCACGGCTGGATGCCGTCGAAATCCTTCGGCTCGAATTCAGGATAATATTTTTGCACGGCATTGATGATGCCGCGCACGCGCACGGGATTGATGTCTTCGTTCAATCCGGCCATTTCCATCGTGCCGCCGAAACGCAGTTTGCCGCCCATCGGCGTCACCGCGACACGCGCTTCGCTGAAGATGGCACAGATTTGCGGCAACTGGCGCGGCTTGGACAGCGTGAGGCTGTAGCCTTTGCCCGCCTGGATCGGAATTTTCAAACCCAGTCCGCGCACGACCAGCGGCGACCACGAGCCGCCGCAAAGAATGAATTCGTCGGCTTCAATCTCGCGCCCATCGTCCAGTCTCGCCCTGCGCACGTTGCGGTGATTCTCCACGCGCCAGCCAATGACTTCGCGGTTCCAAATGAACTCCGCGCCCATCGCCTTCAGTTGCGTCTGCAAACCGGAAAGGAAGCGATCCGGCTGGAGGTGGCAGTCCTTTGGAAAATAAACCGACCCGGCGATGTCCATGCGCACGTTCGGATCGAGCGCGGCGGTTTGCTTCGGGTCGAGAACTTCGGCGGGAATTCCGAGCGCGCGGGCTTGCGCCGCCGATCGGGATTCTTCGTCCAGTGTATGCTGCGTTTTGCAGAGCATGAGCAAACCCTTTTTCACCAGCCCGAAATCATTTCCCGGCAGCGCGGCGAGTTCCTCGAAACACTCGCGGCTGGCGAAACTTAAATCGCGAATCAACGGCCCGGCGCGGCGGACGTGCTCCGGCGTGGCCGCGCGCCAGAATTTCCAAGCCCAATCAATCAAGTCCCACGACAGGCGCGGCTTGATGTAAAACGGCGACGCGGGATTCCACATCCATTTTAGACCGAGCGCCACCATGCCGGGCGCGGCCAGCGGCACGAAGTGGCTCGGCACAATCATCCCGGCATTTTGAAAGGAACAGCCGTCGCGCTGCTCCGGGTTGCGGTCAACCAGGGTCACGCGGCAGCCGCGCCGGGCGCAGAAGAAAGCCGTGGACAAACCGATCACGCCGCCGCCGATGACTAAAACACGCTTGCTCATCTTAACGGATGCCCCAGCAAAATGGATCCTCGTCATTTAATAACAAAATCGCCTCAGCATTGACGAATGCCGTGCCGGTAATCACGGGTTCCACTTTTCCAGTGGCTCGATCCAACCAGCGAAATTTTCCGCTGAACGTGCTGCCGATGATGCTTTCCTGAATCCACGTCGCGCCTTCGGCCAGTTTGCCGTCAGCCGCGAGACACGCGAGTTTCGCGCTGGTACCGGTGCCGCAGGGCGAGCGATCGTACGCTTTGCCGGGGCATTGAACGAAGCTGCGTGAATTTGCGCCGGGCGCGGCGGGCGGTCCGAACAGTTCGACGTGATCCACTTCGGGAAATCCCTGCGCATTCACCACCTGGCGGATGCGCCAGCTCAGGTCGGTGAGTTGGTCAACGTTTGTCAGCGCCAAATCCTGTCCGTGCTTTTCGACGATAAAAAACCAGTTGCCGCTCCAGGCGACATCGCCTGCGATTTTGCCGAAGCCCGGCACGTCAACGGCAACGGCTTTCTGCGCGCGCCAACTGGGGACGTTGGCGACGGAAACGTCGCCGTTCGGATGAAGCGTCGCGGTCACGACGCCGACCGGTGTTTCAATCCGATGCTCGCCGGAATTTATTTTGCCCATATGCGCCAGCGTGACCACCAGACCGATTGTGCCATGTCCGCACATGCCGAGATAGCCCACGTTGTTGAAGAAAATCACTCCGGCAACGCACGATTTGTCCTCCGGTTCGACCAACAACCCACCCACCATCACGTCGGAGCCGCGCGGCTCGTTCACGATGGCCGAGCGAAAAGTGTCGAACTCGCGCTGGAATTTTTCGCGCCTCGCGTCGAGCGGACCGCGGCCGAGGTCAGGGCCGCCGGAGACGACGATGCGGGTGGGTTCGCCGCCGGTGTGCGAGTCAATGATTTTGATTTGTCGTGCAGCGCTCGAGTTCATAAACCCTGCCACTATGCCCCGGCGCGAAAGGCGTGTCTTGTCCATTTTGCAAGCACGAGCTAGAATTTCGGCACAACAAACCGCGCGCATGACCCAACCCGCACTGCAAGCCGAGCTTTTTTCGCAACTGGCCGAACCCTTCACGGGCGAGGCGCTTTTCGATTGTCTGGGCGACCTGGTTTTTTTCATCAAGAACCACCGTGGCGAATACGTCGTGGTGAACCAGACCCTGACCGAGCGCTGCGGGCGCCGCGACAAGCGCGAATTACTGGGCCGTCGCGCGGACGAACTCTTTCCGCCGCCGCTCGGCCAGAATTATCGCGAACAGGACGAGCGCGTGTTGCGCGATGGCGAGGCGATTCTCAACCAGCTTGAACTGCATTTTTACCCTTCGGGCGGACGCGGCTGGTGCCTCACGAACAAATTGCCGCTGCGGAATCGCGCCGGTCAGGTGGCCGGATTGGTGGGCATCTCCAAGGATCTCCAGGCTGCGAATGAACGCAGCGAGGATTACTCCCGCGTGGCGCGGGCGGTGCAACGAATTCAGAAACATTACGGCGAAACGCTTCGCGTGAAGGTCCTCGCGGCGCACGCCGAACTCTCGGTTTATCAATTCGATCAGCGCATCCAGAAAATCTTCCATCTCACCGCCGGCCAGCTCATCCAGAAGGTCCGCATGGAAGCCGCCGTGCGACGCTTGCGCGAAACGAAGGGTCCGATTGCCGCCATAGCCCTGGACAGTGGATACTCGGACCAAAGCGCTTTCACGCGGCAGTTCCGCCTGACGGTGGGATTATCGCCGTCGGAATACCGCCGAATGTTTCAACAGACGCCGGGCTAAATCATGAAGGCGCTTGAGTTACTTCGGACCACGGTGATCCAAAACAGTTGCGGGTGTGTTTGCGCGTTGCGATTATTTAGAATCATGGAATAATGTCTTCGCTCGCATGAACTTTGAAGACTGAGATTCACCATGATGTACGCCCACCACTGCCTGGAAACCAACCCGTCACTGTTTGCCCGCAACAAAAATTATTTGCCTTTTTCAATTATGCTGGCGGGAGGAATCGCCGGGGTGCTTTTGTTTGGCGCGGCCCAGGCGCGCGCGGCCATCACACACCGCTGGAGCTTCACCGAGACGAACGGCCCCATATTGGATTCGATAGGCTCGTCGAACGGCACGGTGGTGGTCCTCGGCGGCAACAGCCTCAGAACAAATGGACTTTTCCGGATGGCTGGAGGAGCGCGTGCCACCACCGATTACGTGCAGTTGCCATCCGGGCTGGTGCATAACCTGACAAATGTGACAGTTGAACTCTGGGCCACTCCACGAGCGGGCCAGACATGGTCGCGGGTCTTCGACTTCGGGCCGGGAAATAACACCCAGGCCGGAACCTTTTTTCTTTCCTTTTGTCAGGGCAGCACGTCTCTGAACCAGCAGCGGTTTGAGTACGGCGCGCCGGTCGTCTGGACTGTTAATACTGCGCTGACGACCACGGTGAGCAACCAGTATCACTATGTCGTCACCTGGAGCGCGACCGGCGGCCCCAGCGGCGGCGGCCTCGCGCAATGGTATCGCGACGGGATTCTGCAAGCCAGCACTGACACCGGCGCTTCGACTATTTCAAATGTGAACGACACCGTATTATGGTTGGGCCGTTCGCAGTACACAGGGGACAACAGCGCCAGCGCGGACTACAACGAGTTGCGCCTTTACAGCCACGCGATGAGTCCCACGGAAATCAACATCAGCCGCCTAAATGGCCCGGATAACTTCGTCCTCCCACCCCCACCGGCGTCGAACCTGACCCTCACCACCAACAGCAGTTCAGGCGTCTTGATACTCTCCTGGACTCCCGGTGCAGGCAGCGCGGGCAGTCTGGTGGTGATGCGGGCGGCCCAGGCACCCACGGGTCAGCCGACAAACGGAATCACCTACACGGCCAGCGCCAGCTTTGGGAGCGGCCAGGATTTGGGGAACAGCAACTATGTCGTGTACTCGAACTCGGGCAACAGCGTGACGGTCAGTAATCTGGTGCCGGGCGTACAATATTATGCGGCAGTTTATTCGTACTCCGGGAGCGGCGTTTCGACCCTATACAATCTCGGGGATGCTCCGACTGGAAATCGGATCGCGCCGGGAATTGTGCAATCCATTTCGCTTCAGGTTAGCCCTCAAATCGTGATTTACGGCGGCAGCCAGGCGACGGTCACGGCCAATTACGGCGGCGGAATCTTCACCGATGTCACAGGTTCCGCAGGGTATTCCTCCAGCAACACGAACGCAGTCACAGTCTCCGCGAGCGGCGCGTTGCAGGCGCCGGGTTACGGCTCGGCAGTCATCACGGCGACGTATCAGGGCAAGCAAGACAGCAATACCGTGGTAGTTTTGAACCCATTAACCAATAACCTGACCCATCGCTACAGTTTCACCGCCGACGCGAGCGATTCTGTCGGCACCGCGCACGGCTCCTTGGAGGGCGCTGCCAGCATTGCGAGCGGTCAAGTTGTCTTGGACGGCGCGAGCGGCTTCGTGAACCTGCCAAACAATCTAGTCACGGGTTACACTTCGATCACTCTCGAAGCGTGGGTCACGGATAACGGGAGCGCGGCCTGGGCGCGCATTTTTGATTTTGGCAACAACACGGGAGGCGAAGACGCGCAAGGCACGGGCACGCAATATATGTTCCTTAGCCTTCCTGCCGGTGCCGGCAATCTGCGTGGCGCATACACCGTGAACGCCCCCGGGAACGAACAGGTTCTCGAGTGGGCTGGCAATCGTCCTGCTGCCGGCCAGAAATCTCACATCGTATGGACCACCGACGGGGCGACGCACACGGGAAAGCTTTATGTGAACGGCGTGCCAGTGGCAACCAACTTGAACATGACGGTCACGCCTGCGGCGATAGGGCCTACGGCCAACAACTGGCTGGGCAAATCCCAATTTGCGGCCGATCCATACTTCAACGGATTATTGGACGAATTTCGCATTTACAACGTCGCGCTCCCGTTCAACATAATTCTAACAAACTTCCTGAGCGGGCCAGATGGTATCCCCACCGCACCCCCTGTTGCCGTTAACGACACCATGACGCTCAATCCCGGGGCGATGGCCTTGATCCCCATCCTACAAAATGATTTGGGCCCACAGCTTGATCCTGCCTCAATCGCCATCCTTTCCGGCCCCAGTGCAGGCACGGCCCGGGTCAAACCCGGCGGCAAAGTGCTTTACACACACAACGGCGGGCCGGCGACTTCGGACCAATTCACTTATACGGTGCAGAATTCCTTCGGCGCCACTTCCGGTGTCGCAACGGTTTCGATTACGATCACGAACGCGTTGCGTTTGCCTAACACGACAATCACCATTCCGAACATTCCACCGCCAGTCGGCTATCAGGTTGTGGATGCCTTTCCAGGGTTAAGCATCATGCAGCCTCTGGCCTTGCAGTCCTTGCCGGGTGCCACTTACACAAACAAACTTTTTATCGTGGAACGTCGCGGATACATCTCCTACATCCCCGACATCACGGCGACAACTCCTGTCAGACAAATCCTGCTCGATATCACCAATCAAGTTTCTTACGACAACAGCGCCACGGACGGTGAACGGGGATTATTGGGCCTGGCTTTCCACCCGGGCTTCGCAACTAATGGTTTCTTTTTCGTGTTCTACACTGGTTCCGGAGGCAACCCTTACACGGAACGGTTGGTGCGTTTCACCGCCAATCCAACCAACCTGACAGTCGATACCAGTACTCAGTTGGTTCTTTGGAACACGACCAAGCGCGAATTCAATCATAACGGAGGCGATTTGCATTTCGGACTCGACGGATATTTGTATGTCTCAATGGGTGACGAAGGCGGTCAGTACAACGTTCACACCAATGCCCAACGCCTCGACGGAAGTTTATATTCCGGAATCCTTCGGCTTGACGTGGACAAGCGGCCCGGCAATCTCGAACCCAATCCTCCGGGCCCGACCATCCCCATTCTGACGATTCCGACGGACGGAAGTGGCCACGCGTTTTATGGCATTCCGGCTGACAATCCATTCCTCGGCGTGACCAATCTTTACGGCACGCCGGTGGACACCAATCATCTGCGTGGAGAATTTTACGCCATCGGTTTTCGTCATCCGTGGCGATTCAGCATTGATCCATTCACGGGAGAAATCTGGGTCGGCCATGTGGGTCAGGACCTGTATGAGTCAGTGGACCTCCTCCGCAAAGGAGGCAACTACGGCTGGCCCTATTATGAAGGCATCCATCTCACGTCCACCAATTATCCAACGCAGCCCACAATGTTCCCTCCGCCGGCTGGTTTTGTGCCGGATCCGCCCCTCTACGAATACAATCATTCGGGCGTCCCGGGAACCGATCCGCAATTCGCGGGTCTGGATGTTAACGGCAGTCTGGTCTATCATGGTTCCCGCATTCCTCAACTGACCAACGCCTATGTTTTCGGCGATTTCGATCTGGGCGGAAACATCTGGGCTTTGCGGCGGACCAATAACACCGTGACCGTTGAACGGCTGACCGGACAATATGGCGAGTGCGCATTCGCCGCTGATCCGAACAACGGCGATGTGTTGATGTGCAATTACATTCAAAACAAAATCCACCGCCTCGTTACCGCCGATACTGCCAACTCCACCTACCCCGCCAAATTGAGCGACACCGGCGTCTTCGCCGACCTCGCCACTCTCACGCCAAATCCGGGCATCGTGAACTACGAACCCATTGTCGCCTTCTGGTCCGACTACGCCATCAAACGCCGCTGGTTCTGCATCCCGGACACGACGAACAGGATGAACTATGCCACCGATGCGAACTGGACCTTCCCAAACGGCATGATGTGGATCAAACACTTCGACCTCGAACTCACGCGTGGAAATCCGGCGACCAAAAAGCGAATTGAAACACGCGTTCTGTTCAAAACTACCAACGGTGTTTATGGAGTGAGCTACAAATGGAATGACACGGACACGGAAGCATTCCTCGCTCCGGACGCTGGAACTAATTTCAATGTCAACGTGCTCGTCGGCTCGACCCCCATCACGCAGCAATGGGAAATTCCCTCACGCTCCTCCTGCCTCGCGTGCCACACGGTTGTCGCCGGCCACGCCCTGAGCTTCAACACACGCGAATTGAACCAGACGACCAATATGAACACTTTCAGCGGCAACCAACTCGCGCTGTTAAGCCAGGCCGGTTATTTGAACACCAGCGTCGCCGCCCCGCAAACTTTGCCGTCGTTCGCCAATGCAAACGATTCCACCCGCAGCCTTGAATCCCGCGTCCGTTCGTATCTTTCCGAGAACTGCGTCCAATGCCACCAGCCCGGCGGCTCCGGCGCGCAAACCTGGGACGCGCGACCGTGGCTGACCCTTGATCAAACGCATCTCATCAATGGCGTGCCCGACAACAACGGCGGCAACCCGCTCAACAAACTCATCGTCCCCGGCGATACGAACCACTCCGTCGTCCTCCAGCGCATCCTGGGCAACGGCTTCACTCGCATGCCGCCGCTCGCCACGCATCAACTCGACCCAGGCGCCATCAACCTCCTCACCACTTGGATCGGCGGCGACCTCACCAACCGGCAGAGTTTCGCCGACTGGCAAATCGCTCATTTTGGTTCGACGAGCAATCCGTCCGCCGCCGCCGCAGCCGACCCCGACAACGACGGCGCCAGCAATTACTTTGAATATCTCACCCAGACCGATCCGCTGAATCCGCTGGATGTCTGGAAGCTCGGCATCAATGTCAGCGAAGGTTTCGTGAATGTCAGTTATCCGCAGGTGCCCAACCTGGGAGTTGTGATTGACGCCAGCACCGACTTGTTCGGCTGGGCACCCTGGAACATCCCCGGAAATCAACCCATCTTCGGATCATCGGCGGGGACGGCCTTGTTACAAACTCCCTTCACTCCGGATTTACCGGCCCAATACTTTCGCGCCCGGCTTATCGAACCTTGAAAATCCGGAGCGCCGATCTCCCGATCGGCTCGTTTCCGGAAAACGAATCGCGCCGCGCCGATCAGGAGATCGGCGCTCCCATCCAGGTGGAAATTTGTTTCTTCGCGCCGCTCAGACGACCGGGTGCGAATGAGATGACGATTGGAACCCGCATAAAAAGCAGCATGTGGAGGATGGCCATCGTTACTTCTTTACCGCTTTGACTTCCATGCTCGCCGAGTCAATCACCCATTTGCGGCCTTCCGGCGCGCGCGGCACGCTGTCCAGTCTTGTCCGCGCAAACTCGGTGAACGATTGCGGGAAGCGCCCTTTTTCTTTCACGAAAATGCGGAGCTGAGAGGTCAAAAATGCATCGGCGACGCCCGTAACATTGGCTTGCACCGAATTTTCCGCTTGCGACGCGATATAGGCAGGCGGAGGAGGTGGAGGAGGCGGAGTTTGAGTCGAGGGGGCCGGTGTGGCGGTTGGCGCGCTTGCGTTGGGAACGGCTTCGCTGGAAGCGGGTGGAGTCTCCGCTTCCTTTTTGCAACCGGCCAGCGCTAGGAGCACGACCAGGACGACGGCGTTCAGAAATCTCATTTGTTTTGCGGAAACCGTTTCAATTAATAGTCAGGTCGCAATGACGGATCTGCTGTATTGACTATGGGCTTCAGAACAACCACATGACCGTCGGCATATGCGGCATCCGAATTTTTGCTGTGGCGTGCGGTGAGTGCGTCGCTTGCGGGAACCCAGCGTCCGTCATTAATAACTGCACCCGCTGGATTGGACGCTTCGTCCCGACGCGTGGAAGCTTGTTCCTCGACGAACAACAGTTTGTTAACCGGTTTCTTAATGGAGTTCTGTTTGAACGGAAAGTTGGGAAGCGAGGTCATTCCGGGATTGTAATTGCCGTTTTCAATACCGAGGCTCAGCATCGTGTAGCTGTAACCGAAAATGTCCGGCAATTGTCCGTCATCCACCCGGCCCTGGTTATCCCGATCCATCGGGCAACGAAAGAGGTTGCTATTGACTCCACTTAACGAAGCGCCAATCGGACTTTTACTGACTGGCCGGGATGCCTGCAACGACGGCTGCCAATAAATCCAATCGTCCGGCTGGGGTCCATAAGTGTTTCGCGAACCGCTGCCCGGAAAAATACTTTTGTTGTCATCAAGGTACATTAACGTTCCGAGCGAGAGCTGTTTGAGATTGCTCAAACACCTCGCTTGGAGCGCCTTTGCCTTGGCTTTGCTCAATGCCGGCAACAGCATCGCCGCCAGAATCGCAATGATGGCAATGACCACCAGCAGCTCGATCAAGGTGAACGCCAGCTCGGAGAATCGAGGAAAGAGACGAACGGAACGTTGGGATAATTGAAAAAACGTTGTTTTCATAATCAACGGATTGGGCTGAGTTCCCGGCACCTTAACAGAAGCGGCCTTCGAAGGCAGTCATTTTTGCATCATTTTTGCGGCGGTCTCCCTTCCGTCGGCCACGTCAATTGATTCGGTGAACAGCGGCTTTGCTCATGAGCAGATCAATCCGCATCGGAGCAGGCCGGGGCCTTTCTATTTTCGCCCCGCAGATTTCAGGACGGCTATTTTTTTGCCACGCTCAAACGACCGGAGACGAAGGATATCAGGTTCTGCAGGAGGATGAAAAGCAACACCAGCAGGCCGACCACGATCCGCGTCCACCAGGTGTTGAGGTTGCCTTGAAAGGTGATCAAGGTCTGGATCAAGCCAAGGATCAACACACCCATCAGGGTGCCGGCCATGAAACCCACGCCACCGCTCAACAACGTGCCGCCAATCACCACCGCCGCGATGGCGTCGAGTTCGAGGCCGACGCACGAAGCTGGATTGCCGGACTGCGTGTAAAAGGCATAAACCACACCGGCCATCGCCGAGCAAAGCCCCGAAACCGTGTAGATCAAAATTTTTGTGCGCGCGACGGGGAGGCCCATCAGCCGCGCCGAAGGTTCATCGCCGCCGAGCGCGTAGATGCTCCGCCCAAACTTGGTGTAGTGGGCCACCACGATGGCCAGAAGAAAAATCACCGCGTAACAAGTCGCCGTGAACGGCAGGCTCACTTTCGCATTCAAAGGAATCGCCAGCGTTTCATTCACCTTCTCAACGAAGAACGGATGATTGATGCCGAGCGATTCCGCGCGCACGACGAAGCCCAGGCCGCGCACGAGAAACATTCCCGCCAGCGTCACGAGAAACGGCGGCAGTTCAAACAACTGGATGAGACAGCCCATGCCGCCGCCCAAAAGCGCGCCGATACACAGTGACAAGGCAATCGCGGCGAGCGGATGGATGTGCCATTCACCCACCATTGTGGAGATGAGAATGCTCGTGAACGCAACCACGGAGCCGACCGACAAATCAATTCCGCCCGAGAGGATCACGAACGTTGCCCCGACCGCCGCGATGCCCAGAAAGGCGTTGTCGCCAAAAAGATTCACCGCCACGCGCAGCGAAAAGAATTTCGGGAACGACAGCCCGCCTGCGATGTAAAGCGCCAGCAGGACAAACGCGGTCGCCAGGAGCGGAATATATTTGGAGGCCAGGCGCGGTTTCATTTTGGCTCCGGGGAGCGCCGGCGTCCCGCCGGCGAGTTTCTTGATCCATAACATGGCAACACGCCGGCGAGACGCCGGCGCCTCCGGGACTTAGTGGAGGGAAAGTTCATTTCTTTTTCACCATTAAAGAAATTTTCCGGCGAAACGCCGGCGATTGCACGAGGCAGACCGTGAGGATGGCCAGCGCCTTCGGCACGGGCGCGATATCGGCGCTGACGTTCCGCATGTACATCGTCGTGGTCAACGTCTGGATGAACAAACCGCCCACGAGCGCGCCGGCAAGAAAAAAGCGCCCGCCCGTCAGGGACGTTCCGCCGACGACCACGGCGAGGATGGCGTCCAGCTCAAGAAACAATCCGGCGTGGTTGGCGTCCGCGCATTTGATGTTCGAAGCCGAAACCAATCCGGCCAGCCCGGCGCAAAGTCCGGAGAAAACATAGACGAGAAATTTGACGGTGCGCGCGCTCACGCCGGAGTAGGCGCTGGCAGTCTGGTTGTCGCCGACCGATTCGATGAACAACCCCAGCGCCGTCTTGCGCGTCAGCAAAACCGTGACCCCCAACATTCCCAAGGCGAGCACGATGGGAAACGGCAGGCCGAGGAAATGGCCATTGCCAATGTAGGTCAGCCGTTCGTCCGTGAAAGTGATGATCTGGCCATCAGTGATCAACTGCGCGACGCCGCGGCCCGCCACCATCAAAATCAAAGTAGCCACGATGGGCTGCACGCGGAAGCCCGAGACGAGCAAACCGTTCCAGCAGCCGGAAATCATCGCCACCCCCAGCGCTGCGGCAATGACAAGCGGGAACGGAAAATTGGCCGTGTTGATCAATTGCGCCGCCACCGCGCCGGTGATGGCCATCACCGCGCCGACGGACAAATCCACACCGCCGGTGGCGATGACCAGCGCCATGCCCAGCGACAGCAGCATCACCTGCGAACCGTGGTTTAAAATGTCAATCAACACGCCGTAAAGATTGCCCTCGCGCAGTTCGACGTGGAAGAAGCCCTGCGTGAAAATGAGGTTGAAGAGCAGCAGCAGTGACAGCCCGGCCACCGGCCAGACGAGGCTCGTCCACCAGCGCACTTCCTTTTTTTGAAAGCGTTCAGCGCCCATCGATTTCTTTCCGGGAGGGCCGGGACTGCAAACGGAGGAAACATCCAACATCGAACATCCAACATCCAACAACCAAGTCGGAACCGGGCGCTGGTCGGCCCATCATTGGGTGTTGGTTGTTGAATGTTGAATGTTCAATGTTCATTCGCCGTGCCCATGTCCCGCGATGGTGTGCATGATGGTTTCCTCGCTGATCTGGTCGCCGGCCAGTTCGCCGACTTTGGCGCGGTCGCGCAACACGATCACCCGCTGGCAGCCGCGCACGACCTCCTCCAGTTCCGAACTGATGAACAAAATCGCCATGCCCTTTTCGCGCAGGGATTGCACCAGCTTTTCGATCTCCGCCTTTGCGCCCACGTCAATCCCGCGCGTCGGCTCGTCCAAAATCAGCAGCCTCGGCTGCGTCACCAGCCAGCGCGCGAGCAAAACTTTTTGCTGGTTGCCGCCGCTCAAATTCATCACCGCCTGTTCCGGGCCGGGCGTGCTGATGCCCAGCAGCTTGATGTACTCCTCCGCGATCTCGACCTGCCGGCTTCCCGGAATCGTCCGCAGCGCGCCCTGCTTCGCCTGCAACGCCAGCACGATGTTTTCGCGCACGGACAGATGCGGAATGATGCCATCCACCTTGCGGTTTTCCGGTGTGAACGCGAAGCCTTCGCGGATCGCCTGTCGTGGCGAATGAAATTTCACCGGGCGTCCGTCCACGAGCAATTCGCCGGAGCCGGGTTTGTCCGCGCCAAAAATCAGGCGCGCCGTTTCGGTACGGCCCGAGCCGAGCAATCCGGCCAGGCCCACGACTTCGCCTTTGGAAATCATCATGTCCATCGGGGCGATGGAACCCGGCCGGCCCAATTGCCGCAGCTCGACGAGAATCTCCGGATGCGATTTCATTTTCGCCTCGGACGATTCGTGTTGCACCGCCTCCATTTTGGCGAGCGCTTTGCCGATCATTTTGCTGACGAGTTCGACTCGCGGCAGCGTCGCGGTTTCGTATTCGCCGACGAGTTTTCCGTCGCGCAACACCGTGATGCGATCCGCAATGGCGTACACCTGATCGAGAAAATGCGTGACGATGACCACGCCCATGCCCTCCGCGCGCAGTTTGCGGATGACTTTGAAAAACTCTTCGACTTCCTTTTCGTCCAGGCTCGAAGTCGGCTCGTCCAAAATCAACAGCTTCGCCGACACGTCCAGCGCGCGGGCGATGGCGGTCATTTGCTGGATCGCAATCGAGTAGGACGAGACGGGTTGCGAGACATCAATCTTCAAATCCACGCGGGCCAGCGCAGCGACCGCGCGCTCGGCGATCGCGCGCCAGCGGATCATCCCGAAGCGGGTGGGCTGGCGTCCGAGACAGATGTTTTCCGCCACGGACAAGTGCGGGATCAGATTGACCTCCTGATAGACGGTGCTGATGCCGAGGGCTTCGGCGTCCTTCGGAGAACGCGGATTGATTTCCTGTCCGTCGAGCTGGAAAGTTCCGTTGTCGCGCGGATACACACCGGTCAAAACCTTGATGAGCGTGCTTTTGCCCGCACCGTTTTCACCCATCAACGCGTGAACTTCGCCGCGGCGCACGGTGAAATCCACGGACTCCAGCGCTTTGACTCCGGGAAAACTTTTGGAGAGTTTGCGAATCTCCAAAAGCGCGTGCGACTCGGTGGCCATGAGCAACCGTCAGTATTTGCGGTTCGGCAGTTCCGCGGCGGCTTGCGATTGCTCGTAGACGCCTTCTTGAACGGCGGTGCGCTTGGGCAACGCTTTCTTGGCCAGAACGGCTTCAGCCGCGTCGAACAGTTGCGGGCCGATGAGCGGATTGCATTCGACGGTGCAGTTCAATTTGCCCGCCGCCATCGCCTCGAACGCGCCTCTTACGCCGTCAATCGAAACAATCAAAATGTCCTTGCCCGGCTGCACGCCCGCTTCTTCCATCGCCTGGATTGCGCCCAACGCCATGTCGTCGTTGTGAGCGAAGAGCGCGGTGATTTGTTTCGCGTCGGGACTTTTCAAAAACGATTCCATGACTTCCTTGCCCTTGGCGCGGGTGAAATCGCCGCTCTGCGACTTGACGATTTTCATGCCTGGATTTTTCGCGAGCACTTCCTCAAAACCCTTCTTGCGGTCAATCGCCGGCGCGGACCCGGGCGTGCCAACCAGTTCCGCGATGACCGCCTTGCCACCGGTGGCCTTGGCAAGCCAGTTCGCCGCGCGGCGGCCTTCTTCCACAAAATCCGAGCCAATGAACGTGACGAAAAGCGACTTGTCCGAAACGTCCACCGCTCGATCAGTAAGAATCACTGGAATGCCGGCCTTCTTGACTTCCTTCAAGACCGGCTCCCAACCCGTTTCGACCACCGGCGAAAACGCGATCACATCCACTTCCTGGGCGATGAACGAACGCAGTGCTTTGATCTGGTTCTCCTGCTTCTGCTGCGCGTCGGCGAACTTCAGGTCAATCCCGCGCTTGGCCGCTTCGGATTTGATGGAATCCGTGTTGGCCGTGCGCCAGCCGCTTTCAGCGCCGATCTGCGAAAACCCCACGACGATTTTCTTGTCTGCCGCGGAACACACCGCCGTGCTGAGCACAAGCCCAAGTACGATTACGAGGAAAGTGTGCGGGTGTGGGACATCGAAAAGCTTTGTTGCTGGATGGTTTTTCATATTTTCTTTGATTGTTGGCGTGGCGATTATTTGTGGTAAAAGTCTTTTTGCACGGTGTCGTTGCCATCCAATTGAGCAAGTTGCGCCGCCAAAGTCTAGTCTCCATTTACATCTCAATAGCTGAAGCAGGGTGTTAATGAGAAGTTCCGGCCAACGCAACAACCGCCAACGTCGCATAGCGCGCGCCGTCTGACGATAACTGGCTGCGGATGATTTCAATCTTACTTGCCGTCCACTCGCCGAAGAACCTTTCGCTCATGCCGCCGGCGAGCTTCGCCAGAATTTCCGCCTGTGGCCGTCCGATATTTTTCGCGCGGCCCAAAGTCACGTGGCCGGTGAATTTTTCTTCGGCTGCTCCCGTTGTGAAATCTCTCACCGCCAACTCAATCGCTGATTGAAGTTTCGGCAAAAGATCTTCGCGATCGTGAACCCACGCCCAGATCACACGCGGCGAACGCAGGTGTGGAAAAAAACCAATTCGCCCCGCACACAGACGCATCGCGGGATGATTTTCGCAGGCCTCCTGTACCGAACGAATCAACGCCTCAGTGCGGTTCACCGAAACGTTCCCCAAAAATTTCAGCGTCAGATGAAACTGCTCGCGCTTCGTCCAGCGCAAGTCATCGCCCGGCAACGCGCGCCGCAATTCGCCCTGCGCCGTTTCAATCTCGTCCTTGATTACCTCGGGCAAAGAAATCGCAATGAACAAGCGTTGCGCCTGCGGCTCGAGCTTCCCGATTTCCGCTTTCAGACTTTCGCTTTCATCCCTCACGGCAACGGTTCGCCACGCGCGGCCGTGAACAGGCGATACCATTCCTCGCGCGTCAGCTCCATCTCCGTCGCCTTGGCCGACTCGCGAATGCGTTCGGGATTGTTCGAGCCGACGATGGGAATGATTTTGCTTGGATGCCGCATCAGCCACGCCAGCGCCACGACCGTGCGGCTCACACCCCGGGCCTTGGCAATTTCTTCAAGGACAGGCAGAAATTTTTCCGGTTTGTATTCCTGTTGCCACGAGAGCAGCCGCTTTGCGCCTTCGCCAATCAACCCGCCTGCGAGCGGACTCCACGCCATCGGCGTGATTTTTCGTTCGAGACATTGATCGAGGGTGCCGTCGGAGAACGTGTCGAGTTTCGCAAGACTGATTTCAACTTGATGCACGATCAACGGCATCGGACAGGCGGATTGCAACGCGGTCAAAAGTGTCGGGCGGAAATTACTCACTCCGAACCAGCGCGCCTTGCCGGAGTCTTTCAATTTGGAAAACGCGCCGGCGATTTCTTCCGGGTCGCCGAGATAATCCGGGCGGTGCAACATGAAAATGTCCAACGAGTCCAGGCCCAGCCGTTTCAACGAGGCCTCGCACGAACTCACGATGTGGTCGCCGGAAAAATCCCAGCGATTCGGCGAACTTGGATTTGGATCGCCGGCGTGGCGGACGCCGCATTTGGTCACGACAACGACGCGTTCGCGCATCCCGGAAATTTCCTTGAGCGCCGCGCCGAGAATTTTCTCCGCCTCGCCGTGGCCGTAAATGTCAGCGTTATCAAACAGCGTGTAACCCGCCTCGTAAGCCGCCGCCACCGCGCGCTTGCCGGCCGCGTAAGTTTCCGGCGAGGACGACGGCGGATTTCCCGCCAGCCGCCAGCAACCGTACGCCAGCCGGCTGGTTGTTAAAGAACTCACGCCTAGCTTTTGATTTTGCATAATGAAAGCGGCGGCAGAGTAACGGCGTCCAAAAAATTCAGCAAAGCATTTTGGAATTTTTCAGCAGGCACTCGAACAACCTTTCGCGTCTTGGACTGCGCCGGCAGAGCGTCAGCGGCGACGGCGCTTTTCGGACAGCCCACGAGGTTCGGTTGTCAACGCACACCCAAAAAGCGGTGTCGCGCTCCGCTTGCCACCGCAGTCCAAATTCGCCACCTTCACTTTATGCCCACAGACAAAATCCCGTGGCCGCACGCGCCGGAGCATCGTCTCAGCGTTCGCGGAACTTACTTTGTCAGCGCGAGCACTTATTTGCGTCAGCATCATTTCCAAGGCAAAGCCCGGCTGGCGGCATTGCATCGAGGCTTGCTCAAAGTCGCTGCGGATTTTGGCTGGCAGTTGGAAGCCTGGGTGGTTTTCTCCAACCACTACCACTTCGTCGGCCACTCCCCGGCTGATGAAGCCACGGCAGAAAACTTGTCCCGGATACTCGGACTCTTGCACGAGAAGACCGCCAAGT
>OCZU010000182.1_pt1 | contig 44784 bp, 21 predicted proteins | sample 1539001 | NCBI WGS metagenome assembly OCZU01 (sample SAMEA3539306, study PRJEB22396) | soil metagenome | biome: tundra; feature: field; material: soil | place: USA | collected 2010-05 | depth 0.15 m | reverse complement strand
TTCCTGTGTTGATCTTCATCTGAACCCGGACTTGTGGGGCTTCTGTGGGGCTCTCATCCCGGCTGCGGCAACGGAATGGCCCATGAGCCGAAGGACAGCGCCGGGACCCTGGTGCCGATCATCCCCAGCGGCAGAACCTACGGCGCTCCTTGAGGACATGTCGCAGCGCTTACCCAGCCGCCGGGTCGCCGAGGTGCGGCACGTCGTCCAGGTCTTTAGCCGGGGGGGCCAGCTACTGCCTTGTCGACGCTGCCCGCGGGCTGATCATCGCGCCGGGGGTGCTCGACTCAGCGCTTCCCACTCAATTTGCAGGAACAAAACATGGCCAGCCGGACTACTCCGATCTAGCTCTGCTGAATGATCTCGCGCAGCAGTCGCAGATCGCTGCGCCAGGACCGCCAGCGGTCGGCAGGGTGCGACACCGCCGGTCCTTATACCTATCTCACGGAACGTGACCGCCATAGACGGCGGAGACGCGCAAAGAGGCTTCGATCTGCGCGGGCCATGAACGATCGAGCTTGTCCCCAGCGGCGCTCAGAGTAGTGGTTATGCGACGGATTTCCGGTTCGCTTCAGCGGCACTGCCACGTCGTTCGCTCCCGTCTGGCTGGGTGTCTGTGAGCGCAGCGTTCGGTCCACGGCGCAGTACGTCCTGCCGTTGGGATCCCGATGAAGGCTGGCTGCCTGCCGACCTGCGATCGTCAGCTTCGGGCGGTAGTTGTCGCCGCACCCGAGTTTCACCGCCCAGAGCCGGGAAGCTGCCTTAACCCGTAATTCCGTTAGTCACCGGTAGATCCGATTGCCAGGACGGACATTCCAGCCCATCGCCACGCCATGCAGACCCCGCGGTTCGAAGATGCACCGTTTTGCGTCGCAGTAGAACGCATTGCCCTGCCTGTCGGAACTGCGGTTGATAATCGCGAACTTAGCGTAGCAATATCGGCGAATCGATGACTCCGCCCTAAGTGCTGCCTAATACTTGCCCCTGAGACCATCTCGCAGGTGCCGAATCTATTCCCGTGGGGGGAAACTATTATGAAACGCTTAATCCTGCTTGTCATACTTTCCTGTGCCGCCAGCCAGGCGGTTACCCTTCCTGCCCTGGGCGCCACCGCCTGGCACGGCGGTCCAGCAGTGACCACGACGGAGCCATCAGGCAAGCCACTCGCAGCCGCCGGGACACCGAAAGCCAGTAAGCCGCCGCACCGCCCGCCGGGCGCCGTGTCGGCCTTTCCGGAGCAGGAAATATCATCGGCTGGCCCACTTACCGCCATCGGCGCCGGTGCTGATCTCAGCTGCCAGGTCGCGTTTGCCGGGGACTCAAGCCTTGAGTTCTACGGCGCAGACGAAGACCCCGCGGACTGCGGCACGATGCTCTCCGTCGACGGCCAGCTCTACGCACCAGACTTCGCGTCCCATGATTACACTGCAACGGCGAACCTCGGCAGCTACATTCCATTCACGCCGGTCAGCCAGACTGGCGTTACCGGCAGCGGCACGGCCGCCGATCCGTACCAGATCACCACGACGGTCACTGCCGGGAGCACCGGCCTGAACCTGCTCCAGACCGATTCTTACGTCACCGGGCAGCCGTCATTCAGCACAACGGTCGCTATCACCAACTCGAGCGGCGCGGCGCAGAGCGTCATCCTCTACCGGGCAGGCGACTGCTACGTCGCGAACTCTGACTCCAGTCAGGGCTCCTACGACTCGGCGACAGGCTCCATCGCCTGCTTCGACCCCGCAACGAACCGGCTCGAGCAATGGGTGCCGCACACGCCCGGCAGCAGCTATCTGGAGACGGGCTACAGCTCGGTCTGGTCGGCGATCAGCGCTAGCGCCCCGCTGCCAGACACATGCGACTGCAGCACCTTCCAGGACACCGGCGCAGGGCTGAGCTGGAGCCTGACAGTGCCAGCCGGCCAGTCCGCTAACGTCTCCAGCGCCCTGAACTTCGGGACAACCAAGCTGCTGGTGGCGTTCGGCGACTCGGTGTCAGCTGGCGAAGGCGTCGGAATGTCGGCCGGCTACCCGGACAACACAAGCGCCTTCCCCGCAGTACTGGCAGCTGGTCTCGGCTGGGCCGCCGACAACTTCTCGATCAGCGGAGCGTGCGCCGGCGGCTGCTCCCAGTCGATCCTCGCGAACGAACTGCCAGCCGCCGAGTCGATGCATCTCCAGCCGGACCTGGTGACCGTAACAGTCGGCGCTGACGATATCGACTTCGGCGACTGCTTCCGGGCAGTCCTCGGCATCATCAGCAAGAATCCATGTACGGGCCCGGACTTCAAGAAGAATCTCGCTGCCCTCAAAACCAACCTCGGGAATGTCCTGACTCGCATCAAGACTGACTATCCGGGTGTCCGGATAGCCGTCACCGAGTATTACAATCCGCTGCCATATGCTCCCACGGCCAACGTGGCATCGCTCTGCTCGCTGATGCCAGTGCTCTCGCTCGTGCCACTCATCAGGGCAGGCGACTACAAGCAGATCGCCAGAATTATCCTCCACCATCAGCTCCGCGCACATGGCGCCCAGTACGAGAAGCAGCTGTATGACACCGCCAAGACCGTACTGAGCAGCCTGAACGGCGCCATCAACGCAGAAGCATCACAATTCAGCAACGTCACCCTCGTTCCGGTCAGCTTCTTCGGCCACGACTTCTGCGAGGACTACACCGGCGGCAAGAGTGGCTTCGTGTTCGGGCCCAGCGTGCTATTCACCTTCGGGTTCACCTGGGGCCTGCTGTCCAAGTTCATCCAATTCCAAATCTCGCCGACCGACCTCTGCAGCTCAAATCTGCCCGGGTGCTACAAGAAGATTGTCAAATCCGGCTCCGGCGATCATTTCGGGTTCAAGTACAGCTATACCTTCATCGCAGGTCCGAACGATTTCCCCCATCCGACTCCGAGCGGACAGGACGCCATCGCGAATCGGATCAGGAGGACGCTGGGTCTGTAGACCATGCGAGCGTGACCGCTTCCCCTGCATCGGCGAAGGAAGCGGTCACCTCAGGTGCTTCCGCGCCCGAAGCGGGCGATCTGGGCGCGACCGCCCGACAGGAGGCACATCTCTTGGCCGCCCGGATTCGGCGATATGCGCGGATACGAGCACTTATCTTGACGCCGCGGCGCTAACTGCATCTACTTGCGACTATAGCCGAAATAGGGATCTTGTCGCGAGTCAAAATGAACGAAATAATGCTTTGAAAGCAGGAGGTCGCGGGCTCGAATCCCGCCATCTCGTCATCATCCCGACCGTGTGTTGTCCAATGCCACCGGGTCACCGTCGGCCCCCGTGCAAGCTGGGCAGCTGCCTACGGTGTCCGGAGATCGCGGCTGACCGAGCTGTAGATGGCCACGAGGGCCAGAACGCCGGCGAAAGTCAGCACTGTCCCCCGTCCGCCGGCGAATTCCAGCATGACACCGGTAAACACGGCGCCGATAGGCAGCACGGCAAATGAGGCGAACGTTACGATCGCCTGTGTCCGGCCCAGCGCGTCACCCGGCACTAGGCTAATGGTCAGCCTTCGCTGAGTGACATTCATGAAGGCTATCATTATGTTCATCAGGCCCCACACGAAACCGAGCGCTATGGGCGGGATCCCGGTCGCCAGGAGCGGAAACAAGAGCGCGGTAGCCCAACTCCTCAGGATGACCGACGGCACGAGGGGTATTGCCCGCTCGAAGCGCGCTGCGCTCAGTGAGCCTATAACCCCGCCCGCAGCGGCGATCGCAAACGCCTCGCCAATGGTTTGCGCTGATGCCCCTCTGAATTTCAGCAGCACGGTCATCAGCACCGTGATCCCGGCGAACAAGAAGTCCCCGGTGAGCGTCATGATGCTCAGGGCGCGCAGGTTCCGATGCTGAGCAAGCTTCCGGAAACCGATGAAAATCTCCTCTCGCCAGCGCCCAGTCTCGGCGGTATTCTCGGAATCGAGGCCCGAGCGGATCATTCCCACGGCCAATACCAGCACGCCAAATGATGCCGAATCCACTATGAACGGCACCGCGAGGTGACCCTTTGACAGCAGTAGCCCTGCGAGCGGCGGCCCGGCGATTGCAGATACGTTGTAAATCAGTTCTGCCTGCCCGGACGCGGCGGCCAGACGGGACTCGCCGACAAGCCTCGGCAGCACCGCTACCTGCGCGATCTGATCAAGGGCGGTGGCGCAGCCCACAAGCACAGCAACCACGTAGATGATGCCGATGGCCAGGTGGTGTAGATAATAAGTCACCGGGATCAGAGCCGTGGCCAGCATCGCAACCCCGCCTGCGAGTATCAGCAGCCCACGGCGCGGGTACTTGTCCACGACCGCGCCAATCGGCAGGCTCAGGGCAATGAAAGGTATCGCTTCCGCGGCTGCGACGGTACCCGTCTGCAGGGCCTTGCCGGTAATCGCCAGAACAAGCAACGGCAAGGCAATAAGTACCATTGCGCTGCCAATCGAGGAAATCAGATTACCTGTCCAAAGCAGCACATAATCCCGGTTGCGCCACAGCGGTGGCTCCTGTTCAGCTATCACGCCTGATCCGACCACCCGATCTCCTCAGCAGGTATGCGCACGACTGGTCATTCTGGACAATAAGCTTCACGTCCGTCAAGGGCAATGCCGCTAAGTTAGCGATCTTACGCAGGTCAGGATGAGTGCCTGGGCTGGTGTACCTGGGACCGGTAGGTTGCGGCGGAGGCTGGAGCGCGGCGCCGGATGCGGACCTCCCGCGTCATCAAACACGCCCGCCACAACACCTACCGGGTCAACGTCCTGGGATGCCGACGTCACCTACACCAGCCCGCCAACGATCAAGCTCGAAGGCATCCCAGCGGCCTAGCTTAGCGGCATTGCGTCAAGGGGCCACTGCGGAGAGTCGTTGCTGAGCCATCAACGGCAGCATCATCAGCGCGGCTAGCGTCCATTGTCCTGGCAATGTGGATCCTGACCTGGACCTGCACCGGGCGAAGGCCTGGCCGGTCGGCCACCGCGCTTTCGCGGTTCGGGCACTACCGTCCCGGGCACTGCCTGGCGGTGTCTTGAGCCTTATGGCAGGCCAATGCGCAAGTCAAACGGATACGCCTGCGCTGTCAGTCAGCGGGGACCCGGCCGCTCGCAGGCCGCTGCCGGTGGTTCAGTGCGGGACACCGGGGTGACGCCGAAGAGCCGGGGGCCGGGCCGGCGCCCGTGATCTCCTCTGTGTTCAGCGCCACGGCCTGTCCGCGAATCCAGGTCCACTCCGTGGTTCCCCACGGTCTACCAATTGACCATTGACCTGCAGCGGTACCCTCATGTACCATTCATGAGTCTCAATGCCAAGTTATCCAGATCTGCACTTCGACCCGCGCCCATGACGCTGTCCCGGTATGTCCGGTCTATTCTGTGATTTGAATTGCGATGCGAAGGAAGGCAATGAGATCACTTATCAGTGAATTTCAGGCGCATGTCCATGCTCACCCGAATTCGCTGGCCTGCGCGGACAGCAATGAGTCATTGAGTTATCGGGACCTCGATGAGCGCAGTACGAAACTTGCCCTGAGCTTGCAAGCGATGGGCTGCGGACGCGGGATTATCGTGGGGTTAATGTTCCCCCGGTCGGTCAGCTTCGTCGTGGGTGCTCTTGGAATCATGAAGGCCGGGTCGGCCTACCTGCCGCTGGATCCGGATTACCCGCCGAGCCGCCTGGCTTTCATGACTGGCGATAGCGGGGTTCCGGTCGTGCTGTCGGAGGATTGGGCCGCTCCGGGTAAATCGGGGATGGACGCGCGCATCGTCAGCCTGCGGGTATGTATTTCCAACGGAATGTCCAGCCTGGCGGGTCCCGGCTGGCAAGACAGGACCGAGCCGCGTGATGCCTGCTACGTGATATACACCTCGGGGACCACCGGCAGGCCCAAGGGCGTCATCGTAGAGCACCGCAACCTCACTAACCTGGTGCGAGCGCGCGGTGGCTTTCCGGCAATCGGCCGGGCGGATCGCGTGCTTCAGTTCAGCTCGGTTTCCTTTGACGCGAGTGTCTTCGAGATCTGGTTAACGCTGTCGGCCGGGGCAGCGCTGCAGATTCCTGATCGGGATGACTGCATCGGCCCCCGGCTTCTTGACACCATTGAGCGTCTCGGGGTAAGTGTGGCCGTGCTCCCGCCGGCCCTGCTGTCGGCACTCCAGCCTAGGCGGATAGCGAGCTTCCGCTGCCTCTTGTCCGCCGGCGATGTCCTGACCAGAAAGACCGCGCTGCGGTGGAGCCAGGTCGTCGAAGTATGGAACGGCTATGGACCGACCGAGGCCACAGTCTGTTCCGCGACGGCTCGCTTCGACCCTGCGGAAGATGGCAATACGGTCCCTCTTGGGAGGCCAATCGACGGAGCTGAGATCTATATTCTGGATGCCAGCGGCAATAATGTGCCCGCGGGTGAAGTTGGCGAAATCTGCATCGGGGGAAGAGGAGTCTCACGTGGCTACGTCGGGGTCGGCCCGGCGGGTGAGAACCGGCTTGCACCCAGTCCTTTCACGACCGCAGGCGGGGAAAGGATCTACCGTACCGGTGACCTGGGAGCCTGGCGCGCGGACGGGCAACTCGACTTCCGTGGCCGCGCTGACCGGCAGGTCAAGATCAGAGGGTTCAGGGTCGAACTGGACGAGGTAGAGGCCTTGCTCGGTTCCCTTCACGGCGTCCGGGAGGTCGCCGTTCTGGTTCGCGATCCGCAAGGCCTGGGGACGTCGAAGGAGCTGGCTGCCTTTGTCGTGCCGAGCAACTCGGGCTGCGACGCGTCAGGCATCCGGTCGAGCGCACGCCGGGTGCTTCCCGACTTCATGCTCCCGGCTCACATCGCATTCATCGACCGCATCCCCGTAACGCCTGCGGGCAAGCACGACCTTAAGAGCCTGGCTGAGCTGGTGCCCGGAGCCGCACCGAGAGCTCGCGCCGCTGAGGAGTGCCCGCTCCCGTCGGCGGGCCTGGACCGGCCGACGAGCGTCGTGCTCGGGCATTGGCGGGCCGTCCTGCACCGGCAGGATATCGGGCCCGGCGACAACTTCTTCGAGCTCGGCGGGGAGTCGCTGAAGGCGACCATGCTGCTGTGCGCATACCTCGACGAAGGCTATGAACTCACGCACTCGCAGCTGCTGATGAACCCCACGGTGCTCGGTCAGGCCGCCCTCCTGCAGGCGCGCCGCGAAGTCAGCGCGAGCGAGACAGCACAGCCGCCCGGAGCGCATCTGCCGCTGTCCCCGCAGCAGCTGCAGATATGGATGCTGGAGAAGCTGTTTCCGGCCCGGAATGCCTACATATCCCAGGCGCTGGTGCACGTCAGAAGCATGATGGATGCGGAAGTTCTCCAGCGTGCGCTATCGCAGCTCATCGAGCGTCACGATGTCCTCCGCCTGGCGGTCATGGAAGCCGACGGCGTTCCATACCAGAGTATTGATCCCGCGCCGGGGGCAGTGCTCGAGGTAGTCAGCGTTCCCGGTTCCGATCCCAGCAGCAGGCAAGCAGCAGTAGCGAATTTTCTCCGCCGCCATCGAGATACGAGATTCGATATCGGACGAGCGCCGCTGGCTAGATGGCACCTTCTTCAGTACGAAGACGGGACCTGCTCACTCCTGCAGACCGAACATCATCTGATTCACGATGGCTGGTCGACAGTGCTCCTGCTGCAGGATCTGGCCTCGGTGTATTCAGAGCTCAGCGATGGCCGTTCCGTGGTGGCCCGGAAGTTCGGCTTCTATGCGGCATATTCACTGCGCGCGGACCATGAGCGCGCACAGCGCCTGCAGAGCGTCGAGAGAGTAGTACAGATGCTCGCCGGGGCCCCTGAGCTCAGTACCTTGCGGGAGTGCGGCGAACCGTCCCGCACGGGGGCCGGCGAAGGAGAGATCTACTACACCCAGGTGAGCGGGGACCTTGCCGCAGACCTGCTGGGCGAGGCCAAACGGTGCGCTGTCACCCGCTTCGCGATCTTCCTAGCGGCGTTCGCACTCGCCTTCAGGGAGATCACGGGCCAGACGGACTTCGTATACGGCTGCGGGGTAGCGAATCGCCGCCGCAGCGCGGACTGGGAGACCGCCGGCATGTTCGTGAACGTGGTGCCGGTGCGGATCACTATGGGCGAGGATAGCTCCCCGCCAGAGGTCCTTGCCGAATGCTTCCGGATGCTCGCATTTGCCCAGGAGAATTCCGATGCACCGCTGATGGATATTGTCAAGCGGGTGGGCGGCCCGCGCAGTCTCCGCATCAACCCGGTGTACCAGATCATCTTGAGCAGCCAGGATGCGGATCCGGGCGAGCTGAAGTTCGGCCCGGGAAATCCCGGAACCCTCGAAGAAATTCTAGGTGACGGGGCCAAGGCTGATCTTACCGTCATCAGTTTCGCTGGATCAGGCGCAGGCTCTGCGCGTCGTGAAGGAATCCGTTATGCATGGCAGTTCGATCGGGGTGTCATATCAGCAGATGTAGTGCGGTATCTTGCCGACCGGGCCGGAAAATACCAGAAAGCTTTCGTGCAGGGCTGAATTTCAGCCTCACTGTGGCGGTATCCCCAATGCCACTCGGTGGGAACCTGCGGACGCCTGAAGGAGAACGAAACGCAATGATAGCTTCTGCCCTTTCCTCAACGGTCCGGACGGAGCCATGTCAGTAGTTGTGGAGCGGTTGCTAAATTGGGCATCGAGCAGGCCGGAAGCGCTGGCCTGCGCCGATAAAAGTGAACAGCTGACCTATCGCGAACTCGACGGCCGCAGCGCTCAGATCGCGGGAGCGCTAGCGGCAGCAGGGGTCCGGCAGGGAGACATCGTGGCCTTGCTCCTGCCGAGATCGGCGGGATTTGTTGCGGCGGCCCTCGGTGTCATCCGACTGGGTGCGGCCTTCGTGCCGCTCGACCCCGACTATCCAGTGGCACGGCTCGCCTACATGGTCAGTGACTGCGAGGCAGTCGCCGTCGTGTGCAATGACGCGACATCGAGCACAGCGCGACTGCTAAGTGGCGGGATCCGCATGCTGGACCTCGCCGCCGACCGGGCAATCATCGATGCGGCCGCGCAGATGCGGGCTCCTGCAGATATTCAGCCGCACGACGGCTGTTACGTGATATACACCTCGGGGACGACCGGACGCCCTAAAGGGGTCGTCATCGAGCATGGCAATCTCGACTATCTGACGGAAGTCCACATGGAAACTTTCGGTATTTCACCAAAAAGCAGAAGTGCATGCTTCGCGTCGCCCTCATTCGATGCGTCAATAATTGAACTGTGGCCGTTTCTGCGCGGCGGAGCCTCTGTGCACATAGGTCCTGACCTGCGATTCGCCTCGGCGGCTGACATCGTACGGTTCATCGGAGCTGCCGGAATTACCCACTGCTTCATCCCGAGCATGCTCGTGAGCATCCACCTGCCAGCAATCGCCAAGGAGCCTGCTGCCCTCTCCGAGATGCTCACCGGTGGTCAGGAGTTCTTCGCCTTTCCGCATCAGCGTTCGTTCAGGCTGACGAACTGCTACGGGCCTACCGAGGCTACCGTCTACGTAACGAAGGCCGAGGTATCAGCATCCGCCGACGGTACAGCATCGCTCGGTGTGCCGATACCAGGATCGGCGGTGTATGTCCTCGGCCCGGAAGGCCGGACTGTCGCGCCCGGGGAGGCAGGAGAGATTTGCATAGGCGGCCCCAGCGTGGCTCGTGGCTATATAGGTGATCCGAGGACGACCGCCATGCGGTTTGTTCCTGATCCATTCGGCGGTGGCGGCTCCGGCCGGATGTACCGCACAGGCGATCTTGGCGCCTGGCGTGCCGATGGAGAGCTGGAGTTCCGCGGACGTGCCGACCGGCAGGTGAAGATCCGGGGCTTCAGGATCGAGCTCGAGGAGATTGAATCCGTGCTGGCGTCTCTGCCGGAGGTGCGGCAGGCAGCGGTGCTGGTTCACCAAGGATCCATGGACGGGGAGAAGGAGCTAGCGGCCTATGTCGTGCCCGCCAGCAAGGCCTGCACCCCGGCCAGCGTCCGGACCCATGCTGCGCGCCGGCTGCCATCGCACATGATTCCTGCGGCGGTTCACCTCATCGACCGCATGCCCGCTACCCCGGCCGGCAAGACCGATCATGCCCGGCTTCCACAACTCGTCGCCGATGCCGCCCCAGCACTGGACATCCCGATGGCAGGTGACCCTGTCACCGATCTGGTGGCCGAGCTCTGGCGCCTCGTGCTCAGCCGTGACAACATCGGCCTCGATGACAACTTCTTCGAGGTAAAAGGCGACTCGCTTAGCGCCATCAGGCTTGGTGAAATGCTGCAGGACAATGGCTACGACATCAGCATCCAGGACATCTTCGATTATGCGACGATCCGCCTCCAGGCAGCCCGCCTGCGAGGAGAGGGGTGACCGGTTTCCTTTGCCACGCTAAAACGAGGGATTAGGATACGGGATGGCCGATATCAGCGTTCTGCAAAGACTAGTAAATGATCACTTTTCCGCACAGCTGACCGACTCTTTCGAGCCGCCGCACCGGAAAATCACCGGGGGCGGCCCAGGCCAGAACATTGAGATACCCTTCTGGAACCACGGGATGCCAGTGGCCCCGGCGGTCGTGGACCAGGACACTATCGAGCATATAGCGGCGGCGTCCAGCGATCTTGTCGCCGGCATGGATATCCTGCTTCAGATCCCAGCGCCCAGGCAGTACCTCACGGATATTTCGCGGTTCACGCCCGAGGAGCTGGAGCTGTGTGACAACTCCCTCGGGACCGACTATCTCGGTCTTGCCCGTGCAGACGTCATCATCAGCGACGGCCGGATAGGGATAACCGAACTGAACGCTACCTCGCGGTTTGGCTACGGCATCGAGTACGATTTACTTGTCCGCCGGCTAGAGGCGATTCCCCCGTTTGCTGCTACTGTCGCGGCGCTTGGACTTCAGAGTCCCGCAGTATTCCACCGGATCAGGGAAATGATCCGGCGCGTGGCCCAGGCACAATCATCTCCTGGTGTCTGCATTGCCGTGGGTCACCGCATAGCCGAGGTTGCAGGTTTCTTTCTCTCCGATGCGCTGAGGGCCGAACTGGATGCGTCGGCTGACTTCCCTGTTGTCGTGGCAGGTCTCGAGGACCTGAATATCGAAAACGGCTTTATGTCACATCCTGACGCCGGAGATATAGGTGTCATCTACCGCCTGTTCGGCCCGTGGGGCAGGTCAGCGGAGAACCCGCAGCACAGGCTTCGCCAGCTCATCCGCGCCAGTGACGAAGCCAAGGTCGCAGTCCTTGACGGATTCGTGGGCGAATGCCGGGTCACCAAACTGCCGCTGACCCTCCTTTCTGATGAACGGTGGCTGTCGCTGCTGCCAGCAGGGCTCGCTGAACGGCTGCCGCAATCTGTCCTCTGGACGCGGCTCCTGCAGGACAGCCGTACGGAGTATGCGGGCCGGACCATCAACCTGATCCCGTTCGTCGCGATGAGTCGGCATGAACTGGTGTTGAAGCCAGGGCGGGGGACAGGCGGCCGTGGACTTGTGGTGGGGGCCGAAACAACTCAGAGCGAGTGGGAGTCCCATCTCGGGTGGGCCATGCACGCGCGCGACCCGTGGGTAGTTCAGCAGGTGATGTGGCCGGATGCGCTTGACATTCTGCGGTGGGACGGTGCGCGCGGTTCGGTCACCAGCCAGATCGTCAGCTATGGCGCGGTGCTCATAGACCGGATTTTCGCTGGCCTGATCCGGCGCAACGGCAGTGGCAACCAGCTGAATCTCAATGCCGTGCAGGGTATTTCTACCGTGCCGGTCTATGTCGCCGGGAAATACGGCCTTGGCTGATGCGACATGAGCGCCCAGGTTGATGGGCTCCAGAACCTCCGGGCGGCAGAACCTGCCGGCGGCAGCACGAGCGTGCCCGGTTCCCAGGAAAGCTCACGCCAGGAGGGCCTGTCATGTGCGGACTCGCAGGTTGGGTAGATTTCGGGCGCGACCTTACCTCGCAGCGTTCACAGGTCATCGAAACGGGCGCCGTGATGGTCAGGTCCATGGCACGCCGGGGACCCGACGGCAGCGGGCTATGGCTTGGCAGGCATGTCTTCCTTGGCCACCGAAGGCTGGCCGTCATAGACCCAGCAAGGGGCCAGCAGCCCATGAGCATCACCACGCCGGCTGGTGCAGTCACTTTGGTATTTACTGGTGAATGCTACAATTTCCGGTCGCTACGCCAGGAACTCCGGGATCGCGGGCACGTATTCCGTACCGAGAGTGACACCGAGGTTGTCCTCACGTGCTATCTGGAGTGGGCGGACAAGCTGGTGCACAAGCTCGATGGCATGTACGCATTTGCAATCTGGGATGAGCGGATGGAGCGACTGCTGCTTGTCCGGGACCGGCTCGGGGTCAAGCCATTGTACTACTGCCCTGATGGAAGCACATTTGTCTTTGGCTCTGAGCCGAAGGCAATATTCGCCTATCCCGGGGTGCGCAGAGCCGTGGATCTGGAGGGTCTCCGGGAACTCTTCGCCTGGGCGAGATCTCCCGGGGAGTGTGTCTGGAAGGGCCTGTACGAAGTCGCGCCCGGCGGCTACCTGAGCGTGGATCGCTCCGGTGTAAAGAAGGTTACGTACTGGGCGCTCGAAGCCGCAGAGCACCATGATGATCTGCTGGCGACTATTTCACGCACGCGAGCGCTGCTGCAGGATGCCGTAGCCGGGCAATTGGTATCAGATGTTCCTCTCGGTGTTCTTCTATCCGGCGGGCTCGATTCGAGCGCAATTACAACCTTGGTGGCATCGCTTTACGCCGGGTGGGATGCCCCTGACCTACGGACCTATTCAGTCGATTTTCAGGGGCAGTCCGACAGCTTCGTGCCTAATAAGCTCATCCCCTCGCTGGATTCCCCGTTCGTTGAACAGATGACAAAGCATGTCAGCAGCATCCACCGAACAGTCCTCCTCAGCCCGCATGCCGTAGCAAGCCCGGTTACCCGCCGGGAAACGGTAATGGCGAGGGATCTTCCCGATGGCCTGGGAGAGATGGATTACTCTCTCTACCTGCTCTGCTCGGCAGTCCGCCAGGACTCAACTGTCGTTCTTTCCGGCGAGTCCGCCGACGAACTCTTCGGCGGCTATTACTGGTATCATGAACTGGACGTGCAGAATTCCGACAGCTACCCGTGGTTCAGGGGCCGACCGGCGGCGGATTTCTGTGACATACTGATCCTTGAGCCTGGACTTAAACGGCGGCTGGCCCTGGATGAGTATATTTGCCAGCGTTATAGCGACGCAGTCCGCCAGGCATCAGTAGCGCATGGGCAATCCGAGCTGGACAGCCGACTGCAGCGGATGTGCTTCCTGCATCTCACGAGGTATCTGCAGATGATGCTGGATCGCAAGGACCGGCTGGGCATGGCCGTTGGCCTTGAGATCAGAGTGCCCTTCTGCGATCACCATCTGGTGGAGTACGTCTACAACGTTCCGTGGCACCTGAAGTCCTTCGACGGGCGAGAGAAGAGTCTCCTGCGGGCCGCAGTGGGGGACCTCCTGCCAGCTGTGGTAGCACAGCGGGTCAAGAGTGCCTTCCCGGCCCCCTCCAGCCTCGACTACACGATTTCCCTTCAGCGGCAAGTCATGGCCCTCGATGCCAAAGGCGATGCCGCATTCTCGGTGTTTGACCAGAGAATTATCCAGCAGATTGCCACGATGAAGCCCCAGTATGTGAGTCCGCCGTTGCGTGCTGCCCTGGAAAGAACTCTGAATTTCAGTACCTGGCTGGAGGTGTGTGATCCGGGGCTCGAGCTTGCGTAGCCGGTTCTGGCGGCAGCGGTCAGCATGCTCACGTCAGGCCTGGCCGCAGTAAGGTGGGCATGATGATTTATCGCAGCGCTGACGCTGTCATTACCGACGATATCTTCGTCGAACTGCCTGGATTCGTTCCTGGCGTGGACGTCGTGGTCAAGCTCGAAGGCCTCAACCCTGCGGGCTCGATCAAGGTCAAGGCAGCCCGCGCGCTGATCACCGCGATGGACGACCGGGGCCTGCTCAAAGCCGGTGGCCGGGTGATCGAATCGTCCTCGGGCAATCTAGGTGTCGCCCTCGCCGGAGTGTGCGCCGCGCGCGGCTACCGGCTGACAATCGTGACCGACCCTATGGCCAGCGCGAGCGCGATCGCCGCGATGCGGGCGCTGGGAGCCGATGTCATCGTGGTGACGGAGCCCGATGTCAACGGCGGTTATCTGCACAGCAGGATCGCCTTGATATCGCAACGACTCGCCGCAGATCCGGAGCTGGTATGGACGAACCAGTATGCTAACCAGGCGGGCGCTGCCGTCCATTACGAGACGACGGCCCGGTCCATTCACTGGCATGTGCCATATGCCGACGTAGTTGTGATAGGAACCGGAACCACGGGCACGCTCATGGGCTGCGCGCGATATTTTGCGCAGCACAATCCAGGTGTGCGGGTGGTCGCGGTCGACAGCAGCGGCTCGGTGCTGTTCGGCGGCCCTGGCGGCAGGAGGCACATTCCGGGCATCGGAGTCAGTCGCGTACCCGAGCTCTACTCCGAGGATCAGCCCTTCGAGAAGCTGGTAGTTTCCGAACGCGACGGGATCATGGCCTGCCGACGCGTAGCGCATCAGTACGGCCTGCTGCTCGGCGGCTCGACGGGCAGCATTCTGGCTGGCGTCCAGCGCATCGGATCCAGCCTGCTGACCGGATCGACGGTCGTCGCGCTGTCACCGGATATGGGAGATAAGTACTTAAGTACGGTCTATTCGGATGCGTGGTTCGAGGAGGTCTTTCCCGCGAGCGCCGGGTGCGCGGCCAGGGCGCAGCGAGGCCAGGAAGGCATGCCCGGAACCAGCTGATCTGCTGCTGAACCAGGACCTCTGCTGACCTCCTGGAGTCAGCGACCAGAGATCTCGTTATCAAGGTATCCCGGGGGCGGCGCGCCGATGAAGTGCTCAAGCTGTAGCCGCCACTGACAATCACGAGGGACGATCTGGGGCGGGGATTCAGCGGCTGGAGGAGCTATCGCATCGGCCGGTGGCACTCGGTGGCCGTGCACGTCACTTGCGAGGCGGGCCAGCAGGGGTAACTGATCCGTCATCCCACGCGCGGGCAAACAGGCCGGTCCGGAAGATCCGGGCCCCTGTCCCGTTGGGATCTGGTGTGAACAGTGATGCAGTCGCCCGCGGATCGCTGAAGTATCCGAGCGGGACCCGGTCCCCGTGAATCACGAGCTCACCGAGCTCGCCCGAAGCGGCCCGGTCAGCATCGTTGGCCATGACCGCGCAGTCTGCTGCGGAGATCTGTCCGGCCGCCGGGAAGACCAGCCTGGCAGCTTCCGGTCCGGGCCTGCCGCGATAACTTCCCGTATCCCGGTGCAGATGTGACTGATTCGCCGGAGGGGAGTCAGCGGCCGCGCCATGTACAGCTAGCGCGAAGCTCTGCGCGAGCGCCTCATGAGCCATCGAGGGGAGCAGTTCGGCGGCAAGCCAGTCGCGTCCAGGGTCCGACAGGATGTCACGGCAGGAATTTGCGATCCATCTGTCGTCGACGAGCAGGAAACTGTCATCGTGATCAGCTGCGTTAGTTTGCGCGAGCAGGACGCCACGGGGTGCGTGCCTGCGCACCGCAGTATCGCTGGCGGCAGGCGCGGTCTGCGCGTTTGAGCCGATCGGGACCAACCGGCCCCGGTAACCAGACATCAAGTGGCTGTAGCCCGGCTGTACCAGGACGGCGGTAACGTCAAGAGCATCGACAACCCAGGCAAGCCGCTCTGGCCGGTCGTCCGGCGAGAGCAGTACGCAGGTTCGCCCGGAGCGCCAGACTGCGCATACACCGGTCGCCAGGCCCTGGCCACGCGGCGCTAGCACCCCGATGTGATCATCGGGCTCGGTCATTCTGTCGATGACGGCAGCAAGCAGCCTGGAGCTGAGGCTCAGATCCGGGCGGCCGCTGTCCACTAGCCCGACGAGGTCGGATGCTGGCTCGTGACTGGCCGCTGGCCGCAGGGGTATCCGTGGTCGGCCTCGGCTCCGGCCCAGCATGTCGATCGAATTACCAGGTTCTGCTGAGCACAGATCGTGCAGGATCGCAGAATAGGTATTTATCATGCGGTCTGCCTGGGCAGCGTCGAGATGCCTCCTGGAATAGGTGATGCCAACCTCGATCTGCGATGAATTTTCCTCGAGAGCCACGTCCATCTGAATAGGTGAGTTAATGACATCCGTGCGCTCGGGGACCACCCTCAACCCGTGAAGGGAAAGTGAGTGACCAGCAGAACTCGGACCTATCATCACTTGGACCAGGGGCTGGGGCAGGCCAGCCCGGTTCGCTTCGGCGGCAAGCCACGGGTACGGCAGTGATCTATTGCGGAGTGCGTGGACGACCTCTTCCCGGGTAGCCGCAACAAGTTCGGTCCAGTCGCGGAGCCGGCCTACAGACACCTTGAGCAGGGCCGTGTTGACAAGTATCCCGACCGTTTCGGTGAAACTCCTGTCACGCAGGCTCACGGAACTTCCGAGAACGAATTCCGGCTGGCCGCTGAATCTGGACAGGACAATACTCCAGATGGCCGTATCCAGTATGAATCGAGTAATCCGAAGGCTGCTCGCAAGCCTGGCAACTTCATGTACAGGGGGCCCGGGAAGAACGCGCTCGAGGAAAGATCCGGAAAATTCGGGTACCTCTTCGTGCTCTGTGCCAAACTCCAGGGGCCCTGCCTTGGCGAATCGCTTGGCCTCGAGCCGCGCGGCAGCAATGCTATCTCCGACGCCTGCCCTGGATGAGTGAGCCTCGCTGAACCTGAAATACCCATCATCGCCAGGCACGACCGGGGAGCTTCCAGCCAGAAGGGCGCTGTAGCAGGTTTGCAGATCACGAAAAAAGATCGCTGCCGACTGGCCGTCGAAGACAATATGATGTATGCCGAGCCAGAGCAGATGCTCGGCTGGCGAGCATTTCAGCAAGCGCGCCTGCAGTAGCGGGCCCTGGTCGAGGGATGCCCGGTGCCAGGCTAGCTCCTTCTCGCTGGTCACCATCTCGACGACAGGTCCCGTGAGCCCGGCGGCGATGCGCTGCTGGAGCCGATCGCCTTGCCAGAGGAAACGTGACCGCAGCGCAGGATGCGCCATCGCGACGAGCCGGAATGCTTCGGTTAAGGCAGCCGTATCCAGCGGGCCTGTGATGCGGAACCTAAAGCAGACTACGTAACCCTGGCCGAGATGGAACGCCCGCTCCTCGAACCACAAGCCCTCCTGGGCTGCGCAAGCGGGAATGCAGACCTCAGCTGACATGCCACTCCAGTCAAGCGCGAGCCGCACAAGCTCATGCGCTGGTACGGAAATCCGGCATCGGTCTCATCATGACCGACGACAGCAGAGTAGCTGCGCTGGTGTGATACCTCCACAGCCCGGTCGGGAAGCCGCCGGACTCTCTCAGTAAGCAGGCCGTCACGCTGCGGTCATTGCGGGTCTCCAGGCCACGGCCGTACCGCGCAGCAGGCCGAAATCATGGTCCCGGGCAGCACCGGGCAGGGGCTCTCCGGAGGCAGGACGGCCGGGCTGGTCCGCCCGCAAGGTACGCCGCAGCGCTTGAGCACCTGGCTCACGGCGTAGGGCCATCCTGCGCAGACTCCGCTGTCACGGCACACGGTCGCTTGGCCAATGCCAGCTACCTCCCGCCAACCCGCCGATCGACCAGGCAGAAAAGGCTCGGTATGGCGTGCCAAGTCCTATCAGGCCTTGCGCTGAGGGCGGTCTAGTTACTAATATCGCTTGTGTACCGATGACTGCACCGCGAGCGGATCTATCCAGGTCTGTGGCATTAGGGGAAGCATGGGCGACGAAGGCCGGTTCCTGGTTGTGGTCAATCTGGAGGAGCAGTACTCCATATGGCCAGCCAGTCGCGATATCCCCGCAGGCTGGCGTGCAATAGGAGTTGAAGGATCACGTGAGTCGTGTCTTGACCACATCGAGATGACGTGGACAGATATCCGCCCGCTGAGCATGCGCCGGAACTCTCGGTAATTTGCCGTGCCCGGTCAGTGCCTGTCCGCCAGCAAGCTACTACCTCAGTTATCTGCTTGCCTTACGCTGGTTCGGGAATCGAGGTTTTCGCTGGCTTACGAAATTTAACCCCTCTGGCAATACGTATTTCACCGGTATGCCTGCCAGGCCGCGATAGCCGGTTCAGTGAGATGCCTATCTCAGAGTGGTCTGCCATGGACCAGTTCCTGGTCCGGACCAATCCGCAGAAGGTTCTGACTGCGCTCACAGGCGAACTGGACGAGGCAGCTAAGGAGCAGAGGGCTCCGTCGGCAGCGGGAGTACATAGCCGAGAGAATCGGGCAGGAGCGAGCCGATGATCATAGACCGGTTCCGCGCTCAGGTGGAACAGGATCCCGGACGCACGGCGCTGATCTTTGGCGATGACTATCTGACCTACGGGCAACTGGACAGCATGTCCGACACCGTCGCGGAACTGCTGCACCAGCATGGCGCCCGGCCCGGGTCTGTCATCGCGATCGCAGGCGGCAACACCTTCGACACCATCGCCCTGGTGCTGGGCTCCCTCAAAGCAGCAGTGGTCTTTGTCCCGCTGTCGAGAGACGATCCGCTGATGCGGCTCGGGAAGATTGCCGAAGACGCTGGCGCCAGCCTGGTGCTGACCGATGAAACGATGGCGGAGCGGGCCCGGCAGCTCGGGATGCCCACCGTGGTGTACGCGGGGACCGCCGCAGCCGCCGATCGTGTTCCTGGCGGTCTCACCGCTGCGCTGGACCGGCAAGATCTCGCCTATATTGTCTATACTTCGGGAACGACCGGCGAGCCCAAGGGAATAGACGTAACGCATGCCAGCATGCTCGACTATGTCGCGTGGACCACAAAGCGATATGATCTCCAGGTTGGTGACCGTGTCATACAGCTATCCCCGTTTAGCTACGATATTGCACTATGGGAGATGCTCTGGCCGCTGACGGTCGGTGCTGCGGTCGTCCTTGCGCCGCTAGAGTACAGGTTCGATAGCGAGTCCCTGATACGCGAATTGGCCCTGCGGCGGGTCACACATATTCATACCCCCCCGCCATTAATGCGGCGATTGGTCGGCGAGAAGTCTCTTCGTTATTGCCATCGACTGCGGGTGCTGCTGGTAAGCAGCGACGTTCTGCCAACGGCATTGATGAACAGGGCCATCGACCTGATCGGCCCACGCCGGGCGCTTTACCATCTTTACGGTGTGACCGAGGCGGGGGTGGAATCGAGCGCATGGCGATGCGAGCAGCTGCCTGCCGACAGCCGCCCGCCAATCGGGAATCCGGTGGCGGGTACCGCGATCCGGGTGCTCGGCGACGACATGATGGAAGTGGAAGACGGCACGGTCGGCGGGATCTTCATCAGCGGCAGCGCGCTGGCCCGCGGGTACCACGGCAACCCCAGAGCCACCGCGGAAGCCTTCATCCCAGATCCGCATGGCGCGCCGGGGACGCGGATGTACCGCACGGGCGACCTTGCCCGGCGGGCAGGCGACGACGTCGTCCTTCTTGGGCGGGCGGATCGCCAGGTCAAGGTCAGGGGTCACCGAGTTGACCTGGCGGCAGTTGAGTCGGCGCTCGGGAGCTGCGAGGGCGTAGATGCCTCCATCGTCCAGCCGACCCGGGCCCCCGACAGCGCCGACCAGGAGCAAGCTGGCGGGCTGGACGCCTACCTGGTGGCCGCGCCCGGTGCCGCGCTCGATTATGGCGAGGTGCTGAGGGCAGTTGCCGCACGACTGCCCGCTACCGCAGTTCCGAGCCGGTTCTTCGTTCTTACCGGCCTGCCAGAGACCTGGAACGGGAAGATTGACCGCGGAAAGCTTGGGGAACTCGCGTTGCCCCTTGTTTCTGAACACGCCGCGACGGCGCCGGAAAGTGACGAGGAAGAATGTGTACGCAGCGTTTTTGCGGAATTTCTTGAAGTTCCGGATTTCAGCGTCGAAGACGATTTTTTTAAACAGGGTGGGCACTCCCTCATGGCGATGTCGATCGCCGATTCGGTGCTCGAGCGGCACGGCCTGAGGCTAAAAATCTCGGCCATCTTCGCACACCGGACAGTGCGCCGGCTGCTGGCCGCCGGAGCGATCACCGGGGACACTCTCCTGGCTGGCTGGAAAGTATCGCGAGATGACATGCACAGCCTTGCCCCACAGCAGCTCGGGATCTGGCTATCTCAGCAGCGAAAGCCGGCTGCGGGGATATACAACTGCGGGATAGCGCTGAGTCTCCAGGCACCGGTAAATGAGCGTCGCCTGAAAGCGGCAGCCGCCGCGCTAGTGGCCCGCCAGGAAGTGTTCCGCAGCAGGATCGAGACCACGGCAGACGGGCCAGTGCTGCGGATTGATCCGGTGGACGAGAGCCAGTCCGCAGACATCTGCAAAATCGTCGAGTGCGCCACCGCAGAAGAGGACGAGCTCTGGATCGATCGTTTCCTCGGCCGGCCGTTTGCGCTGAAGGACGAGTGGCCGATCCGGCTCCTTCTCTCGCGCCGGGAGGGGCGAGGCGATCAGCTGATGATCGTTATGCATCACGTGGCCGTGGATGGCGCATCGGCGGGCCTGACCGTGAGCGAGCTAGCCCGGCTGTACAACTGCGGCTCCAGCGGCCAGGAGCCGCTCGCTCAGGGCTACCTCGACCTCATCGCCAGCGAGCCCGGCTCCGCAGCCGAGCAGGCGGACGATGTCGCGTGGTGGCGCGAGCACCTGGCCGCAGCGCAGCCGCTGCAGATAATGGGGATACGGCCACGGCGTTCGGTGCGTTCCGGGCGAGGCGGCAGCACGGTTCGCCATCTGCCTGCCTCCCTGACCTCGTCGATGAGACAGCTCGCCGCAATGAGGAACTCGACGTTGTTCGTAGTTCTGCACTCCCTGGCCACCGGCTTCCTGAGCCGGATAACCGGCCAGGCCGACATCTCAGTGGGCGTGCCGTTCTCTGTGCGCCCGCCCGCCAGCGGAAGTGTGATCGGCAACTTTACGCAGACAGTGATCATGCGGGCAGATGTGCGTCCAAGCGCGAGCGTCATGGAGCTCATCGGGCAGTCGCACGACGAACTGGCGCAGATCAGCGCCCACTGCTCCGTCGGGGCAGCGCAGCTTGCGGCAGACCGGGAGATCGCTTCCTCGGTATCGGTCGAGGATCTTCTGCGCGTGCTCGTCAATCTGGACGTCCAAGATGAGCTGCCGATGATCGACGGCAGCGAGATCGAGTGGGTCGACGTCGAGATAAAGGCGATCGATCACGATCTGGAATTCGCTTTCACCATGCGAACAGACGGCACTCTCAGTCTCACTCTGAGATACGATGCGGACCTCTTCAGCAGGGATCTGGCCGGTGAGCTGATTGACCATTTCCTGATCTTCGCCGGTCACGCCGCGGCCGAACCGGGCAGACCGGTCAGCGGCATCGAGCTGCTCGAGCCCCGGCACCAGGCAGAACTTGATGGCCTGGCCGCCTCGGGCGGTAGGGTGGACGATTGCTGTGCGGTCTGCTCCTTCGAGGCGCAGGCCGCCGGCCGACCGGACACGCTTGCCCTGCTAGGCGCCGACTCTCACGACACCTACAGATCGCTGCAGGCCAGGGCGGAGACGCTGGTGTCGCTCCTGGGCCGGTCAGGCATCCGGCGGGACGGGCCTATAGCCGTCGTAACCGAACGGACGCCTATCGCGATAGCGACGATGCTTGCGGTGCTGAAATACGGTGCGATATATCTCCCGTTGAATACCGGGGATTCAGTCGATCGGCTGCGTACTATCTGCGCGGCTGCGGGAGCAGTGGCCGTTGTCAACTGCGTGGCCAGCTTTCCGGCCGGCCAGCTGGCCGACGGGATCCCGGTGCTCGACGTCACGCCGGGCCTGAGCGATCCGCACGCTCCAGCCGGGCCTTGCGCAGGCGACGGATTCGCCACGGCCGACGCTGGCCGGAGCGCTGATGACAGCCAGTTGGCTCATCGCAGCCGGGGCGCTTACCTCCTGTTCACATCCGGTACAACAGGCCAGCCGAAGGGGGTACTGGTCACACATGGGTCACTGATCAACCGGCTGGCCTGGGCCAGGCACCACTTCCAGCTGGGGCCCGCGGACCGGCACCTGCAGAAAGCAGCGCTGGACTTCGACGTCTCGATGGCGGAGATCCTGCAGCCCCTGGTCTGCGGCGGCACGCTAGTCCTAGCCGCACCAGGCACCGAGCGGTCTCCCGACCGGGTAGAGGCAGAGGCCAGATCGAACCGGGTGACCATCGTTCACTTCGTGCCGTCAGCGCTGCGAAGCTTCCTCTCGGCAGGCAGCCGGCTTCCGGATACGGTCAGGCTCGTCTACTGCAGCGGAGAGGCTCTGCCCGCGGACCTGGCTGCTCACCTGCTCCATACCCACCCCGGGCTCCGCCTGGAGAACACCTACGGGCCCACGGAAACCACAATAGAGGTGAGCTGCCAGCGTGCCGACGGCAACGCCGATGCGGAGTTCGTCAGTATTGGCACCCCGATCTGGAATAGCACGATGGAGGTACTCGATCACAATCTCGAGAGACTGCCGCCATTCGTTGTCGGTGAGCTGTATATCGGCGGCGTGCAGGTATCGGCCGGGTATCTGGGCCAGCCGGGACTGACGGCCAGAAGTTTCGGGCCGGATCCGTATTCGCAGACCGCGGGCTCGCGCCTCTATGCCTCCGGGGACATGGGATACCGCGACCTGATGGGCGATCTTCATTTCGTCGAGCGGAGGGACCGGCAGGTGAAGGTCCGTGGCTCACGTGTGGAGCTTGGCGCAGTCGAAGCCGGGCTGGCCACCCATCCCCTAGTGCTGGCGGCGGTTGCGACCGTCGAGCAGCGTGGTGCGCCAGGTGAGACACTCGTAGCCTTCGTGCAGGCAAAGGCAGGCATCTCGGAGCAGGAACTGCGGTCCTACGCAGCGCGGAGCATGGCACACCACTTCGTGCCCGACCGGATACTGATGGTCGACGAGATCCCGCTGACGTCAGCAGGCAAGCTCGACCGTTCTGCGGTGGCGCGGCGACTCGCCGCGACGGCCGGCCATGACCGGCGGCCCGCAGGGCTTGCCGCCAGCCACGATCGGCCCGGAGACCGCGCGGACCCGCGGGAAGAGGTCGTGTCCCGCATCGCCTGGATAATGGCGGATATGTTGAACGTCGCCGAGGTAGGACCTGACGACGACTTCTTCGAACTCGGCGGGCATTCGCTGCTGGCCGCGCAGGTGGCCGTCCGCCTGCAGTGCGACCTGTCGCTGGATGTGTCGCCAGCCAGTCTCTTCGATTACCCGACGGCGCGTCTACTTGCGCAGCGGTTTCCGGTCCAGGCGCCAGGGCCGGCTAGGCCGGTCTCACGTGGGCAGGGGAGCGATCCGCAGCGTACCGCGGTATTCCCGCTCTCCAGAGCACAGCAGCGGTTGTGGGTGGCGGCCCGCAGTGCCGAGGCAGGTCATGACTATGACGTGGGAATGGGCTGGCTCTTTACCAGGGTCAGGCAGAGCGGCGAATTGCTCGCGGCTGCCGACAAGCTAGTTGCCAGGCATGGAATCCTGCGGACGTCATATCAAACCGGTGTGGACGGCGACCGGCAGGTGGTACATGCTGGCTGGACTCCCGCCAGAACAGTCATCGACATGCCGCAGGCCGGCGCCACGCAGCTGGGCCAGGTATTACTGCGTGAGCTGCGCAGGGAGCCATTTGATCTGACCGTCGGCCCGCCAGTCCGGGTAGGTGCGGGCGTCAGCGCCGATGGCGCCGTGGTCGTGATGAATGTTCACCACATCGCTGTCGACGGACCCTCCGCGCCGATCGTCAGGCAGGATCTCTGCCGGGCTCTGGCCGGGGCGCTCCCGGGGGGCGAGCCGCCCCAGTATGCCGACTTCGCAGTGCGGGACCGAGCGAGCCCAGCATCGGACCTCGAGGCGGGCTTGTCGTATTGGAAGGCACAGCTCGGCGGCGCTGAGGAACTGGTGCTGCCCGGCGCCCGGACCAGGCCATCGGCCGACCCGGGTGCCGGGCGCCTAGTCCTGCACGTCGGGCCGAAGGTACTTGAGGGCGTGCGCCGCCGTGTCCGGCTGGCCAGGACGACGATGTTCTGCGGAATCCTCGGCACCTTCGCATCGGCCTTGTCCTGCCTCACCGGCCAGCGGGACCTGGTGATCGGCACGGACGCCGCAAACCGTGAGACACCCGAAGCTCTCGAAACGGTCGGGTTCTTCACCAACAAGCTGCCTCTCCGCGTGCGGCTCGATACGGATCCGTCCCTTTCCGGGGTTCTGGAAGCAGCCAGAAGATCTCTTATCGGAGGACTCAGGCATCAGAGTGTGCCGTTCGATGCAATAGTCGAAGAGCTGAACCCGCCTCGGCACGGACGGCGGATGCCCCTGATCCGGGCGAATGTTGTTCTGCATGATGCGCCAGAAGCGGATGATGACGCTCAGGCACTCTTCGATATCGATGATGAGGCCAGTGCAAAATATGATCTGCATATGGTCTGGGCGCCTGCCGGATCCGGCCTCGACGGGGTACTGGAGTGGGGGCACGATGTCCTGCCTGATCAGGCTGCGGAGGCCTTCGCCGAATCGCTTATGACCTGCATGGCGACACTGGCCGACAGCGACCAGACACGGCTGTCAGAACTTACGAACATGCTCAATAACCTGGCCCGTGCACGGGCACGAACAGGACGTCAGCTGCGCCGGACGCCTGCTGCTGAAGACAACTAGGCCGGAGATCTGGGAATACTTATCTCGGCGAAGAATGTGGGTATCCGTGACAGAAAGTGCACACGCCAAGGCGGCCGCCTTTCAGCGAAGCGTCCGTCGGTTTTTGGAGGATCAGGTCGCTGCACATATCGATGACTGGGAGCGGCAGGGCGCAATGCCTGCCCGTGAGCTGTTCGCGAAATTCGGCGATCGCGGACTGCTCGGTATCGAGCGTGATCTTGCCTGGGGCGGCCTCGGCCTCGGTTTCCGGTTTACCCGGCTGTTTGCGGCCGAACTCGGCTCACTCGACTGCGGCGGAGTCGGGATGGCCGTGACCTCCCACACCGATATGAGCACCCCGGCGGTGGCCACGCACGGCAGCGAGGAAGTCCGGGAACAATACCTGCGCCCGGCCATCGCCGGCTGCGCAATCGGCGCAATCGCACTTACCGAGCCGGCCGGCGGATCCGACTACGCCAGCCTGTCGACGTGGCTCCGCCCGGTGTCGGGCGGCTACCGTATCAGCGGCAAGAAGGCCTATATCACGAATGCCACGATCGCCGATTTTCTTGTCGTGCTGTGCCGCAGTTCCGAATCGGCGGAAGTCAGCCAGGCGCTGACGATGGTCGTCGTGCCCTCGGACAGTGCGGGCGTCAGCCGGTCCGCCTACCCGGACAAGCTCGGAAACCGGTGCTGTGACCACGGCGAGGTTGTCTTCAGCGAGTGCTTCGTGCCGGCCAGCCACGTGCTCGGTGGCGTGGGGCTCGGCTACGGCATTCAGGCCGAGCAGTTCATCCGCGAGCGCCTTGTGTCCGGCACCACCGGGGCGGCTCATGCCCGCCGGCTGCTGAATTCGGCGGTTGCCTACTCCCGCGAGCGGCACGTGTTCGGCCGACGGGTAGCCGATTACCAGGCCATTTCCGAAGCCATGGTGAACATAGATGCCGGGCTCACCCTGCTTGACGCGCTGCTGGACCGCTGCGAGGCAGCGATGGACGGTAACGGCGCGGACCTCGGCAAGCATAGCCTCATCGTGAAGCTCACCGGCGCCGCGCTCTGGAATCAGGCCGCCGACCTGCTGATGCGCGTCGAGGCGGGACGGGGCTACCTGGTGGACAGCAGCGTCCAGCGGGCGTGGCGGGACGCCCGCGCGGCCTCGATCGCCGGAGGCACGGAGGAGACCCTGCGGCGCAACCTGGCGGGTTACCTGACATGAGCAATGACCTGGCGGTCCGGCGGGATGTGCCCGCTGGCCAGCTTCCGGGGCGCGGCACCGGAGGCTGGACGACTGTGCCCCGGGATGACGTGAGTGATCGAACGAGCGATGAGAAAGGCTTCCCTGAGATGGCCAGAGCGGGACGATTCAGCGGCATCCATCGCACCTCCGTCGATATCGAGGATGCGTCCCTGGTGACGCGCACCCCGGGAACCGATGGCGCGCCGACCATGGTCAGTGCTTCGATAGCTGGCCTCGATCTGGGACATTGGTTATCGGCACACCGGGCGCTTCTCGAAGATGCGCTGACGGCGACCGGCGCTGTCGTGCTGACCGGTTTTGCTGGCGCCGAGTCTGAGCATGCCCTTCAAGCGTCCCTGGATCGGGCCGGGCGCCGGACGATGCGGTACGTCGAGCGCTCGACACCGCGCAGGCAGGTCGCCCGGGATGTGTACACATCGACCGAGTATCCCGCTAACCAGGAAATAGCGCTGCACTGCGAACTGACCGCCGCGCTGGAGATCCCCGGGCACGTGTGGTTCATCTGCCTGGAGCGGCCAGGTTCGGGTGGCGAAACGCCGGTGGCCGACACGCGCGCCGTTCTCGCTGGCATTCCAGGGGACCTGGCCGAGGAATTTCGTACTAAAGGATGGCGGCTGGTCCGAAATTACGGGACCGGATTCGGTCCTGGTTGGCAAGAGGCCATGCAATCAGACTCCCAAGCAGAGGTGGAGGAGTACTTCAGGAAGAATGCCATCGAATGGCAGTGGATGGACGGCGGCCGGCTGCGCACCGAACAGATCCGCAACGCCATCGAAGTGCACCCACGAACAGGGGAGGAAGTCTGGTTCAACCATGTCGTATTCTGGCATGACAGTGCGCTTGAACCCAACGTCAGGGCACAGATGGTCAGGGAGCTCGGGGCCGATGGTCTGCCCTATCAAGTTTCATTCGGCAATGGCCAGGCTATTCCTGCCGAAGCGATCCAGGTAATTCAGCGGGCGTACCGCACCGCACTGCGGGAGCGCCCATGGCGCGATGGCGATATTATGATCGTGGATAATCTGCTGAGCGCGCACGGCCGGCGCCCGTTCACCGGGAAACGCAAAATCGTGGTCGCAATGACAGATCCCACCGTCCGTCGCCCGCACCCTGGGGGCCGCCCTGGGAACGCGCCATGATGGCCGGCCATGAGCTGTCCCCGGTGCAGCGCCGCCTGCTGGCTCAAGCGGGTGCAGCGCTCCCCTTCGGGCTGACCATCGGATGGCAGGGCGACGTTACCGGCGACGAGTTCCTGGCCGCCCTGGCGCGGGTGTGCCTCCGGCACGAGATCCTGTCGTCCGCGTTCGTGACCGTCGCCGGGGCAGTCTTCCCACTGCAAGTGACCGGCGCACAGTCGGCCTTTGCGGAAACGGCAGAGAAGCTTGCTGCAGATTCGCTGCCCCTGGTCGCCGTGGCCAGCACCAGGGACGGGCACAAGTGGCGGCACAATGTAACCTTCTCCGCGCTTGTCGCTGACACCGGCTGCCTCGAGCTGCTGCACCGGGATCTGCTGGCGGAGCTTGATGGCAAGGTTCCGGAATCGCCCACCGACTACTCGATGATGGCGCAGTGGCTCAATGAACTGCCGGGCACTGCCGAGGGCGAGACGCTAGCCGCCTACTGGCGTCAGACAGTCACGCCAGGTCCGTGGCTATGCGAGCGCGGTAACGCCGAGGCCGATCCGGAGTTCGCCACTGTCCCGGTTGAGGCTGCCGATGGGGATGTGCAGGCCTTGCGAGCCCTGGCCGAGCGCTGCGGTGCCGAGTTCCACGATGCCCTTTCCGGATTGTGGGCTCTGGTACTGAGCCAGTCGCTGGCTGAGCGGCATATCGTGTTCGGGACCTTCACCGGCGGCCGGCTCGATAGCGACCTTGCCGACCTCATGGGCCCACTCGGGAGATATTTGCCCACCCTTATCGACATCGACCCGGTCGCGACGGTCGCCGAGACGTTCGCGGCCATAGCGGCAAGCCGGCATGGCGGTGAGCGCTCGGCAGAGGGCTACCAGCTCTCGGCGGCCGCGTATTTCGGCGCCAGCCTTGAGTATGTACGGCTCCCCGGCGGATCTGCCGTCGGCTCCTTGCAGATGACTGGCGCCTTCGGTCGTTCCGGGCTGTCTGGCGTCCGGCTGATCTGCGTCGATGCCGGTGACCGGTGCGCGCTGTCACTCGACTCGCTGACGGGCGATCCCCTTGCGGCACGGCTCGATCCCGCCGCTCTCGCGGAGCGGGTCAGGGCCGGCCTGGCCCGGCTGTCCACTGCGGCCGCCGCCGACCCACTCACCGCCATCGACGTCCTCCCGGGAGCTGAGGCCGCGCAGGCGGTTCTCCGGGAGCCGCCTGCGGCGGCAGCGTCCGGGTCGATGGCGGGCCTCTTCCTCGAGCAGGTCCGCCGGTCCCCGGAGGCTATCGCGGTGGCCGGGGAGGATGGCGGCAACCTCACCTATGCCCAGCTCGACACGCTGGCTGACCGGTACGCGGAGGCGATCGCCGAGCTCGGGGCACACCCGGGTGACCGGGCGATTCTGCGGCTCGGCCGCGGGCCGGAAATCGCTGCCGCGCTGCTGGGCGCGTGGCGGCTGGGAACGGTCCCCGTGCTGGTCGACCCTCATCTTCCTGACGGCCGGTTAATCCATATCCGGAGGTCGTCGCAGGCGGTCGGCGAGGTTTCCAACGCCACCCCCGTACCTGACCGGCTCTCTCGCGCCGTGCGGCGGTGGCAGCACGCCGAGACCGACCCGGCCTACTGCATCTACACCTCCGGGTCCACCGGTGAGCCCGTTGGCGTGATCGTCGGCCATGGCGCACTCGCCTCGCACTGCGCGGGCATGGCTGGCCGGCTCGGGCTGAGTTCCGGGGACCGGATCGCGCTGACCGCATCTACCGGCTTCGACGTCAGCATCGAGCAGATTTGCCTGCCATGGGCGGTCGGCGCGCGCTCATGCCTGCAGGCGCGGGCCATTCCGACGCTCGATGAGCTAACCGGGTTCCTGCAGCAGACCCGGGTCACCGTACTGAACCTGACGCCGTCGCTGTGGCGGGTTCTCGGCATGCACTGGCTCGGCTGCGGCTCGGTGGCTACTGACATCCGGATGCTCATCCTCGGCGCCGAGGTCCTTCGGCCAGGCGACGTAGCCCTTGCCTCAGAGGTACTGCCCGGGGCACGGGTCTTCAACGCTTACGGGCCGACGGAGGCCGTCATCACGGCGACGATAGACGAGGTGCGCGACGGCGCCGAGCCAGCCATCGGTCGGCCGCTGCCAGGCAGGTCGGTCGCCGTGGTCGATCACCGAGGCCTCCTCGTTCCCCGGGGAGTTACCGGGCAGCTCGCCATCGGGGGCCGGTGCCTCGCTGCGGGCTACCTGAACAATGCCGAGCTATCCGCATCGCGTTTCATTACCACCTGCTGGCCGGGCGGAGCCGCGCCCGAGCGGGTGCTGCTGACCGGTGATTTCGCGGCCTTCGGGTCCGATGGCCGGCTGACCTTCCACGGGCGCCGGGACCGCCAGGTGAAGGTACGGGGCCAGCGGGTCGAACTCGACGATGTCGAGGCTAACCTGGCCTCGTGCCCGGGCATCACGGGCGCCGCCGTCACCGCGGCCGAAGATGCGGAGCTTGTGGCCGTGGTGACTCCCGCCGGCACGGACATATCACGGCTGCGCGCGCAACTGGCGGAACGGGTAGCGCCATACATGGTCCCGGATCGGATCCTCGCAGTGCGAGAGATACCTCGCCTCGGGAACGGCAAGGTCGACTACCGGCAACTGGAGACCATGCGCACCGGTGCTGACCGGCCATCCGAACCGCCGGCCACGGCGACCGAACGGCTAGTCGCAGCATTGTGGTCGGAGGTTCTCGGCGCCGGCCGCGTTGAGCGCGAGAGCGACTTCTTCGAACTCGGCGGCCAGTCACTGGGGGCGATCGTCATCGTTTCACGGCTGCGCCCCCAGTTCGGCGAGCAGGTGAAGGTGGCGACCCTCTTCACCCACAGCAAGCTGCGGGAATTCGCAACGGAACTCGACCGGCTCCGCTCCGCTGTAAAGGCACCGCCGGGAGTGCTGCCGCGCCCGGCCGGGGCGGCCTATACGTACGAGCCGTCACACGCCCAGCAGCGCATCTGGTTCATGGACCAGTTCATCGCGGCGGCCTCCTCGTACAACGCGCCGACCGCACTAATCGCGCCGCGACGGATGTCGGTCGAGGAGACCACCGAGGCATGGCAGCGGCTCGCTGCGCACCACGATGCACTCCGGACAACCTTCACTGAGCGCGAAGGCATTATCACTGCCGCGGTTGGCGAGCGTTCACAGGTCGAGGTGCGGGCGGTGGATCTCTCCGCCAGCGCAGAGGCTGATGCCGCCTTCACCCGCTGCTGTCTCGACGAGACCGCCATCGGGTTCGACCTGGAGCAGGGCCCCATAGGCAGGGTCACGCTGTTCTGTATGCCCGATGGCCGCTCCCGGTGTTTCGTCAACCTTCATCACATCGTGACTGACCTGTGGAGCACCCGGATACTCCTGCGCGACTTCGTTTCGTGCGTGAACAGCGGCCATCCGGTCAGCGCCCGATCGCATCGCTACCGTGACTATGCCTGGCTCGAGCGGCAGCTTGCCTCCTCTGAGGCCTGGCGCGAGTACGAGATCTTCCTGCTCAGCGAACTCTCCCCACCGCCCCCGCCGCTGGAGCTGCCGTTCGATTTCGCACGGCCAGAGGTTCAGGCCTATGACGGGGCCGAGTTGCAGCTCGAAGTCGACGCGGTGACCAGGACCGTGGTCGAGGAATTCGCGCAAGCACGCGGGCTGACACCGTTCATGGTGTTCCTGACCGCCTATCTCATCATGCTCCGGCGACTGTCCAATCAGGACGACATCACCGTTGGGTTCCCAGTCTCCGGTCGCGACCGTCCCGAATTCCATGACGTTGTCGGCTTCTTCGTGGGCACCTCCTTCGTCCGCATCAACTTCGCAGTGTGCGGGACAGTCGAGTGGCTCCTTGCCGAGGTAAAGGACAAGGTGGCGAAGGCGATGCGGTGTCAGGAATATCCCTTCGACAAGCTCGTATCGACGGCCCGGCTGCCGAGATCGGTTTCGCACTCACCCGTGTTCACAACCATGATTGCGCACCAGGACCTGCCACCGCTCTCGGACGAGGCGGCTGCCCAGGGCTGGCAGCTCACCGCGGTGCCAGACCACTACAGCAAGTTCGATCTCAGCCTGACCACCTGGTTCGAGGGGGATGCCGTGCACGCCTCCCTCACCTACAGCACCGCATTGTTCACCGGCTCGTCGGTAGCATCGTTCGCGCTGGTCTTCCGCACCTGCCTGGCCAGGCTGCTGGAGACCGGATGAGCGCCGCTGAGTTCGATTCCTGGAACGTTCTGACCGCCGCTGATCACGTCGCACTGGCTCAGCTGAACCAGACTTCTGCAGCCTTGCCCACCGAGACAGTGACCGCCCTCGTAATGCGGGTTGCCGAACGGTGCCCCGATAGCGTCGCAGTGGAGGTCGGCGGAACCACGATCAGCTACCGGCAGCTGATCTCCGGGAGCCGGAAATGCGCTACAGCCCTGCGTGCGCTCGGTATCGGGCGCGGCGACGTCGTCGCCATCCTGGCTGCCAAGCAAGCCGAGCTGTATCCCTTGCTGCTGGCCGCGCTGGCGGTAGGCGCAGCCATCGCCGCCATCGACCCCCAGGCCCCGCCGGGACGGATCGCGCGGAGCGTGGGAATCTGCTCCGCGCGATTGCTCGTGTACGTCGGTGTATCGCCTCCGGCACCACCCGGAGTCCGGACGGTGGACGTCACCGAGCTGTACCGGCCGGATCCAGCCGGCGCCGCCCTGGCCGGCAGCGCCGCCCCGGCCGCTGATCTCGCGCTTGCCGCATACGTGACCTTCACCTCGGGCAGCACCGGTGTCCCGAAGCCAGTCCTCGTCTCCCACCTGGGGCTGGCCAACCTGATCCATTCCTTTGTGGACATCATCGGTATCGACGCTCGTCATCGGCTGACCCAGTCGGCACCCCTGCATTACGACGCGTCGTGGCAGCAGATCTTCGCCGCGTGGACGACCGGTGCGGCCTTGCTGCCGGTGCCCGATGAAATCCGCGCCGACGGAATCCTGATGGGAGCCTGGCTGCTCGACAACGGGCTCTCGCATTGGGACAGCGTCCCGTCGATGTGGTATCCGGTAGCCGACACCCTTGCCGCCGACGACCGGAGCGCCCGTCTGCGCCGCCTGAATGTGGTCCTGGCCGGGGAGCCGCTCCGCCTCGATGCCGTCGCCAGGTGGCTGAGCGCCGGGCCTCCCACCGGGCCGATGTTCAACGTTTACGGCCCGTCCGAGGCGACTATCGACGCGATGGTCTTCCCGGTATCGCGGAATGACCTGGCTAACTTGCCCAGTGTTGTCCCGATAGGCCGACCGATCGGGAACGTTCGCTGTTATGTGCTCAACGAGAACCTGACGCAGTGCCCGATCGGGGTCATCGGTGAACTGTACCTGGGCGGCGCCGGCCTCGCCGTAGGGTACATGGGGAACTCCGCCGCCACCGCCGAGCGTTTCCTGCCGGATCCATTCAGCGAAATACCGGGGGCACGCATGTATGCAACCGGTGACCTAGTGCGGCTTACGGCCCAGGGGACACTGGAATTCGGCGGGCGGCGTGATGAGATGATCAAGTTGCGCGGCGTGCGGATCGATCTTGCCGAGGTGAGGACCGCGCTTGACGCGGTTCCCGGCGTGGAGCGGTCGGCCGTCGTGCTCGACCGGGAGCGCGAGTACCTGGTCGCGTTTGTCGGTGGGACCGCGCCCGCCGACTCGGCGATCTACCATGCGCTGGCGGAGGTCCTGCCGCCCTCCTACCTGCCGGCCCGGATTGCCCGCGTCGGCCAGCTCCCTCTGACGCCGGCCGGCAAGATTGACAGAACTCTGCTGCAGCGCATCGCCGAGGCCGAAGACATCTCCCCCGCCGGCCCCGTGACGGCCGCCGAGGAACTGGGCCCGACGCAGCAGGCCCTCGCGGAGATCTGGCAGCAGGCGCTCAGTACGGGCCCGATCGGTCTCGACGAGAACTTCTTCACGCTCGGCGGGGACTCCATCACCAGCATCGTCGTCCGTGACCGTGCGGCCTCGCGAGGGATTGCCTTCGAGATACTCGACATCTTCCGTGGGCCCACCATCCGCCAGCTGGCCGAAGCAGCTACCCGGACCGATGCGGCCCAGGTCCGGCACGCCGCCGCGCCAGGCAGGTATCCCCTGCTGCCGGGCCAGACTTCGCTCTACTGGGCGGCGACCACGGCCAAGAACCAGCGGGATCTGTGCGTTCAGGAGACCTACTGGCTGGCCGAGACCATCGATGCGGCGGATTTGGCCGCGGCGATGGACGTACTGGTCGAGCGGCACCCGGCCCTGCGGGTCACCGTAGGCGACGACGAGGGCAGGCCGTGGCAGTCGGTGTCCGACCGGCCCGGCATCCGGGTGCATAGCGCCGAGGGCGACGAGGCGACGGTACGTCAGCAGGAGGCGGCTGCGTTCGAGACGATCAGCATCGGCCAATGGCCATTGTTCGATCTCAGGATCGTCGGCCTGCCCGGCAGCCGGGGCGCCCTGATCTGGACCATGCACCATGTGATCAGCGACGGCTGGTCGCATGCGATATTGCGCCAGGAGCTCTTCACCACCTACCGCAGCATCCGGGACGGCAGGTGGCTATCCGCTGCCGAGCCGACCGGCGATCGTTACCTTGAGGTGATCGGAGCGCTCCCCGCGGCGCCCGCGAACGCGCGTGGCGAGCCGCTCCCTGGCTTCCGGGCCGTCGACGCGACGCGCTTGCCGCGGACAGAAGCTGGCCAGCCTGGTCAGCAGCGCGTCACCGTCCGGATAACGGCAGAGCGGACCGCAGCGCTGTCCGAGGCAGCGCGGGGCCTCGGACTGACCGTCAATGCCATGGTGATGGGAGCCGTGGCGGCAGCGCTGGGCCGGTTCACCGACGCCACTGCGGTCACTCTGCTATGCGTCACCAGCGGGCGCTCAAGGATCCCGAACCCCGAGTCCGCAGTGGGGTGCTTCATAAACACCCTGCCCGCACGCATCGGCATCGACGGCGCCGGGCCAGCCGAAGTTCCGGCACGGGCCGAAGCGGCGCTGCGGTGCTCGATGGAGTATGAGTCGGTCAGCGCCGGCGACCTGTGCCAGCGCGCGGCGGTGTCCTCACTCCACGACTTCTCCGACGTGCTGTTCCTGTTCCAGAGCTATCCGGATCTCACCAGCGCCGACGACCTGGCCCGCTTCCGCATCGAGGGCCACGAGGGATTCGAGGCGATCCAGTTCCCGCTGACGATCGTCTGCCAGCAGGCCGGCGGCGAGCTGATCCTCGACCTTGACCACCTGACCAGCGACCTCGATACCGGGCTCGTCGAGGCTCTGGGCGAGCAGATCGACGCGATTATTTCCGGCGAACTGGCCGAAACGACGCCATGATGTCCGATGTAGATCTGTCCGGAAGGCAGCTGCCAGAATCCGCCCGCCGGGCCTGGGCAGCCTACAACGCCGTCCGCCCGGCGTTCCCCTACCGCGATCTGATGCAGCGGTTCGCGCTGAGCCGCGACCGCCACCAGCCAGCCCTGGCCGTGGCCGACGAGACCGGGGCGCTGAGCTACGGCGACCTTGATGCACGGTCCCTGGCCGTGGCAGGCCGTCTGGCCTCCGAGGGGGTGCGGGCGGGCGATTATGTCGCGCTGCTCGACAACCGGGATCTCGGCACCTACGTATTCCTGCTGGCAATCGTGCGGCTCGGCGCGGTCTTCGTGCCCCTAGACGGCGGCGATTCTGCCGATCGCCTGGCCGCGATCCTGGCCAAGAGCCACGTCGGGTGGCTTGTGACCGCCACGGGCTGCCCTGTGATGCTCCGCCCGGATGCGGCCCGGACCCGGCTGCTCACTGTGGACTGGCGGACTGAGACGTCGGCACCTGCACCGGAGCCTGCTGTGGTCGCGCCCGGCAGCCTGGCCTATATCATCCATACCTCGGGCAGTACCGGCATCCCGAAAGGGGTGCGGGTATCACACCGGAGCCTGTCCAATCTCATCGACTGGGTGATTGCGGACAGCCCTATCGCCCCTGGTGACACCGTCGGCCAGATGTCTCCCTTGTACTTCGACCCGTCGGTGCAGCAGATCTTTCCCGCGTGGGCAGCGGCGGCGTGCCTGATACCTGTGCCGTTGCGGCTCCTGCTGGAGCCGCTCGAGCTCATCGCCTGGCTGGGGCAGTGCGCCGTCGCCCACCTCGACCTGGTGACACCGCACTGGTCGAGCATCCTTGCTGCGGTGGAGTCCGGCGACGAACCCATAGCGCTTCCCGCCCTGAAGTGGCTGCTCGTTGGCGGGGAGAGCATGTACTACGAAGAGGTCACCCGATGGCAGGCCGCAGTACGGGGACCCGCGTGCCTGATGAACATCTACGGGCCGACCGAGGCGACCGTGAACGCCAGCACCTACATGGCTGGCACCGGCGTCCGCGCGGGCAAGGTGCCCATCGGCTCCCCGCTGCCCGGCTACCGGATGTACGCCGTTGACCGTGCGGGCACGTTGTGCAACCCCTATGCCGTCGGCGAGCTGGTCATCGCCGGAGCGGGAGTCGCAGAAGGCTATACGGATCCCGAGCTTACCCGTGAGAAGTTCGTCGCAGATGTCACTGAGCCCGGTTCCGGTCTGATCTACCGGACCGGTGACCAGGCACGACTGATCCGCGATCACCGAGGCGCCTGGACGATGGAGTTCCGCGGCCGCGTTGACGACCAGGTCAAGATCGCGGGGAGGAGAATCGAGCTCGAGGAGATCGATGCGGCGCTGACCAAGTCCCCGCTGGTCAAGGACGGGGCGGTGGCAGTTCTCGGGGACGGCCCGAATAAGGCGATCCTCTGCCTCTACGTGCCGGCCGACGGCGCGCCCGCAGGGGCGGAGGACCTGCTGCGAGCGCACCTCGCCGAAACCCTACCGAGGTTCATGGTCCCCTCGCTGTTTCAGCGGGTCGGAACCTTGCTGTACAAGGACACAGGCAAGCTCGACCGGGCCGCCCTTGTCAAGCGCTACGAGGACGAGAAGCCATCCTGCGGCACCGCAGCCGAGCCGCCAGCCGGGATGCCCGCGCGAGCCGTATGGGACGTCTGGACGCAGATCCTCGGCCGGACCGGTCTCGCGGATACCGACGAGTTCTTCAGCTGCGGTGGCTCATCCCTGCTGGCGCTTCAGGTTGCCGCCACACTGCGCCAGCAGCTGAAGGTGCCGGTCCGTACGTCGGATCTCTACCGCAATCCGACCTTCGGAGCCTTCGTCGCCCACGTCGGGAAGCTAGCCGCCGGGGAGCGTGCCGGGCCCGAGCCCGGAGAAGAACCTGCACCCGGTCCCGCATGCACCGCGGAGCTCCACCACTTCCCGGAGATCGAGGACGCGGAGTCGGCGGTGAGCGGAGCCGTGGACGGGCACGGGACCGCACAGGACACGACGATCGCCGTCCTGCCCCATTCGCTGGCCCTGGCAGGCGAGTTCATCAGCGTCCACATGGCGCTGTCTGGCCCTGCCGACGAAGTGATCGCCGGGGCGTTCGCCGACCTCGTCACCCGGCACCCGGTGCTGCGCTCCGCTCCCGGCGCCGCGGCCCGCCGGGTATGTGCCCCCGGCCCGGTCTCGGTACCGGTGCTCGACCTCGGCAGCGATGCTCTCCTCGATGCTGCCCGGCACCGGCTGCATCGCGCCGTCCTGGTCGGCTCGCAGGCCGGGACGGGCCTGCCGTACCGGGTCACAATTCTTCGCGGCCAGGCCACTGCGTACCTTCTGCTCTGGATCAGTCATGCCGTGTGCGACGGCGAGAGCCAGCAACTCATCTATCGCGACCTGGCGGATGGCATTGCCGTGCGCTCGGCCGGGCGCGCGCTCCCAGCGAGCCCGGCTGGCAACGAGAACGACCGCTATGTACATGCGGTCCTCGCGAGCGCAGACGACACGGCGGTGCAGCAGGAACGCGATCTGGTGGCCGAATTCGACAGCACCCGCTGGCTCTTCGCCGCATCCGCCCAGAGCCGGGCAGGGCATCCGGGGGTCGTCAGGCGCAAGTTCGACGGCGACCCTGTCGGTGTGCTGGCGGCCGCCCTGCGCGCTGTCGCGGAATGCCATGACGTGGCTGCGTTGCCGGTGCTCGCTGACTTCCATGGCCGAACCGGGCCAGCTGCCTACCCGCTCGTCGGCGCATTCTCGGCGTACATTCCGGGCGTGCTGAAGCTGGCCGGCCGCGACAGCGGCCATTCGGAGCGCGAGATCCGCGGCTTCCTCGAGTCCCTGCCGCGCAGGTATCCGGCCTCGATTCAGGTCAGGCCGAGGACAACCGCTGGTGCCGTCAGGATCAGCTTGTTCCAGGAGTCTGGCCGGCGGCTAGCCGCCGGGATAATGGCCCTGGATTCGATAAACCCAGTGGCGGATGGCGGTAATCATTTCGACGTATCGATCCGGATTGACGACTCTGGTTCGGAGCTTATTATTTCGGCGCGCGAGAATCTCGCCGGCCTCGCTGCCGACGTTGACATGGCACTGTCGATTCACCGGAACCCGGGACCAACCGAAGGAAGGACCTGATGCGCTCTCTTATTTCTGTCGCTGACCTCAGCCAGGACGACTTCCGTGCACTGGTCGACGCTGCATCGGCATGGTTTGCTGCCGGGCCTGGAGCCGCGAGCCTGCTGGCTGGCCGGGTTATCGGCCTCTACTTCGCACAGCCCTCTACCCGCACACGCACCGCGTTCACCGCTGCGGCACTGCGGATGGCCGCCGGGGTCGTTACCTACGGCCCGAACGATCTTCAGCTGTCGACCGGGGAGAGCGAAGAGGACACCGGTGAGGTCCTGGCGCCAATGCTCGACGCCCTGGTGGTCCGGGCCAGCGGTGATCACCGCCGTCTGACGCGGCTGGGGGCCGACGGCCGCCTACCCATCATCAACGCGATGAACACGCTCGAGCACCCGACGCAGGCGATCGGCGATCTGGCTACCATGCGGGCCCATCGCGGTGGTATCGATGGGGTCCGGGTGCTCTATGTAGGCGAAGCCAACAGCACAACGATGGCGCTGGCGCATGCCCTGATGAAGGTTCCGTCCGCCATGCTGACCATCGCAGCGCCAACTGGGTACGGGTTCGACGCCGCGACCCTTGGCGTCATCAATGCCCAGGGGGCGGCCAACGGTGCCCAGTGCAGCCAGGTTCCAACCGTGCTCGGCCTCGCGGAACCCGGGGCCGGGCATCCGGATTTCGTCTATACGACGCAGTGGCAGACGACGGGCACCACCAAGGCCGACCCCAACTGGCGAACGGCGTTCTACCCGGAATTCCAGGTGAACACCGCCCTGATGGCACCCTGGCCAAAGGCCAGGGTGCTGCACGACCTGCCGGCGCGGCGCGGTGAGGAGATTACCAGGCAAGTGCTCGACGGGCCGCAGAGCCTGGCCCGCGAACAGGCCAGGAACAAGCTGGCCGGTGCGGCTGCGAGCCTGCTGTGGGTTCTCACCGGAGCCGAGGGGCTGCAGCTGATCAGCGGGTGAGGTCGACGGTATAGCCCATCCCGAGACCCAGAGCGGCATCGTGGACGGCAGCGGCCAGGGCGACGTCCAGCACGGCCATGCCGAATGGGTTCGAGATGACGTGTCCGCTGCCCGGCCGCTCGGCCGGGGTATTCCCGCAAAGAACGGACGCAAGGGTCCCCCGGATATACGGCTGCGCACGGCTGCCGGGGCCAGTCGTGATGCGGCCGTCTGCGATCATTCTCCCGAGTATCCGGCGCGGATTGTCCGCGACCAGGCCGATGTCGTCGACGTAGATGGCCGCCGCACCGGCCAGGACAGCTGGCGTGAGGTCGTCCAGCGAGACATGGGCGACGAAGGTCGGCGCCGTGAACCAGCCCGACTCGATGTACGGCGTATCCGAGACAGTCACTGTGATGAGGAGGTCGCTGCGGCCGACGCAGTCGGCGGCACTGTCCGCCGGCTGGACGGTGATCCCGAGACCCTCCGCCGCTACCCAGTCCGCCAGAGCCTGCATCCGTTCCGCGGAAATGTCGTACACGAAAGCCCGATCCACGCTGGGGCAGCAGCGCGCGAGCAACTCAAGATGAGCGCGGGCAAGGGCACCGCAACCGATGACGGCGACGCTCGTGGGCTCGGCTGGCCCGAGGACCCTGATGGTGGCCATCGTGTACCCCGCCGTCCGCAGGGCGCTGAGAACGGCTGCGTCCGCCAGGACCTTAGGGCGCGCAGTCTCAGGGTCGAAGAGCATGATGACACCGCCAGCCCGGTCGATCCCGCGGGCCGGGTTGTCCACGGCGGCGTTGATGACCTTGACCCCGTAGTGCGGTGAATCATCCGGGTCGGTGACCGCGCCCAGCATGGCCAGCGATCGCGCATTGCACCCGCGGCTGTTCTGCCAGGCGAGGTATCCCTCGGCCGGGAGGATGGTGTGCCCCCTGGCGTAGCTCAGCAGGGCGCGCGTGACGACGCCAACCACATCGATGTCCTCGAGGCAGCGCCTGATCGCCGACCGGTCGAGCACGAGCATCGCGTCGGAGTCCATCGCATCCTGCCCTTCCGCCGGAACCAGGAATCACAGTGCGCCCCGGTCGCGTAGTCCGGCCATCACATCGGCCAGATGGCTCAAGCCGCCGCGCAACTCGGCGCTGTCGCCGCCGAATCCCAGCCGCAACCGGTCGGGGTGGCCGAAGCAGTCCCCGGGCACGACCAGGACTCCTCTTTCCCGCAGCAGCAAGTCGCACGCCGCGGTATTGTTGGTAGCTCCCTTGACCTGCGGAAACGCGCAAACCCCGCCATCGGGAAGCGGCAGGCTGAACAGATCGGGATGCTGTGCGGCCCAGTCCGCGACGATCTCACGATTGCGCCGGGCAGCCCGCAGAAGCGGCGCGAGAACCTTGTCGGCGCTGGCCAGCACCCGCTCCGCGAGATGCTCGTTGAGCGGCGAGGTGTTGAGGGTCGTGTAGTCACGGATGCGGACCATCTGGTTCAGCAGGTCCGGTGCGCCGATGCACCAGCCGACCCGGATGCCGGGAAGCCCGTATGCCTTCGACAGGGTCCCGAACGAGACCACGGCCGGGTGCCTGGGCAAGGCGAGCGGGGCGTGATCGTCGATGTACTGGATGTCGCTGAATGCCCCGTCCCAGAACAGCCTGCATTCTGTCGCATCTATGGTCCTGAGCAGCTCCGCGAAGTCAGCGGAAGATATCGTCACGCCAGTCGGATTGTGCGGGAAATTGACGACAACAATCCTAGTGCGCGGGGTGATCAGTCCCTGGAGCTCAGCAAGGTCCGGCCGGAAATTGTTGCTGGCGTGCAGCCGCCACGGTATCAGGACTGCGCCCAGGGAGGCGGCTGTGGCGGTAAGGGACTGGTAGGCGGGAGCGAGCGCGATGATCTCGTCCCCGGGCCGCACGAGGGCCGCAAAGGCCAGGAATATGGCCTCGGTCGAGCCGTGGCTCACCATGATGCGATGGGCCTCGCCGCCGGCGTACCGGGCGGCAATTGCGGCCCTCAGCAGGTCACTGCCCAGCGACGGGCTGTCCCGGAAGACGATCGAGTCGAGTTCGCTGTCATCGATGCCGAGCAGCCTGCGAAGCTCGCCCATGGAGTAGTTGGTCATACCCGAACTGGAAATGTCCATGCGGGCCTGAAAATAGCGGTCCCGCAGCCAGTCCTCGAGCCTGGCTGCTTCGATTTCGCCCAGAGACTGCATCGCCGGCTTGTTCATCCGATCACGCGCGTTGCTCCCGTGCGGCGGCCCAGGCGGGTCCGCCTGAGGTCCGCTACCAGGTTGACGCGCTTTAGCCATCGGTCGCTGCCGTCGAAGCGTGCGCGGAATGGCCGCCTACCATGCACGATGTTGCGGTTGTCGAGGACGCCGACGGTACCGGCATCCAGGACGAGGTCGGTGAGGTTGGCGTCGAGCACCCCGACGATCGCGTCGAGCGCCTCGGCCGCGGCCCGGTCGCCTGGCTCGGCGATCGTGTAGTCGCGGTCAATACGCAGAACAGGCGAAACGGAGCTGCCGGACAGGATGGCCACTGGCTCGGGAAGCTCCGGCAGGCCCTGCTGGTACTCGTGGGACGGGTCGGCGAGGGTCCGGAACCTGGTCTGGAACAGGACCTCATACGCTGCCGCGGGCAGCGAGCCCGAGTCGACCCAGGAGATGGTAGTCGCTATCTCGTGCGGGGCGCGAAGACAGAGAAGTGCGACGTGATCCGCGCGATAAGGCGAGAATGCATCCTCGGTGTGCCAGCTCAGGGCCTTCTCGCTGCTGGAGCTAACGTCGCTCGTTTGCATGCCGGCGGCAGGGACGACATCGGTCACCAGCCGGCCGTCTTGCTGCGCAGCCCAGCAGATGGGATCGCCAAACAACGCACCGTACAGCAGGAGCATGAACCCGAACGGCCGGCTGCCGTCGGTATCGGCAGCATGCCAGGTGGCGGGCGTCGGGCCGATCAGGTCGTTGTCGACGAGATTTCCGGTGACCACAAACGCGATCGCCCGGTCATCGAGCCGTGCCGCGTTGGCAGCGGCCTGCAGGTCGCCGGGAAGCTGATGGGCGAGGACGGCCAGAAGCCCGAGGAATCCCTGGTCATTGACCTGGCGGAATCGCCTGTGGCAGTCCAGCGCCAGCGCGAGGACGTCTCTTGCCTCTGCCGCAGAAAGGTTGTACGAATGCAGGCCTGGGCAATGTTCCCGCGTTTTCATAAGATGCCCGGCCGGCCAGGCCGAGGGAGATAGGCCTGGCAATCGCTCCACTCCCGGGCCATCGGCCATCGCCCAGCCTCCTCGCCGGTCGTACGCTGGTAAAGAATGGTCCGCTGGCATTTTACAGCTTTGGACAGCCGGTCCGGCGCGCCGGGCGGCACCCTGTTCATCGCGGTCGAGTCGACTTCCAAGCCGACGTCAGCGCCGAACGCGGGGCCAGCGCATCGAAGCCGAAGACCGCCGTCGCGCAGCAAGGCATGAAGGAAGCAAAGTGTGCCAGCCATGACTGCCGTCGACTCGGCAGCACTCGATCTCCGCAGCTATTCACGCCCGCGCAAGCCGCCGAGATCCTGCGCGGCCAGAGCAGCCGCAGGACTCTTCATTTCCGCATTGTCACGTACGGTACGGCAGGGCGTGTTTGCGCTCATGATGCTGCCGGTCACCTAGGTGGTGCTTTCTGAGCGAGTCGCTTTCATCCTCGGTGACGTATTCGGCGAGCCCTACCCGGCCATCGCCGAGATCCTCAGAAAAAGCGAGCCGGCGTGCAGGCAGCTCGTCTCGCGCGCCAGGCGAAAGCTGCACTCGGCCCGGCCGGGAGCAGGGAGTCCCCCTCCGGCGTCCGCCTCGGCCGAGATGCTCGAGCAGCTGATGGCCGCCGTGCTCACGGGCGACGAAGAGAGGACCCTGAGCCTCCTCCACCCCCGACGTCGTGCTCATATCCGACGCGGGCCCCGCCCGGCGCGCAGCCAGGCACCCAATTGCCGGCGCCGAGCGGGTGCAGCAACTCCTCAAAGGCAGCTGGAGACTCATCGCGTTCAAGAACCGCGCGAGCTCGGATGAGCGGCCCCCCGTACGCCTCATTGAGGTCAACTCGAGCCCTTCGCTCGTGCTGGACACGCCCGAGGGGCCGATCGTGATCACCGGCGAAGCCGTCAGCGGCCAGACGAGATCCAAGCGTCGCCACGAGGCGCCGGACGTAGCCGCACAGGCCGTCTAGCTGGGAGGACTGTTGCTGGCTGTGGCTGAACGTGGCCGGGTGACTGCCGTCGTTGGCTCCCGCATTGGCTCCCGCGATCCCGGTCACGCGGTTGGTCATGGTAGCGAAAAAACGACATTACCGCCGTGCTCGACCAACAGCCGAGTATCGCCCAGGAAGCGCCGACCAGCCAGACGAGATTCGGAACCTGGACATCGGTATGGGCATCGGCACCGAGGTATCGTCGGCGCATGGCTGACTCGCAGAAACGTTCCTGCTCAAGCTCGATGATGACGCACACCAGCGGCTAGCCACTGCCGCCGGCCGGGCCGGCGTGTCGATGCAGGTCTACGCACGGGACGCGATCGACGCCGCCGCGCAGGAAGACCAGATCCTCAGCCTCGCCTCCGACGCCCTCGCCGGATACGGCGAGGCTTTCGGCCTGGACCCGGCCGGCAACGCCCGCAAGATCGCCGAGCTGCGCTCGCGGACACGCGCCGTCGCCTGACGCGCGGTACCTCGCGATCAGGACCCTGCTGCGGCTAGCCGAGGGCATCGCGGGCGACCCCGGCGTCCGCGACTACTCCGCGCTGGTCGCCAGGCACGAGCCGCACCGCGCCGAGTTGCTCGGCCAGCCCGTGCACACCGACCCCGTAGCCGCCGCCGCGGCGGCGCTGCACGCGATCGCCCGCCGCACCCCCTGCAGGACCGCAACGACATCTTCGCCTGGCTCGCCGCTTGCACCGTCCTCGGCCTCAACGACATCAACTTCAATCCCCCCGGACAGGCGCTGGCACTCGTCCGCTCCGCCGAGAACGGCGACGTCGACGAATCAGCAATCGGAGCACAGCTCACAGCCTTCAGCGACACGAACCCGCTAAGCCACACCATCGAGATGGACTTAAGCGGACCAGCCACACCGCGCCAAGCCCGCAGTCGGCACCTCGAATCCCGGCCTGGCCGTCTGTCGCACACCGACACGCTCAGTAACCGCCCAGGCATGGGAGAACGCACACCGAGCCGCCGATCTGACGTCGGTCGCGGTCAATCGGCGTAGTTCTCTAGTCGCGCACAATGGGATTTCTGCGGTGTGCGTATCCCAGCACTTGCTGGTGACCTTCGGACACATTAACTGAATCGCCGTCAGTGTCACGTTTCCGATGTTTTTGAAGGGCTACTACGTCAGCCTGTAAGTCGCGCGCCACGCGCGTTATGCCAGCGATTGCCGTAATGCTGAAGATCCATCCCGCGGCAGAAAGTACCAGGGCAACAGTCTGGTCAGCGACGCTGGCTGCGCGCCATCCTGTCGCTCCGCTTACCGGGAGTAGCAGGTGGCCAGCGTAGGTTACGGCGTCGACCCAGGTAAAGGACGTAACCTCGCGTGCCGACGACGATTGCGGAGGAAGCAGGTAGAAATAGATCGTCCCGCCGCCGAGTAGTACGATGATCCATGTGAGAGCCCGCCAAGGTACGTACCCGTAACCTATCAGGCCGTCTTGCACGGCATTAAGGGTCCTCAGGAACCAGCGTAGGGGCCGCGCTCTGACATGCCGCAGGCTCCTGTTCTTTTCCCGCTGCCCCTGGAGGAGAACCTTCCTGGCTTGGCGGCCGGATCGTTGCCGACGGTACGCTCCGGCCAGTTCCGCCCATGGCTGCGATGGCATATCCCCGGGATCCGGGTCTTTGTATATGCCATCGCTGGTTCGGATTTGCATGGTTCCGGCACGCAGCCAGTCGAGCCGGTCGTTAATGTTTACTCCGCTTGCATGTATAGCATCGTAGGTTAGTCCATTCAATATGATCCCGCCGCTCGCCGAACCGGTGTAATCTTGCGGGTTATCCCTGAGCAGTTTCGCTGAGGTACCAGTCAGGTCGATCATGCCCTGCTGCGGCGCACCCGATAGGTGCAGCACGCCAAGAGTGGCCTCAGCTAGGTCCGCTGCAGCGCCCCCTGGGTTCAGGCAGCGAATACCGCTGGCTTCCAGGGTAAGCGTTCCTGAGATTACCGCATTACTAAGACCAATGCTTCCAGTCGCTTCGAATCCGTCATGCATGTGCATGTCACCGCCGATCGTCGCGCGGTCGGCAGCTATGGCCGCGCCGTGCCT
>OCZU010000181.1_pt1 | contig 45029 bp, 44 predicted proteins | sample 1539001 | NCBI WGS metagenome assembly OCZU01 (sample SAMEA3539306, study PRJEB22396) | soil metagenome | biome: tundra; feature: field; material: soil | place: USA | collected 2010-05 | depth 0.15 m | reverse complement strand
AATTGAAGGAAGTGGGCTGGACGAAGGGTCTGGAGTTGGCCAAACTGGCAAGGCGCGACAGGCAGCACTTCGATTGTGCAACGTGGTTGCACAAAGCGGCTCAGTTGCCGAAGGAAGAATTCAAGCAGGAGGTCGAGAAGGAACTGACCGGGAAGGAAACAGAACCCTGGGAGATCCTCTATTTCAAAATATACCGGGGCCAGATGCCGGTCATCGATCGGGCGATCGAAACAGCGGCTTTGATGCTCGGGAGCGACCGCTCTCGCGGATACTGTTTGGAAATGATCTGTGCGGACTTCCTTGCCGGCGCCCACCTGGACCAGGGAGACCCGGAAATGCTTCTTTTCTCGATGACGAGGTTCTACAAGTTTCTGCCCGAGGAGCAGAAGCGGGCATTTCTTCAGGGCTTGAGCAAGAAGGATTCATGAGCTCAATTGGCCCTAAAGTCCCGCGAGGGCGACTGAATCCGACTTCGTACGAGAGTTTGCGTAGGCAGGTACTGCGTCGAGACGGCTGGCGGTGTCAATCGTGTGGGACCATGTCGAACCTCGAGGTTCACCACCAGCAATTTCGAAGTCACTCAGGTCATGACGTCGAGGAAAATCTGATCACCCTTTGTGCGATCTGTCATGGAGTGAAGCATGCACGGGGGTGACACTAAAACATCGCTGACGTTGTCGCCGGAGGGCCGCTGCCGCCGAAGAACCCGGACCGCCCCAATTGCTGCGGGATGATCACAATGTATGGCCCAAACGTCCCGTCTCCGTTCTCCAACGCGACACCCATTACAGTATGGCTTAAAGAACGCCCCCCTTGCCCAGGAAGTGAAGGTTGCGTAACCTTGATGACGGTCAAGGACTGCAACTTCAAGAAGTCCCTGCAACTTGAGCCGTTTGAGAGTGCTTACACGAGAAGTTGGTAGAATCACAAGTTTAGAATTCATCTTTTGGCAACTACGGGACCTCTGAATTGATTATGCAAAAGTCGTCGCTAGTCGCGCTGTTCGTCGTTTTCTTGACAGGCGTATGTCATTCGCAAGAACTCAATGATCCTTTTTCTCAATCTCAAGGCGTTTCTCAAGGCGCATCTCAGGGATCGATCGATTGCTCCGATCCTTCGATGGCAGAGAGCCCCACTTGCAGCGGTGCACAGGGCCAAAGAGGAAACACCGCTCCATCAGGCGAATTTCCTTCTTCGACCATGCGCACGCCGACCTTGAACACCCCGTATGGGTTCACGCCAGACCAATACACCCCTACCCGGCCTCCGCTAAATCCCTCGCAGATCTGGCGCCCGCAAATGCCCACTAGGCCCGAAACCGAATTCGAACAGATGGTGGCCGATTCGGTAGGCAGGCCACTGCCGTTGTTCGGGCAGTCACTCTTCGTGCAGGCTCCGAGCACGTTCTCGCCAGTGGATTTCATGCAGGTACCGAGCGATTACATCATCGGCCCGGGAGACGAATTGCAAATCCGGATTTGGGGGCAAGTAGAAGCCAACTTGCGCGTGATCGTCGACCGGTCAGGCCAAATCTACATCCCGCAGGTTGGACAAATCTCGGTGGCCGGTCTGCACTACGGAGACTTGGAACAGCACCTGAAAACCGAGATTTCGAAGATATTTAAGAATTTCAATGTCACTGCAAACATCGGCCGGCTTCGTTCCATCCAAGTGGTTGTCGTTGGTAATGCGCGCTATCCTGGCACCTATACCATCAGTTCGCTGAGCACGCTTGTTAATGCGATTTTCGCCTCCGGTGGACCAACCCCGCAAGGATCGTTGCGGCATATTTTGGTACGGCGTGATGGCGCTACCATTACCGATTTCGACTTCTATGCCTTGTTGATCAAGGGTGACAAATCAAAGGACGTCCGCCTCTTGCCTGGGGACGTTCTCCACATTCCTCATGTCGGTCCGCTGGTTGCCATGGCGGGATCGGTGAATTCCCCGGCCATCTACGAGGCAAAGGAAAACTCCACGCTCGATGACTTGATCGAAATTGCCGGCGGCCTGAGCACCGTGGCCGATACCAGCAAGATCACGATTGATCGTTTTGTCAACCATGAGGCGCGCAAGACTCTGGAATTTCCGTATGACCAGGAATCTCGCACTCTGCCGCTTCAGGATGGCGACATTGTTCGCGTGTTTTCGATCGTTCCGCGATTTGAGGAAACCGTAACTTTGCGAGGAGAAGTTTCCAACCCCGGTCGCTATCCCTGGAAGCCTGGCATGCGCATCAGTGACCTGATTCCTGACGCGCAAGCGTTGCTTTCTCGCCGTTACTGGCGCAATCGCGCAGCCATTGTGAACGGCCGTGCGACGGAGTATCCGGTTGGCAGCCGCCCAACGGTGAGCCAACAACCGGCCGCCGGCAACACGACTAACGGCAACTCGCCCGCCGGCGCAGGGAGCACCAATGTCCCGAACTCGATCAACTCCAATCTTCCAGAGAATGTGCCAGAGGGAGCCGGTTCTTCAAACTTGGGCGACGCCCTTTACGCGCAGAATCAGCAAAACCCAACCAGCAGCGACTCCTCGAAAACCAGTGATCACCCATCTGGAAGTGCAAACCCGTCTCCAACTTCGGGATCCAATCCCAACCCAAATACCGTTAAAGATGTTGCCGACGACGTGCGGCGCTATGCTCCCGAAATCAACTGGGACTATGCCATTATTCAGCGCGTCAATCCCATCGACCTTACCTCGAAGCTTATTTGGATGAGTCCTCGAAAGGCAATCCTTGAACACGACCCAGCCAGTAATTTGGAATTGCAGCCGGGCGATATCGTAACGATCTTTTCTCAACGCGATATCAGCGTACCCCAGACGGAGCGCTCCCAGTATGTAATCATCGAAGGCGAAGTCGTCCGCCCGGGCATCTACAAACTGGAAACGAACGAGACCTTGCGCTCGGTGTTGCAACGCGCGGGCGGTCTCACTCCCAACGCTTATGTTTACGGCTCGCAATTCACACGCGAATCGGCCAGAGTAGATCAACAAAGAAGCCTGAACGAACTGGCGAATTCCATGGAAGTACAAATCCGTCAGTCAGCTGTGACAGTGGCAGCCTCCACCAATCCCGGAGACTTGCCGCAAATGCTCGCAGCCCAGGAAGCAATTATCACGCAGCTCAAGAGTGTCCGCGCGAGTGGGCGCGTCGCTCTACCTGTGAAGCCCAGAGACAAGAGCCTCACCGACTTTCCCGACATGGTGATGGAGGACAGCGACCGACTCTCAATTCCTCATACGCCTTCGACCGTCTCGGTGGTGGGAGATGTTTACAATCCCGGATCGTTTATCTACGAGACGCGCAACACAGCGGGAGCCTATCTTGAGGTAGCCGGCAAGGGAAAACCCCAGTCAGACATGCATCACGCGTTTGTTCTCCGCGCGAACGGCGTAGTCGTCGCCGCCAATAACGTCAATGGAGTTTTCAAGGGGACAAAATTCGATCGCATTCGGATGTATCCCGGTGACCAGATCGTGGTCCCCTATAAGCTCCCGACAGGAGCCTTCGTCCGCGGCCTGCGCGATTGGACGCAGATCACTTCGCAACTGGCAATAACAGCAGCGGCCCTCGCTATCGTTGCGCCATGATTTATGCGGATCAACGCTGGATCGGAGACCATGGCATCGGTCGTTTTGCGCGGCACGTACTTGCGGGACTCGAGTATCGGACGATTCCGCTGGGTGGACACCCCGCTGCGCCGCTTGATAGCTGGCGACTCGCGCGCGCTCTTGGCGGGCTAACTCGTGGTGATCTGTTCTTTTCCCCCGGCTACAACTCTCCCCTGTTCTGTCCGTCACCTTTCGTTTTCACGATCCACGATCTCAGCCACATCTACTGCCCAGAGAACAGCAGTCCGCTCATTCGGCTGTACTATGCAACAGTAATGAAAAGAGCTTGTCAACGCGCCCTCGGCATCCTTACGGTCTCGGAATTTACCCGTATGCAGATTGTCGACTGGTCGGGCGTGTCGGCAGAAAAGGTCTTCAACGTTGGGTGCGGGGTTGATCCTGCGTATCAGCCCGCGGAGAATTCCTACGGTCTACAATTTCCCTACCTTTTGTGCGTAAGTAATCGCAAGCGACACAAGAACGAGTTCCGGGTGGTGGAAGCTTTTGCCAGAGCTGACCTCCCTGCCGGAATGCATCTCGTGTTCACGGGTGGGCCCACGGCGGAGCTTACTGATTGCATTGAACATTTCCATATAACCCAGCGAGTGTATTTTGCTGGTGTGGTTCCAGAAACAAAGTTTCCTTCGCTTTATCGAGGCGCCGAGGCGCTGGTATTCCCTTCTCTTTATGAAGGATTTGGGCTCCCGATCCTGGAAGCCATGGGGTGCGGCACGCCCGTGGTCACGGCAAACGTCACTGCCATGCCTGAGGTTGCTGGAGGCGCGGCTCTGCTTGTGGACCCAACTTCGGTGGAGCAGATCGCGAGGGCGATGGAGCAAATTGTGAGCGGTACTACATTACGCCAGCAGTTGCGACGAAGGGGCTTGGCGCGGTCCGCTGAATTCTCATGGGCAAGCACGGCTGCCAGAGTACGCGAGTTGCTTGCAGGCAATCCGATGCAACCCGAAAATCAATGCTGAGGCGAGGAGTCAATGATGTTTGGAACCGGGGGTCCTTCAGACGCTCAACGACGGGTGCCCTTGGCTTTGGATACTCGGGGTTATACACTCGACATTAGATGATCGGGAAAAATATGCTCAGAGATGACAGTGACGTTTCTTGGGAGAAATGGGGAAAACAGAATCCATACTTCGGAGTGTTGACCGATGATAAGTTCCGACGCGAAAACATTACCGAAGAATTAAAGTCTGAACTTCTTGAGACCGGTCGAGTTCACGTTCAGAGAGTTCTGTCAATGGCGATTAGCCAGTTTGGAGAGATAAGCCGGAGCTCGGCGCTCGATTTTGGTTGCGGAGTCGGAAGGTTAGTTATTCCACTCGCATCGGAATTTGAACATGTCACCGCTGTCGACGTGTCATTGGGGATGCTGGAAACAGCAAAGCAAAACTGCTCTGAACGTGGCATTAGCAATGTCGACTTTGTGCCATCGGATGACCAATTGTCGCAGGTTACGCGCAGCTTTGATTTCATACATTCCTACCTTGTTTTCCAGCATATTACGGTTCGGCGCGGCGAAGAAATCATCACTCAACTACTTAAACGGCTGAATGACGAAGGGGTCTTAACGATACATTTTCCATTTGCCTGTAAGGCTTCTCTTATTCGCAAGTTTGCACATTTCCTTCGCAGGAATTTTTCGCCGTTTTCGATGTTGGCAAATGTCGTGCGCGCGAAGCGTTGGAATGAGCCCTTTATGCAAATGAACGGTTACGATGTAAATCGTGTTCTGACTTTGATTTCCGGGTGCGGCATCAAGGATGTTTTCTTGGAAGTTGTAGACGCGGGAGGGTTCATATCGGCATTTGTCTTTGCCAAAAAGCCAAAATATCCACTCGGAAGAGTTCAGGGGAAACACTTGTGGGCGGCGGATCTTAGTCCCCATACCCAAGATGCACCTGGGAATGACTGAGCCGCCTTTGGGAGCAAAGGGTCCTTTCTTGACCGCTGAGAGTTGGAAATTTCTTGGAGTGCGAGAAATTAACAAGAACTATGCGTTTTGGCTGGGCCTCGTGCTCTGTACGGTCTATCAGTCTTATCGGTATCCACTGCAAATCAACACAGTGGGATTCAGTCCAACATACTCGGAGACGCCGTTGATATGGCAAGCGGGAAAGTATGTTTTAGCTCTTCCCCTGATTGCGGTGTCCGTAGTTCGATGGCTGAGCAACTCCGCACGGTGAATGAAGAAAACTCTGACCTCCATTTCGAGGCTGTTTGAAGCGAACCCGACTGGAATTGGATTGTTGCTAATTGCGGGTCGCTCCTGGAATAGGATGAAAAGCTCCGTCTTAGCCAATTTGCTTGGGGCTCCCGGTTTGTACTTGGGCCCGGGCTGCCGGGTCATCGGCGGACGTTGCATTTCGTTTGGCAGGAACATCTACGCGGAACGTAATCTCTGGCTGCAGGCTGTCACTTCTCACCAGTCGCAGCGCTTCCGTCCGCAGATCACGATCGGCGATTACGTTTCTTTCTCCGATGGCGTGCACATCTCAGCCATCGGGAACATTGTAATTGGCAGCCATTCTCTTTTCGGAAGTAGAATATACGTTTCCGACCACAATCACGGCGACTACCGGGGAGAACACCAGAGCAGCCCCGAACAGCCGCCTATCCATCGATTGTTAGGAGGTGGCGGGCCGGTGGTCATCGAGGAGAACGTATGGATCGGTGACAATTCCGTGATCATAGGTCCTGCAACCATTGGCCGGGGAGCGATTGTAGGCGCAAATTCCGTAGTTCGTGGCATGGTCCCGTCTAATACGATCGTTGCTGGAGCACCGGCAAGACCCATCAAGATTTTCAATCCTAAAACAGGCTCGTGGGATAAAGCGTGACTCATACTCGCAAGCTTTTTTCCGTCTGCATTCCTTCCTACAATCGGGCGTATCATCTCACCGCTCTTTTAGATTCGATTTTTACCCAGGACTACCACGACTTTGAGGTCGTCATCTGCGAAGATTTGTCTCGGGAGCGCAAACAGATTGCAGCGATCGTCCATGAGTATCAGTCACGCTATCCCGAAATGTTGCGCTATTTTGAAAACGAAGAAAACCTGGGTTACGACGCCAACATCCGCAAGCTGGTGCAAGAGGCGTCGGGGACATTTTGCTTTTTCATGGGAAATGACGACATTATGTGCCAGGGCGCACTCCAGAACGCCGCGAGCATAGTCAATCGCTATCCAAACGTCGGACTTGTCTTGAAAAGCTATGGTTGGTTTGACGAAACTCCGGAGAAAGTGAATCAGGAGATTCGGTGGTTTAAGGAAGAAAAGGAGTTTCCGGCGGGCATTCCCGCCATTCGGTTTGCCTTTCGGCGTTCTGGCGTTCTTGCCGGGTACATCGTTCACCGCGACAGCGCGAATGAAGCTGCGACTGCCAAGTTTGACGGAACGTTGTACTACCAAATGCATCTTACGGCGAACGTCCTGATCAACAAGACGGCAGTCTGCACCCCCAAACTGCTGATACTTTGCCGAGGAAATGGGCAACCGGAGTTCGGAAACAGCCCAAAAGAAAAGGGGAAGTATGTTCCGGGAAAATACACTCCGCAGGCTCGTCTCAATATGATCGGCGGAGCACTATCGATTATTCGAGATTTGAAGCAGACCAAAAATATCGATGTAGTGGAAGATGTTATCCATGATTATGCCAATTATTTTTATCCGTATATCAAGGACCAGTTGACTCTGCCACTGCGAGATTACTATCAGTTGTATCGCGCATACGGGCGAATGGGCTTTGCTCGATACCCGATCTACCATTTGTATTTTATTTTGGGCTATCTTCTGGGGGAGAAACGATTTGATGCTTTAACGGCTCTTATTCGAGGTCGGCTAGGTCGCAGCCCGCGATTTGGCAACGTACACTGACTGAGCACTCTCTCCTCGCTGCGGACGATACCTCTGCAAACGTTTGGGTTATTCGCTGTGTTCAGACGGCTTAGAGATTTTCGCTGGACTGATCAGCGCCATTGCCAGGAACCCGCCAACAAAGCATGGGAAATCCAGCGACCTTATCCAGTCGGTTGAGAATGCGAACGAAAAGAACCCACACCGAAGCCAGAAGAGAGGGGAGAACGATAACCGGGTAGGCGAAGACCCAATACCTGATGTTGTCCTTGAAAAGTGGAGCCAGCGCCGCGTGAGGGCTGCCCTCATCAGCGAACGCACTGGCGCTCTTCTTGTATTCAAGCAACATCATAGGCCAGAACCTTTGGACCGTTCCGTTCATAACGATGCGGCCCAGATTCGCGGAGCTCAACCAGTTCCTTGTGATCGTCGCCAAAGTAGGTCCGAAAACCTGAAATAGCTTATAGCCACCGGTATTGTTTTCCCGCATTGCAATCAGGTTTTCTCGAATGTAGAGCCCACGAGTAAACCGGTTCAACGCTGTATAGGTCCAGCCGAGCTGCGCTAGACCTGTTCCGACCAAACTGGAAAATGCTTTTGGCCCGCCTGCCAACACCGTGTCCTTATTGATAATGTTCCCGGATATAAAGGTAAAAAAAACGTGGATGCGTTTGACGTATGACACTGGATCTGAGATTTCGACCGCGTCGGGTCGCGCCTCAGCATTGAGAGGGATGTGGAACTTCCCGAATGAATAGTTATTTACCCAAATCAGGTCGTATTCAGCGGCTTCACAATAAAAGAGAATCTTTGCAAGCCCACCAGGAACGATAAGATCGTCGTCGCTGAAAATCCAAACGTACTTTCCCCACGCCTGCTCAAAGCACTGCAAAAAATTCGCGTCGGGCCCTATGTTCTGAATATTACGTATGTAGCGAACTGGAAGACCACGAGCCACAAAGTCTTGTACAACTGAGGGGGTTTCGTCCGGGGAAGCGTTATCAGAGATAATCAACTCGACTCGCGGTTCATCTTTAAGCTGATCAGCAAGAACCGTCAGAAGCTCTCTCAGGCACCAGGCGCGGTTGTAGGTCGGAATCGCAATCGTCAGCAAAGGCTTGGTGATTTCACGGCGCCGCAGTTCCTCGGACATCGGCTGGTTCCTCAATCCAGGCATTCATTTTGATGTGATCAACCTCGTGTCTCGTCTTCACATGTGAAATATACAACCACCGAGATCAGAAGAAGTAGTGTGTGTGTGTAGAAAATCCATCATACCAAAGCATGCGGTCGGTGCTGTTCGTCACGAGAAATGTGGGCGTACTCTAATGGGTATGCCAGAGTCTTCGGTACTTTCGAAATTTGTACGTAGCCCACGCTAGTCCGCCCCAATTGAGAATGCAGGTGCTCACCACTATTCCCGTAGCGCCGTAGCGCCGTCCAAAGACGAAGGTACACACCGTGACAGCCACGGCGCCGACGAGCGAATTGACGAAGAGTACCTCGTGCTTATGTGCACGAAGATAGTAAGCTTGTGCAGCGATAACGACATTTACGATCATGTAAAGCAGCAAAATCCCGAGAGAAAGCGGGTCAAGTAGACGCTGGGCAAAACTAAAGTGCCGCAAATTGAGGTAAACACATCCCAGCCAAGCTACCAAAGCACCTGCGAGAGACACGGCAAAGGATTGCCATAGCGCCTGGAAGAATGTTTGATCAAGCCGTCGATATTCCTTGCGGGCGATCAGGGTTCCAAAGGGCGCAGATTTTGTACTTACCCAGGAAACGGCTATGGCCTGGATTGCATTTGCCAGGCTGAGCGACATTCCCATCTTGCCCGCCTCCACCGGACCACGAAATGCAAACAGCACCGGATTGAAGATCCAGAACAGGAAGTAGCCACTGAGCCAGCTCATGGCAATTCTCCACTGGAATGGCCAGACTTCCTGATTCCATCGGATTTTGTGTATCCCCGCGTTATATCGCAGCAATCCGAGCAACAGTTTTCGCTTCCCACTGAGCCACACAAATGAGGCGGACGCCATTCCGAACAGCATCATCGAGGGTGCAAAGAGGCCGTGATGGTGTATCAGAACGGTCCAAGCCAGCAGGCTCCCTGTTGCAGATTGCATGAAGCGAAGACGTGCAACTTCCGGAACGTATCCGCAACCTTCCAAGAAAGACAGAAACGGGTCAAGCTGGAAGTTGAGTGCTGCCATCAACGCAGCAGAACACCAAGGAAGCTGCCAGGAAACAGTTTGCCCCGCATGCTGATGCGTGGAAAAGAAATAAAAACCGACTGGAAGCAATACCGCGGCCATGACCACAGCGGCCACCGAATACCAGCGAACTGACTTCTGAATGACGGACGCCAGCCTGGCATGAGCAATTGGGGCTCCGCTGATTTCATAATCACTGGAGATGGAGAGCTCAGCTCGTTCGTGGCTCGCCAGTTGCAGAATTACAAAGGAGAAGCCCAGCTCAAAAACGATCTGCAGAGCGACCAGACTCCCAAATGTGTAGTAGTATCCTTGCTGGGCCGGGGAAAGGTATCGTGCGATCAGGGCAACGGTGACAAGGCCGGCTGCGCTGGACCAGAATCTCGCAAGAACCGTGAACCCCACTGCCCGATCAAGCCCAAGCACCTTTCGTATCCAGTGACGAATACGTGCAACAACAGATGCCTTCAATTGAAGAGGCGCAACCTCCGGTAACCCCTCAGACATTCAGTGCCCTCCCGAACCGAGACGGCAGGTCGCCCGACCGGAGATGTAGGAGACTAACAGGCAATCGATGAAGCCGAACATACGTAGCGTCAGCAACCGCAAGGACGCTCTGTCTGTTACGACCTGAAATAAGTTCGCCGGAGGTTTCGTCGCAAGCTTGATTCCGTCTCGGCTCCGGGAGTCGCATTCCCCCGTCAACTTTCGCGTCACAGGATTATAGCGTGCCTCGCCGCCTGACTGCATCGTCCGAGCCGAGAGCGGTGCATTAAAGCGGCCATCTCTGCTCAGCCTTATGCGACCGCTGCCTTAAGTGCTTTCAGAGGTTACGTCAAACGATCTCCCGTGACCGAAGAACGGTTTTCCATTAAATAGGGAGTAAAAGCTTGAGTCGCGCGGAGAAATCGTGGTTGCGTTCACCGTTCAACTCCCAGGTCCGGGTTGAGGATATGGCTCGACCACACCATTCATCTTTATCGAAGGCAAACCCGTGCTCGCTGAGATGTACGGTACTCCGTCTGCCATCACGGCATCGGGAAACTCCCAGCCGGTTGCCAGTACGCCTGCCCCAGAAACAATCCCGACGCAGGGGAATCCGCCCTCTGAAACGGGAGCCACAATGTTGTTGTTGCTCACAGAATTGAGAACCAGTTGCCCGATTGATCCCTGCCCGATATCCAGCAGCACAGTGAGCGAAACTCCCGCATCTTTTACTTCGAACCCATTGAACGCCAGATATTCGATCCTCGAGTTGTTTGCAAGGATCGAGGCGGGGACTCCGCGGCTGATACTGCAATTGTCGAAAGTGAGACTCGATCCGACGGAAGTGACAGCGCCATAGAGTGGGGAGGGCCGCAAAAAACCGCATGAGTCGTTACATTGGGGCGTTATCCACACGACTCTTGCTTGGTTGGGAATAAAGGTAACGTTTCTGAGCGCGATCGTCCCGAAGTTTTCCGCGATTCCGAGTATCGCCGGGGCCTCCAGCCTGCAATCTGAGATGGTCAAAGAGGCAACTGAATTAGGAAGGCTGCCGTTGGTCAGGCCGATCAGAAAAGCGGCCTCCGCAAGCGTCCCGCTGCAATTGCTCACGCTCACCGTGTCGATGATGAATTTGTTAGGACTCCCATTCGTCGTATAGAGCCTCATGAGAGACCAGCTGTTGAATGTGCAATTGTTGACCGCGACTCGCGAAATGTTGCCCGAGTGGCCCTCCGGACAATTCAGCGCGATTGAGTCGTCGCCCGTCCTGAAATCACAATTCGAAATCGTAATGTCGTTCGCCGGCCCGTCGAAATGGAGTCCGTCCGTGCTCAAGCCATTGCTCTCCATCACGCATCCGGATACGGCGACATGGCCGACGTTCGAAAGCCGTATATGGAACGCGGGAGCCCTCACCACAACCACTTTTTCAATGGTTATGTGGTCTAAGTTCATCAGGTTGATGCCGCAGAAATAGGCCTGTTTACTGCCCAATCGCATTCCGGTCGTCGAATTTCCATCAAAGCCGTTACCCTGGTTGCCATTCACCGTGAAGTTGCTGAGCGAGACGTTCATCCCTCTCGCAGGAGCCGGCGGTCCCGGATCGAAGGGCACCGCCGCATTGGGAGGTCCGTTGTGGATGGCGTCGTTGTTGGTGCCGGTCTTCACGAAGAATCCCGTACCGCAGCCCAGTCCCGCGATGTTCCAAAACCCGCCGGCCGGCAGGAACAAGCCCGAGATCAGCGCGCTTCCATCGATGATCAGGGTGATCGGATTGTTGGCGGTTGCGCCGGCCATCGCCGCATTGATGCGCGGTCCATCGTCAGTGGCAGCGCCGCCGGTGTACTTGTTGCTGCCGCTTCTTAGGTCGCAATCGAGAGCGCACCCGATTTCCGATGCGCGGATGTACGTCATTCCCGGCACTGGCGCCGGCGGCGGGGCTGGCCCCAGGCAAGGTATAACGAACTCGGAATTGCAGCCAATTAGGGAGCATCCAAAAGCCGAGCCCGCCGCCAACAGGCCCGCCTTCTGAATAAAGCGGCGTCTGTTCATCAGTGTTGCGCCTACATTGTGATCTCTTGCCACAGTGCCTTTTGCTCCGCCGAAAGCCCGAGCTGCTCATGCCTATGCTGTTCCAAACTCGGGCCAGCAACTTTAACGTCCCAGGATTATAGCGTGCCTCGCCGCCTGACTGCGTCGCGCAGTGGAGAAGCGGTGCGTGAAAGCGGTCATCTCCGCTCAGCCCTATGCGATTGCCATAAGTGCTTTCAAGGCGTACCTCAAATGATCTCCCGTGACAGGAGAACGGTTTTGCGGTAAACAGGAAGTACAAACTTGAATCGCGCGAGGAGAAATCGTGGGCAAGTGCAGGAACTGTGGAGCACAGGTAACGACAGATCTCGGATTCATCGGCGAGATCGCCCCGTTCTTTTTGAAACGAGTGTTGAATCTTGAGTATGGCCTTGCACCCACCGGGCATCCCATGAAGCGCTTCCTGCGGAGAATCGGGTTCTTTTCCAAGAGCTTTCAGAAAGTCTATGGCAAATCTGTCCTTGTCGAGATGGAGATTTGCACATCCTGCTCCTTTATCCAGACAAAGCTGCCCTTTCCGGACGAGGCGATTGGAAGGCTTTATACAGATTACCGCTCGGATTCATACAACCAGGAAAGAATCCGGTACGAACCGGAGTATGCCTCGATAGCGTCCCAGGTTGGCAATTGCGCCCAGGAGATTCAGACCCGTAAGGTTGGTCTCAGCCAGTGGTTGAAGGAAAAATTCGAGGTCGAAAGCAATTTTTCGATGCTCGACTATGGCGGAGCAGATGGAAAGTTTCTCCCAGACCTGCCCGGAGAGAGATATGTGTTCGATATCTCCGACATCGCGCCGGCCGAAGGCATCAAGAGAATCGGAAGCGAGGCAGAATTGAGTTCTTACTCCTATGTCCAACTCGCTCACGTGCTGGAACATGTGTCTTATCCCCTCGTTTTGACCAGGAAAGCCGCATCTTTTCTCAGAGACTCAGGTCATCTTTACATCGAAGTACCCATGGAGGTGAGCGATGAGGCGATAAGCCGACTCGAAACTCAGCAAAATACGGTCCGCTTGCCGATTCATGAACACATAAACCAATACTCCGTAAGGGCGGTGACAGAACTCTTGCGATCGGCGGGTCTTACCGTGGTTTCCGTGCAAACGGACGTGACGGACCTTGGTTGGAGCAAAGGGACTATTCTCAGGGCGCTTGGAAGGAAACCCTGAATTTTGCAATAATGCACAGGCGACCATTCCGCGAAAACGAAGCCGCCAATTCGCATCCCATAATCCCGTGCATCCTGGGAAACCTTTGAGGTTCAATGACTGATTCTGCTGCGATCGTCAGTTTCGGCGCCGGCAATCTCGGTCGGCGCATTGCTCGCGCCATCCATCCGGTATTGATCTGCGATAACAACCCTTCGCTGTGGGAGAGCGTCATCGAAGGCATTCCCGTTGTATCGCCGGCTGTTGCTGTCAAACGTTATCCGAATGCCACGTTCGTCGTTGCGATCTGGCATCCGAGCCGTACCGAGAGAATGACGGACCGCATGAATCAGCTCAGGTCACTGGGGGCTTCGAATGTCGTTCCGTTTTATCAGCTGTTTGCTGAGTATGGAAATCTTCTGTTGCCGAATTTTCTTTGGGAGCGACCGGATTATTATTCCCAGCGCGCTGAGCAGATCGATCGCGGACGTGCCCTGCTGGACGAAGAGGGATGTGAGGAGTTCGACCGCCAGATGCGACTCCGCTTGGGAGACTTCTCTGGTCAGCTGATCGATCCCGGAGTTCAGTATTTTCCCAAGGACCTTTTCCAGTTCAGCCGGAACGAGGTTTTTGTAGACTGTGGTGCTTACGATGGCGATACCATTTCTGAATTTCGGCGCGCCACTGGAGATCACTTTGCCAAGATCATCGCGTTTGAGCCAGATCCCGAGAATTTCGCGACCCTGAAGTCTGCCGTCAATGGCGATCCACGAGTTGCGCTGCGGGCCTACGCGACCGGCGTACGGCGCGAAACGGTTCATTTCTCGGCCGGTGGCACCGGCGCCCGGACCTCGTCAACCGGGACCTGCGAAGTTCAGACAATTACGCTCGACGAGGTACTCGATAGTAGTGCACCGACTTACATGAAATTTGATATTGAGGGAAGCGAACCCGCTACGTTGGAGGGAGGGCGCAAAACGATTATGCGTCATCGCCCGAAAATGGCGGTTTGCGTCTATCACGCCCCAGATCACTTGTGGAACATCCCGCTTCAGTTGAATGAACTATTACCCGAATTCCGGCTTACGCTACGTACTTATTGTTACGATGGATTCGACTGCGTTTGTTACTGCATTCCACGGTAGGACTCAGCGAGGTAAAAGTTCCTCATATTTGGCGATCTGTTTCTCGGTGAACTCCGCCATGTTGGCCCCTTGACCCCAAGCGCGATACCACGCCATCGTCCACTCCAGCGCTGCTTCGATCTGGAGCCTTGGCTGCCATCCGAGTTCGACCCGCGCCTTGCTGGCATCCAGCCTAAGAACCTGATCCTCATGCACGCTGGGAACGGGATCACGAATCCAAGACGCGCCGTTGCCCCACATACGCACGAGCTTGGTAGCGATGCGCTCCACCGGCCAGACGTCCTCATCGCTGGGTCCGAAGTTGTAGGCGGAAGCAAACCGCGCAGGCTGGGCCAGGAGTTCATGGGCCAGCATGAGGTAGCCGTGCAGAGGATCGAGCACGTGTTGCCAGGGACGGATGGCGTTGGGGCGCCTGATCAGAACAGGTCGTCCCGAGCTGAATCCGCGGACCAGATCCGGAATGAGCCGATCCTCCGACCAGTCACCTCCGCCAATGACATTGCCGGCGCGCGCGGTAGCCAAGGCCACATGGTGTTCATGCAGCCGCTCACTTGGAAAGAATGAGCTACGGTATGCCGCACTGACGATTTCGGCGCAGGCTTTGCTGGAGCCATACGGGTCATATCCACCAAGCGGATCGGTCTCACGATACGGCCAGATCCATGCCTGATTCTGGTAGCACTTGTCGGTCGTGACACATACCACCGCCCGCACGCTCGGAGTCTTGCGGATAGCCTCCAGCAGATGCACCGTACCCATGACGTTGGTGCCATATGTGCCCACCGGGTCGGCGTAGGAGCGCCGAACGATCGGCTGTGCCGCCAGATGAAAGACCACTTCCGGCCTAAACTCCGCCATCGAAGCTTCCAGCCTGGCATAATCGCGGACGTCGCCGCGAACGTCGTCAACCACGGTGCCCACGGATGCTAGGTTGAATAGATTTGGTTCGGTGCCGGGGCCGAGGGCGTACCCTCGAATCTGCGCGCCCAGTCTACTGAGCCAGAGCGCGAGCCAACTGCCCTTGAAGCCAGTGTGACCGGTTAGAAAAACACGACGCCCCTGCCAGGTTTTCACCACGTCTTCCAGGGTGCCCTCCCGTCGGCCCACAACTCCTCCAGCCGTTGTTTATCTCGTAGCGTATCCATGGCCTGCCAGAATCCGCGGTGCAGAAATGCATGCACCTGGCGTTGTGCTGTAAGGCTGTCCATAGGCTCCCTCTCAAACAGCCACGCATCGTTGTGAATTTCCTCCAGCACCTTAGGCGACAACACGAAGAAACCGCCGTTGATCCATCCGCCTTCGCCCTGTAGCTTCTCCTGAAACGAAGTGATGGCTGTTCCGTCCATGCCCAATGCGCCAAATCGTGCGGGCGGCTGCACCGCCGCGATTGTCACCCAACCGCCATGCTGCCTGTGGAAAGCGATGCTCGCCGAGATATCAACGTCGCTCAATCCATCTCCGTAGGTCATGCAGAAGGCATCCTCGCCTTCGATATAACGAGAGATCCTTTTCAGCCGTCCTCCGGTACCCGTCTGATCTCCAGTATCCACGAGTGTCACTTTCCACGGCTCTGCGACACTCTGGTGGACTTCCATCGAACGCTTCTGCATGTCAAAGGTCACATCGGACATATGAAGGAGATAATTCGCAAAGTACTCCTTAATCATGTATCCCTTGTATCCGCAGCAGATAATGAAATCGTTGATCCCATGATGTGAATATAGCTTGAGGATGTGCCAAAGGATCGGCCGACCCCCGATCTCGACCATCGGTTTAGGCCGGATGGTTGTCTCCTCACTGAGACGCGTTCCAAAGCCGCCTGCAAGAATCACTGCCTTCATTTGCTCTCCGAGCCGTTGTGCTTACCGCGATCCTGTTCGGTATACCACACATTCGGCGCTTGCCAAACTCGTTCGAACAATCCATATCGATTCTGCCCCGGCCTGCATGCATCGAAACGTGTAGGAAAATCGTTTCATCATAAGCTTACCTGCACCGGAAGCAAGTGCGCCCGGAAGCAGCTTGAATGGTATGATTTGAGTACTCTCACTTAACGTATGGCGGATACCGCGGACCAGCTTCGCAGGCAGATTCTCGAGCTGACTGTTCAATATTGTTCGGAACAATCCCACCCCGGAGATTTTATCCCAGGAGTCTCACCTGTTCCCGTGTCCGGCAAAGTGATCGACGGTGCCGATATTAGCGCGGTGGTGGATTCCGCTCTCGACGGTTGGTTTACGACCGGCCGATTCGCAGAAACTTTTGAGCGAAATCTGGCGCGGTTTGTCGGCGTCCGGTCCGCGTCGCTGGTTAACTCAGGCTCTTCGGCCAATCTGGTTGCTCTCAGCGCTCTGACTTCGCCAAAACTCGGCGATCGACAGTTGCGGCCAGGCGATGAGGTCATTACCGTGGCCGCGGGTTTTCCGACGACGGTGAACCCGATTTTCCAGAATCGTCTGGTGCCAGTTTTTGTAGACGTCACGGTTCCGGGGTATGAGATCGATGTGCGCGAACTTGAAACCGCGCGCAGCGGCCGGACACGGGCCGTGTTCATCGCCCATACCCTGGGAAACGTTTTTGATCTCGAGGCAGTCTGTGCCTTCGCGCAAAAGCACAATCTCTGGCTGATCGAAGACTGCTGCGATGCACTCGGTTCCACCTATAAGGGACGGAACGTCGGCACATTCGGCGATATCGCCACTTTGAGCTTTTATCCTGCTCACCACATCACAACCGGAGAAGGCGGAGCCGTCCTTACAGATAAGCCGGCTTTGCAAGTGCTTATCGAGTCGTTTCGCGATTGGGGTCGCGACTGCTGGTGCGAGCCCGGCAAGGACAACACTTGTGGGAAGCGTTTCGACTGGCAATTAGGTTCGCTTCCCTGCGGCTACGATCACAAGTACACCTATTCGCACATCGGGTACAACCTGAAGGCCACAGATATGCAAGCTGCTCTCGGAGCCTCGCAGCTCACCAAGCTACCCGAGTTTATCGCGCGCCGCAAGGCGAATTTCGCCTATCTACGAAACAAGCTTGAGCCGCTGCAGGATATGCTGCTTCTTCCGGAAGCGACCAAAGGCGCGGACCCAAGCTGGTTTGGTTTCCCCATCGGCATCCGCAAAGGCGCACCCATCAGTCGCCTTGAGTTAACGCGCGCGCTTGAGGCGAAGAAGATCGGCACCCGGCTCTTGTTCGGAGGAAACCTGGCTCGCCAACCTGCATATGAGGGCCGCGAGTATCGCGTGATTGGACGTCTACCGAATACCGACTATGTGATGAATCATGTCTTCTGGATCGGCGTATATCCGGGACTGACAAAAGAAATGCTAGACTTTGTCGCGGCGACGGTCTTCGACTTCGCTGCTGCTGCCAGATCAGTTCCGGTACGTTCGTGACGCGCATTCAAATGCCACACCCATGAAGCTCTCCGATTACATCTTCTGCCAGCTGCGGGAATGGGGCGCCCGCCATGTGTTCCTCATCACTGGCGGTGGCGCTATGCACCTGAATGATTCCATCGGTACCAGCGGTCTTCATTACATCTGCACGCATCACGAACAGGCAGCTGCCATGGCTGCCGAAGGCTACGCCCGAATCACCCGTAAACCCGGCATCCTGAATGTGACGACAGGGCCTGGCAGTATCAATGCACTGAACGGCGTCTTCGGAGCGTGGACAGATTCGATTCCCATGCTGATCCTATCCGGGCAGGTCAAGCGAGAAACCTGCATGGCGACCTATGGTCTCACTGACCTGCGCCAGTTGGGGGACCAGGAGGTCGATATCGTCCGCATGGTGAAAGGAATCACAAAGTATTCGGTTCTAGTGAGCGAACCGGAATCGATCGCGTATCACCTGGAGCGTGCATGGTACCTCGCGCAAAATGGGCGTCCTGGACCCTGCTGGCTTGATATCCCAGTCGACGTGCAATCGGCACAAATCGAACCCGGACAGCTTCGGCATTACGATCCTGCGGAGGACGCTGTGGAATTCGATCACGCGTCTCTGACGGCTCACGTAAGGAACGTTCTGGCACTCATCAGCAAGGCTGAACGTCCAGTCATCCTGGCGGGCAGCGGTGTCCGAATCGCCGGCGCTCTCACAGAATTCGACCGCGTAATCCGCGCTTTGCGCATTCCGGTTGTGACCGCATGGACGCACGACCTGATCGCCAGCGATGATGAACTTTTCTGCGGTCGGCCTGGTACCATCGGCGAGCGCGCGGGCAACTTCACGGTGCAGAACTCAGACGTTCTGCTAGTCCTCGGTTCCCGGCTCAACATTCGCCAGACCAGCTATAACTGGAACTCTTTCGCACGCTTCGCAACGAGAATCCAGGTGGATGTGGATCCAGCCGAGTTAAGGAAACCCCTGCATCAGCCTGATATTCCTATTTGCTGCGACGTAAGGCTTTTCCTGGCCGAAATGGCGAGCCAACTTGGGGAGGGAGACTATTCCAATTCGAGACACGAAAAATGGCTCGACCATGCCCGCCGTTGGAAGGAGAAATACCCGGTGGTGCAGCCCCGTCAGCGTGTTGCCGGACCGCCTCTGAATCCATATGACTTTATCGATAGGCTTTTTGGCATGCTTGGGCCAGAAGATGCCGTAGTCTGCGGCAACGCAACAGCATGCATCGTTCCCTATCAGGCGGGCAAGTTGAAAAAGGGGGAACGCCTGATCTCAAATTCCGGCTCCGCTTCCATGGGATACGATCTACCGGCGGCTATCGGGGTATCCGTCGCCAAAGGTGGACGCACGATCTGCATCGCAGGCGAGGGCTCGCTGCAGATGAATGTGCAGGAATTACAGACGCTGGTGGGCTATAAATTGCCGGTCAAACTCTTCGTTCTGAATAATGGCGGTTATCTTTCAATCCGTCAGACGCAGACCGGTTTTTTTCAGGGCCGCAAGATCGGTGAGAGCCCCGAAACTGGCGTCACCTTTCCGAAAATGAAGCGGATAGGAGAGGCGTACGGCATTCCTTCCTTCACTATCGAAAGTGTCGCCGATCTCGACCTCGTCCGTCGGGAACTGGAGACCGACGGACCCACCTTATTTGACGTTTCCCTCGATCCCTCTCAGGAATTCGAGCCCCGCCTGCGCTCGCGAATTCTGGCTGACGGCAAAATTCTCACGCCGAATCTCGAAGACATGTATCCGTTCCTTACCCCTGAGGAGTTGGCGTCGAACATGCTGGTGGAGGATAGGAAATGAACTCCGCACTGCCCCCCTGCATCCTGTTTGACCTTGACGGCACGCTGTTGGATTCCCTGCCAGGAATTGCTTTTTCCGTTCGAGAGGCCTGCCGGATGGTTGGATTGCCGGAGCCGAATATCAATCTGCGGAGCCTTCTCGGCCCCCCCATCAGGACCATCCTTTCCCGGGCGGTCGCGATCGGCGATCCAGCGCTGATCGATCAGTTGGAGCAAGCCTTTCGGATCAGCTACGACACCGAGGGGTGGCGAAAGAGTTCATGCTTTGACGGCGCACAGGCCGCGCTCGAAATGATGAAAGCGGATGGACACCGGCTATTCGTAGTGTCAAACAAGCCGCGGCATACCTCGCTGCGAATCTTGGAACGCGAAGAATTGTTGCCGCTTTTTGAGCGGATCTATACTCGGGACTCACGCACGCCCGTATGTAGCAAGCAGGAGATGCTGCGCGAGTTCCTTAGCGAGTGTGGAGTTTCCTCCCCAGACTGCTTATTGGTGGGCGATACAATGGAGGATGCCATAGCGGCGGCAGCCGCCGGAATCGGGTTCGTTTATATGAAGCACGGCTATGGGGAATTGGCGCAGACGCCCTCCATCCCCATTTCGTACAAGCTCGATGGTTTTTCGCAATTCTTGCAATTGATGACACAGGAGCCGGTTCGTGATTGACAAGGACATTTTTGAGGAGCTGTTCGTGCTCGAGATGGCCAACAACCATCTCGGCAGCCTGGAACGTGGACTGAAGATCGTCGCCGAATTTGCGCAGGTGGTTCGATTCAACAACGTTAGAGCGACCATCAAGCTGCAATTCCGCGACGTCGACTCGTTCATTCACCAGGATTTCGTCGATCGCAAGGACCTCCGGTACATCAAGAAAACGCTCGAAACACGGCTGTCAGATGAAGATCTTGCCACTCTCGTCCGGGCGATTCGACAGGCAGGGTTCACCGCGACCGCTACTCCCTTCGACGAACGCTCCGTCGATCTCTGCGTGGAACTTGGCATTCCGATCATTAAACTCGCAAGCTCCGATTTGAACGACTGGGTTCTGATTGAAAAAATCGCAAAGACGAAGAAGCCCGTGGTTGTCTCGACTGGCGGGTCGTCGCTCAAGGACGTGGACGACATCGTTACGTTCTTTGCAAATCGAAATATTCCACTCGGCATCAATCATTGCGTTTCGCTTTATCCGACGGAAGACTCGGAACTCGAACTAAACCAGATCGATTTTCTCTGCAAACGGTACCCTGAGAATACGATCGGATTTTCCACCCACGAATATTCGAACTGGTCCGATTCGATGCTCATCGCGTACGGCAAGGGCGCGAGAATGTTTGAACGACACATCGATATCCAGATTGATGGCGTAAAGGTATCGCCTTATTGCAGCCTTCCACATCAACTAGACGAATGGTTCAGGGCCTTCCACAAGGCGAAGGAAATGTGCGGCGCTCCGGGGACACAGAAGCGCATCCCCCCTAAGAAAGAGATCGAATATCTCGACGCATTAGTCCGCGGTGTATATGCGAAAGCCGATCTGCCCGAGGGCCATTGTCTGATGGATGATGATGTGTACCTGGCAATTCCATTGCAAAAAGGCCAGCTTTCCTGCCGCGAACTGATGAGAGGCGAGATGCTTCTGAAACGCGTACAGAAAGATGCCCCTATCAAGATTGACGATATCGAGAGCCCCTATTCGCAGATTCCTTCTCTCAAGAAGACAATTTACCAGCGTGGACTTGACGTCGAGAACGGATCCGGTAAGCAGTGACCCTGGCCCCTTCGAAGATCAGAGCGTTGTCTTGCTGTGCCGTCCCGTCCTATGGACAGACCGGCCTATGAACAGACTGGCTTCAGACCTTGAATTAATCGCCGCCAACACCGAGGGATTGTGGGATGAAGTGCGCGGCCAGCGTCTCTTCATAACGGGCGGCACTGGCTTTTTCGGCTGCTGGCTGGTTGAGAGCTTTTGTTTTGTGAACCATCTACTCGGCCTCGGGGCTAAGGCCACCATACTGACGCGTAAGCCTGAAGTATTCGCCAAAAAGTGCCCGCACCTGGCATCGGACACCGCCGTAACGCTCCAGGCCGGCGATGTACGCAGCTTTTTGTTTCCCGAGGGAGAATTCAGGTATGTCATCCACGCGGCCACCGAGGCCAGTGCAAAGCAGGCTGCGGAAGCCCCTCTTGAGATGCTCTCGACCATCATCGCAGGCACAGAGCGCACTCTCGAATTTGCGGTCACGCATGGGTCAAGAAAGTTCCTCCTGACCAGTTCGGGCGCGGTGTATGGGAAGCAACCCGCCGAGGTGACGCATCTCCCAGAAAGCTATGCCGGAGCGCCGGATCCAGTGGATCCGGCCAACGTCTACGCAGAAGGCAAACGGACTGCCGAACTTCTTTGTGCGCTTTATCAGAAGACTGGCCGCCTGGATTGCAAAATTGCGCGCTGCTGGGCTTTCTGCGGTCCGTATCTTCCACTCGACCAGCACTTTGCCATCGGCAACTTCATCGGGGACGTTCTTGCAGGCAGGTCCATTCAGATTAAGGGCGACGGAACTCCGAGAAGATCTTATTTGTATGCTGCTGACCTGGCCATTTGGCTGTGGACAATATTGTTTCGGGCACCGGCACTCGTGCCTATCAATGTGGGGTCAGCGCATGACGTGAGTATCCAGGAGTTGGCGCAGACGGTGGCTATGACTCTTAACCCGCAAACAGAAATTCGTGTCGCCCGAGAAGTTGTTGCCGGGGCCGCCCCGCTCCGCTACGTTCCCTCCGTTAATCGTGCCCGCGAAGTGCTCGGGCTGCGCCAGACCATCGGATTGGAAGAATGCGTGCGCAGGACCGCTAAATGGTATGCGGAGTAAAACGACTCTCGCTTAACGCGGGTCGCAGTTACAACTGTCCTATCGGCAATCAGTTGTTACATAGCCCCCGTGGAGAAGATTGCCGCACGGGAGTCAGTCGCCCCCTTGAGGACTCGTGACCGTACTCGTTGTAGTAAGAATCGCAATGTCGCTCACAATCCAGCGGGGCACCGAGGGGGCGGCGCAATCTCCCCCCGTACTCCCCCGTACGCTTACTGACGAAGCGCTTCAAGTTGCGCTGCAGTTCGCGGCGATCCTTTAGTGATTGCTTCAGTTTGTAGATAAAGAAGCGCTGAAAGTGACAGCTCTTGGCTGCGTCATGCTGATAAATTGGTCTTTACAGTGGATTGCTTGCGCTGAGCATAGACAAAGCCGCCGACTAAGCCAAGAAATTGCGCACAGGCCCGAGCCGCGAGCATCGCCGGAGAAAGTAGTCCGATGACGATATCTTTCTTGACCGCTCGCAGTGAAAACGGCAAGGTACTGACTAGAAACGCCATGATTACTGCAACAGAAGCAGGTACCCTCGGCCGCAGCATTAGGTCAAGAGCCGCCGCCATCATCAGCGTCGGCACGAATAACAGCTGGAGTTTCATCAGTTGCGGCGTATGACTGTCTTTCACGGCCTTGCTGGGATTCTTAAGAACGGCGAGAACACGCCAGAAGGCGAATTTGTATTTCTTCTTGAGATATTTCGAGAACGTGTCGGGGTGGGTGTGGTAGACAATCGCGTTCGGCACGAATTTCATCTTCCAGCCCCGGACTGACATTCGATAGGACAGTTCGACGTCTTCCGCGCAGGCCAGCCGAAAAGATGTGTCGTAACCAGCCATATCCAGAAAGCGGTCGCGGCGGAAGGCGGCGGAATAAGTGTCGATAAAATCGATGTCGGCAAGACGTGCCATGAGGCGGTACTTGTCTTCGTATTCGATCTGAACGAAACGCGCAGTCAAGCTCTTTTGGCGGGTGCGGTAGACTCCTTTTGCTCCGACGACCTCCGGATCTTCGAAGGCCCCTAGCATCGCGCTAACCCAGTCCGACATCGGGACGCAATCGTCATCGGTGAATAAAATAGTCGTCCCCTGGGCCTCAAGGACACCGCTATTACGAGCCGCCGCTGGTCCGGCATTCGCCTGAGTAATGAGGCGAACGCCCGGATAACGCCCGACCACCTCTGCCGTGTTGTCGGTCGAGCCATCGTTGACGACTAGAATTTCTATGTTTCTCGCTGGTATCTGATTCAGGAGGGCGTCGAGACAGTTGCCAATTCGACTAGCACCATTAAAAGTCGGGATGATGATCGATATTACCGAGTTCTCGGGGACGTACACTGCACCTGCTGCCTTCCATGCTGAATGGCGGCCAAGATCGGCATTAAAGCTGATCGCATCATTTCGCCGAACTCGCAACCGATTCTAATCGCCGCCTTGAGGACTCGGGGCTGTGGTGATTGCGCGGTGGCCGGGTTGGGACTGCTTCGACGACTCAGTTTTCTCGTGCTGGCTGCCGCGCAAGAGATACTTCGACAGCGTGATAAATCCTTTGACATTGCGCTGCAGTTCGCGGCGATCTTTCAGCGATTGCTTCAGCTTGTAGAGAAGATAGGAGGGGCTCAGATAAAAGCTACGCCGCGCCCGGTCGCAGAAGCTGACCAGTTGCTGGTGTGTGATGTTCGGCAGAGTGACAACGCTGTTGTGGAGGCCGTCTTTCGTCAACCACGCGCCCCAGTCCTCGATCTGAATGTAATCCCGCTTTTTGGCTTCTTCATAGGCGGTCGTACCCGGATAGACCATGATTGGGAAGAATTGGGCCGTATCGGGTTGCAGCTTCTTGGCGAAGTTCAGCGTTTTTTCCATACTGGCGGGGGTCTCGTTCAGGTTGCCGACCATGAAGCAGCCATGCACCATGATCCCCGAATCCTGGCAAATGCGGACAAAGCGATGAGCCTCGTCGTGATACTTGGCGTCGCGGCGGTCGTCGTTGTTCTTCTTCATGCCATTGATCACTTCCACGTCGCCGCTCTCGAACCCGACGCAGAATAGACGGGCCCCGGCCTGGTGCAGCGTTGAAAGCAGTTCGCTTTCGGCGCCAATGTCGGCGCGGCAGTTGGCGTCGAATGGCAGCTTGTTGCCGCGGCGGATCAGCTCCTTGGCCAATTCCAGGGTGCGCGGCTTGCTGATGATGAAGGTATCGTCTTCCAGCATGGCGGTCTTGATCTCGGGCATTTCGCGGGAGACGAAATCGAACTCGTCGGCGACATTCCCCACCGAGCGGTAGCGCATGGTGTGCCCGCTAAATGTTTGTGGATAGACGCAGAACGAGCAATGATACGGGCACCCGCGGCTGGTATCGAAAACCACCAGCGGCCACAGCGAGTGGCCATAGAAGTAATCCCGCGTATGCAGAAATCGCTTATAGACCTCCGAGACGAACGGCAACTCATCGAGATTCTTGATGGCTTCGCGCGGCTTGTTGGTGACGATCTCGCCCTTTCCGGCGCGGCGCCATACCAGGCCATCGACGGCGGAAAGATCGGCGCCGCAGGCTTTCGCTTCCAGCCAGTCACGCACTGTGTATTCGTACTCGCGTAAGGCCACAGCCTCCAGTGAGGACGACATGGCGAGCGTCTCTTTCGGTAATGACGACACGTGCCGTCCGACGAGCAGTACGTGGAGAGAAGGCTTCGCGGCAACCAGCGCCTCAATGACGCTGACGTCGTTGAGAATGCTGGGCGTAGAAGTATCGCAGACTACCGCCTCGATGTTCTTGGCCGCGATGCGGTCGATAACCGCCTGCACTGAGTAACCGGCAGCGGGGGCATCCACCAAGTCCACGTCGTGACCGCTTTTGATCGCAACTCCGGCTGCATGAGCCAGCCACTTGGGGTAATACAGGGTTCCACTCTTGGTAACCGCAGGACTGCGCTGCTCCCTCGAAAAACGGGGATGAAAGGGTGGATTCAAAAATAAAACATGCATTGTATGAAAGAGTATATCAGAGCGGGTTGCAAACGCTTGAGGATAAAGCACCATCTTTGGTAACGGCTGAGACCCACCCGGAGGATTTGAACGGTGCAGGTTGCCGCGAAACGGGTATGTCAAGAGAAGAGGCCGTCACGATTGCGCAACGCCGTCGTGATGCACTACGATTAGGCGAGCTTATGGACACACTCGATCAGGTTAAACAAGAAGATGAGACGGTGACGGCCAGAAAGGAGGGGGTTGATCTCTTCGATGTTCTGCTCGTTCTCTCGGAGGCTCGCAGGAGCATCGCCATTTGGGTGGTGATATTCATGGCTCTCGGCGGAACATTTTCCCTTCTGGCTGGCCCTACTTTTAGCGCTAGTGCGCTCATCTTGCCACCTCAGCAGGGCCAGTCGCTGTCGTCGTCGATGATGGGACAATTGGGTTCGCTTATGGCGCTTGCCGGCGGCGGAGCGCTCAAAACGCCGGCAGATATGTACATAGGGATCCTCGAGAGTCGGACGATCGCTGATCACCTGATCGCGAAATTTCACCTCCAAGCGTTGTACAAAGCCAAGAAGATGGAAGATGCTCGCATAAGCCTGAGGCGCAATAGCCGCTTCCTTGCAAGCAAAGATGGGTTAATTCACATCGTCGTTGACGATCACGATCCCAATCGCGCTAGCGAAATGGCAAATGCCTACGTCGATGAACTCTATTCCATGAATTCGCACCTGGCTATAACTGAGGCGGCTCAGAGGCGAGTCTTCTTTGACCAGGAATTGGCGGATGAAAAGAACGCTCTGGCGATCGCCGAGAACGATCTAAAGCAGACCGCGGAGAAGACCGGGATTATTCAACTGAGCGGCCAGGCTGAGGCAATCATTCGTACCCTTGCCCAGTTAAGGGCTGAAATAGCGAGCCGCGAAGTTCAGATCAGCGCAATGCGCACATTCGCCACGGATCAGAATCCCGACACAGTCCTGGTACAGAAGCAAATCGACTCCTTGCGTGATCAGCTTTCGCAGCTTGAAAAAGACCCACGCAATCCGCAACTGAGCGCCGTTGGAATTCCGGCGGGACAGGTTCCAGCAATCGCCCTTGAGTACGCCCGCAAGCTGCGTGAGGTTAAGTATCATGAAACTCTCTTCGAACTGCTTTCGAAGCAGTATGAGGCCGCCCGCATCGATGAGGCGAAAGCCGCCCCGATCATTCAGGTAGTGGATCGTGCCGTTCCTCCGGACAAAAAGTCGGGTCCGCATAGGCTATGGATAACGCTGGGCTGCGGTTTCATCGGATTCTGCATAGGGTACCTGTTAGCCACCGTCACTCAGGCTCTCCGCCGCGCCGCAGAGGTTCCGGAGTATGCGATTAAACTCGCTCGCCTCAGAAGCGGCTTCCGCTTCAGCCTATGAGTCGTATGCTCACGCGAGGAGTCGTCACGTTGCAACTCAGTCTAAAACGGCGAATATGAATATACCTCTGCGCCCTAGGACCATTCTTAGGCCGTCTGTTGTTTCAATGGCCGCCATGTCTGCCAGCTTTGCAGCTTGGCTATTTCCGAGCTTCGGCGTCCTATGGAAGGGTTTCGATAATCCGTCGCGACTCGACTTAGGTACGTTTACAGTACTGGCCTGCTGGTACTTGTTGATATTTGTGAGCTTTACCGCTGGAGAGAAGGTTGGCGGCTTGCTGGTTTTCAGGAGGAGTCCTCCAACGGCTCGGTTGTTGAGCTTGAAATCTAACTTGATCTACTATGGCTTTACTCTTCTGAGCGCGACTGGTATCGCCGCCACTCTCATCAGAGTGTTTCAACTCTTGTCTCTGCAACAAGCCATCGCCGCTATTGCCTTAGGACAGGCGAACCAGCTAAAAGACGCGCTGTACGAAGACTACAGCATGGGCCTCGTTTCTCTGCGCTACTTGGTGCTTTATCCGGCATCTATCGCTCTGTACCGAATCTTTCGATCGAGGTCATTTACGCTACTGAATGTCTTCAATGTCCTCCTGTTGGCGATCAGTACTCTTCTGTCTTCTCGATTGATCTTTATCGCTACACTTCTGACGCTAGTATTTTTGCTTAGTTTTGATAAAAGATCGATAAGGGTCAGTATTCCAAAGTTGATTACTATAGCTACGCTTCTTTTCCTGGTGCTCGCGGTCTTAAATTATTCCCGCAATAAAGACTATTACGAAAGGAATAAGATGTCTTTTGGGGCGGCTGGCGCTTCGGAGATCCTGGCCTATGTAGGCTCTCCGTTCCAGGTAGCAATCGGTACAGCGCAGGTCACTGAGCACATTATTGGAGGAGATCCTGACTCCTACCGTGATTACGTTGATATCGAGATAACTTTGATGACGAACTCAGCCTTTTTTCACCTGCACCAGCAAATGGGGTATTTCAGCTGGGTGTACATAGCGCTTATGTGTCTGTTCATGGGCCTTGTCTTTGAAGCGCTGGCTTCTCTTGGTGAAACGATTTTTCTCTTGCCCTGCGGTGCAATTTTGTACGGATCGGCCGAATTGTGGCGCCTTGATCTCTTCCAGCAGGGAGCTTTTATTGTTTGGTTTGTCATCGGCATTGGATTGCCTGCGCTTTTGATCGGGAGTCAACGGTTGTTCGCCTTCGTCGCCAACGCCCCCCGAACGACACGCTCCGTTTAGCTCAGATCCCGCTACAAAGCGTGTGACGGAGCGCGAGCTAGCCCGTAAGCCTGGCCGGTTTTATGCTAACTTTAGAGGATTCAGAACTCCGCTACGAAAACGAAAGAAGTGATCCTTGGGCAAACACACCACGCTGTGACATTGAATCTGGGTGAGACAGCTCCTGAGCGCTGGCTGGGCATCGGGAACAAGTGGATGATAGCTGTCGAAGCCGTTGTCCAGACGCTGCACGTCGGAAGCTATTGCGCCAAAGGCGTCAGATCGTGGTTATTGACGGCGCTAGTCGTTGGTTGTTCTGTCATGGCATGTGCGCAAGCGTCCACGGACGACAATGCCTCGTCTCCATCTGCAAAACCGAGGATGCAATCTCCAGACACCCCGGCCCCGGTTGACTTGAAGTCGCTTCCGCGCAATCTCTTTGTGGATCAGAAAAGCTTCTGGTCCACTCCGTTCCACATGACCGATGCGGACTTGCAATGGGCAGTTCCCTTGGGTTTTGCCGGTGCAGCGTTGGTGGCGAGCGACACAGCCATAGAAAAACACGTTCCCACGAGCCCGGCGACGGTTTCACACGCGGTTACCGCTTCCAATGCCGGACTCGCTGTAATGGCTGCCGCGGGTGGAGGAATGTTCCTCTGGGGACACTTGGCGCACAACGATCAAGAACGCGAAACGGGACTTCTCAGTGGAGAAGCCGGCATTGACGCGCTCCTGGATACGGAAGCCTTCAAATACGCCTTCGGACGGGACCGCCCTTTTACCGGCAACGGAAAGGGGAAGTTTTTCCAAGGTGGAGTTTCTTTCCCTTCCGAGCACGCTTCCATCAGTTGGGCGATTGCCAGCGTGATTGCTCACGAATATCCCGGCCCCCTGACCCAGTTCCTGGCTTACGGCTTGGCCGGAGGGGTGAGCGCTGCGCGGGTTGTGGGGCATCAGCACTGGGCATCGGACGTAGTCGTAGGCAGCGCCTTGGGGTGGTATATCGGCCGGCAAGTCTTCCGCTCCCACTCTCAATACAGCGATGCGGAAATCGCGAAGTGGGGCACGTTCAGCAAAGGCGACCAGGATACCAGCCGCGAAGCGCGGAACATGGGGTCGCCGTACGTACCGCTGGATAGCTGGGTCTACCCCGCGATGGATCGTTTGACTGCGCTCGGCTACATTCATAGCGGGTTCGCGGATATGCGTCCGTGGACGCGCATGGAATGTGCGCGGCAGGTCAAGGAGGCTTCGGATCGCATCGCCGAAGACGAAATTCCAGATAGCGAAGCGGCGCGGCTCTACAGGGCTCTGCAGAAGGAATTCGGCCGGGAAATTACTTTGCTCGGTGGCGGAGATAATGCTGAACTCCGCCTGGAGTCAGCTTATACCCGGAGCACAGAGATCGTCGGCAAACCGCTTACTGACGGCGATCACTTTGGACAAACAATCGTCAATGACTTTGGCCGTCCCGAGGAACAGGGCTTTAATAACGTGTCGGGATTGTCGGGATGGGCCGAGTATGGTCCGCTGACGGTTTATGCCCGCGGCGAATATCAGCATTCCCCCTCGGCACCCGCTCTGCCGTTGACGGCTCGCGATGCCATATCCTTGGCCGATTTCAGTCGCATCGGCTTACCTTCGGGTACAACTCTCCCCGTTCCGCCCGATACACCTATCTCCCCCTTTAACGAGGGCCGATTCCTGGATACGTATGTGGCCCTGAATCTTTCCGACTGGCAGCTCTCCTACGGAAACCAAAGCCTGTGGTGGGGGCCATCTCAGGGCGGCCCCATGATGTTCAGCGACAACGCCGCACCAATCCGGATGTTTCGCGTCAATCGGGTCACGCCTTTTACTCTTCCGAGTGTCTTCGGACTGCTTGGACCCATGCGACTGGAGGCCTTCATCGGACAGTACTCAGGGTACGAATTCGTGGATGCTCCCTCTGGACTCATCGGCCAGTACGGTCAGTCCCTGAATCCGCAGCCGATTGTTCACGGCGAGAGAATCAGTTTTAAACCAACCTCCAATCTTGAAATTGGCCTCTCGCGCACCACCGACTACGGTGGGCCGGGATACCCTTTGACCCTGCACTCGTTCTTAAGGAGTGTGTTTTCTACAAGTAACACACTGGCTGGGAACGCCGACAAGCCCGGAGCGCGCCGATCCGGAGTGGATTTCAGTTATCGGATTCCTGGACTGCGGGATGGAATGACTTTCTACGCGGAGGGTCTGGCCGAACATGACGAAATTACTCCGATCATTGGGCCCGACGTCGCGGCTTGGCTTGCAGGAATATACGTTCCCCGGCTGCCTAAGATCCCCAAACTGGATTTCCGAGTCGAGGGAGGTTATACCGATCCTCCGAACAGCGGGGGCGACGTCGCGCACGGCGCTTTTTACTGGGATGCAGCTTGGATCACCGGTTTTCAGAATGCTGGTCACCTGATGGGCAGCTGGATGGGTCGCCAGGGGCAGGGCGCTCAGGCCTGGACTACTTATTGGTTCAGCCCGCGCAACAAACTTCAATTTGGATTTCGGCATCAGAAAGTCAGCCAGCAGTTCATTCCGAATGGCGGCACGCTGGCCGACGCTAACGTCCGGGCGGAGTTTTGGCCGCGATCAAGTTTCAGCCTGTCCGCCTCCGTGCAATACGAGATGTGGAATTTTCCAGTCATCGCGTCGACGAGACAGTCGAATGTGACCAGCGCCGTGCAGTTGTCGTTTTGGCCGAAGGGATTTTCGCGTAAGAGCTCAGACCAGTGATTGGCGACGGTTCCACGACTCTGTAATGATGGGCATCTTGCCTCATGTGGCTCATAGACACGACGGAAATCTGATCGGAAGCTGGATTGGCAGGAGGGGCAAGGCGCCGACGCCTGGACGACCTACTGGCTCAACCCGAAGAGCAAAATTGAGCTAAACTTCAGGCACCAGAAGGTGAGCCCGGAGTTCATTCCGGATGGCGGAACGCTGACCGACTTCGGGGTGTCTACCAATTACCAACTGCGGTCGAACCTGGGACTTTCCGCCTGGGTGCAGCACGAGCGCTGGCTCTTTCCTGTGATTCAGCCCAACGCCTCCAAAAATGTAACCGCCGCGGTGCAAATCCAGTTTGAGCCGCGCAAATTGTTCCGGCGTTCGAATTCTACGGCCAATTCGCCTGTAAACCAACTTTAAATGCCGGCTTCGCACCTGGCCGGTTGACATGCATGGGAGAATAAAGGACAACCACCAAAAATCATCGACCAACGAAACATTGCGTTTGGTCCTGGGTTGATTACAAGCAGTACCCTTGACCGGCACCTCAGTGCGCACCTCATTAGGGGCTAGACAAACATAATGGGGATGGATTGATAATAACGGCACCGTTGTCAGCAGGGGGCAGAAGTGAGAATGTATGATTCGCAGTCGCCTTAGCTTTGCACGTTTGTATTTGAAAATTGCTACGCTGTTGTTGCCCGCATGCGCCTATTTCATCGCCGTAAAGGTGCGCTTCGGTTTCAACTTCTTGTTCTCGCGAACTCCTCCGGCAGGACTGCCTTCTTATTGGAGCATCCTCCTGCTGACCACTATCGTCTGGGCGATTGCCGCCGAAGAGTCAGGTCTGTGGAACGTGGAGCAGTTGTACGCTCCGGGCGGGAAAAGCCGGCGACTGCTGGAAGCCTTGGCGTTCACCTACGCGGTGGTCATGGCAGCAGGGTTTCTGTATCGACAGGCGAGTTACTCGCGGCTCGTGATTGGCATCAGTGCTGCCGCTCTGTTCGTCCTGGCGACGACTACCCGTGTCGTTTTTCGAGTCTTTCTGGAGCTGTTGCGCAAGGACGGCAGAAACGAAGTCAAGATTCTGGTAGTTGGGACGGATCGTTTTGCCCGGCGGGTGGGGACTTCGCTGTTGCATGGCGAAGTGTTGCCTTGTCGGGTTATGGGTTATGTGCGGCTTCCGGATCAGGAGGTCGCCGTGGACGGCCCGGTATACGAACTGGATCAGATTCCCGCATTTACCAATGGAAACTCGATTAACGACATCATTATTGCGCTCCCTGCCGCCCGCTTGAGCGACGTTCAGAAAGTTGCGCCAGTGCTGGAAAAGCTCTGTGTCCCTACTCGGGTCGTAATCGATTTGGGCGAGGGCATTGTCCTGCGCGAGCGCCTGATCGATTTGGGCGGAATTCATATGCTCGACCTCCGGCCAAGTCTGGCGGAGACGGGTTCCTACTTGTTCCAGAAGCGCATATTCGATGTGGGCCTCTCAGTTCTGATCTTGTTGCTTACTCTGCCGATTACCCTGCTCATCGCTTTGGCCATAAAACTAGCAAGCCATGGTCCAGTTTTCTTTGTTCAGGATCGCGTGGGATTAAATGGCCGAGTATTCCGAATGTTTAAGTTCCGTACCATGCGCGTCGGCAGTCGGGAAGAAGGGGATACTCGCTGGACATCCGACCAGGATCCGCGGCGAACCTCAGTTGGCACTTTCTTGCGCAAAACGAACCTTGACGAACTGCCCCAGTTTTTCAACGTCCTACAAGGCGAGATGAGCATCGTCGGCCCGCGTCCAGAGCGCCCCTACTTCGTGGAGCGTTTCCTGGAAGAGTTTGATCGTTACAACTCCCGCCACATGTTCAAGGCTGGAATCACGGGATGGGCCCAGGTGAACGGGTGGCGGGGAGACACTTCGATTGCCAAGCGCGTGGAATACGATCTTTACTACCTCCGCAACTGGAGTCTCACCTTTGACCTGCAGATTATCAGTCTGACCCTGCTCCGGATTTTTACCAGCAAGAATGCCTATTGATGCCGGGCGCCTGCAATCAAGATTGTCTCTTCGCCCAAAACTTTTGGGCGCGAACTTCTCTGAAGCCGCGCTCAAGCGTTCGTGCATCGTGCTAACTACCGTCGCACTGCTCTTTCCCATCGGGGCCTCCGGCCAGTCGCTGCGGTCTGGATGCGATGCAATACGCGACGCCTTTGAAGATTGCTCCGCGACGGGGGCCGAGGCGGTCTTCACTGCTCAACACCGCAGGGCGACGGGCTATCACTTGCCCGCCCGCGACACGTTCACTGAAAGCTTCCCCGTGGCGGCGTCCCGCACCGCGGCCGACAACCTCGACTCCAAAGAACCTGCCCACCAGCCCGACAAGCAAGGTTTTCATTGGGGCCGAGCCTTGACCGAATCGTTTACCTTCCTTCTGATCGAGCAGGCTTACGTCGTGCACACGGACTTCCGATGGGTGGTGTCGGAAAACGGAATACCGTTCAACCACTATTGGCGTGATTACAAGCAGTCGCTCTCCGAGTGGACGCAATCTGGCTGGGACGACGGTGACCCCAATTGGTTCGGCTACATCGGTCATCCCATTCAAGGGGCTCTCACCGGCTTCATCCAAATCCAAAATGATCCTAAATCTGAAAAACTGGAATTCTCCAAGACCAAGGCCTATTGGAAGAGCCGTCTGAAGGCTGCGCTCTGGAACGCCGTTTACAGTACGCAGTGGAACCTTGGACCTTTGAGTGAGGTCACAGTCGAGAAGTACGGCACGAAGGACAGGCTGCCCTGGAACTCGAACGGATCGTTCCCCTGCAACACGAACCATTGCTATACGGGCGTCGGCCAGATTGATGTCGTGATGACGCCCCTGGCCGGCACGGGCTGGCTGATCGGTGAAGACTTCCTGGACAAGAAAGTTGTGCGCCGTGTAGAGAGCGCCACACAAAACCGCCTTCTGATTGACACCGTTCGAGTAGCTCTCAATCCCATCCGCGCTGGCGCAAATATGCTTCACGGGGAGCACCCATGGTATCGTGCCTCCCGCGATGATCAAGGAATGAGGTTTCTCACGGAGCAGAAGACCACAGTCCCGGCAGATGAGACCCCGAAACAGCAACTTCCCAACCATGGCAATGTATTTTTCGGATACACCCACACCGCAGCATCTCATTGCGAAGTGCCGGCCTTCGGCACCGCAACCACCTGCGATCCGCTTTCCGCCGTAAGCTCGAACCTCAGCGGCTGGAACGCATCTGTGGAGAAAATGTACCTTCGCTATTTTGGAGCGCTTGCTGATTTCAGCGGACAGTATGGCGGTGTGAGCCAGCGCAATTTCTTGTTCGGCCTGCGCGGGGGAGCTTCGATTGGAAGGTTCCGGCCGTTTGCGCAGGCTATGATCGGAGCCGTGCTCGTCCGGGAAAACACCTCCACAGGAACGACGCCGGCCACTTCTTTTGCTGAGGATCTGGGCCTGGGACTCGACCTTCGACTCATGCGACGGCTCAGTTGGCGCAATCAGGTTGATGCGCTGAAGACGGGGTCGCCTGATTTCCAGAGGCGTAATCTCCGCCTGTCCTCCGGGTTCGCTGTGCGATTTTAGCTGTCCCTAAACCACCGCATGGAAACGCTATCCCTCGTTCGCCCGCAAGCCCGCAGAGACCCACGAAAGCTACCCGCGCGATTTGTGCTGAACATGCTGAGCCTGTTTTTTCTGCTCGTCTCCTGTCCGGCATTTACTCAAAGTCTGCCGCCGCTTGGACATAAAGGAAGTTTGGATCTCAGCGTCTGGACCGCCGGAGAAACCGGCGAAGAAAACACCAACTCCTTTACCGAGGCGCAAATCTGGTCCGCCGGCGTTTCTGTTGGCTGGGTAATCACAGGCCAACACGGAAGAGGTTGGCGGCGCGGCAGTCTCGAGTATGCATTCGACGTGATGCCGGTTTTCGAGACTTGGGGAAATCAACACATTCACGGCGCCGGCTTCGATCCCGTGATCCTGCGCTGGAACTCCTCCCTGCATACTCCTCGCATTTCACCCTATATAGAATTGGCGGGCGGTGCCGTCATCGCCAGTTCAAACCTGCCTCCGGGCAACACTTCCAGTTTCAACTTCACGCCGAAAGGTGGTGGAGGGATTTACATACGAACGCGAAAACGCCAATCTTTCGACATTGGCTTCCGTTGGTCGCACATCTCGAACGCGAACCTTGGGGTCCAGAATCCAGAATTTAACGGAGTGCAACTCAGCCTGGCCTATCATTGGTTCAAATAGGCACATCTTAGGATGAAGGCCGAGCGATGATTGACTGGATCTGAGCCTGTACAAGCCGGAAGGCGCTTTGGACCGCGGCGGAGATCGCTTCTCCTTCGGCAAAAGATTCGCCGCCCACCGAGATGTAGTATGCCTCCGGGAACTTGGCATATAAGTCCGCGGTCCAGGACAGCAAAGATGCCGGGGTCAGGAAATGGGTGAAGCCGGAGGCCTCTGGCTTCTGGCGACTTTCGTCAATATCTATTTTCTGGCATCGCAGTTCTCCCGGCGGCAAATCTCGGGCAGCATCAATGAAAATGACGAGTTGGAAGTGACTTGCGGTTTCGGCGAGATCGGGCGTGAGTTGCTGTCGAGCGATCACTTCGACATCTGAGCCTTGCAGACTGGTTGAAAGTTTCTGCGCCGCGTACCAGCCAAAACCATCGTCGGATCGAAGGGGATTGCCGTATCCGATAATCAGCGCACGCATTCCGACACACTACTCAAGGCCGGCGTACTTCGTCCAGCACTGCTCCTTGAGCGTCGATCAACTGGACGTGCAGAGCCATCTCTCCGGCAGCGTGCGTGGAACAACTGAGGCATGGGTCGTAGGCGCGGATGACCGCTTCGACCCGGTTCAACATGCCCGGCGTCAGACGCTCCGCCACCACGAAATGCTTGGCCACCTGCAGGATGCTGCGATTCATCGCGAGATTGTTGTGACCCGTGGCGATAACCAGATTCACCCATTGAATGAGGCCCTGTTCGTTGATCTTGTAATGATGGAATAGAGTGCCTCGCGGCGCTTCGCAGGCGCCCACCCCTTCCAGGCAGTTCGGCCGGGCAACTGAACGTACATGCTTCGAAAGTATTTCAGGATCGGTAAGTGATTGCTCAAGACGTTCCACGCAGTACATGGCTTCAATCAGGCGAGCGTAATGGTAGTGGAAAGAACTAAGCACGGCGGTGCGCTGCAGTTCGTGGAATTCCGCCAACTCCTGGTCAGCCCGGGTGGTGCCGCAGCAGACCGCAACATTCAGGCGGGCCAGTGGCCCCACTCGATAAATCCCGTCGGAATAACCCTTCGGCTTGTAATACGTGGATTTTAGATAGCTCCAGGACTCGACCTTTTCTCCGATGTACTCGGGATAGCGAGCTGGATCCAGGGCAGAAGCCACCACGTGTCCGGCGGCATCCGCGATGGTTACAGCGCCGTCATAAAAGGTGAGCCCGCCATCCGGTTTCACGATCGCCATAAACAGCGTAGGGAAGTTGCCGAAGGTCGTAATCTCTTCACGGAATTTTTCGCGGATGCTCTTGAACCAATCCAGAGTGTGCTCCACGATCTTCAGCGCCTCTGGAATATCGGCCAGGATGGCATCGCGATTTTGCTGGGTTAGAGGTTCGCTCACGCCGCCGGGCACGACCCACGCGGGGTGAATTCGCTTCCCGCCCAGGCGCTCGATAATCTGCTGGCCGAACTGGCGGAGGCGAATACCGTTGCGGGCGATTTCGGGATTCCTCTCGGCGACGCCAAAGATGTTGCTCGTGGCTGGATCCGCGTCCAGGCCGAGCACCAGATCGGGCGAAGACAGGTGGAAGAAACTGAGCGCGTGCGATTGCAGAACCTGTGCCAGCCCAAAGATGCGGCGCAACTTTTCCGCCGTGGGAGGAATGCGCACGGCGAGCAGTTGGTCACAGGCCTTGGCCGAAGCAATGAGATGGCTCACCGGACAGATCCCGCAGATCCGGGCCATCAGCGAAGGCATTTCGTAAAAGGGCCTGCCCTCACAGAACTTCTCGAAGCCGCGAAACTGGGTGACATGAAAGCGCGCATCATCGACTCGTCCCTGTTCATCCAGGTGCAAAGTGATTTTGGAATGGCCCTCGATGCGGGTTACAGGGTCGATCAGGATGGTTTTGTTGGTCGCGTCGGGCAAAGCTAAGCTCCGAATCTTGTTCGTGTACTAACCTCGGGTTTGCGCCCTTCCAGCAATTCGCTGAGCACGTAGAAGATGGTATCGGCCGATGGCGGACACCCGGGGACAAACACGTCGACCAGCACAACCTCGTGAACTGGACGAACTCGCGCCAGCAGCTTCGGAACTACTTCTGTCGGAACTCCCGAACCTATACTCACATTCTCGCAGTAAGCGCGGTCGGTCACGGCCTTTACCCCGAAGGAATTGCGCATGCCCGGAACATTCGCCGTAATAGCACAGTCGCCCAGCGACACTAGAATCTTCGTCCGTGTCCGGACGGTCTGGATTTTCTGCAGGTCTTCCTCACTGCTGACCGCCCCCTCGACCAGCGTGATATCCACGGCCTCGGGAAAGATCTTGGCATCGACCAGCGGACTATATACAAGATCAGCCTTTTGGACGACAGCGAAAATACGCTCGTCGATGTCGAGAAACGACATGTGGCATCCCGAACAACCGTCGAGCCAGACTGTCGCCAGACGCAACTTGCTCACTGCTCCTCCCCTCGCATCAGGGTCAAATAGGGGAGAAACTGCCGCCGCTTCAACATCTCCGCTACCGATCTTCCCTTTTCGAACAGGGCTCCCGTGGGACACACATGGACGCACTTGCCACAGGCGGTGCAGGAGTCAGAAGATCCCCAGGGCTGGTTGAGATCGGTGATGACCAACGCCTGGATCCCTCGTCCCATAACATCCCAGGTATGTGCGCCTTCGATTTCATCGCACACGCGCACACAGCGCGTACACAGAATGCACCGGTTGTGATCCACCACGAAGCGGTCGTGGGAGGCATCCACTTCGAGCTTGGGATAACGATAGGGATAGCGAACGTGAGTGATGTCCAACTTCTGCGCCAGGGTCTGCAATTCACAGTGGCCGTTGGAGACGCAGACGGAGCAAATGTGGTTGCGCTCGGTGAGCAGCAACTCGAGGATGGCTCGACGGTACTTCTGCAAGCGCTCGGAGTTGGTCGTAACCTCCATGCCTTCTTCCACTTGCGTGACGCAGGCGGGCAGCAGCTTGGTTGTTCCCTTGATTTCGACCAGGCACAAGCGGCACGCCCCGACCTCGGACAGGCCCTTCAATTCGCAAAGAGTGGGAATGAAAATATTATTTTGCCGAGCGACGTCCAGGATGGTTTCCTCTTGCCGGGCGCTGACATCGCGGTCGTCGATCTTCAGGGTTTTGATGTTGCTGGTGGCAGTCATCGCGCCGCCTCATGACGATCGCCGCACACGCCCGCCGGGCACTGGCCGTTTTCGATGTGCGCCTTGTATTCCTCGGCGAAGTAGCGCAGTGTGCTCAGCACCGGGTTGGGGGCCGATATACCCAACCCGCACAAGCTGGTGTTCCTCAGGAGATCGCAGAGGTCCTCGATCATGGCGATATCCTGCTGGCCGGCCTCGAAACGAGTGATCTTGGCGAGCAATTCGTTCATCTGGTAAGTTCCCACGCGGCACGGAATACACTTGCCGCAGGACTCAGTCATGCAGAAGTCCATGAAGTACTTGGCCACGTCGACCATGCAGGAACTGTCGTCCATCACGATCATTCCGCCGGAACCCATGATGGAACCGACCCGGGCCAAAGATTCGTAATCGACCGGCATATCGAGAAATTCCGCCGGGATGCAACCGCCGGAAGGCCCGCCGGTCTGCACCGCCTTATACTTACGGCCGTCGGGAATGCCACCGCCGATCTCGAAGACGATCTCGCGCAAGGTGATGCCCATGGGGACTTCCACCAACCCGGTATTTTCCACGCGTCCAGCAAGGGCAAATACCTTGGTGCCCTTGCTCTTTTCGCTACCGATCTTGGCGTACCATTCTCCGCCGTTTCGGACAATAGGCGGGATGTTGGCGTAGGTCTCAACGTTGTTGATCAGCGTGGGCTCCCCGAACAATCCCTCCTGGGCGGGATAAGGCGGACGAGGACGGGGCGTGCCTCGCTTCCCCTCCACCGACGCGATCAGCGCAGTTTCTTCCCCGCACACGAATGCCCCAGCTCCCAGCCGAATATCTATTCCGAAACTGAAACGGGTTCCACAAATGTTGTGGCCCAACAAGCCTAGCCGTTCCGCCTGCCGTATCGCCGTGCGCAGCCTCTTGACCGCCAAGGGGTACTCAGCCCGTACATAAATGAAGCCTTCGGAAGCGCCCACCGCGTACGCGGCAATCAGCATGCCTTCCAGAACCCGATGAGGATCGCTCTCGAGTACGCTGCGATCCATGAAGGCACCGGGGTCGCCTTCATCCGCATTGCAGATGGCATATTTCACTCTCTTGGGGGTGGCTTTGGCTACCGTGCTCCACTTCAACCCAGTGGGATAGCCGGCGCCGCCGCGACCGCGCAGCCCGCTTTTGACGACTTCCTCGATTACCTGTGCCGGCGTCATCTCGCTCAGGACGCGCATCATGGCGCTGTAGCCGTTAGCGGCGATGTAGTCCTCGATCCGTTCAGGATCGACGACGCCGGAGTTCTCCAGTACAACTTTTTTCTGGCGCTGAAAGAAGGGGACATCGGTCCGGCATAGGAGGCGGCTCACCGGTTCGCCGCCGATACTGGCCACTAAGTCGGATGCGTCATTGGCCGTTACACGCTTGTACAGTACGCCGCCGTCGGTAGCAACCAGTGGACCCTCGGCGCACAGTCCCATGCAGCCCACACCTTTGCTCTTGCAGCTGTGCTCCTGGCCTTGTTTCTTGATTTCCTGATCGATTGCGTCCTTGACGCCCTGACTTTGGCAGGACACACAGCCGGCAGCGACGCAAACCTTGACAGAGTGCGCGAATTTCTTCTGCTCTTCCCGTTCCGTTTCCGCAATCTGCTCCAGTTCTTCAGGCGTCATGCGGACATCCATTTCACAATGTGCTGGCGCAGATCTTGCGGCGATACTTTGCCTGCAACTTCGTTGTCATACACCACGGCGGGCGCCAGTCCACAAGATCCCAGGCAGCGCGCGGTCAACAAAGAGATATTGCGGTCGGCCGTTGTCTCACCGGGTGCGATGCCGTATTCCTTCGCGATGGCCGAGAGCAATTGGGGTGCTCCCTTGATGTAGCAGGCGGTTCCCATGCAGATTACACAGGTGTGTTTGCCCGCTGGCTTCAGAGTGAAAAAATGATAAAAGGTGGCCACTCCGTAGGCCCGGCTCAAAGGGACATGCAGAGAAGCGGCCACGTAGCGAAGCGCTCCCTCATCCAGGAATCCGAAGGCTTCCTGAACTGTATGCAGGGTTTCGATGAGGGAGCGAGACTGGTGGCCCAGCCGCCGCATGGTCGCATCGACAATGCGCCAGCGCTTATCTTGCGCATCGGGCGGCACGGGTTTGGCGTAATCGACGCCTGCCGCAATTGACATGTCCATCTCTCCGAAGACTAAGATTCGGCGATTCGGCGCTGCCAAATTCTTGGCAACTAGTTACTGTATGCCACTTGGTCTAAGGAGGATGTGATAGGGGTCACGTCGAGACCGGAGCTGCTCCCTTTTTGGAACTGCGCCGTTTATGGGCCTCAGAAACGTGCTCGGTTGTCCAGCGCGCGGCTGTGCATGGTCTGGTGCAAGAGCTCGAAGAGGAGTGGCGGAAGGCGTATTTTGTCGATTGTCCTGTGAAGCTGGACACCGACTATGTCGCCATGTGTGGGTATGATCGTCAGCACTCACCGGATACGCAGAGCGACGGCAGACCTGGACTTCGCGGGAGCGGTTCAAGCAGATTCGGTGCATGACGATGGGAGCGCTCTGCACGACAGCTTGCGCGCGCTCGCTATCCTTCCAAATCCTTACTTGCGGGCGCAGGGGGGCTTATTCTGCTGCCGCCCTTGGTATTCGGCCCTGTCCCAACAACAGTGCCGTGCAGACCGTACAGCACATGCTGCGGCGCCAACAGTCGCCTCACTCCGGAACTCGACACGGGAGCAATCGACGAGAAGACCCGGAAAGCACAAAGTCAGATCGTACAGCAGATGATTCCGGGCCGCCCTGCGTTGGCATGGGTAATGGGAGATGCCTGAACACAAAGGCATTTTAAGGTCGATCTGCGTCCTTAAGTGTGTCCGTAAGAACTACAAGTCGACCTAAGTGCTCAGAATATGGCGGGGACGACGAGACTCGAACTCGCGACCTTGCCGTGACAGCGAAAATTTCAACCGTAACTAACAGAAAACACGCGGCACGGACGGCGCCACCGAATCGTTTTAATGACCCTGGGAAACAGTTCGTGGACCCTTATTGGACCGTAATTTCTGGTGTGCTTTCACACGGCAGAGGCCGGTCTAAACTGACGCTCGATCGGGCGCGAACGCGCCGAAATTGGGGAGTGCCCAGCCAGCGCTTCTTAGCAGCACATCGGCCTCGAATAACTTCCGATTTGACCGTGATCACAACCGCCGCATCCTTTCGGTAGATTTATGTTGCACATGCAACATGTAATAAGTTGCAATAGCAACATGGAGGTTATTATGAATGGAACCCTGGAAGCGATCTTCCAAAGGAGAGCAGTTAAAGTCTTTGAGCCAGTCGAAATCTCCGAAGAGCTGCGCAAGCAAATCCTCAATGCGGCACGCCATGCCCCTCCAGCTTCAACACGCAGTCGTACCGGTTCTATTGGGTAGAAACTGCGAAAGAAAAAACGGCAGTGGCGAAACTTTGCCTCGGACAGAAGCCTGCTGAAACCGCGTCGGCGCTGCTCGTGGCCGTCGCAGACATTGGATCGTTGACTGCAACATCGCAAGGACAATTGGAATGGATGCGCAGCAGGACCGAGTTCAGCGAAGCAAAAATTAGCGACTACGAGCGGACGGCAAAGATCGGCCGGATCCTTTTCATGCCGGGGCCATTCGGTATTTTCACTGCGATCAAATGGGGAATGTTCGGGCTGCTGAATTTGTGGAAAGTGATGGGAATGCCGCCCTTGTCACGCCATGACTTGTTCAAATGGGCGACGAAGAGTACATCGCTAGCTTGCGAGAATCTGATGATCGCTGCCGAAGCCCTGGGAATCAACACCTGTCCCATGGAAGGTTTTGATGGTCGCAGGCTCTCTAAATATCTCGGATTGTCCGCCCGGTATCATGAGATCGTCATGGTGATTGCGATCGGGAAGAAATCGCATGCCTACGTCGAACCGCCGCAGTGGCGAAGACCTCTCGAAGCAACGGTAACAATCCTATGAACATCGTTCCAAGGAAAGAGGTTCCTGAAGACATCCTGAAGGATTCAGTACTTGCCCATATCGCAGCGGCTTATTTTTCAGTAGGAAAGGGGCTTGAGCGAAAGACTCGGTGTTCCGCGACCCGCGGTTTTATCCTGTCAACACTGCGAGGCGGCACTACGCTCAATCAGAACCAGATCGCCACGCTTCTAGGTTTCGACCGAACCGTTGTGCACCGGGCCATCAAGTCAATGGCTCAGGAAGGACTTGTGTCGGAACGAAAGGCGAAATCGGGCAGAGCAATTCACGTCCGGTTGACGCCAAAAGGAAACAAGTATAGGGAACGGTTGATCAAGGCCCGGATGGACGCCGATGAGAGTGTCCGGCATCAACTAACTTCGGATGAGCGCGCCACACTTCTTCGGCTCTTGAAGTTGATCGCCGAATTGGAGTTCTAGAGTAGGCTGCCTTCGTCCATTCTTGAACGGATGATCGGCAACCCTTACCTTAGGATTATGTCAGGTTTGCCCGTGACTCGAGAGCAACGCGGTAGTGTTGAGCTTGTCCGAAGCTCAAATGAGTGCATTGGCGATTTTGAGTCAACCCGATTTTAAGTCAACAAGGAAGCGTTCTGTTGTCCAGATTTCAGAGTCACGACCTGGGCACTTTGCATCGATCCGCCAGAAACGATCCGCCGTTGCCGAATTGATTTTGGGGTAACTGGTTTGCTAAGGTCGTCCTCATGTCCGAGCGTGTCATGTCCGAGCGTGTCATGTCCGAGCCTTCCAGCGAGCAGATACGCGAATTGCTCGACTCCCTTTATCGCGTGGATTCGGGACGAATCCTGGCAACTCTGATCCGCTTGCTCGGTGATTTTGATCTTGCCGAGGAGGCGATGCACGAAGCCTTTGCGGCTGCGCTGAGCCTGTGGCCGAGGAGTGGAGTACCCGGCAACCCGCGACCATGGTTGATTTCGACGGCCCGATTCAAAGCCATTGATACTCTGCGTCGACGGGCAAGATTTGATGCGTCTCAAGACGAGCTCGTGCGATATCTCGAAGCGCAATGGAGTTCGGCGGAAAGGTCCAAGCAAGAGGACTGCCTTGAAGATGATCGTCTTGAAGATGATCGGCTGCGCCTGATTTTTACCTGCTGTCATCCCTCTCTAGCGCCGGAAGCGCGCGTTGCGCTCACCTTGCGTGAGGTGTGCGGGCTGACGACCGAGGAGATAGCAAAGGCGTTCCTCACCACTCCGCGTACGCTGGCGCAGCGCATTGTGCGCGCCAAGGCAAAGATTCGAGAGACACCGATTCCATACGAGGTGCCGACGCCGCAGGAATTGCCGGAGCGACTGGGCGCGGTGCTTCAGGTCATCTATCTCGTCTTTAACGAGGGTTATTCGGCTGCGGCGGGAGCGGAGGTAACGCGGGCCGAGCTAACCGGCGAGGCGATTCGACTGGGCCGGTTGCTGACCGAACTCCGGCCAGAGCCGGAAGTCATGGATCCGGAAGTTATCGATCCGGAAGTGCTCGGGCTGCTTTCCCTGATGTTGCTGCAGGAATCCCGTCACGCCGCGAGAAGCTCTCCCACCGGAGAGCTGATTTTGCTGGAAAATCAAGACCGCGCGCTCTGGAACAAGGAGCAGATCGCGGAGGAAGTGGCATTGCTGGAGAAAGCCCTGAAGTCCCGCCGCTTCGGCTCCTACACACTGCAGGCTGCGATTGCGGCCGTTCATGCGGAGGCGGAATCGGTCGCTCGGACCGACTGGCGGCAGATTGTTGCGCTTTACGACCTATTGGTGCGAATTCAGCCTTCGCCAGTTGAACAGCTAAATCGTGCCGTGGCAATTGCCATGCGCGATGGTCCAGAGGCCGTCTGACGCATATCGACGCGGTATTGGAACATGGCGAATTGGCAAATTATTACCTGGCGCATTCAGCCCGTGCAGATATGTACCGCAGGCTCGGCAGGACAGCTGAGGCTCGGTCTTCGTATGAGAAGGCGCCGAAGCGATGGTGCGCGATATCGACGCGCTCAACGATGAGATGGAGGCTGCGGGTGTCAGGCTTTTTGCCGGCGGCCTCAGCGCGGCCAGCAGCGCGACTTCGCTGCGGAGGTAGCCCGATGGTAAAGTGCTCGTCACCGACGGACCGCACCTGGAGACTAAGGAGCACGTAGGCGGTTTTTGGATACTGGAAGCTGCCGATCTGGACGAGGCACTGGCGTGGGGGCGCAAGGCTACCATCGCGTGCCGGACGCCGGTCGAGGTGCGAGCGTTTTTGGCGATACCGGAGCGACGGCTGGCGTCGGGTGAGAAGCGAGCATTTTTTAGGCGAAATCCATAGAAGAGGCGATTTGCTGGGCCGACTTGGCCCACTCTCAGGAGGAAAAACGATGCGGAAAAAGAAGGTTGGCGCAATCGCAATCAAAAGCTTCGCACTGCTGGTTGTGCTCGGTACGGCGTACCTCGGTACGGCGAACTTCAATACGGCGTACCAAGCGATGGCACAGGATGCCACGACACCTTATCCGAACATTGTCCCGACAAAGATGGCCCCGATCGACCAATACCTCATGACGGATCAGGGTGCGGAAATAGCCC
>OCZU010000180.1_pt1 | contig 45202 bp, 32 predicted proteins | sample 1539001 | NCBI WGS metagenome assembly OCZU01 (sample SAMEA3539306, study PRJEB22396) | soil metagenome | biome: tundra; feature: field; material: soil | place: USA | collected 2010-05 | depth 0.15 m | reverse complement strand
ATGAGCCCGCAAGGCACCGGTGGTTGGCCGATCTGCTTAGATAGGCGGGAATCCCGTTTCGATATTGAGGCCAAGCCAAGAGAGAAACTGTTCTACATTGACCACTTGCGACAATTATCTCGCCAGTCGCATGAGGTCTACGTTTTCAAACTGCGCCACTACCCGGGATTGCTCCCGAGTAATGGGCTACCCCGGAAGTTACGCCTCTAAAACGGACGTTAGCCCGAAGTCGGCTTCTGGACCATGACCACACCATCAGGCGTCTTCCAGTCCGAGGTTGTCGCTCGAGGCTTGGTTCAGTTTCCGCTAGCACCTCAAATAACGCTCCGGTGTCTGAAGCGATGCGTGTCCTAGCAGAAATTGAGTCTGCTCAAGTACGGGCCCAGATTTATGGGGCCGTTCACCAGGATGCATCAGCCTTCGCTCTTTTTCTATCTTGCTTTTCAAGTGATACGGTCATACCGTCGTTGCAGACTCAGCGATTCAGTAGCGTATCTTGATCTGGAGCCTCGCACGCATGACCGCACTCAGACTGTCCTTCACCTTGCTCGTTTTCCTGTTCACGACATTCAATCTGTCCGCCCAGGATCGTTCCTACGGACGCTCCGTTGTCGCCACGCAGTACGGTATGGTTGCCACGAGTCAGGTTTCGGCATCACAAGCCGGGGCGCTCATCCTCGAACGGGGCGGCTCCGCCATCGATGCTGCCATTGCAGCCAACGCTGTACTCAACGTCACCGAACCCACTTCCAACGGTATGGGCGGCGATCTCTTTGCCATTTATTGGGAGGCGAAGACAGGCAAAATCTACGGCCTGAACGCAAGCGGCTGGGCGCCGAAAGCTCTCACGATTGAGCATCTCCGCCAAAAGGGCATCACAGAGATGCCCCAAATCGGCATCGATTCCGTCACCGTTCCGGGCGTGGTCGACGGATGGACCAAGCTGCATGATCGCTGGGGAAAACTGCCCTGGCGCGACCTATTTCAACCTGCGATCTTTTATGCCGAGCATGGGTTGCCGGTGGCGGAGATCATTCACGACTGGTGGGATGGAGACCGCGATGGCTTGCTGACGAATCCGGAAAGCAGCCGCGTATTTCTCCCCAGCAGCAAGGTCCCGGAGACCGGCGAGATGTTTCGCAATCCCGATGTCGCCCACGCGCTCACGCTGGTCGCTGATCAGGGCGAGGTCGCGTTCTACAAGGAAGAAATCGCCAAGGCAATTCTCAAAACCTCCGACGAACTCGGGGGAACCATGACTGCCGAGGATCTCGCGTCGTACTCTGCTGAATGGGTCGAGCCGATTTCGACGAAATACCGAGATTGGACTGTGTACGAGCTCCCACCCAACGGCGACGGCATGGCAGCGCTTGAAATGCTGAACATTATGGAGCAGTTCAAGCCCGATCCCGCCGGTCCGCACAGTCCCGGTGAATTGCACACCCGAATCGAAGCCATGAAACTCGCCTATGCGGACGTGAAAGCCTACGACGGCGATCCGCGCTTCAGTAAGATTCCCGTTGATCAGCTCCTGTCAAAAGACCACGCCGCAAAACGCGCCTCACTCATCGACTCAGCCAAAGCGAATTGTACGGTTGCCCCCGGAGCGCTTGGCACCAGCGATACCACCTACTTTACCGTCGTCGATCGCGAAGGCAATATCGTTTCCGTCATCCAAAGCAACTACAACAACTTTGGATCGAACGTGACTGTGGTGGGCATGGGATTCGCCTTGCAGGATCGCGGAGGTCTTTTCTCGCTCGATCCCGCGTCTCTCAACGTGCTTGCCGGCCACAAGCGCCCGTTCCATACCATCATCCCCGCCTTCATGCAGCGAGGCGACGAGCACATCGGCTTCGGCATCATGGGCGGGCTGAATCAGCCGTTGGCTCATGCGCAATTTGTGTCCAACGTCGCCGACTACCACATGAATATTCAGGCTGCGATGGAAGAACCGCGGTTTACGGATCGCCAGCAGCTTGGCTGCAGAATCGTGATCGAGTCCCGCGTTACCCCCGCCACCCTCGACGCGCTCAGCAAGATGGGACATGTGCTGCAAGTGCACACCGACTACACATCACTGATGGGGCGCGGCCAGGCGATCCTTCACGACGGCAAAACCGGCATCAATTTCGGTGCATCCGATCCCCGCGCCGACGGCGCCGCGGTCCCGGAGCAGCCAAACTTCTTTGGCGCATCGGCGAAGCGTTAGGCGGCACTCATCAACAACTGATTGGTACTGGTAAGTCGGCTTGTCGAAATCGGCCTAGCCGACATTTCCGCGAAGCCCGTTTCTGGATAGCCTCCTGTTGGCCGACCATCCGGGAATGATCGAACGGTCCCTCGAATCGAAATGCCGAGTGCGGTTAATTTACCGAGTTGTGCCAACTGACTCATGCGCCTTCCCTTTGGGTGCTAAACTTACCGTCGATTTGCATCTCGTTTCAGAGAGAGAAGCGTGAGCGATCTCGCACCCAAGTCAACTCCGCACAACGCGGACTCCAGCGCCAGTCCGGATCCTAAGGCTGCCTTCGACCCAGACGCTGCTCCCGTGGAATCTCCTGCGCCCGACCTGGGTTCGATTGGGCCCTATCGCCTGATCAGGAAATTGGGAGAAGGTGGGATGGGAGAGGTGTGGCTGGCGGAACAGTCCGCTCCCGTCAAACGGCAGGTTGCGCTGAAGATCATCAAAGCGGGCCGCTATGACAAGTCCGCATTGATACGCTTCGATCTGGAGCGGCAGGCGCTGGCCATGATGGATCACCCTGCCATCGCCAAGGTTTTCGACGCGGGCTCCACGGCGGAAGGTCAACCGTACTTCGCCATGGAGTATGTGCCGGGCCTGCCCATCACCGAATATTGCGACGAGACGCGCCTCTCGCCCAGCGAGCGCCTGCTTATTTTCACAAAAGTATGTGAAGGCGTGCAGCACGCGCATCAGAAAGCAATCATCCATCGCGACCTGAAACCCACCAACATCCTGGTGGTTGAGGTAGATGGCAAGCCGGTGCCGCGCATTATCGACTTCGGACTGGCCAAAGCGATCCCGCAGCAACCGCAGGGCGGGACGCTGGTGACGCGTGCCGGAGGACTGGTCGGCACTCCGGGATACATGAGCCCGGAGCAGATGGATCCGATGGTGGCCGATGTAGATACCCGAAGCGACGTCTATTCGCTCGGCGTGGTGCTCTACGAACTACTTACGGGAGTATTGGCCCTGGATGCGAAGCAGTGGGAGAGCAAACCCTTTCATGAAGTTCTGCAGCAGGTGCACGGAGAGGAGCCGACGAGTCCGAGCACAAGACTCATCACAGACCCGGCTGCGGCGGCCATTGCGGGAAAAAGGAGCACGGATCCTCGGCAACTGGCAAACATGCTGCGCGGCGATCTGGACTGGATCACCTTGAAAGCTCTCGAGAGAGACCGCGCCCGCAGGTATGGCACGCCTGCGGAACTGGCGGACGATCTCGGACGCTATCTGCGCAACGAACCTGTCATTGCGCGGCCTGCAAGCCTGGTTTACCGGACCAAGAAATACGTTCAGCGCCACAAATTCGGAGTGGCTGCGGCCACCGCTGCGGCGCTGCTGCTGATCGCGTTCGGAGTGATGCAGGCGATCCAGTTGCGGCGGATTACGCGGGAGCGCGACCGCGCCGACCGCGTCACGAAGTTTATGACCGGCATGTTCAAGGTATCGAACCCCAGCGAGGCGCGCGGCAACGCAGTCACAGCGCGCGAGATTCTGGATAAGTCCTCGAAAGATATCGACACCGGCCTACGCAAGGACCCGGAGCTGCAAGCCCAATTGATGGAAACCATGGCGCAAACGTATACAGGGCTGGGCTTGTATGGCCGCGCACAAGATTTGGTAGAACACGCGCGGGCAATTCAAAGCTCACTGTTCGGAAAACGAAACCGGGAAACACTGGCAAGCGAAAGTTATCTGGCGCAGCTCCTCCGCGCCCAAGGGCATTTGCCAGAGGCGGAAAAGTTGTTGCAAAACACAATAGAGGTCCAGCGCCAGGTTCTCGGACCCAATGATCCTGACACTTTGGCGTCTATGGATCGCCTCGGTTATGTTTATGCCAATGAAGCACGTCACGCCGACGCTGAAAGCCTGTTCCGCCAAACACTGAACGCAGAGCACAAAGTCCTTGGCCCAGACGATCCTCAAACCACGAGCACTTTGAACGAACTGGCGGAGACTCTGACGCCGCAGGGCCGCTATGCAGAAGCAGATCAGATCTATGGCGAACTGATCGCAGCGCAGGAGCGAACTCTGGGGCCGGACCATCCCGCGACCCTGCTTTCGATGTCACACGCGGCTGAGAATCTCGAGGAGGAGGGCCGCTTCCCAGAAGCTGAAAAGCTGTATTCCGACGTGATTGCCGCTCAGCGTCGCGTACTTGGGCCGGAACATCCCCAAACTCTTAGGGCAATGATGATGCTTGCTGTCACCATGATGAAAGAAGGCCGTTACGCCGAAGCCGACAAGCTCCAGAGCCAAATTATCGAGATCAAGACCCACGTGCTAGGCCCAACCCACACCTCCACGTTGCAGAGCATGGAAATGGAGGCGCTGGGCCTCAGCCGCGAGGGATATTATGCCGATTCAGAGAAAATGTTTCACGACGTGATCGAGACAGCGGAGAAAACTGAGCAGCCGGCCACAGTGGCCGAGGCTTGGTACAACTTTGCTTGCGCTGAGGCTGCGAGAGGTCGGCCGGACGAAGCCTTCGCGGACCTGAACCATGCCATCGAAAACAGCCTCATCTCGCCGGGAGAACTTTCAGCTGATCCTGAATTGAAGTCTCTTCACAGTGACCCACGATTCGACGCCTTGGTCGCAAAGGCACGCGAAACGAACAGCGCGAGGAAAAAGTAGGAAGCAAGAGGCGCTCGTTCTATAGTCCCGACTGACAATGGCGCCGGTTTCGCTTTTCGGGGGATGCGGCGGGACGCTTCAAGATCGTACCAGTAGGGCCGGGTCAGGCTGGTAGAGTTCGGAGCCGCGCCGGTGCCCAAAAGCCTTATGATTATGCTTGATACCTGGATTTGGATCGCGCATTGCTGCGGACTTGCCGTTTGACGGCCATTCTTGGGGCACGTAGGATTCTCTATCCGTGATTAACCAGACCTTCTCGCACTACCGCGTTGTTGAAAAACTCGGTGGAGGAGGGATGGGTGTGGTCTACAAGGCTGAGGACATTTCTTTAGGCCGATTTGTTGCCCTCAAGTTCCTTCCTGACGATGTTTCTCGAGATGCTCAATCCTTGGAGCGCTTTAACCGTGAGGCGCGCGCTGCCTCTGCCCTAAACCATCCCAACATCTGCACAATTTATGAAATTGGGGAGCTCGCCGGCAAACGCTTCATCGCCATGGAATTTCTTGATGGCTTGACGCTGAAACACCGCATCGGTGGCCGTCCTGTGGATATTGAAACTGCGCTCTCGATCGCAATCGAAATCGCCGATGCGCTCGATGCAACACACTCGCAAGGCATCATTCACCGCGATATCAAACCGGGAAACATTTTCATTACCAAGCGGGGCCACGCGAAGGTTCTGGATTTCGGTCTCGCCAAAGTGACTGCCCCTAGTATTTCCTCAACCGGCTTGGCAAGCGCCAGAACCCTGAGTCAGATCGATGAAGAGTACCTCACCAGCCCAGGGTCAGCGCTCGGAACGGTTGCGTATATGTCTCCGGAACAGGCCCGTGCGCGGGAATTGGACGCGCGCACCGATTTGTTTTCTTTTGGCGCGGTGCTCTACGAGATGACCACTGGCGCTTTGCCGTTTCGCGGCGAAAGCTCCGCCGTGATCTTCAGCGCGATTCTTGAACATGACCCAGTTCCGGCTGTGCGCCTGAATCCCGATCTTCCGATCAGCATACAGGCGATCATCGAAAAGGCTTTGGAGAAAGATCGCGACCTCCGCTACCAAAGTGCAGCCGAGATGCTGGCCGATTTGAAGCGGGTGAAGCGGGAGATTGAGACCCACCCGCGCGCTACCTGGAATGACACTGCCTCAAGATCGTCGGGCTCGGATCCTGCGATCAGCACCCGGAGCGATCTTTTTGTTCGGCCAATCAGCGAATCTCGGCACAGTATTCAAGAACCCATCGCTCAAGTCGGCACTCAAACCGCGCGGCCAGCTTCCAGCAGTAAACATGCGACCGAATCTATGTTGCCGCCGCAAACGGGGAGTGGGACAACTCGAGTCGAAACCGCTTCAGGAACTACGGCTGCTCCTCCTTTGCCTTCACGCCCTTCTTGGTGGCTGCCAGCAGCCGTCGCAATAGCTGTAATCGTCGCAGCACTCTTCGCGAGCGGGTATTATCTGGCATCGCGGAGATCCCATCAACTTACGGCTGGTACCGCCGGACCACGTACGCTAGCCGTTCTTCCATTTCGCAATCTTCGCGAAGATCCGCAAGCTGATTTTCTTGGCTTCTCTCTGGCCGACGCGGTGATTACGAAGCTTGCCTACATCAGTGCACTGACCGTCCGCCCATCGTCTTCCGTCGAACGCTACCGTAATCAAACCATCGATCCGCAAAAGGTAGCGGCCGAGCTCAATGTAGGGACCCTGCTCACAGGCACCTTCATCAAAGATGGCGATGACTTGAGAATCACCACACAACTAATTGACGTTAAGCCCGACAAGATCCTGTGGCAGGATTCCTTCGACACCAAATTCGACAAACTGCTTACAGTGCAAGACCGTGTTTCCGAGCAGATTATTCAGGGATTGCAACTGACTCTTTCGCCGGCTGAAGCGAAAAAGCTTAAGCCACAGGCCCCGATCAACCCTAACGCTTACGAATACTATCTGCGTGGAGTCGATCTCTATTCTTTGAACGACTTTTTGGCTGCGATCACGATGCTGGAGAAGTCAACGTCTATTGAGCCTGGCTATGCGCCTGCATGGGCATATCTGGGCCGTGCCTATGCGACCAATGCGTCGCTGCAGTTCGGCGGACACGAGCATTACGGCAGGGCACAGGCGGCATTTGAAAAAGCAATTGCGCTCGATCCTGCTCTTGTCGCTCCGCGGGTTTACATGGCAAACCTGTTTACTGATACCGGAAGGGTTGAACAATCTGTTCCTCTGCTCAGAGAGGCCATACAAAACAGTCCAAACAATGCCGAAGCTCATTGGGAGTTAGGATACGCCTATCGCTTCGGAGGCATGCTGCCGCAAGCAGTCACGGAATCGGAACTGGCGCGGAGACTTGATCCGCATGTGAAGATCAACAGCTCGGCGATGAACGCTTATCTCTATCTCGGTGAGTACGACAAATTCCTGCAGAGCCTGCCCGTGAACGACTCCCCGTATATCTTGTTCTATCGCGGATTCGCGGAATACTATGCTGGGAGAATGCACGAGGCCGCAACAAACTTTAATCGCGCTTTCGAGCAGGATCCGTCTCTGATGCAGGCGGCGATTGGTAAGGCACTCAGCTACGCAATAAGTAACGATAATACCGCTGGTCTTGCTCTGTTGCGCCAGACGGAAGAGAAAATCGAGAAGCTCGGAGTGAGCGACGCCGAAGGCATCTACAAAGTGGCGCAAGCTTATGCTGTGCTCGGCGACAAAGCTTCGTCACGGCGAATGCTGCGGCGCAGTGTTGAAGGCGGTTTCTTCTGCTATCCCTATTTCGAATCTGATCCGCTGCTCAACAATCTCCGCAGAGAACGCGAGTTTGCCGAAATCATGGCGCAGGCACGCGAAAGACACGAACAGTTCAAAGCGAGATTCTTCTGAGTGGCCTTTGTCTTGAACTCGTAAACGGTTAAAGCGCGACCCCGCCAATTTTAGAGACTGAAGTCCGTTGTGAAAGCCTGGAAGTTTCAATTGCAATTGGCGCCGCTTCCTGGCGGGACACGGGGCAACTCTGACGTGACGCGATTAGTTGCCGCTGTGCGTGAGGCCATCCAAGGCGGCAACGCAGCGATGAACTCAATTATCGGACCGATTTTGTAATCCCCTGCTGATCGAAGGTGTCCGCGTGAGGAGCGACCACGCAAGAGGGATCGCTAATCATGGCGTGAAGTGAATCAGTCCCGAGTGACGGGCTAACGGGAAGTTACGCCCGCCGCGGACTCCGACGACATTGTCCCGAAGTCCGGTTCTGGGAAGTGAGCGCTGGGCGACGACAAAGCAATCCGACCGATGAGGATCTCCGGTTTCCTAACCGAGTGGCGGAAGTCGTGTCAGAAAGCATGGGCAAGAATCTCTGTAAATCTCCATCAGTTCGCCTTTTAGCGAGCAACCCTGCGGAGATATTTTTCGCTCTTGGACTGCGCGGCAGGCAGGCAGTCACGCGCGAACCAATTTTGGCCGAGTTAGGTGACCACTTTCAGCCACACAATCGCCCGCGCTTCGCCTCTAGAAAGCTTCGCGGAAGCGCACTATTTGGCGTGTCGGGTGGGGAGCAGGCAGTCTCCGGAGAATTTCTGAACTGATTCATTCCGCGCAACTTACGCAAACGTCGGCTCTTACGGCGCGACTCCCCTGCTATCGCGGTTTTTCGTCCACCTTCGTCCGGCTTCCATCGAGCCGGGCGGAGAGATTTCGCAGGGCTCTGGAGCGGCTGGGTTCGATTGTTCGGGAGGCACCTGCGGCTTTTGATTCAGCGGCGGCACTCAACACGACGGCGGGCAAGCTAGAGGCAATGGTTCGTGAGGTCTTAAGGTGCAGGCAGCTTGACGTGACGCGCCTGCCCGGCAGACATGCGGCCCCGCGAAAAGAAGTCGTCTACAAAGCGATGGATCTCGTCGACCAGCATGCCGACGAGTATTTGTTTGTGGAAGATCTCGCTACTGCTGCTGGTGTCTCGGAGCGAACACTCCAGACGGCCTTCCAGGAGTACTTCAGCGTCGGACCGCTACGATATCTGCAACTTCGATCGTTGCATCAGGTTCGGCGAGCGCCCAAAGCCGCCGATCCTTCGATGACGACGGTCGCCGAGATTGTACCCAATTTGGTGTTTGGGAGTTCGGCCGCTTTGCCCATGACTATCGCTTGCTCTTTGGCGAACTCCCGTCCGCGACGCTATACCCCTGCCCTCCTGACCAGTAGCTCAGAAGGTATACCGGGCTGACCATCTCGAACCCGAATTTCCCGACCAGTCAAATCATTCACTTGCGGCTGCTGCGGAAACACCCTTTTTGACCACCCAGTAGGCAAGGGCAAACGTGGGAGGCGTGTCTGCCGGGCGCAGTCAACTGTGACCGTCGAAGAGCGCCTGACAAGTTCCGGAACCGAGACAGACTCACTAATCCGGCGTCACCCCAAGATATTCTTCGTGTCCTTCGAACACCTCGTGCAGCAGGTTTCCAATCCGCTGTTTCAGCGTGAGGGGCGCGGAGCTTTCAATTGCTCTTTTCTCCGTATTGACCTTCAATTTAGGGGTGGGAATCACATTCGTAGCCATAAGCACGTCTCCTTGTTCCCAAGTCGGGAATCCCGCACTCTGCTTTTACCTACAAACCGCAAAAACTAGGACAAACTAGCTCACGCGCCGACGGGGCTGTCCTGAGCGGATACCGTTTATTGCTCTGCCAACGACCAGACTCACGTCGCCAACGGTGCTCTTTAGCGCGAGTCAGTTGACGCGGTCAGGATCATTTTGTCGTTTTCGCTTTCCGCTGTTTGCGTAGCATCTTTGCGGCCCTGAAGCCGGCAGCCAGCCTGTTTCCCAGGCTCCCAAACCTCAGACAGGAAAGCACGGCCGTCACTGCGCGTGAACACCAGCCTCGCATTGTTCGGCTCCTCGCTGCCAACCACATCCGTCACCATGGCCCTGTACAGCCGTCCCTCCGTACTCCGCACCACGAGTACGTCGATGGTGGCTTTGCTTGGGACGGAGTTGAGCAAGGATTGGAACTGGTAGGTTCCGGCTGGGAACGTTTGGTTTCCGACTGCAAACTCGAAAGGAACTTTGACGGTGAGCGCAGAGCGGTGTGAAGTTTGCGCGTAGCCGACGCTCGGGTACAGCGACAGGCCAAAGGCAGCGGACAGCAGTACGGCTGAGATCGTGAATTTCCGTTTCATAGATTCTCCTTTTTTCGTCAGTTCTTCTTGAGCGCCACTGCTGAGATCGCGAACCTTAATGTTTTACTTGCCGTCTTCCGTCCCCACGATCCAAACTCGGCCTCTATCTAGTAACGCGAAGAAACCACGGAAAAAGGTCCACATTTCTTTGGTAAGGGCCGGCGGCGGCGCTGGTTTTCGGCACCAGCAAGCTCCAAATGCGCGAAAACAAAGGCGTAAACCTCGTTGGTTTAGCATTCGACTGGGTATATACTTCAGGCCCGTAGAGATCGCGATCTTTGGGGTGAATCGGGAATGCTCGCGAGCTCATATCGGACCCTCCCTCGCTTTCATTGTTTTCTATATTTCCTAACTTCGAGTGATCGCGACGTGCGGGGGTCATCCACGCCACAGTGGTTCCTGTCATCGCGTACAAGGCTGTTATGGATGCGCCAAGAGATGTAGCCACCCTTCTCGGTGAACTAGACGTTGGCAATGACCGGGCCGTTGCCGATTTGGTACTGTTGCTCTACTCGGAACTGCACAGTCTGGCGTCTCGCTACCTGCAACGGGAGCGCCGTGAGCACACCTTACAGACAACCGCCCTAGTGCATGAGGCCTATCTTCGCATGGCCGATCAAAGAGAAGTTCATTGGAAGAACAGGGAGCAGTTCCTGGGCGTCGCGGCACAACTGATGCGCCGTATCCTGGTTGACTACAGCCGTGGCCATGACGCCAAAAAGCGCGGCAGTGGCTTTGAGAAAGTTTTCTTGGAAGAAGCGGCCGTCGTTTCCAAAGAGAAGGCGGCGGACGTCATTGCTTTGGATGAAGCTCTGACCCGACTGGCCGAATTCGATTCGCAGCAAGCCCAACTTGTGGAGTTGCGTTTTTTCGGTGGTCTAAGCATTGAGGAGTCGGCTGGAGTTATGGGAGTTTCCCGGACGACTCTTAAGCGTAACTGGAACCTGGCAAAGGCGTGGCTTGCGCGTGAGCTACGCAAAGGCGACCAGAAAGATGCCTGAAAAGTGGGACCAAGTGAAGGAGCTGTTCACGTTGGCCCTGGAGCGAGACCCCGAGGAGCGAAGTGGTTTTTTGCGTCAAGCCTGCGCTGGCGACGACTCCCTGCGCACCGAAATAGAATCGCTGCTGTCGAGCTTCGATGGCGCCGCTACCTTTCTTGAGGATTGTCCCGCCGCTGATCTGCTGTCCGCGCAGTCGCGTGCGGTGGCGGGAAGAAGGATTGGGGCGTACCGCATCATCCGCGAGATTGGGCAGGGCGGCATGGCGGTGGTGTATTTGGGCGAGCGCGACGACCAGAACTATCGGAAGCAAGTTGCGATAAAAATGGTCAAGCCCGGAATCGACACCGAGCAAGTCCTTCACCGTTTCCGCAATGAGCGACAGACACTTGCGGCGCTGGACCATTCCAACATTGTGAAGCTCCTCGACGGCGGCAGCAGCGAAGATGGTTCCCCGTATCTGGTGATGGAGTATGTGGAAGGCCTGCCCATTGACCAGTATTGCGATCTGAACAAGCTCTCCATCGACGACCGTCTGCGGCTCTTTCGCGAGGTCTGTTCCGCGGTGCAGTACGCGCATGAAAAGTTGGTGATTCATCGCGATCTCAAGCCTGGCAATATCCTGATCGCAAAAGGCGGTGTGCCCAGACTCCTGGACTTTGGCATCGCCAAACTGCTGAATCCCGAGTGCTTCCAAACTGCACTTGTCACTCGAACTAGCTGGCGTCCAATGACTCCGGAATACGCGAGCCCAGAGCAGATTCGCGGGCACGCGATCACGGCCGCAGCCGATGTCTATTCGTTGGGAGTATTGCTGTTTGAGTTGCTGACCGGCCATCGGCCGTATCTCTCTGCTGGCCAGTCTCTTTTGGAAATGGAGCGCCTGGTTTGCGAAATCGAACCCGAAAGACCGAGCGCTGCCATCAACAGGAAAGAAGAAAAGGTATCTGGCGATGGCGATGCACGAACTGCAATTACTCCGGAATCGGTGAGCGTCCAGCGCGGCTTGCAGCCGGCTGAACTGCAGCGCCGGTTGCGCGGCGATCTCGACACAATAGTGATGAAGGCCTTGCGCAAGGAGAGCGAACGCCGGTATGGTTCAGTCGAAGCGTTCTCGCGGGACATCGAGCGGTATCTGACAGGCATGCCTGTCAGGGCCCGCAAATCGACGATCGCCTATCGTAGCGGGAGATTCCTTCACAGGCATAAGGAATCATTGGGTGCGGTTTTGGTGGTTCTTGGCATAGTGGCGGGCATAGCGACCTGGGAAGTGCGCAGGGTCTCACGCCAAAATGCCGCTGTGTCGGAAGCCAGGAACGCTCAGGTTCAAGCGCGGCGTTCCATGGCCATCTTAGGCTTCAAGAATCTTTCCAATCGCCAGGACACAGCGTGGCTGTCAACCGCCTTATCGGAAATATTGACCACCGACCTTGCGGCAGGCGAAGAGCTGCGCATCATACCAAACGAGATCGTTGCGCGCACCAAGATCAACCTTAGTCTTCCCGACGCAGAAAGCATTGCCCCCGAGACCCTGGAAAAGCTCAGCAAGAATTTGGGCAATGATTTCGCCATTCTCGGTTCTTATCTCGACTCAGGCAAGGCGGCGGGCGGGCGGATCCGCCTCGACCTTCGCATCCAGGACGCAGGCAAGGGAAACACCATCGCGACGGTCTCGGAGACGGGCGACGAGGCACAATTAGTGGATCTGGTCTCACGAACTGGCGCACGCTTGCGCGAGCGACTTGGTCTTTCGAAGGTCTCGCCACTCGAATCTCAGGAAATCGAGGCATCGGTCGCCTCCAATCCGGAAGCCATCCGGCTGTATTCCCAAGGACTAGCAAAGCTTCGAACTCTTGATGCGCTGTCCGCCCGAGACCTGCTGACTCGAGCGGTTGCTGCCGACCGCTCCTATCCTCTCACTCACTCGGCCCTAGCCACAGTTTGGCTGACTTTAGGCTATGACTCCCAGGCACAGCAGGAAGCGAAACTCGCGTTGGATGCCTCCGACAAACTGTCACGGGAGGACCACCTGCGAGTGGAAGCCCTTTACTACGAGACCAGCAAGAACTGGCCAAAAGCCATCGAAACATACGCCACTTTATGCAATCTCTTTCCCGATAACTTGGAGTACGGATTGGCACTCGCCCGGACTCAAAGCTCAGGAGGAAAGGGGAAAAATGCCCTAACCACGCTAGCAGCGCTGGCCCGAGTGAGTGCGCATGCGAAAGACGATCCCCGCATCGATTTGGCAATCTCGGAGGCCGCTGCCTCGCTGGAAGACGACACACTGCGCCGGGATTCAGCGGAGCGTGCCGCGGCAAAGGGAGCTCAGCAAGACGCCAAGTTGCTGGTGGCCCGGGCACGGAACTCGGAATGTCGCGCGCTGGCTAATCTTGGCGAGAACGAAAAGGCAAAAGCTGTTTGCGAAGAAGCGAGACGAGTCTTTGCCGAAGCGGGAGATCGTGCGGGAATTGCGCATTCCTTGCATAACATGGCAGAAGTCCCGCTCAATCAAGGCGACTTGGTATCGGCCGAGAAGCTTTACCGTGAAGCTCTTGACATTCTGCGAGAGGTGGGGGACAAAAAGGCGACCGGCAGCGAACTCCTCAATCTTGGCCTGATTTCCGTAAAGCGCGGAGACTTCGCGACTGGCCGCAAGCTGTATGACGAGTCGTTGGAAAGCTATCGAGTAGCAGGTGACAAGACCGGAATCGCGATGGCGACAGGCAATAGCGGCATGCTTCTCCGCGCGCAGGGAAGATTACAGGAGGCAATCGCGCATTTTCAAGAGACTCTGAGATTGTCCAACGAGTTGGGAGATAGGAGTTCCGCCGCGCTTGCCTTCCAGGCGATCGGCGAAGTAATGGCAGAGAAGGGAGATCTGGCCGGAGCGCACGAAATGTATCAGCAAGCATTGGCGATCCAGAAGGAGATCGGCGAAAAGAGTTACTACGCATCTACACTCGTTGATGAGGGAAAGGTTCTTAAGGAACAGGCCGAATTGGACAAAGCACGGAACACTTATCAAGAGGCGCTCTCTATTCAGCAGCAATTGGGAGAAAAAAGCAGCGCCGCTGAAACTAAGCTGGCACTTGCCGACTTGGACTTTGACTCCGGGCGAGCCAGTGATGCGGAGCAACTCGCTCGGGTGGCTCTGCAGGAATTTGAAGCGCAAAAAGAACCGGACCAAGAGATTTATGCGGAGGGCCTGCTGTCGAGATCGCTCCTTGAACAAGGGGAAATAGGTGAGGCGAATGAAAACATTGCAAAAGCACTGGAGTTATCGAAAAAGAGTCCGGATGTGTTCAGTCGGTTTTCCTTAGCTCTTGATCACGCCTACGTAATGGCAGCTACGAAAAATATCACCGCCGCTGAAAACGCTGCCCGGCAGGCACTCGGTGAGACCGAGAGACTCGGACTCCTCCGATTGCATCTCGAGGCCTCTCTCGCCTTGGGCGAGGTTCAGATGCAAAGGAAAAACCCTGACATGGGCCGCAAGCGCCTTGAGGAAACGGGAAAAACGGCACGTTCCAAGGGTTTCGAGCTTATCGCACGGAAGGCAAGTGCTGCACGACAAGCAACCAACCCTTAGCAGGCTGCGGAAAAACTCGGCCTGCGACCCGGTTTTGAAAAGGGCGCGGCTTCGAGCCGCGCTGTAAGTGCTCCAAAATCAACAGCGGCTTCAACCGCCGAGGCGACACGTTCAACATGAAAAGACTTTTTCCGCAGCCTGTTAGGGGACGCAGCGGTCAGGTCAGCGATGGCAGCGTCAGCGTTTCCTTTGTCCCTTACGAAAACGTCGCGAACAACATTGGCGCCTTCGAAACCAATGGCGAATTGTCTGCCAGAGCCGGTGTGGTAGGAGCCGGGGAAGAAGGGTGACAACGGTTTCAGCATCGCGGTGGCAGTGAACCTGAACGTTCCTTGGCTGCGGGAACTGTGTTCGCTGACATATTTCACAAGTTCAGCGGTGCGACGAATCGTCTTCCAATGAATGCCGGCGTCATCCGCGATGATGGCGCTGGCCTGGATGTTTGGCAGAGTCGATAGAGCCCTCTCCAGCAGGTGCATCGTCGCAGGATCGTCGCTCTCGTGCATCATGCCCGGTCCAACGTTCGGAATGAAATTCTCATTGGCGGAGAGCTGGTCAAACTGCGTGAGAAATGCCAGCGCCTGATCTTCGGGTATATCGGCGACGAGCTCTGCCAGGGGTTGCGTGGTCACGCGTATCGTTTCCACTTCATAGCCAGAGGATTCAAAATCGGCCTTGGCCTTTCGCAAAACTACGAGAGCCTCGGCAATTTGCTGTTGGTATTTTTCTCTGTCCAGCCGGACGAATGCAGTAATTGCCCTAACCTTCGGATTCGAAGAGGGGGTTGCAATGGAACCGGTCTGCGCGGCCAGCAGCACGGACACAATCAGAATAACGGCGAGGGCAATTTGCTTCACTCAGGTTCTCCAGATGAGAGATGGGGAGAGAGCAGTATAGCGGACTCAATCTGCAATCCGATGGTTCTATTGCGTCCAGCGAGTGACGATTGCAGGTGCTCCTGACCCCAGGCCGCCGGTTGTTTACGCCCACGCTCGACATTTTGATCTGAGCGGCCATGATAACGCCCGGTTAGTCGGCAAACCTTACCTTGGGATTACTTCCCGCTTGCTCGTCATCCGCCCGCAATCAGCGCCCAACGTTAACGTGAATTCGGCATTATCCCTACTCTCTCCTCCTCGTTCGCTTGCCTATTGTGATTAACTATGGTTAACTATGACAGATAATCACTAGTTAATCAGCCTGAAGTTGGGCCTCGGGATTTCCGTGGCCTGTGAGGGAAAACAAAATGAGTCTAAAGACATGACGCACCTCCTTCGGCTGGTGCTCATTCTCGCTGTTGTGGCGTCGCTTTCTCCGCCTCAAGCGCTGGGACAAGGCGAAACCACGAGCGCCATCGTTGGCCAAGTTCGGGATACAACCAACGCCGTCGTGCCGGGCGCCACGGTGACGATCGCCAACCCTGAGACTGGACTGAGGCGTAGCGCCAAGACCGATGAGGCAGGCCGGTTCAACTTCCCACAGTTAAAGCCGGGTACTTACTCGGTCAAAGTGGAAGCGCAAGGCTTCGAGCCGCGGCAGAATGACAATGTCGTTTCGGGCCTGGGCCAAAAGCAAACGGTGGATTTCACCCTTAAGGTGGCCCGATCAAATGAGACGGTTGAGGTAAGCAGTGAGGCTCCACTGATCAACCCGGAAGACGCCAATACATCCACGACCATGAATGCGCCAGCACTGGAGAATCTGCCAAATCCAGGTGGTGATTTAACCTACCCTCTGCAGTTTGCCCCTGGAGCGCTCATTAATACGGCGGGCAGTGGCAACGACTTCGTCGGGGGCACAAACGGGTACGGCAACGTGGAATTCAACGGCCTGCCCGCGCTCTCAAACGGTTACATCGTTGACGGGCTGGAGACGAACGATCCGCTGACCAATCTCAACAGCGGACTGTCAACCAACCTTGTCCTTGGACTGAATTCGATTTCTGATGTGACCGTTAACACCCTTTCCTATTCCGTGGACCAAGGTAGGTATGGAGCGTCTCAAGTCAACTACGTAACAAAGGCCGGCACGAATCAGTTCCACGGAAATCTCTACGCACTGTGGAATGGTTCGCTACTGAATACGGCGGACTACTTTACCAATGCGACTCCGGGGAATCACAAGCCCGGATCGACCGTGAATCATTTCGGGGGAAGTCTGGGTGGGCCGATCGCGCACGACAAACTGTTCTTCTTCTTCGACAGCGAGTGGGTTCGGATCGCACTACCCATCGTCACGCCGACGATCGTTCCCAGTCCGTTATTTCGACAATACGTCTTGCAGCAACTTTCTGGGGGTCAAACAACCGGCTGCGGGTCCAACCCGAATGAGAATTGTTTGTTCTATCAACAAATGTTCAATCTCTATGGAAATGCCAGCGGCACACCCACCACGATACTTGGCTGCCCGCTTGGCGCCGCCGGGGATGGTTGCGCCAACCGGCAGAGCGTCTCGCACTCCAGCGACGACCACGAACAGGTGCAGACCGTCCGGGTCGACTACAACATCAACCAGAAAGATACGACTTGGTTTCGTTTTCAGGCGGATACGGGTGTACAAGCCGCCTACACGGATCCAATCAACTCTTTGTTTGACGCCGTGTCTCCTCAGCCTCTCTATTCTTTTGCGGCAGGACACACGCACGTCTTCTCACAGAACCTGGTGAACTACTTTAATCCAGCGTTCTCCTGGTACGAAAGTTTGTTTGGGCCAAGCAACTTTCAGAAGACACTTTCGGCTTTTCCGATCGTGTTGCAGGGCACCGGCGCGAATGCCTTCACACCCATTGGAGGGCTTGACAACACCTGGGTGCAAGGCAGGCGCGCATCCCGGTTCTTCATCAATGACAACCTCGCCTGGAGCCGTGGCGCGCACGAACTGCGCTTCGGTACTAACACCCGCATTCTCCGCCTGAACGACTATGACTTCGGCACAGGCACAGTTCCCACCGTGACCTATGCGAACTTGCAGCAATTTATCAATGGAGTAGCGAACACCGCGTCGGAGACTTTCCCTTCGAGCGCCAATGAGCCCTTCAACTTTCTAAATCTCGATCTCTACGCGCAAGACACCTGGAAAGTGAGTCGCACGCTGACCTGGACGTTCGGCCTACGCGACACCTTCAACTCCAATCCGCTGAATCCGCATGAGCAAGTCGCTCGTCTTCGCGGCTCGTTCAGTTCCATCTCCCATGATGTCAGTCAACCGCTGAACGCTGCCATCCAGACTCATCTCGGCAACCTGTTCTCGTCTACACCGCTGGCCATCCTGCAGCCGAGAACGGCGATTGCGTGGCAGTTTGAGCCGAAATCGGTTCTTCGAACTGGCTTCGGGATTTTCAGCGACATTTTGCCGGGCACTGTTGCCGACCTGGTTGGAACGAATCCTCCCTACGATAAGACGTTTCAGGGAGGAGTGCTTGGCAGCGTGGGCGGCACAGCAATCGCGCCCGGAGCGACGAACAGCGCGGTGAACGCAACCATTGCCGCGAATCAGACTTTTACTGCGGGGTTTCCCCAGGGCCAGCTCTCGTGTCCACAGGCAAATCCCGCAAGTTGTCTTCCGCCGGTTGCGATCACAGCGATCCCAGATGGCAAACTCCACGCACCGTACTTCATGGAGTGGAGCCTCGGGATAGAACATCAGTTCGGAACCACGGGGAGTTTGCAAGCGCAGTACGTTGGCACGCGCGCGCTGAACCAACCCTATCTAACTCAGGTGAATGGTTACCAGACTGTAAAAACGCCGAGCGGGACACCTTGCCAGGGGTGTTTTGCTCCGTTCCCCACGCAGCCGACCGATTCCAGATTCGGTGCTGTGACCCAGTTCTCCACCGGCGCGAACAGTCACTACAACGGCCTTCAACTGACCGCGATGAAGAGGCTCGGCCACGGTCTGCAAGGACAGGTCAATTACACGTGGAGCCGTTGCATGGATACAGTGTCGAACGGAGGATTCCTCCAGTTCTCTGCGGGAGGGATTCTTTCCCCTCTGCCGGGAGAGCTGGCCCGCGACTATGGTCCTTGCGACTACGACATCCGGCACAATCTCAATGCGCAGTACGTGTATCAGTTGCCGATCCAAGTTCGGAATCACCTATTGGCGCAGGCGCTAAACGGCTGGCAGATTTCTGGAACCATGTTTTGGCATAGCGGGATCCCGTTCTCGGTCCTGAGCACCCCCTATTCAGCGAACGGCGACGGAGTTGTGCAGGGCAGTGGACCGCAGTTCGCAAGTGTCGTTCCGGGCGTTCCGCTATATCAGCACCATTCCATTCCGGGCGTAACGCAACCGGGCACGATCCAGTGGTTGAATCCGGACGCCTTTGTATCGACCGTTGATCCGAGTACAGGGCAGTGCTATGGCGGCGACAGCTCGCAGAATTGCCAATTCGGAAACCTCGGTCGCAATGCGCTGCGCGGTCCCGATTTCTTCTGGAATGATTTCTATCTCACGAAATGGCTTCCGGTAACCGAGCGGGTGAAGCTCAGGATAGAGGCCCAGTTCTTCAATGTCTTCAACCATCCGAACTTTGGGCTACCAAGCATGGTGCTGGCTGGCATTCCGGGAAAGCCTTCCACCCAGACTGGCTTTGGAGCGCTCGCGTACACAACTTCTCCGCCGACGGGCTTGCTCGGCGTTGGTTTAGGCGGCGATAGCAGTCCACGGATGATCGCGTTTCAGGCGCGGCTAGAGTTCTGAGCGTTCTCAAGAGGAAGGAGCACACTCAGGTTATTTCGCCCGTGGCCGTCAGTGTGCAAGCCGGAACGGTTGTCCGATAGCATCTGGTCACTGGGACGTATTTCGTTGTCATCGGTGCGCAGCGCAGCGATTCTGGACGTATTGTCGGCAAACCTTACCTTGGGATTACTTCAGGGTTGCCCGTCACTCGGGAGCAATCGCCAGGATGCTTAGCGGGTAGATCAAGTGTCTGTCTCCAAACCGAGCGCCAGAAGGTTGTGTCTGGCGTCTGACAGAACGCCTTGTTCGACTTTGGAATTCGAATCTGCCCGACGCCGCCCAAGACGCCGCGATTCTCTAGCCGAGGAGCCCCTTCAATCTTAAAATCGGGTATCATGCCGCCTTCGCTGGTCGGCGCTTCTAAGACTCAAGCGGGCGGCCAGATCAATCATCATCCAGCCCACCCTGCCTCAAATCTCGTTGAATCTTGAATAGCAGGAACGTGCGGTTGCTCACGGTCTTTGGTAGAGCCACCAGCGTAACTCTATTGGTCGGCAATCTAATGACCCCAGCCTGCCAGATCAGCCAGCCCCTGACCGCTCAAAGAATAGTTGCGTCTGCGTGAGCCATTTCCTTCTGTTTTTGCGCGTTATGAAATGTACAGCTACCAGTTAAGGCTGCGCAGTTGTAGTGAAGGATCCCCGGACAGACAAAAATCTGCCGATTGCATTACCAGAGGAGGAACTTATGTCCACACAGCCAAGCCGCATATCGCAAGCCAACGTGCCCGCTCCGGCATTGATGCCGAACCAACACAGGAGCTGGTTGGGAAGAAACTGGAAACGCCTCCTGGCCGCCGTATTCCTATGCGGCGTGGTTTTCGTGGTTGGCATTTTCACCTTGATTATGAGCGCAATGCGAAGTTCCGATGTCGCCAAAGAGGCCTTTGCCAGAGCGCAGTCGAACGCAGTCGTGACCCAACGCCTCGGGGGCCCGATCAGCGAAGGCTGGTTCATAGGCGGTTCGATCAACGTTTCGCCCGGTTCGGGCGATGCCGATCTCTCCGTTCCCATCTCCGGTCCGAAGGGTAAAGGTACCGTCTATGTCACCGCTCAGAAAACCGCCGGGACCTGGGCCTACAGCCTGATGCTGGCTACGGTTGAAGGAAGCAATGAGAAAATCGACCTGCTCGCCGTCGCGCCGACGGCCCTACCGCAATCCAACACGCCCAGTCCGGCACCGCAGGCTGCGGCAGACGTCCAAAGCCAACCTGCCCAAGCCGATCCGTCCGTTGCCATGGCAGCGGCGCCGCAACCCACGGCTCCTGACCCAGTCCCTGCGCCGGAGCCGGCTCAGGCCAAACCTGGCTCGGTGATCGCCAGCGCGCAATACTCGAATGATCCCAACCTGCGATGCGACCTGCTTGAACTGAAGCGCGTCAGCGGAAACGCAATATTAGCCAGATGGCGCCTGATCAATACCGGCACGAAGCCGATCGGCTATGACTTTGGCTGGGACGACATCTACTACATCGACCCCGCAGGGAACAAGAAATACAACAATCTGAACATCGACGGGAAGAGAATCCTCGACATGTGGTGGGGTACGCTGCAGCCCGGCGAGCAACGTGTGATGTGGGCCAAATATCCCGCGCCGCCGCCCACCTCGAAGCACATCAGCCTCAATGTACCCAAGTTCGCGCCATTTGAAGACGTTCCCGTCGCCGAGTGACGGAACTCCGCCAATTGCGCTCGCTCTCGAATACGAAAAAAGAGATCCCGAGATAGAATGTTGGCCGATAATGTTGCCGGATAATGTTGGCCGAGTAATGTTCGCGGAGGGTGGAAGGCTTCCATGAGGGAAAAAGATCGGGAAATTTTCAAGGACGTCGCGCGAGAGAAAAACGTCTGGTTGCTGGCTCGGCTCACCAACTCCAAATCTCTAAAGTGGGCCGACGAGAAAAATTTCGGCAACGACCACTACATTCCCCAGCCGATTTCATGCAAGGCCAAAACTGCCAATAACGATATCGGCGGCGACTATCAGATTGCCGGCCTGGTGGCCGATCCCTACCACCACCGTTGCAGCTTCGATAAACCCGCCGAGGCGATGAAATATTGGGACGAATTCCGCGCCGCGCACCTGGATCAGAACTACCTGCAGACGGGAGCGGGAAGAGATGGTTACTCGGTCGACATCGATCCCAAATCCCGCCACTACCTTTGCGCGAAACGTGAGGGCAAATACATCCACGCGGATTACGATCTGCTCGACATCATCGACGCGGAAAATCCTCGGCAGAATGAGATCATCCGGAGCACCCTCAATGGAGCGCCCCACAACTACAATCCCCGTTTCCCAGAAATCCATCGAACCTTGAACGCGAAGATGGACACTCCGATGGTACAGCACGGAGCCGAGGCGCAGTTCACAGGTCTGTATGAGCAGCCCATCCACGTATTTTTCCCGCGGACCGGGCCCAGGGGCGAAGACTACAGCCACAACGATCCCCTGATCTGGTTGAACAAACTCACGGCCCAGCGCTAGTACCAGGACTGGTTCGGCGGACGGGAACCGGCTCAGCCTGCAGCGCCGGATGCTCCGCGCCGGCAGTATGCAACACCCGCCCAAGTTATTCCTGTGGACTTCAAGAGAAGGCAGCGGCTCTGAAAGTCGCGCTTCCGTCGGCTTTCTCCTCTTGCTGAAAAACCCGATTCTGGGTGTTAATGATCCGGCGGCATTCCGGACTTGCCAATTTGATTCCCGAGAGCAGCAATTAGCAGGACTACACCGTTCCTGAATTCAACGTGCACGTGGGACGCTTCATCGAACGTCTGGGTCGCCCCCAGCAAAGCGCTGATGTGTCTGATTTCGGCATTGCGTCCCTTTCCTTCGATATCCAATGCGTAACCTTTCCCATGGTTGCTCGTGCCGGGCTTGGCGACTTTGGCCACGGCCAGGTCCCAGCGTTGGGCAGGCGGCGCGAGAGTCTTTATGTTTGCGTCACTGATGATGCCGGAGAAGTCAATTTTGGCGGTCGCCAGCATCTCCCATCTCTTGATGATCTGGTCGTGGGAAGAGGCGTCTTTGGGTGATCCTTCCGTCGAGCTGTTCATGTAACCATGTTGTGGTACTGGAGGGTTGGCTTGCAGCTTCAATTTCAGCACCTGCATTTTAGTTGGAAATGGGGCTGCCAGCTTGAGAGCGAGCGCTTTGTCCAGCAAGTGATCGATCAGATCCCAGTGGTAGTCGACTTTCCAAAACTGGGCCTCTTCGTCCTGATACCCGGTAATGCATCGGCAGGCGCTCGGGTAATAGGGCATGATCGTTTCAATGAGCTTGCGCGTTGCGGGCGTGACATTCACTCCCGACGAAACGAAGGTGTTCCAAGTGTGCACATCATATGTCTGCAGCCCTCTTGACGGCATCAGTTCCCTCCTGGCTGCGACGCAGCGGCGGTTTGAGAATCATTCTCGCCGCGGTTCTGTACCGAAGCGTCGAAGCCGCTCTTCGTAGCTGTACATCTATAAACGCGCAAACACAGAAGCAGTTGGCTCACATTCGGCAAAATAGTTTTCCGCCGACATTCGTAGAGCGTTGCCTAACCCTGCACCGGAGTATGGCGTTTGCAAGACGGCCATTTACAAGATGATCTAACTCATTGACAGAACGCTTGTTGCTCCTGTCTCAGAGCTCAGATTCTGCGCGGTTTGAAGGTTGCGAAGGCCCCAATCGAGATATATACTTCACAGTCGCAGCGATTGGTATGCGGTAATTGCCCGTCGCTGATGAGACCCTTCCCCAGGAGCTACACCGAACCTCGAAAGACTTGATGGCGCCAGGAGGCTCGCTTGGACACACCGCGAGGAGATGCTTCCCGACTTCCAGGCCCGCGCAGTGGAAATGAAAACGCTCTCGCCGAGTGCACGGCGTTGCTTTATTCGGAGCTGCGCCGCCTGGCCTCTTATTATTTGCAGCGCGAACGCGGCAACCATACGCTGCAGGCCACTGCCCTGGTGCACGAAGCTTACCTTCGCTTAGTCGATCAACGAGATATTCACTGGGACAATCGGAACCAGGTGATGGGAATTGCGGCGCAATTGATGCGCCGCGTTCTGCTGGACTATAGCCGCAGCCATCAGGCCGCCAAGCGCGGTGGGAATGTAGAAAAAGTCTATCTGGAGGAAGCTGCCATCGTTTCGACAGCGCGCGCGACCGACGTAGTCGCGTTGGATGAAGCGCTCGTACGACTCGCGGAGCTCGATCCGCAGCAAGCCCGCCTGGTTGAGTTGCGGTTCTTCGGTGGCCTCAGCATTGAGGAGACCGCCAATGTCCTCGAGATTTCCCCAGCCACCGTCAAACGTAGCTGGAACGTCGCCAAAGCATGGCTTGCCCGGGAACTGGGGAGAGGGCAGCAAAATGCCTAAGGCCTGGGATCAAGTAAAAGAGATCCTTGCGCTGGCCCTGGAACAGAGCCCGGAGCAACGAGCCGGTTTCATTCGCCAAGCCTGCGGGGAAGATGCTGCGCTACGCGCCGTACCTTCGGCCCGGTCTCGAACCAATATCCGGCATTGGCATCACGACGTCTCCACAATTCCTGGAGTCACCCGATGCAACGAACTTCCACTCCGTCGTCGAGCCGCTTGCGACAGTTACTGGCTTTGGGCCATCTTGTGCTCGTGAGGACGATGAGAACAGTAGTACAGTCCATGCAACTGCAAGACAGGTCCTCTTGCACCTTGTTCCTATCGGCGCAAGAAAAGTAGATGGCCGTGCTTGTGCAGACATCTCCCTCTTCTGCATCATGCCCTCCATAGCAATCAACTTCTGAACATTCGGGTCCAATTCAATCAATCGACTGCCTTATTGCCCCAAGACACTGTTGAGCACACTGGCTAGACGAAATCCGGCCTTGGCTAGTTGTTCCGCGATGATGGGTTCGGCTGCATCTTGATACTCTGATTGAACTGTTTCATGCAAAGCATTACGTCGCTCTGAAACCTGATTGTTGTCCGTGCAGGACTCAATATGCCCCTTTGCTTCGACAGGAACCTGCACCGGCAGTTTGCCATACGAGAGTGTCTCCGCAAATGCGTGGGCGTCCCAAGCCCAGTCCACCGGGTTTTGGCTTTGCTGCCACGCGGACAAATTGGCTTGATACTTGTTTGAAAGGGTATCGGCAAACTCACCCACCGTCGTAGCGTGCTGATTCTTCATGGTGGCTTTGACCATCTCTGTGTCCCAGATGTGATGGAGATTCGGGTTGTAGTCTCCAGCACCTGCCGCTCTAGGTTGGGTGTTCATGTAGGCCAGCGGGACGTCTCGTGACCACCTCTGTCGGCGCACGGGTCGACGTTCCTACTGCGATGCTGCTGCAACCCAACGGGAAAATCGTGATGGCCCGCTTCGAGGTTGGCCAGAAGGGTGTTGCTCCGGCAAAGATGTCGATGGTGCGCTACAACTCCAATGGCAGTCTGGACACCACGTTTGGCACCGGTGGAATCTCGCTGGTGACCGACTTAATCACAGGGCCTGATGCGCTCGCGCTGTTGTCCAACGGCAACTATCTGGCCGTGGGGCAGGATGGAAACGGCCCGACAGGCGTAGTAGTGGAGCTGAACTCCAAGGGTGTGCTGCAATCGAAGGTGACGCCGGGAACATTGACGGCGGCGCTTTCATCTTCGCAGAGCGGCTTTTCTCCGACCATTTTCCAGGCGAACGGCGACTACATTGTGGCCGTGACGAGCTGCACCGATGATTCGCAGTGCCGGAGAACTAAGATCGGCGTGAGCCGTTTCCTCGAAACAGGGAAAGTGGATACAACCTTCAACGCCATCTCCTTTGAATCGTTCGATCCTAATCAGACGACACCAGTTGGGAAGGCAATGGCTTTGCAGGCGAACGGGCAGATCGTGGTCGGCGGCTTGATCAACGTCGATTCGCCAATTCTCGGCGGCCTGGCACGTCTCGATGCCAACGGCGAGCTAGACACCACCTTTGGTACCACCAACTCGTTTGGCGGGTGCTGCACGGTGACCAGTGACCAGACGTTCACCGGTCTTCTGATCCAGACAGATGGAAACATTGTTGCCATCGGCGAACTCGACGGGGATCTAGCATTGGCTCGGTATCTGGCCAACTAGCGGCAGTTAGTAAGCAGCGGTACAGCAAGCAGAAGGGGACACGTAGGTCGAGTAAATGTTTTCTTTATCGAAACATTTCTCTGTCCACTTTCCCCTTCGACTTTTCAGGGAAGAATCTCGTCCGGTCCTACGGCAGAAAGTTCTTGTTCGCTTTCTGATTGTTTCGGGAATAAAAGTACGCCGCCTCAGTTATCAACTCAGAACGCTACAAACCACGGAGGACAAATGCCCGACAAGAAGCAAGATCTTATCGATCAGAATTTACAGGACCTGAATAACGATGGAGTCGATCGTCGCGGATTCCTGAAGTGCATGGCATGGGCGGGTACAGGCCTGGTATGGACCATGAGCGGCGGCATCCCAGTATCTCGGGCCGTCGCCAAAGGCTACGGCAAAGATGCCGGCAAAGGCGCGGACTTCAGCTTCGTGCAGATCAGTGACAGCCACATCGGTTTCAACAAGCCGGCCAATCCGGACGTCACCGCAACTCTGCAGACGGCAATCGACAAGATCAACGCCATGTCCCACAAACTGGATTTCATCATTCACACCGGCGATCTGAGTCAGCTCTCGAAGCCTAGCGAGTTCGACACGCTGGACCAGGTATTAAAAGGGTCATCTGCGAAACAGATCTTCTTTGTGCCGGGTGAGCATGACATGCTCTCCGACAACGGCGAGCAATATCTCCAGCGTTACGGGAAGGGCGCCAATGGCACTGGGTGGTCGAGCTTCGATCACAAAGGTGTGCATTTCGTCGGTCTCGTAAATGTTGCCAATCTGAAAGCTGGAGGCATGGGATCGCTCGGTCACGAACAACTGGAGTGGCTGGAGGAAGATCTCAAGGGCCGCTCTGCCAGCACTCCGATTGTGCTTTTCGCGCACATTCCGCTATGGACCATCTATCCCGATTGGGGATGGGGAACCGACGATAGCGAACAAGCCTTGTCTTACGTGAAGCGCTTCGGCTCCGTCACGGTGTTGAACGGACACATTCACCAGATCATGCAGAAAGTGGAAGGCAAGGTTTCATTCCACACCGCGATGTCGACCGCTTTCCCCCAACCGGCGCCTGGATCCGCTCCCTCAGCCGGACCGATGAAGGTGCCAGCCGAGCAGTTGCAGAAGGTGTTGGGCATCACCGATGTGAATTACCTGGTGAGCGGTCGCAGCCTTGCGGTCGTCGATTCGCCACTCGGAAGTTAACTTGTCCTTGGTGTAGGTGGCCGAGGAGATTGCGAAAATAACAAAGAACAACATTAGAAAGGAAACATGACCATGACAAACAAGAATGTGTGGATTGCAGGCGTGGCAGTGCCGGTAATGATTGCAATGATACTGTTAGCCGGATCGTTCAGCGTCGCGGCGAATGCCGAGCCCTCGGCGGCGGCAGCGTCGGTAAAAATCGATAACTTCGTTTTCGGGCCGCAGACACTCACGGTGCCCATCGGAGCGACAGTGACCTGGACCAACAGGATGACATTCCTCATACGTCAGTCAGTACAGAGGGTGTGTTCAAGTCCAAGGTGCTGGATACGGATGAACAATTCTCCTACACATTTACCAAGGCGGGAACGTATCCCTACTACTGCACGATCCACCCGAAGATGACCGGCAAGATAGTAGTGCAGTGAAACAAGAGCTGGATAGCAATTGCACCAAAACGTCTTTTCATTCTCATTTCCAAGCGGGTTGAACGATATGACGGACAACTTGACACAATTCGAGGTAACAGAAGAGGCAGGCGGCGATATGGATCTAGTCCATGCCAGCAAGAATGGGGATGCCGCCGCCTTCGAACAACTCGTGAAGCGATACGATCGTAAGCTTCTACGCATCGCTCAGAGTGTTACTCATAACCGCGAAGATTCGCAAGATGCGGTTCAGGAAGCTTTCTTGAAGGCCTATCAACACTTGGCCGACTTTCGAGAGGCTTGCCAATTCTCTACCTGGCTCATTCGCATCACTGTGAACCAGGCGCTGATGAAGTTGCGCAAGCAGCGTGGCGCAGGAGAGACGTCCCTGGACGAGGACTTTGGCGACGAGGGGGACTTCCTGCCAAAGGAAGTCACGGACTGGGCTCCCAATCCCGAGCAGCTCTGCTGGGCCTCGGAATTACGAGACATCCTGCGCAATGCCTTGGAAGAACTGCGCCCGATCTCGCGCACGGTATTTATCTTGCGCGATATCGAAGGTCTCACAATTGATCAGACTGCGATAGCGCTGAACATGAGCCAGACAGCGGTGAAGGCGCGACTGTGGCGAGTTCGCTTGCAGCTTCGCGAAGCCCTGAGCAAACACTTCAGCCAGAAAAAGGAATCCGTACAAATAGATTTCAGCCTGTTGCAGAATCACGACATGAACAGTCTTACGGTCTCATAGCAAGTTTCCGGTTATAGGGGAAGTCAGGCGGTGACTTCGACTTCAACGTCTCCCATTGTGCCGGCAACCAGCCGGGTGGTTGCGGCGTTGTGTTCGAAGTTCAACAGTAACCTCGAGTGGCCTGGCGCTCGGGGTTAGCGCGGAGTCTCGTTTCTGTTTGAGCCCCCGTTGGACAACCAGCAATCCGCAAGAAGCGGATAGGGTGTTAGCTGGACCCTCCGGAAATAGTGGCGAGGCAGCGGGAACTAAGTCATGCACGCGCTTTGTCGATCATCGCTTCCCAGATACCCTTGGATTTGAGAACCAGTTCAACCGCTTCGCGGACCGCCCCGTGACCAGCGAGGGCTTTCGTCGTGTAGTGCGCAGCTTCCTTTACTTCGAGGACGGCATCACCTACAGCAATGGCTAGACCAGTGCGGCGCATTAAGGGAATATCCGGAAGGTCATCGCCGATATAAGCGACAGCAGAATCGGATACCCCTGCTTTCCTCAGGATTTCTTCATACGCCGGCATTTTGACCGGTCGTTTCATGTAGATAAACTCCATCTTCATTTCGTGGGCGCGGCGGAGGAGTGCGGCACTTTCGCGGCCCGTAATGCAGCCCGTGCGCAGGCCGGCGGTCTGGGCGAGGGTTAAGCCTTGGCCGTCATGCGCGTCAAAGGTCTTGATTTCGAGGGCGGTGCCGTCGGTCTGCGAGAGCAGAGTGACGCTGCCGTCCGTCATCGTGCCGTCCACGTCCATGAGGAGCAGCTTGATCCCTGCGGCGCGCTTCTTGAGTGCAGGAGAGATTTTAGAAAAACGGACCACGGAAGCCTCCACCAGAGAAGGTAAAAGAACAACGGCGCAAGTGAAGCAGCCCTCGATATGACGGGCGGGCTCTGGGCACAGGGGCGCTCGCCAACAAAGTTTGCTCCTCTTTCATGTTACCTGAGGTTTTTATCTCAGCCACAATCTGCGACGAGAGATCTCGACCCTGGTTCCCAGCCGATTTCGTATTCTATAGTGAATCAGAATGTCCAAGAATACGCAGAGCACCCTGCTGGCGAAATTCCAGAGCCGCTTTCGGTCGTCCGCCAACGTGTATCGCGCTCCGGGCCGCGTTAACTTGATTGGCGAGCACACTGATTACAACGATGGTTTCGTTCTTCCCGCCGGTATAGAGTTTTCCTGCCGGACAGCGATTGCCCGCAGGAATGACCGCAAACTCGTGCTCTATTCGGAAAATTTCGACGAGTCGGTCGAAGCGGATCTTGACAACCTAACGCTCCGGCGCACGGGGAATTGGTCGGATTATTCTCTGGGCGTCGCTTGGGCGCTGGAGCGAGCCGGCCTCAAGCTAAAGGGAGCCGATCTGTACATTGTGGGAGAAGTGCCGCTAGGCGCCGGACTCAGTTCTTCGGCTGCCGTGGAGGTTTCGGTGGGCTATGCTCTGATGGATATGGCGAATTATGCCTTCGAACCAACCAAACTCGCTCTCCTTTGCCAGCAAGCTGAAAACGAATTTGTTGGCGCACGCTGCGGCATCATGGATCAGTTTGTTTCCTGCCACGGACGTGCAGGCGCGGCGCTTCTTCTCGACTGCCGTTCTCTTGATTTTCGCTTGGTGCCCATTCCACCGGAGGTGCGATTCGTCATTTGTAATACCATGGTGCGCCACAAGCTCAGCGCGGGCGAATATAATGCGCGTCGTGCGGAGTGCGAGGCCGGGGTTCGCTTATTGTCACAACGACTTCCTGGTATCCGCGCCTTGCGCGACGTCTCCATCGACGCGTTGGAAAACAACCGCGATCTTCTCGGCGAAACCGTGTACAAACGCTGCCGCCACGTCATAAAGGAAAACCTGCGCACACAAGACGCGGCGACCGCATTTCAGACCGATGATGTGGAAGCACTAAAGGGGCTGATGTCGGCATCTCATCAAAGTCTTCGCGACGATTTTGAAGTAAGTTGCCGTGAACTTGACATCATGGTTGAGATCGCAATGCGGCAACCTGGTGTGCTTGGAGCGCGGATGACCGGGGGCGGCTTTGGCGGGTGCACCATCAATCTTGTGGACGCAGCCCATGCAGACGAGTTTTGCAAACGTGTGGCAGAAGGATACGAAACCGCAACCGGTTTGCATCCTGACATCTACATTTCTGAAGCCTCTCAAGGCGCTGAAAAGATGTTCTAGCGTCCGCCGCGAAATGGATGATCGAGAAGAGCGGCGTCACTCCCCTTTTCGGTCCAGTTCCCGACGGCGTGGAAGTGTGCCGCCGCGTCGGAAGCAACAAACAGGTCTTTATCCGGATCAACCACACCCAGAAGCAGCGCCACCTCAACCTGCCGCGCCTGCAGACGTTCTAAGCACTGGCGCAACTCGCGCATCTTCTAGAGGTCGAGGAAGGCGCGCACCGAAGTTAGATCGTCGCCTGCACGAACGCGAAAGCCAAGGCGCTTCATGATGATCTGCATGGCTACGTTGTCAGTCAACATTTCCGCGGACACCTGGCTTAGCTTTTCATCCCGGGCGAACTGCACGACGCGGCGGAGCAGTTCATATCCCAAGCCAAGTTTCTGATACTGATCGGAAACCAGCACGGCGACTTCGGCTTCGTTACCAGCGTGGAGTTTGCTCATGCGACCCACGCCCATGATCCTGTGCTCTCCCGTGACGGGGTCGGTGAGGTCGGCGACCAGAGCCATTTCGCGGTCATAGTCGCCGAAACAGATGCGCAACAGCCGCTCATGTGCCACCCGCCGGCTCAGGCTAAGGGAACAGAAGTAGCGCAAATAGACGCTGCGATCGGAGAGAGTCTCGTGAAACTTCACCATCAGCGGTTCGTCTTCGGGGCGGATCGGGCGGATGGTAATCTGATTTCCATCCTTCAACGTCCAGGGCGCGACATACTGTAAGGGATAGGGACGGATCGCCGGTTTTGGCAACTGATCGAGAGTTACGGCGGAGCCGTGCAACACGATTCTGGCATCGAGGGCCAGCAAACGCTCTGACGAAGCCAGCAGGGGATTGATGTCAATCTCGGAGATCCACGGTTGCTCGAGTACGAGCTGACTGAAGCGGACCAACAGTTGTTCGAGTGCCACCATGTCGACCGGCTTGCGTCCCCGGACTCCCTTGAGGGCGGTGAAGATTTTTGTTTGCTCCATCATTCTTTGGGCAAGCGTCGTGTTGAGTGGTGGGAGCGCCAGGCAGCGGTCGCGATACACCTCGACGAGCTGGCCGCCAGAGCCAAACAAGATTACCGGCCCAAACTGCGGATCGACGCTGCTACCGAGGATTAATTCGTAGCCATCCAGCTTCACCATCGGCTGCACGGTGACGCCTGAGAATTGGTTTGAGCTGGCTTTCTCCGCCACAGAAGATTGGATGGAGCGATAGGCGGACCGAACCGCCGCTTCGTCCTGCAGGTTCAGTTTGACTCCGCCCACATCCGTCTTGTGCGTGAGGGTTGCGGAAAATACTTTGAGCACTACCGGAAAACCAATTTTCGCCGCCAGCGCGCCTGCTTCGTCCTCGCTGGCCGCTACCCGCGTCTCGACCGTCGGGATGCCGTAAAGAGATAACAACTGTTTCGATTCCAACTCGTTGAGCAAAACTCGGCCTTGGCCTCGCGCATTCTGAATGATCTGCTCGATCTTGTCGCGAGATGGGTTTTCCAGGTCAGAATTTTGCGTCAGGGTGGGAGTTTCGTATAGTCCACGCAGGTTGTAGGTGTAGCGCCACATATAGGTGAAGGCGCGGGCCGCCGTATCGGGATAAGAAAAGGTTGGAATCCCCGCCGCATTCAGCGCCACTTCCCCGGCCGCAATGCTGTTACCTCCCATCCAACTGGCAAGCACCGGCTTGTCATATTGTTTGGCATAAGGTTTCAAGCGTTCCGCAATCTGTGCCGGATCGGTCATGCCTTGCGGCGCAAGGATGACCAACAGGCCATCGCTATTTGGGTCCTGAGAGGCAATTTCGAGGGCTCGGGCATAGCGCTCGGAATCGGCATCGCCGAGAATATCAATGGGATTGTCATGGCTCCAGTGGGCAGGAAGAAACTCATTCAGTCGCTGCAGGCTCTCTGCGGAAAGCTCAGCCAGTTTTCCACCATTCGCCATCAGCGAGTCCGTAGCTAGAACTGCCGGTCCGCCCGCATTGGTCAGGATGGTAAGTCGCGGACCCTTGGGGCGGGGTTGTCGGCCCAGCGTTTCCGCCATATAGAAAAGGTCAGCGATATTGTGGACTCGCAACACACCTGTGCGGCGGAAGGCGGCGTCCAGAACTTCGTCGCTGCCGGTGAGCGCTCCGGTATGGGAGGCGGCGGCGCGCGAGGCCGCATCCGAGCGTCCGGCTTTGATCACGATGATCGGCTTGGTGAGCGCGACCTCGCGCGCTGCGGACAAGAACGATCGCGCATCTCCCACAGATTCCATGTAGAGCAGGATGCTCTTGGTGTGCGAGTCATCGCCGAAGTAGTAGATCAAATCGCCCCAACCAATATCCAGCATCGACCCGGTCGATATGATCGCGCTGAAGCCGACTTCTTCGCGATGGCTCCAGTCGAGAATCGCACTCAAGAGCGCTCCACTTTGACTCAGGAACGCGACGTTGCCAGCCTTCGGCGCGTCTTTCGCGAAGGTAGCATTCAAGCCAATCGCCGGGTTCATAAGGCCCAGGCAATTCGGGCCAAGCAATCGCATGGAGCCGCCGCTCAACTGTTCTCGAATCTTCTGTTCGAGTGCAGCACCTTCCGCCCCGCGCTCCTTGAATCCAGCAGAAATCACGACGGCGGACTTCACACCGGACGCGACGCACTCCCCGATGATTTGCGGGACGGTGGCAGCCGGAGTGGCAATTACAGCCAAGTCCACAGGGGGAGAGGGAATATCGCGAATGCTTCTGTAAGCCTTGAGCCCCAGCACTTCCTCATGCTTGGCGTTGACGGCATAGACCTTGCCCTGGAATCGACCGTGCAGAAGATTCTCCAGAACGGTTCGGCCTACGGTGCCGGGGCGGTCAGTCGCGCCGACAACCGCCACCGAGTGAGGAGTGAACATCGCATCCAGGCTGTACTTCGGGGGAAGTGCCTGTTCCTTTAGATTCGGCGCCGCTTGCACGAGATTTGCCTCGGTTGAACTCACGAATGGTCCTCAGCTCCGCACGTTGCCGCCGCGCGGAAAACTACCATGTCAAGAATAGACTATCGGCGAGTCTTTGGCAGGTCATGAGCACTTGAGGGCGACTTTGAGCACCATCACGATGCTCCTAAGCGAACTATGGCGAAGGAAGCAGAATACCGGTGGAGTGCTGAACATTCAGCGCAGCGCATCCTGTGATTCAAGCCATACAAGTCAGAACGGGACACTTGGCGCGGCATATCACCTCGTGGGTGAGAGCCCAGGGTATATGCGCGGCCACTCGCGCGGAGGGTGTTCGGTTCGCGCCCATGACGATTAGGTCAATTTCGTGGCTCACGGCTATCTCAAGGATGCCTTCCGGGAGAAAATCCGTTCCGGCAATATACTCGGGTTCCGCCGCCAGCTTCGCGGCGGGTGGAAGCAACTCCCTCAACTTTCTTTTGCTCTCGTCTCGCATCGTTCGCTGCCATTTCGCAAATTCCTCGGCCGCATAAGCCGACGGGCCGTAAGCTGCGGGGCCGACATCAGCGAGAGGCATAGGTGGCACCATGTGCAGCAGGACAAACTTTGCCTCATGGTCTTCTGCGAGGGACAAAGCGTAAGGGAACGCTCGGTCGGCAGCTGCGCCGAAATCGGTTGCGAAAAGGATTCGCCTGAACTCGACTGGCGCCGAGCCTGCAGGCGCGACATGCGGACCAATGGTGAGCACTGGGCACGGAGCCAAGCGCAGCACCTGTTCCGCGACCGACCCCAAGGCTAGTTTCATCAGGCCGCCTCGTCCGCGGGTGCCGAGCACCAGCAGATCAACGCTCTCGCGCTGAATCGCCGAAGCAAGCACGTCCCACACTGGACCTTGTTCGAGCAGCAAGTGAGGTTTGAGATCGGAGAGCTGCGCCGACTCGCCGAGTTGTTTCATCTGCTGTTCCGCTTCAAGTCGGCGGCGGTTCAGTTCGTGAGGCAGAGTTTCCAGTGGAATCTGGTCCCGCGGCTCCGGCGGAATTGCATGCACTATGGATAGCGCGGAACCGTAACGCCGTGCGATTGCAAGCGCATAAGCGAGCGCGCGCTGTGAAGCATCCGAGAAGTCTGTAGCAATTAGAACCTGCTTGAATCCAATCCTCTGCGCCTGGTGTATCTGGGCGAGTGTTGACATGGTCCCTCCGATCTTTTTGAAAGCCGATGGTTCGGGATTGAACCTGGTTCGGTTTGAATCGCGGAAGATCGGCTAGCGAGGCGAATTGGCTGGGGCCGCTTGCCTCATTTTTTCTGTTTCCAGTCGGTGGATTGTCGCCCGCAGCCAGTCGCCGAGCGCTGTCTCGATCTCCTGCTGCGTTCCGGTACGGTACAAAGACTCGAGTGTTTCCCCACTCAACGACAAAAGGATATGAATGCAAGGAGTTTGTTCCTTGCGTGCTTCCTCGGGAACGAATTGCATCAAGAGACATTCGCTGCAAGGTTCCCTGTCCTTGGAGTTAAAGTTCATGCAAGTGGGAGAATCTTCGAAAACAAATCGCGGCCGCCACGCTTCGCGGGGCAATCGCCCATAGCCGCCTTGCTCAAGAAATTCCAGTTCGAATTTCAGCACGTCCAGCAGATTGCGATCATCTCTCGGCATAACCTTATCCTCACCGCTCAGTTTGGGCCCACGTCCACAGCGATGCCGTGACCCGCATCACAGGATGCGGTGAGGGCCATCACGCGCGTTAATTGCCTGCGTGGACGCCGGGAAATAGGCCGAGAATCTGACTAAATTCTCGATTGCTGCGAGATCGGCCAAGAGTATTGTAAGCAGTTTGGGATTCGATTGGATCCTAATTTTCTCTAACCCTTCCCAGGAATGCGTAACATGCACCTGTGATGCGGGTCACAGCGCTTCCGGAGCGAAACAGTTCAATATTGCAACATATTTTAGAGTATTCTCGATTGCGATCTTGGTGAATCAAATCTAAGGGAGCCTGAAGATGAAGAGAATCGACCTCAAAGTGTTTACGATTACAACAGCAGTCGCGGTTATTCTCAGCCTTTCCTTGTCGGCGCATGCGCAAGACGCGTCATCGCTGTTCAAATCAAAGTGTGCCGGATGCCATGGTGCTGACGGAACAGGTTCGGCCATGGGCAAAAAAATGGGGGCCCACGACTTCACGACTGCCGACGTGCAGAAAATGTCGGATGCGGAACTCACCGACGTCATCACGAACGGCAAGAACAAGATGCCCAAGTACGGCTCTCTGAAGCCGGAAGAAATTAAGGGGCTGGTGGCCTACATCCGCACTTTAAAAAAATAGGCCGGCTACTCATTTCAGCCAGGGAAATTGTTGAACGCGGTGAATGATCCGCGGCGATGCCTGAAGTGTGTCTGCGCAGCCGTCGATTGAAGTATTAGAGATGAAGAAAGCGAGTAGCGGTTTCCGATGACTCTCCGAGAACGCCTCCGAGACAGGTTACAACCCATCTATTTTCTGGGGCAGAACCCCATCACACTGACTGGCGCCGTGATCACGACCAGCGCCGCACTTACCACCATCGCCTTCTGGTTCTACGAGATATTCCTCCCGGGCCCGCCGCATCCTTATATTGGCCTTCTGGTTTTTCTGATCCTCCCGGGAATTTTTGTACTCGGACTGCTGCTGATTCCGATCGGCATCTGGCTGAGGAGGCGAAGCCTGCTCGGCAGCGGGACATTGCCGGGAATCTACCCAGCCATCGACCTGCACTTACCGGTGGTGCGTCATACACTCGAGTGGGTGGCGTTTGCGACGCTGGTCAACCTTCTGATTCTTGGGACCGCATCGTACCGCGGCGTCGCGTACATGGATTCCACGAGTTTCTGCGGGACGACTTGTCACACCGTGATGGCCCCCGAGTATGCGGCCTATCAGAATTCTCCCCACTCGCGTGTGGAATGTGTCGAGTGCCATATCGGAGCCGGAGCGGGGTGGTTCGTGCGGTCGAAGGTTTCCGGTCTGCGGCAGGTGGTTGCCGTAACGCTCCATACTTATTCACGGCCGATTCCTTCACCGGTCAAGTACCTCCGCCCGGCCCGTGAAACCTGTGAGCAGTGTCACTGGCCGCAGCGTTTCACAGGTGACAAGTTCCTGGTGAGCACCAGCTTCAAGGATGACGAGAAAAACACCCCGCAGACTGACGTCTTACTGCTGAAAGTGGGTGGAATAACGTGGCAGGGTTCGGTCGGCATCCACGGGCGCCACCTCGCCGATAACATGCGCATCCGCTATATTTCCACCGACCCCGAGCGGCAGACGATCCCGGTCGTGTATTACACCGACGATCAGGGAAAGACCACCGAATTCATTTCCACGGATGCGAAGGCAACCCAGCAACAACTGGACCAGGGAGAACATCGCACGATGGATTGCGTGGATTGCCACAACCGGCCCACGCATACCTTCGAACTGCCCGAAAACGCCGTAGATAAGCAAATGTCCTTGGGGCGTATCAGCCCGGAGCTTCCCTTCATCAAGAAAAAAGCGGTCGAGGTTCTCAAGGTGAATTATCCCGCGCGCAATATTGCCAAGCAGCGCATCCTGGAGGAGTTCAACAATTTCTATCGGACGAATTACCCGCAGATCTATCAGACGCGGCGCGCGCTGGTGCAGCAAGCGGGCGATGAAGTGGCGGCAATCTACCTGCGCAACATCTTTCCGGACATGCGTGTGACTTGGGGAGTTCATCCGAACAATCTTGGGCACAACGATTCGCCGGGTTGCTTCCGCTGCCACGATGGCAGTCATACCAGTGCCGATGGCCAGACGATTACCAACGCTTGCAGTGCGTGCCACAACCTGCTGGCGGTGGGGGAGCAAAACCCGAAAGTGCTTACGGATCTTGGCATGAAGTAAGCATTGCCGAGAGTTTGACATGGCTGAAACCAACTTGGTGCGACGGAACTCGATCCGCGGTCTGGGAACTATCGTCGCGCCGCTTTTCGCTATAGTTCTCTCCCTTCTGTTTTCGGAACCGGGACACGCCGCCGGGGGCGCCGTCGATCAACCCGGAGCGGAATGTCTGGCCTGCCACGGCGACAAGAGCATGAGCACGACGCGAGCCGGCAAAACGGTTTCGCTGTACGTAGACGGAAAGAAATTTGCGACTTCCATACATGGCAGCTTCGGGTGCACGGGCTGCCACGCCGACCTGGAAGGAAAAGATCTGCCGCACGACACGCCGGCGCCGGTGAAGTGTGGCACCTGCCACACCACCGAGCAGGAGCAACATGCCCGGTCGCTTCACGGGAAGGCGGTTGCGCGCGGCGATCCGCTGGCACCCCGCTGTGTGAATTGTCACGGGAACCACGATATCTATCCGGTGAAGGACCCGCGGTCGGCGGTGGCGCCGCTGAAAGTGCCCTTCGTTTGCGGGCAGTGCCATCGCGAAGGCACTCCGGTTTCGCGCAACCGCCCCATTCCCCAGGACAATATTTTGGAGAACTACTCCGAGAGCATCCACGGAGAGGCGTTGCTGAAGAAGGGACTGTCAGTTGCCCCAAACTGCGCCACCTGCCACACCCCGCACTTGATCTTGCCGCATACCGATCCCGCTTCCTCAATCAATCGCCGCAACATTGCCGCCACCTGCACGAAGTGCCACTCGCAAATCGAAGCGGTCCACCGCAAGATCATTCGTGGAGAGCTGTGGGAAAAACAGGCCAACGTCCTGCCGGCCTGCGTGGACTGCCATCAGCCGCACAAGATCAGGAATGTTTTCTATTCGCAGGGTATGGCCGATGCGGACTGCATGCATTGCCACGCCGACGAGAAACTGCGCCGGGCGCGCGACGGGCAATCCATGTACGTGAATGCGGACGAGGTGAACCACTCGCGCCACAGCAATGCCCGGGAGGGTCAGAAAAAGGTTGCCTGTAGCCAATGCCACTCAGAAGTAAACGCCTCTCGCGTGCGTCCTTGCGAGACGATCACCCGCGGCGTGGACTGCACGTCTTGCCATGATGAAGTTGGCAAGCTGTACATAAGCAGCACCCACGGACAACTCAACAGCAAGAATGATCCCAATGCTCCGACCTGCAAGGAATGCCATGGCACGCATGGAGTGCTGGGCAAACAGGACCCCCGGTCGCTGACTTTTCCGACCAATGTTCCCGAGCTTTGCGCGCGCTGTCACCGGGAGGGCCAGAAGGCCGCCGTGCGCTACATCGGGAGGCAGCACGAAATCGTCGCGAACTACACGGAGAGCATTCACGGAACGGGATTACTGAAGGCCGGCCTGACGGTGACGGCGACCTGCACCAGTTGCCACACCGCTCACCATGTCCTGCCCCGCTCCGATCCGGAATCGAGTGTCAACCCGGCCAACGTGCCGGCCACCTGCGGCCGGTGCCACCAGGGCATCGAGGAGCAGTTCGAGAACAGCATCCACGCCAAGCGGGTGAGCGGGTCCGCCAAGGAGCTTCCTGTTTGCAACGATTGCCACACCGCTCACTCCATCCGCCGCACGGGCGAGGACAAATTCCAACTGGACGTGATGGACCAGTGCGGACGCTGCCACGCGGAGATCGCCAAGACCTACTTTGAGACCTATCACGGGAAGGTGTCGCGACTCGGGTACACGAAAGCGGCAAAGTGCTATGACTGCCACGGAGCTCACGACGTGCTTGCGGTGACGGATCCACGCTCGCACCTCAGCCGGGCAAATGTGGCCACCACCTGCCAGAAGTGCCATGCGGGCGCGACCCGGCGCTTTGCTGGATACCTGACCCACGCCACGCACCACGACCCGCGAAAGTACCCGTTCCTGTTCTACACCTTCTGGGGCATGACCGCGCTGCTGCTGGGGACATTCGTGATCGGTGGCCTTCATACCCTGCTCTGGCTGCCCCGGGCTTTCCAGATGCGCCGGGAATTGCGCGCCGCTGAGGCGGAACTCCAAGCAACGCCTGAAACTTCCGCAGGCCACGAGGGCGCCGATGCCTAAGCGCGAAGTTCCCGAACTCCAGTTCATCCGGTTCACCCGGCTGCAGCGGATCCTGCACATCTGCATGATCGTGAGCTTCATAACCCTGGCGCTGACCGGACTAACCCTGAAGTTCTCCTACACGAGATGGGCGGCGGTGCTTTCTCATCTGCTGGGGGGATTCGAGAGCGCCGGCAACATTCACCGGAGTGCCGCCCTCATGATGTTCGGAGTTTTCACAACCCATCTGGTGGACCTGTACCGGTTGAAGAGGAGGGTGCACGGTTCGTGGCGCGCTCTGCTGCTGGGCTCGAGCAGCATGCTCCCCACCCGAAGGGACTTCACTGAGTTTGTGGGCACGCTGAAGTGGTTTGTGGGCCTGGGCAAGAGGCCGGCCTATGGCCGCTGGACGTACTGGGAGAAATTCGACTATTTTGCGGTGTTTTGGGGGATCGCGGTGATCGGTTCTACGGGCCTCACGCTGTGGTTTCCGGTGTTCTTCACGCGGTTCTTGCCGGGGTCGTTCCTCAACATCGCAACCATCATTCACAGTGACGAGGCGCTGCTCGCCACCGGCTTCATCTTTACCGTGCACTTCTTCAATACCCACTTGCGGCCCGAAAAGTTTCCCATGGACATCACGGTATTCACCGGGCGTATGCCGCTGGAAGAATTGGAAAGAGACAAGCCAAGAGAGTATGAAGCGCTGGTCGCCAGCGGGAAGCTGGAGGAAAAAATGGAGGAGGCCTATCCAGCGATCGTCATCCGTGCGATTCGAGCCTTCGCCTGGACAGCCCTGGCGCTGGGATTCTGCATCGTGCTGTGGATCATCTATGCCATGTTGTTCGCATACCGCTAGAGCAGTTTGCAGTTGAACAGGGGAGAAGGGTGTTGAAATGCTCGCGACTCTGGTCGCTTTGGTTTACCTGATTGGCGCTCCGGCTCTGCCCGCTGTAGACCAGGATTGTCTGGCGTGCCATGGCCAGGCGGGAATGAAGTCCGACGCCGGGAAAGACATTTCGATTGACCCGGCCAGGCATGCCGCCAGCGCGCACGGGATTCTCGGCTGCAAAGACTGCCACACCGCCATCAAAGAATTCCCGCATCCCGCCAAAATCGCGAAAGTGCGATGCGCCACATGCCATGCGGACGAAGCCAAGTCCTTCCCCGCCAGCGCCCACTCCATCCTCGGCGAATCCGCGTGCGCTTCGTGTCATGGCAGCGTGCACCAACTCAGCACGACGGAAAAGCTGATTCCCGGAAAGTGCACGGAGTGCCATGCCGACGAAGTGAAGGCCCTCGAATCCAGCATCCACGGGCAGGCCGCGAAAAACGGCGACCCCGACGCGCCCAAGTGCGTCTCCTGCCATGGCTCCATCCACGGTGTGAAGGCTTCCAGCGAGACGGATTCGACCATTGCTCGTAAGAACCTGGCGGATACTTGCGCAAAATGCCACAGCGACGCGGGGTTCTTGTCACGGCACAAAATTCCGGTGGCCCATCCGGTGGATTCCTACAAGCTGAGCGTTCACGGGCGCGCGGTCGCGCTCGGCAAGGATGCGGCTGTGTGTTCCAGTTGCCATGGCAGTCATGACATCTATCCCGCCACCGATGCGCGATCCAAGGTCAATCACTGGAAAGTGCCGGAGACCTGCGCGCAATGCCACAAAGAAGTCGCCCGGCAGTTCAACGAGAGTGTCCACGGGGAAGCGGTCAAGGCCGGCGTGCGGGATGCGCCCGTCTGCATCGACTGCCACGGCGAACACCTGATCATGGACCCGAGCAATCCCGGCTCGCCACTGAATGCCGAAAATATCTCCGCGCAGACCTGCGGGCGTTGTCATGGCGATCCCCGTCTGGCACTGCGCTATGATTTGCCCACGGATCGCCTCCCATCCTATGCCGGCAGCTATCACGGGCTGGCCCTGACGGAGGGGAAAGTAACCGCGGCGAATTGCGCTTCGTGCCATGGAGTGCACTCCATTCTCCGTTCGAGCGACCCGCGCTCGACCGTCAATGCCGCGAACCTCCGGAAAACGTGCGGGCAGTGTCACAAAGGCGTGGCCGAAGGCAAATTCACTATCGGTGCCGTGCATGTGCAGATCAACGTGGGCCCGAATCATCCGGTGGTGCAGTGGATTCGTTGGATTTATTTGGGCCTCATCCCGCTGACGCTTGGTTTCATGATCGTGCACAACCTGCTGGACTTTTTTGCGAAGCTGATCCGGCGGCAGGCGCGTCACGAAACTGGCGCGCAAGTGTCGCGGATGAATCGAAACTTCCGTATTGCGCACGCGGGCATAATCCTTAGCTTCCCGACGCTGGTGATCACCGGGTTCGCACTGAAGTATCCCGAGGCTTGGTGGGCACGTCCGCTGTTGCTTCTGGAAGGGCACTTCGCACTGCGTGGTGCGGTGCATCGCGGCGCGGCGGTGGTGCTGGTGGTTGCAACCCTCTACCATGTGATTCACCTCGCGATAAACAAGCGCGACCGCTTGTTCCTGAAAGCGATGTTGCCCGAATTGAAAGATGCGACGGATCTGGCGCAGGTGTTCGCCTACAACCTGGGGCTCACCAGAACTGAGCCGCGCTTCGCTAAGTTCAATTATGCGGAGAAGGTGGAATACTGGGCGTTCATGTGGGGCACGGTGGTGATGACGGTCTCCGGCTGTCTGCTTTGGTTTAATAATTTCACGCTGCGCTACTTCCCCAAGTGGGTCACGGATGCGGCCACGGCCGTGCATTACTATGAGGCGCTACTCGCGACCTTCTCCATCCTGATCTGGCACTTCTATATGGTGATCTTCGACCCGCTGGTCTATCCCATGGATACAGCCTGGATCAACGGCAAAGTTCCCGCCGATCATTACCGCCATGCCCGCCCGGCCTATTACCGCGCCCTGGAACGGGCGCACCTGGTCGAGTTGCCCGATGAGCCGGCAGATTCTGAACAGGCGCAAGAGGATGCGGCCGCTCCCATCGAAGATCAGACTATAAAAAATTAAGCAACATTCCACTGAGTTAAGCTGAAGAGGAAGATTCCCTAGGGCGCTAACGCTCCATGGTATTGCGGGCTGGGTATTGCGACCTGCGTGTTCGATTGCCTACGGCACGCTGTTCGACGTCCTCAGCGCAGCTCAACCTGGGACGGAGATGCGCTGGAATGGCCGCGTCGAACCAGTTTGTCAACTCATGCCGTGATTAGCGACTCCAACGCAATGCGGCTGGGGATGACCAGGGTAGAGCCGCTCTGCTGGATGAGACGCTGCTTTTTGAAACCTGCGAACAGCCGGCTCACTGTCTCGCGGGAAGTACCGATCATCTGACCGATTTCTTCGTGAGTGAGAGCCAGCTTCATTTGGCTGGGATTTCTGGCTTCCGCATTCTGGTCGAGCCATCCCACCAGCAGGCGAGCCAGCTTTTCGCTGGCCGAATCCGAGAGAATCAGATCACGGATTTCGCGGCAGGTAGTGGCGTAATCCACGCTGATCTGCTGAGTTACCCACAGGGCAAGCTCGCCGTGAAGGCGCATGAGCCGCAGCAAATCGCTGTGGCGCAGGAAGCTGATCTCGCTCGGCTCCTGAGTCTCGGCTGTAGCTTCATAAGTGCATCCGGAGACTACAGCGGCTACTCCCAATATGAAACCCGGCTCGACCATGCGCAGAATCAACGTTCTGCCGTCGCTGCCACAAATGGATAGCTTTACCTGGCCTCGACGCACGATGAACACTCCGCGCGGGGTCTGCCCTTCGGCAAATAATACAGCTCCCGTGGGATAGGTTGTGGTGAGGGATTCGTGCTCCAAGGCCTCGGCTACAGCTGGAGGCAAGTCGCAAAAGGTTTTATCTGCCGATGCAAATCTCTGGGCGTTGTTTACGAGATGTGTGGCCATTTAGGTTGTCTCCGGTCGCCTATACTATGGCAACTCCGTAGCCATTCTGATCAGTGGGGCGGCGGGACTTACTTGAAATCGAGCTAAGTTGCATAAAACAGACCCGTTAGCCTTATTTTGTCGGTGCGGCGGTGAGCCCCTGAGGGCCGAAATAGTGCCGAAAAAATGGGTGCTTTCCCACACCGATGTGTGATCCTCATCACCAGTCAGAGGGTTACCGGAGGCATATGACGGTGACCTTTAGCACCAGGATTCAGCCTAACGTGGTGTGGATCGTGTTCAGAAGAGCGGTGCGGGTAAAAGGCTTTTCAAGCAAGGTTACGCCCGCCTTCAGGACTTCGCGATTCGTCATCAATTCTCCTGTGTAACCTGACATGTAGACGACCTTGAGGGTGGGATGAGAGGCGCTCAGGCGCTCAGCTAGTTCGGGGCCGCTCATGCGCCGCATTACCACATCGGTCAACAACAGATCAATCGGACCCTGATGAGACTCCAGGACTTCCAGCGCAGACTTTCCATCATCCGCTTCGACAACGGTATAACCGTGTTCCTGAAGGAGTTGGCGAGTCAGGCGGCGCATGATTTCGTCGTCTTCGACCAGCAGTATTGTGTTCCCGTACCGTTTCGGGCCTACGGCCTCTACGTCAACTTTGGATGTGAGCCCGATTTTGTGATCCGCGCTGGGGAAATAGATCTTAAACGTCGTCCCATGTCCCGGTTCACTGTAGACCAGGATATGGCCAGCGCTCTGTTTGACAATGCCATAGACCGTGGACAGTCCCAAGCCGGTTCCTTTGCCAATCTCTTTGGTGGTAAAGAAGGGCTCGAAAATGCGGGATGCGATGGCTTCGTCCATGCCAGAGCCGGTGTCGCTCACCGCGAGTAGGATATACTTTCCGGCCGCCAGGGCCTGACGCTGATCGGCAAACGCTTCATCGAATCTCACGGGGCCAGCCTCCAGAATAAACTTGCCGCCGCGGGGCATCGCATCGCGCGCGTTTACCGCGAGGTTGACCACGACTTGGTCGAGTTGGCCAGGGTCAGCCTCGATCACTGCCGAGGAGGACTTGGACACAATCAGGACTTCGATATCATCTCCCAGAAGGGGGCGCAGTAGCTTGCTGATGTCCTTCAATCGATCGTTCAGGTCAAGGACTTGGGGCTGAATTGGCGAGGTGCGGCTGAAGGTGAGCAATTGTCGAGTCAACGCCTTGCCCCGATCGATTGCTTTCCTGATGTTCTCAACGTAGACCGAAGGTTCGGTGACAGGATCGATGCGGTCGCGCAGAAATTCCGTGCAGGCGTTGATGATGCCAAGAATATTGTTGAAGTCGTGCGCCACTCCTCCGGCAAGGCGGCCGATGGCTTCCATTTTCTGGGATTGACGAAGCTGCTCCTCAGCCCGCTTTTGCCCCGTAATATCGCGCGCAATCGCGGAAGCGCCCACGATTTCGCCAATGGCATTGCGCAAGGGCGACACGGAAATGGAGACATCCAGGCGGCGGCCGTCCTTGGTTACGCGTACCGATTCATAATGATCGATGCTTTCCCCGCTCGCGATCTTCCGGAGGATCTCCGGGATTTCGTCCGCACGATCTTCGGTCGCAAGAATAGAAATGCTTTTCCCCACGACCTCTTCCGCGGTGTAGCCGTAAATGCGTTGGGCTCCTCGGTTCCAACTCGTAATGGTGCCGTCCAGACTCTTACTGAGGATCGCGTCCTCGGAGGAATCAATAATGGAAGCCAGCCTGGACCGGTATTCTCCGAGTTGCTCGGTTGTTCTCCGATACAGTTCTTCATTCGCTCTTCGTAGTTCTTCGGCGATTCTCTTGCGATCGCTGATGTCGCGAATCGCGCTGAGCACGAATGATCCCTTCTCCGTGGAGACAGGACTCAGGGCGATTTCCACCGGAAATTCAGAGCCATTGCGACGTCTCCCATAGAGATCCAGATCCGCTCCCATTCGTCGCGTCCTGGGAGCTTTGGCGAAAGTCTGCCGATGGTGGTGGTGCTGGCCGCGATAGCTATCCGGCACCAGCATTTCGACTTTCTGGCCGATTAATTCCTCACGTGCATAACCAAATAGCTCTTGTGCTTGTGAATTGACTTGAACCATAGTCCCGTCGGTATCGACGGCGACAATGGCGTCCGGAAGGGCCTCGAGCAGGTCGGTGGATAGGACAACATCAGCCATCGTTAGGACCGAAAGCGAGGAAGCGCGCTCACCGTGATCGGGAGGAGGCTGCATGCACAACTCCGAAGTTCAAACTAACTGTCCTTAGAATTTAGTCGCAACTCGCTTGCCTGTAAAGGCGGGAGGGGGAAAGGTGTAGATGCTCCAAGATAATGTCACCCCTAACTGCAACGAGACTCTGTCACCCTCTCAGGGATGGTGACGATGAGTCAG
>OCZU010000179.1_pt1 | contig 45280 bp, 44 predicted proteins | sample 1539001 | NCBI WGS metagenome assembly OCZU01 (sample SAMEA3539306, study PRJEB22396) | soil metagenome | biome: tundra; feature: field; material: soil | place: USA | collected 2010-05 | depth 0.15 m | reverse complement strand
CGCGGGCGCGCCGTCATCGGCGATGTTGATCGGCGGAGACATACATTCACTGCGGGCGGCAGGATTGCAGCCCGCGCCGTGGCCGCCGTCATCGAATCCTTACGCGCTGGATCTGGTGCGCGGCGTGCCGGTAGCTGTGGCGTCGCCCCCTCCCGGCAGCGGGATGGGCTTGCCGCAGCTCGATCCGATGCTGGCGCTTGGATCGCTGGCGTCCGCCGTGGCGGCGCTGGATCGCTGGCAGCACATCGATCCAGGCGGAGCAATTCCAGATAGCAGCGCGATCACGACGGGTTCCGAGATCACGCTGTTGCCGCTCAACCGCATTCCGTATATTCGCGTGGCGATCGCCGACCAGATCGTCAACTCCACTGACAAGATCACGATCGACGTCATCGGGCTGCTGTTCGACTACATCTTTCGCGATCCGTCCATACCGGAGTCGTTGCGCAACCTCTTCAGCCGGCTGCAGGTCCCGATCCTCAAGACGGCGCTGGTCGATCGCAGTTTTTTCTCCGACAAGAAGCATCCGGCACGGCGCCTGCTCGATCACCTGGCGCTTGCTGCCATCGGTGCGACGGGTGACGCGGGATACCGGACTGGGTTCGAGCTGGTCGCCGCCGGCGTCATCGACGAGGTCTGTCGCGACTTCAAGGTGGACTTCGCGGTGTTCGGCGAAGCCGATGCGAAGCTTCAGGAATTCGTCGACGCAGAACAACGCAAAGCCGTCGCCGCGCTTGACCAGGAGGTCGCGGTCGCGCTTTCAGCCGAGGAACGCGAGGCGGATCGATCGCAGGTGCGCGCACTCATCCGCGACAAGCTGGCCGGACGCGCGCTGCCCTTCGATATACGCTCGTTCAGCGAAACCGCGTGGGCCGACTACCTGACGTCGCTGCGCGTGCAGCACGGTATCCAGAGCAACGAATGGAATGCTGGCGTTCAGACGCTGGACGATCTGCTGTGGAGCATTACCGTGAAGGAGCGCACGGCGCAGAAGGCACGCCTGGCGAAAATGGTTCCACCGCTGATTCGCAACCTGCGTGCGGGCGGAGCGGCGGTCAAAGTGGGTGACGACCGAATGAAACCGTTTCTGGACGCGGTGTTTCAACTGCACATGGCGGCGATCAAGCCGGAGGCTCCGCGGACTGAAGGCGATCCTGCCAGCGCCGGAGCAGCGGAGGTCGTCGAATCGGATACGGTGCAAAAGATCGACAATGTCCACGACTTCGTGACCGAGATGGTCCTCGGCACGTGGATCGGTTTCAAGCGCGGCGACTCGGACGCGGTAGTCACCGCGCGCTTGTCCTGGGTGAGCCCGCTGCGCAGCAAGTACATCTTCACCAGCCGCGCGCGCAGCCGGGCGATCGTGTTGACGCCGGAGGAGCTCGCTTGGCGCCTCGGCGCCGGCAAGGCAACACTGCTGGTCGAGCCGGTTCCGCTATTCGATCGGGCGGTCAGCGCGGCGCTCGATTCGTTCGGCGCGAAAAAAGCGCCCGAGGCGACTCAGGCCGCCGCGTAAAACGCCACCCGTGCGCTACCGCGTCGCGGGTGGCGGCACTGGCGCCGACTCACATCGGCGTGCAGAAGCCGACCGCGTTCGGACCGGCTCCTTCCGGAACCCAGCCGCGATTGATCATCGCGCGGCGCACCGTCAGGTCGATGGTGTAGCGATGGTTGGAGTCGTTGCGATTGTCGAAGAAGCGATAGACCGGCACCGTGCCTGCCTGGCAGTTGCCGAACTGGTCCGGCAACAGCACGTAGAACGCTGCGGGAGTCTCAAGTATCCACGTGCCTGCCCAGTGCGCAATGACGAACTGGCACTCGCTGGCACTCGCGGTGAAGAAATGCGAGTCGATCAGCGGCAGGGGACTGTAGAAGCGGCATACCGGCACCGCGTTCGGCGGTGCGAGCGTCGGATCGACCCAGGCGTAGAACACCTCGCCGGTGCGCTCGAACACGCCGCTCAATTGCGTGTCGACGATCGCGATCTCCGCCGGATTCGGCGTCATGAAGTAGTGATCGTCGCCGGGGCGGTAATACTCGATCACCGGCAGCGTCCCGGGGGGCGCGGTCTGGGTGCTCGAGATGGTGGCCTGAACGGCCACGCCGCCGTCGAGCAGACCGGCGCCGCAAGCCGGACCCTGTGCGCAAGCAGTCGGATCGGCAAACGGCCGCGCCGACGCGGAGATGATGCCGAGCACCTGCCCTGGCGTGAGGTTGGCGTTGCGGGCAAGCATCAGCGATGCGACTCCGGCGACGTGCGGCGCCGCGAAGCTGGTGCCGATACCGATCGCGAAAATGGGGAAGCCCACGCCGGTTTGACCGTCGTTGGAAAGCGACAGGATCCAGTCGCTCTGCGCGCCGTCTCCGCCGGGCGCGGACACATCGACGCGGACGCCGAAATTCGAATAGCTGGCGCGATCGCCCTGTCGCGTGCTCGCGCCAACCGATATCACGCCGGAGCAGCTGGCGGGCGCGAACTGCGCCACGTCGATTGCATCGTTGCCTGCGGCAACCGCAATCACGACTCCCTGCGCGAGGGCGACATTGATCGCATCCTGCAACGCCTGCGGACACGACGACTGGTCGCCCAGGCTCATGTTGATGACGCGAACCGGATTGGGGTTCAACGGCACGCCCGCGACCGGCAGGCCGGCTGCCCAGAGAACGCCGGCCGTGACGTCGTCGAATGTTCCGCCGCATTTGCCGAGCACGCGCACCGGCAGGATCTTGGCGTTCCAATTCACGCCGGCGATGCCGGCACCGTTGTTGGTGTCCGCCGCGATCAATCCGCTGACGAAAGTGCCATGCCACGAGCTCGCTTCGCCGGGCACGCCTGGGCCGCATTCGTTGTCGCTGGTGTTGTCACCGGGATCCGACGGATCGTTGTCGCGACCGTCGCCATCGCCGGCCTCGGCAGGATCGGAGATCATGTCGTAACCAGGCAGAATCTTGCCCGCGAGCTCGGGATGCGCGGTGATGCCGGTATCGATCACGGCAACGGCCTGCGTCACATTTCCGATTTGCAGATCCCACGCCGCGGGGGCGTTGATTCCGCCGACGGGGTCGGTCAGCGACCATTGCTGAGCGAAATCCGGATCGTTGGGAACGCGCAGAGCGTGAACTCGGCGCACGGGATCCGCGTACTGGACTGCCGCGTCGGTCTCGAGTTGTGAGGCCATGGTTGCGAGATCGGCGTCGGCCACCGGCGTCGCGAGCTTGAGGACCCATACATCGCCGATCTGATGGTCGACGCTGACGGTCGATCCGACGAGCGCGCTCCATCTCGGCAACAGCACCGCCCAATTGGGTGATGCGGCAGCGGCGAGCCGGACCATGAGTTTCTTGCCCGGCAGAGCGTTCGGATTCGGGGCGAGCACTTTCGCATTGGCCACCGAATCGTCGCTGACGGTTTCGGCCCAGAGCACGCTGCGATCGTTGCGCAGACGTTGGATCAGCGCCTTGGCGGCAGCGGCATCGAGCGGCTGGGCGAGCGTGAATTCGAGACCACCGGTGCGAGTTTTGCCTGCGAACGCGAGCGGCAAGCCAGCGAGAGTCTGCAGGCGGGCGTTGGCGACCATTGGAAGCTCGCCCGGCGCGGCCGCGTAGGGATGCAGCATCAGCCTGATGCGCGAAACGGTCTCGGCATGGGCGCCGGACGCAATCGCCCCCAGCATCAGGATAACGATCAGCCGTCGAACAAGATTTCGCAACATGGGCGACTCCAAAAGAGGTATCCCGGCGCGCCGCCTCGCTTCGCCGCGTCGGGTATCCGGGGCAATCCTACACAATGACAATGGGATTGTCATGCATTTGTGCCTCGAAAACACGATGCGGATCGCGCAGGACCCCGCAGATTCAAGCCGAAGCCGCGCTTCGCGGGCAGGCCCCGTGTCGCAAAGTGTTACTTCTTTGCCACGGCCTTTCGCGACCCCATTGCGGCTCGGTGCGGTGCGAGCAACTTCACCATTTGCGCAAAAACTCGGGGATTCGCGGCAATGACCTGCGCGCCGTACAAATATTGACTTTCCCCGTCCAGGTCGCCCACCAGCCCGCCGGCCTCGGTAATCAGGAGGCTGCCTGCCGCGACGTCCCACGGATTGAGGCCGATTTCCCAGAAACCGTCGTAATACCCGGCCGCGACATAGGCAAGGTCGAGGGCGGCTGCACCGGGACGGCGAAGACCGGCAGTCGCGGCCATCATCGAACGCATCATCGCGACGTACGCCTCCAGATCGCTGCCGTCGCGAAAAGGAAATCCGGTGCCGATCAGGCAATCCTTCAAATGCTGGCGGCGCGAAACGCGCATTCGATGATCGTTCAGAAATGCGCCGCGGCCGCGCGTCGCCGTGAACAGGTCGTTGTGCACCGGGTCGTAGATCACTCCCTGCGTTATCTGTCCCTTGTGCTGCAGAGCGATCGAAACGCAGTACTGCGGCAAGCCATGCAGGAAATTGGTGGTGCCGTCGAGCGGATCGATGATCCAGAGGAATTCGGCGTCGGTGTTGGCGCCTTTGGCAGTCCCTTCCTCTGCTAGTATTGCGTGGTCCGGATAAGTCTTGAGCAAGGTCTCGACGATCGCGGCCTCGGCAGCGCGGTCGACCTCGCTGACGAAGTCTTTCGGACCCTTGGTCGTGACCGTGAGCCGATCGAGATCGCGCGCGCCGCGGTTGATGATGCTGCCAGCGCGGCGCGCGGCCTTGACCGCGGTCGAGAGCATGGGGTGCATGATGGCGTGCACCGCCTGACGCGTTCGCGAAGGCGGCGCAAGAAGAAGATCAGAGCCGCGCATTCTACCTGTATTCGATCCGTATTCGACCCGCATTTGCCCATATCCGATGCCTGCGCCGCTTGACCGGATCCGCGTCGTGTTGTGCTCGACCAGCCATCCCGGAAATATCGGCGCGAGCGCACGTGCGATGCAGACGATGGGACTTTCGCGGCTCGTGCTCGTGAATCCACAGCGGTATCCGGATGCCGACGCCGAAGCGATGGCCGCCGGCGCAAGCGCGATCCTGCAATCGTCGCTCTTCACTGCGTCGCTCGACGAAGCGCTCGTGGGGGCGACCCTGGCGATCGGATTCTCCGCGCGGCCGCGCGAGTTTGCGGGCGCCGTCCTGCCGGTCCGCGCCGCGATGCAGGAGGCGCTTCGCTACGCCGCCTCGGGCGATGTGGCCCTCGTGTTTGGAACCGAAATGTCCGGATTGTCGAACGCCGAGCTCTCGCGCTGCCAGATCGTCGCGACGATTCCCACGGCGCCGGATTTCGGTTCACTGAATTTGGCGGCCGCGGTGCAGGTCGCCGCCTACGAGTTGCGCGTCGCCGCACACGGAGACACGGTCTGGACCGCGCCCGCGTTCGAACCGGCGACGCAGGAAGAGGTCGAGCGCCTCTTCGAACAGGGCGAGCGGGCGCTGATCGCCATCGATTTTCTGCGCCCCTCGCATCCGAAGCGATTGCTGCCGCGCCTGCGGCGGCTTTTCTCGCGCGCGCGCCTGGAAAAAGAGGAGGTCAACATCCTTCGTGGGATCCTCGCGCGAATCGAGGAGCGCGTGCAAAACGGCTGGCGCAAGTGACCCTAATACTTGAGTGAATCGCTCGGAAATGTGAAAATACGCCCATGTTCAGCCGCCTACGTGAAGACATCAAGGTCGTATTTGACCGCGACCCGGCCGCCCGCACGACCTGGGAGGTCCTGACCTGCTACCCGGGTTTGCACGCGCTCGTGTGGCATCGCGCCGCGACGCATCCTCTATGGACCATGGGGGCCCGCTGGCTCGCCCGCTGGCTGTCGCATTGGGGACGCTTTCTGACCGGGATCGAGATCCATCCAGGAGCGACCATCGGCCGCCGGGTATTCATCGATCACGGCATGGGGGTCGTGATCGGCGAAACCGCAGAGATCGGTGACGACTGCACGCTCTACCACGGCGTCACGCTGGGCGGCACCTCGTGGAACGCCGGTAAGCGGCACCCTACGCTGGGGCAGGGAGTGGTGCTCGGCGCAGGCGCCAAGATTCTGGGGCCGATCCTGGTCGGCGACCATGCCAAGGTCGGTTCGAACGCGGTCGTAGTCAGAAACGTGCCTGCCGGCGCGACTGCGGTCGGCATCCCGGCGCGCATCGTGACCGGCGAGGATACCGCCCGGCGCGAGGCCCAAGCGACGAAAATCGGCTTTTCCGCCTATGCCATCAGCGCCGACATGAACGACCCGGTCGTCCAGGCCATCCATTCGCTGCTCGACCATGCCGCTACCACCGACGGCAGGCTGCAGATGCTGATCGAGCGCCTCCAGATTGAAGGGGTCGATTGCGGCGACGCCAAGGCGACCGCGGAGGGTTTTGACCCGACCCAAATCAACCGAATGCTTGAGTGAACTCCTGGGTCTTTTAGTTGACTAAAACACTAGGGAATTATAGAATTCGACCCATGCGGATCGAGCATCGGCCAATTGGCCCGAAATCAGGCAGGACATCATGAGACTGACGACCAAGGGACGCTTTGCGGTGACGGCAATGATCGACGTTGCCATGCATTCGACCGGGGCTCCGGTGACGCTCGCGGGCGTATCGGATCGTCAGAAGATATCCCTGTCGTATCTCGAGCAGTTGTTCGGCAAGCTGCGCCGGCACGGACTCGTGGCCAGCGTCCGCGGGCCCGGTGGCGGGTATAGGCTCGCCCGTGCCGCCGCGGAAGTGTCGGTCGCCGACGTGATCCTCGCGGTCGACGAGCCGATCGACGCCACGCAGTGCGGCGGCAAGGAAAACTGCCTGGACGACAGGCGATGCATGACGCATGAGCTGTGGGCCGGGCTGAATGCCCACATCTTCGGGTTTCTGCGCTCGGTGACCCTGGAAGAGCTGGTTCGGCAGCAGGACAGGCCCGAAGTCAATGTCCTGCATGTCCACCGCTCGTTGCCCGGCAAGAAGCGCGAACCCGCGAGCATGACCTGAGACTTATCTAAGCTCGCTTGTGTTCAGAAACCGATGAAAAAACCCATTTACCTCGACTATTCGGCAACCACACCGGTCGACCCTCGCGTCGCGGCGAAGATGATTCCGTACCTGACGGAGCATTTCGGCAATCCCGCGTCGCGCTCGCATTCGTTCGGATGGGAAACGGAACACGCGGTCGAAGAGGCGCGCGACGAAGTCGCGAAGCTGGTCAACTGCGACCCGAAGGAAATCGTCTGGACGTCGGGCGCCACCGAGTCGATCAACCTTGCAGTCAAGGGCGCGGCGCACTTCTACAAGGACAAGGGCAAGCATCTGGTGACGGTCAGGACCGAGCACAAGGCGACGCTCGACACCATGCGCGAACTCGAGCGCGAGGGCTTCGACGTCACCTATCTCGATGTCGAGCCCGATGGCTTGCTCGACCTCGAGAAGCTCAAGGCCGCGCTGAGGCCCGACACCATCCTGGTCTCGGTGATGTACGTGAACAACGAGATCGGCGTGATCCAGGACGTTCCGGCCATCGGTGAGCTTTGCCGCAGCCGCGGAATCATTTTTCACGTCGACGCCGCTCAAGCGACCGGCAAGATCCCGGTGGATCTGTCCAAGCTGAAGGTCGACCTGATGTCGTTCTCGGCCCACAAGACCTACGGGCCGAAGGGCGTCGGCGCTCTGTTCGTGCGCCGCAAGCCGCGCGTGCGCATCGAAGCGCAAATGCATGGCGGCGGACACGAGCGCGGGATGCGCTCGGGCACGCTGCCGACGCACCAGATCGTCGGCATGGGCGAAGCGTTTCGTCTGGCGCGACTCGAGATGGATGCCGACAATGCGCGCATACGCAAGCTTCGCGACAAGCTGCTGGCGGGCCTGTCCGAGATCGAGGAGCTCTACGTCAACGGCGACATGGAGCACCGTGTCCCGCACAACCTCAACGCGAGCTTCAACTACGTTGAGGGCGAGAGCCTGATCATGGCGATCAAGGACATCGCCGTGTCGTCGGGATCGGCGTGCACGTCTGCCTCGCTCGAGCCTTCGTACGTGCTTCGCGCGTTGGGCCGCAGCGACGAGCTTGCGCACAGCTCCATCCGTTTCACCGTGGGACGCTTTACCACCGAAGAAGAGATCGATTACACGATCGGGCTGATGAAGGGCAAGATCGCCAAGCTGCGCGAGCTTTCGCCGCTCTGGGAAATGCATCAGGACGGCATCGACTTGAATTCGATCGAATGGGCAGCACACTAGCCGCATTGATTTATCCAACGTAAGCAACATCAAGAGGTTCACCATGGCATACAGCGAAAAAGTACTCGATCATTACGAAAATCCGCGCAATGTCGGATCGTTCGCCAAGGACGCCCAGGACGTCGGTACCGGCATGGTCGGCGCGCCCGCCTGCGGTGACGTGATGAAGCTGCAGATTCGTGTCGGCGCCGATGGCCGCATCGAGGACGCCAAGTTCAAGACCTATGGTTGCGGCTCGGCGATCGCGTCGTCATCGCTGGTGACCGAGTGGGTCAAGGGCAAGACGCTCGATCAGGCGCTGACGATCAAGAACACGCACATCGCCGAGGAGCTCGCACTGCCGCCGGTGAAAATCCACTGCTCGATTCTGGCCGAGGACGCCATCAAGGCGGCGGTCGCCGACTACAAGAAGAAGCATGATGTTGCCGCTAAACCAGATGCTGCCCCGGTCGAGACGCGATCCGCTCCTGCGGCGGTCGCCTGATACGACGATGGCGATATCGCTCACCGAGACCGCGGCAAGCCACGTCGCGAAATTCCTGACCAAGCGAGGGAAGGGTGTGGGTCTGCGCCTGGGCGTGCGCACGACGGGCTGCTCCGGACTCGCGTACAAGCTCGAATACGCCGACGATGTGCGGCCCGAGGACCATCAGTTCCAGAGCCACGGCGTCACCGTGATTGTCGACCCCAAGAGCATGCCCTACCTGGACGGGACCGAGCTCGACTTCGCGCGCGAGGGTCTGAACGAAGGCTTCAAATTCAACAATCCAAATGTGAAAGACGAGTGCGGCTGCGGGGAAAGCTTCAACGTATAGACCGCATGTCCCTCTAGCGGGGGATGACGGCGCCCACCGCTTTCGAATCCCGCCTCGATCCTTCCCGCGTGAGGGAAGGACGAAGACCATGATCGATTTTTCCCAAGACTATTTCGCGCTGTTCGGCCTGCCCGCGCGCTATCGGTTCGATCCTGCGAAGCTTGACGCCGCGTATCGAAAGCTGCAGACCGAAGTGCATCCGGACAGGTTCGCGTCGGCGGGAGACGATGAGCGCAGGCTCGCGCTTCAGTCGTCTTCGCGCGTCAACGAGGCCTATCGCGCACTCCGGAGTCCCGTGGAGCGTGCGAACTATCTGCTGCTTCTGCGCGGAATCGATGCGCTGGCGGAAACCGACACGGCACTCCCGCCGGAATTTCTCGAGCAGCAGCTTGAGTGCCGCGAATCGATGGCCGACGCCATCGTCAGTCGCGACATGAGTGCGCTTGTGGCGCTTCGCAAAAATGTCGAGGGGGCGGCCGCGGAGGTCGAACGGACCCTCGCCGCGCAGCTCGATCTCCCGGCGACGCCGGCTGATGCTCGAGTGAACCTTCGCAAGCTCAAGTTCCTGTCCAAGGTCGCCGCGGACATCTCGGCGGCAATTGCCGAGCTCGACGACTGATGGCGCTGTTGCAGATCGCCGAGCCCGGCGACGCTCCTGCGCCTCATCAGCATCGACGGGTGGTGGGCATCGATCTCGGCACGACCAATTCGCTGGTGGCGACGGTCCGAAGCGGCATCCCGGTCGTGTTGCCCGACGAGGACGGACGGCCGCTACTACCCTCGATCGTGCGCTATGGCAGCAGCAACGCAGTCGCGGTCGGGTATCCAGCGCAGGATACGCAGGCGCAGGACCCACAGAACACGATCGTCTCGGTCAAGCGTCTGATGGGCCGTGCACTGTCCGATCTGTCCGATGTGCGGCGATTTCCGTATCACTACACCGATCTCCCGGGCATGGTGCACATCGAGACCCGGGCAGGACGGAAGAGCCCGGTCGAGATCTCGGCGGAAATTCTTAAGGCGCTTCGCATTCGCGCCGAGTCGAGCCTCGGCGGAGAGCTCGCCGGCGCCGTGGTCACAGTACCGGCCTATTTCGACGATGCGCAGCGGCAGGCCACGCGCGACGCGGCGCGGCTCGCGGGCCTGAACGTCTTGCGGCTCCTCAACGAGCCGACGGCCGCGGCGATCGCGTACGGCCTCGATAACGCGTCCGAAGGCGTCTATGCCGTCTACGACCTCGGCGGCGGCACCTTCGATCTTTCGATTCTGAAGCTCTCTCGCGGGGTGTTCGAAGTCCTGGCGACTGCCGGAGACACTGCGCTGGGCGGCGACGACTTCGATCACCGCGTCTATTGCTGGGTGCTCGAGACTCAAGGCATCGGTCCGGTGTCGCCCGCGGATAGCCGGTTGCTCATGACGAAGGCGCGGGAGGCGAAAGAGAATCTGACACTGCATGGCTCTTCTACCTTGCTGGCCACGCTGTCATCAGGCGACACCATTTCTGCGACGCTGACTGCCGAAACATTCACGGCGATGACTCAAACCCTTGTCGGCAAGACGCTGCAGCCGATCAAGAAAGCGCTGCGCGACGCGAAGCTCACGGCCGGTGACATCAAGGGCGTGGTGATGGTCGGCGGGGCGACGCGCATGCCGCAGGTGCAGAAGGCGGTCGCGGAATTCTTCGGCCAGCCGCCGCTGAACAATCTCGATCCCGATCAGGTAGTCGCGCTCGGCGCGGCGATTCAGGCCAACGTGCTTGCCGGAAACCGCGCGCCGGGAGAGGACTGGCTCCTGCTCGACGTGATTCCGCTCTCGCTGGGTTTGGAGACGATGGGCGGCATGACCGAGAAGATCATTGCGCGCAACTCCACCATCCCGATCGCGCGCGCCCAGTCGTTCACGACCTTCAAGGATGGCCAGACGGCGATGGCAATCCACGTGGTGCAGGGCGAGCGGGAGCGGGTCGACGATTGCCGCTCGCTGGCGCGGTTCGAATTGCACGGCATTCCGCCGATGGTCGCTGGCGCGGCGCGAATAATTGTGACGTTCCAGGTGGACGCCGACGGACTGCTGTCGGTCAGCGCGCGCGAGGAGACGACCGGGGTCGAGGCCGCGATCACGGTCAAGCCATCGTATGGATTGTCCGACGCCGAGATCGCGCGGATGCTGGAAGAATCGCATGCCAACGCCGCCGCCGACATGATCACGCGCGCCCTTCTCGAAGCTCGTGTCGATGCCGAGCGCATCATCGATGCGACCGAGAGCGCGCTGGCCGCGGACGCCGAGCTGCTCGCCGCGAACGAGCGTGCCACGCTCGAAGAGGCGATCGCGCGGCTTCGCCGTCTGTTGGGAGCGGTCGATTCCGATCGCCGGGCGCTGGTCGAGGCGACCGAAGCGCTGAATCGCGCCAGCGAAGCGTTTGCGGGGCGGCGGATGGACCGAAGCGTGGCGAAGGCGCTGACGGGCCGCAGCATCGACTCCTTGCGCTGACGTCATGCCGGAAATTGTCGTTCTCCCGCACGCCGAGCTTTGTCCCGAAGGCAAGACCTTCGAGGGCCAAACCGGCGAATCGATCTGCGACAGCCTGCTCGACCGTGGCATCGAGATCGAGCACGCTTGCGAAAAATCCTGTGCGTGCACGACCTGCCACGTCATCGTGCGCGAGGGCTTCAATTCGCTTTCGCCGTCGTCCGAGGACGAAGATGATCTCCTCGATCGCGCCTGGGGGCTGACGCCGCTGTCGCGGCTTTCCTGTCAGGCGAAGATTGGCGAGCAGAAGCTGGTGATCGAGATCCCCAAGTACACGATCAACTACGCCAAAGAGGCCACCAAATGAAGTGGACCGATACGCGCGAAATCGCGATTGCGCTTGCCGAGGCTCATCCTGACGCGAACCCCCGCGGCGTGCTCTTCACCGATCTCAAACGTTGGGTGCTGGAATTGCCGGGCTTCGACGACGATCCGAAACACAGCGGCGAAAAGATCCTCGAGGCGATCCAGATGATGTGGATGGACGAGGGCGATTTCGACGAGTGATCTTGCGAAACTGAGCGACGCGACCTGATCATCGTCACCTCTCCCACTTTGTCATTCCCGCGAAGGCGGGAATCCATCGGCTTTTGACGCTCGTAAAATGGATCCCCGCGTGCGCGGGGATGACGGGCCGGTATTCGCTGCGCTGAATTGCGTCTACTGTGCGCCGTCGTCCCAGCCAGACGGAGCGCGCTACGCGATGATCGACAGCCGCTCCATTCAAACGAACAGATTCACCACCGCATCCAGCCCGCAATAATCGATCGCATAAGTGCAGGCGGCGCGAACGACGGGTTTCGCGTGATAGGCGATGCTGATATCCGCCTGCCTGAGCATCGGCAGATCGTTGGCGCCGTCGCCGATCGCGACAGCCAAGCCGTTGTTGCGCTTGAGCTCGCCGGCGAGCTTGCGCGTCCAATCCGCCTTGACGTTCGCGTTGACGATCGCGCCCTCGATGCGACCGGTAAGCTTTCCCTCGACGATCTCAAGCCTGTTGGATACCGTGTAATCGAGACCGAGGCGCTCTTTCAGGCGCTCGGTGAAGAAGCTGAACCCGCCGGAGACGAGTGAAGTCTTCGCGCCGACGGCGCGAAAGGCGGCGAGCATGCGCTCCGCGCCGGGCGAGAGCGCCAGCCGCTCCAGGTAAACGCGCTCGAGCACGGAAACGTCGAGCCCGGAAAGCAGCGCCACACGCCGCACGAGGCTCGCGGCGAAGTCTATTTCGCCACGCATCGCCGCGGCGGTTATTGCAGCCACTTGCGCCTTCAGCCCCTGCATGTCGGCGATCTCATCGATGCATTCGATGGTGATAAGCGTCGAATCCATGTCCATCGAAACCAGGCGCACGCGATCGCGCCGCTGACCCGCGGGAACAAAAGCGAAGTCCAGGCGCTCATCGGCGCAAAACGCCGCGGTGCTGGTCCATTTGCTGGCGTGCTCGAGCCGAAATGCCTGAGTGCTGCCGCCCGGCATGCCGACGATGCGAGAGGCGCCCGTCCGCCGGGCGAGTTCCTTGAGCGCCGGCGTAGACACCTCCGGCGCCTGGATTACGAGCGAGAAGATCAGCGAATCCATTGTCCCGGCGCTCCGCGTGTCCATTTACGTATCGCGATGAGCGTCCGCTAGGCGGCGAAAAGCCGGACGCGCGTCAAAGTCCCGGCCGCCGTCATGGGCATTTGCGCGACAATATCGATAGAGCCGCGCGATCTACCCCGGTCGTTGGTCGCGGCGTATTATAGTAACCCCACCTCGCCGATCAGAAGAGGATGCCATGGCACTGAGGCTGGGCGATACCGCCCCCGATTTCGTACAGGAATCCAGCGAAGGAACTATCCGCTTCCACGAGTGGCTGGGCGACAGTTGGGGCGTGCTGTTCTCGCACCCCGCCGATTTCACGCCCGTCTGCACGACCGAGCTCGGGCTTACCGCGAAACTGAAGGACGAATTCGCAAAGCGCAACGTCAAGGTCATCGCGCTTTCGGTAGATCCCGTCGAGTCGCACAAGAAATGGATCGAGGACATCAACGACACGCAGAAAACGCGGGTCAACTTTCCCATCATCGCCGACGGCGACCGCAAAGTGTCGACGCTCTACGACATGATCCATCCCAACGCAAGCGCGACCGCGACGGTGCGATCACTCTTCATCATCGACCCGAAGAAGGTGGTTCGGCTGATCATCACCTATCCCGCCTCGACCGGACGCAACTTCGATGAGGTACTGCGCGTGATCGATTCGCTGCAGCTCACCGAATACCACAGCGTCGCGACGCCGGGCAACTGGAAAAATGGCGAAGACGTCGTGATCGTACCTTCACTGCAGGACCCCGAGCTCATCAAGCAGAAATTCCCCAAAGGCTACAAGATGCTCCGGCCTTATCTGCGGATGACGCCGCAGCCCAACATCAAATAGATCCGCAATCAGTCTCGATCGCATCCATGCATGGCGGCAAGCAGCGCCGCCATGCAGCCGATCTACTTTGACTTCGAAGCCCTCGGCCTCTTAATCGGGAGCGCCGCGGCGCTGGTCCCGGAATCGACCAGAACGAAATCGATCTTGGTAGTCTCAAGATCGACGCGCGCCACTTTCACCGTGATGCGATCCGCGAGGCGAAAGCTCTTTCCGGTTCGCTCGCCGTTCATTGCGTGGTGTATTGGATCGAAGTGGAAGTAATCGTTGCCCAGCTCCGTGACGTGCACCAGCCCGTCGACGTTGAGGCCATCGAGCGTGACGAACAGCCCGAAATGCGTCACGCCGCTCACCGTGCCGGCGAACACTTCTCCAATCTTGTCCTGCATGAAGTAGCACTTGAGCCAGTTCTCGACATCCCGCGTCGCATCGTCCGCGCGGCGCTCGGTTAGCGAGCAATGGACTCCCAACTCCGGCCACGTCGACCCGGACGGCCGATAGCGCTCACCGGCGATACACGCTTTGATGCAGCGGTGGATCAGCAGGTCGGGATAGCGTCGGATCGGAGACGTGAAGTGCGTGTACGCGTCGTACCCCAGCCCGAAATGGCCCTCGTTGTCGGGACTGTAGACGGCCTGTTGCAAGGAACGCAGCAGCACCGTTTGCAGGAGATTGAAGTCGGGACGTCCCTTGATCTTCGCGAGCAGCTTGGCATAGTCGGCCGGCGTCGGATTGTCCCCGCCGTCGAGTGTCAGCGCGCTTCCGGCAAGGAACTCCTTGAGCGCCGTCAGCTTTTCAGGCGTGGGCCCTTCATGGACGCGATAGAGCGCGGGATGCTTCTGCTTGAGCAGGTACTCCGCCGCGCACACATTCGCTGCCAGCATGCACTCCTCGATCAGTTTGTGCGCCTCGTTTCGCACGACCGGCACGATGGTCTCGATCTTGCCGTGGGGATCGAACCTGAGCTCGAGCTCGATGGTTTCGAAGTCGAGCGCGCCGCGCTGCGCGCGCGCCGTGGCGAGCACCTTGTAGAGGGCGTAGACGGTTTCGAGATGAGGAAGAATCGCCTTGGCGTTCTTGTCCTTTACCGTTGTCGGCTGGGACAGCCAATCCCAGACCTGCGTATAGGTCAGCCTTGCTCGCGAATGCATCACCGCAGAATAGAAACGATAGCCGCGGATCTCACCGCCGCCGGTGATCGACATGTCACACACCATGCACAGGCGGTCCACATCCGGCTTCAATGAGCAGAGCTCGTTGGAGAGCTCCTCCGGCAGCATCGGAATCACACGCCGCGGAAAGTAGACCGACGTGCCGCGCTCGCGCGCATCCTTGTCGAGCGCGTCCGCGTCGCGCACGTAGTGGCTGACGTCGGCGATGGCGACGATAAGGCGAAAGTCCTTGCCGACGCGCTCGCAATACACCGCGTCGTCGAAGTCGCGTGCGGTCTCACCGTCGATGGTGACGAGCGGAAGCTTGGTGATGTCGGTGCGGTCCTTTCGATCGCCTTTTTGGACTTCGTTGGGAAAACGCGCAGCCTGACGCTTTGCCACGGCCGAGAATTCGTAGGGCAGATCGTGCTTGCGCAGCGCGATCTCGATTTCCATGCCCGGATCGGTGTAGTTGCCGAGAATCTGTGCGACGCGCGCCATCGCTTCGCGGTGCGCCGAGGGCTGCTCGACCAGCTCGGCGACGACGACCTGCCCCGGCTTTGCCTTGCCGCGCATGTCGGGTGGAATGAGGATGTCCTGGCTGATGCGCTTGTTCTCGGCGACCAGGTACCAGATGCCTCGCTCCTCGTATACGCGGCCGACGATCTCGCGGTTCGCGCGCTCGACCACGTCGACGATCGCGCCTTCGGGACGGCCGCGCTTGTCGACGCCGATCATACGCACTGTCGCGCGATCCCCGTGCAGCGCCTTGTGCATCTCCTTGGGGCCGAGAAATATGTCGGGGCTGCCATCGTCGGGAATCAGAAACCCGAATCCGTCCGGGTGCCCCTGAACTCTGCCCGTGATCAGATCGAGCTTGGCCACGACGCAGAGCTGTCCCTTGCGATTGGTCATCAACTGACCTTCGCGCGTCATCGCAGCGAGGCGGCCTTCGAAAGCTTCGCGCTCGGCATCGCCTTTGACCCCGAGCGCTCGCGCGAGCTCGTCGGCGAGCATCGGCACGCCGCGCTCGCGCAGCATGTCGAGTATCTGCTCGCGGCTCGGAATATCGACGTCACCTGGCTTGCGTCGTGAGCGGCGCGCACCGACAGCGGTCGTTGCGGGTGTTTTTTTTGACAAGAATTGCTCTCTTTTGTAAAATTAAGGGCTTGCTATCGCCCAGGTGGCGGAATTGGTAGACGCACTAGGTTCAGGTCCTAGCGGCCGAAAGGTTGTGGGGGTTCGAGTCCCTTCCTGGGCACCAAGATAGCATGCCTTCTTAGACGCAGCGATCCGCGGATCGATGCGTCAGACACCTTCGGTAACGAAGCCCGATCGTACTGTATCCGCGCGAACGCGATGCAAGCTGGCTGGCGCTAACGCCCCGCTGTCAGCTCTCCCGATCTCCGAGCCAATGCGTCGACTTGGTCGTTTCGCCCTCGACCATGAACACTTTCGCGCGGTTCAGAATCTCGCGATCCGCCACGCTCCCGCGCTCGTGTTGCCGCAGATGCTCCAGCCACGATTCGTCCATGAAGCACTCCAGGTAGAGGCCCGGATCCGACGATTCGTGAAAGAGCTCCCAGAAATACGCGCCATTGCGGCGACGCATTTCGCGCACGGCGCTCATGGCGGTGACGAACTCGGCGCGCTTGGCCGGTTGAACCCGGTATGAAATGGTCACCATGACCGGTCCGCCATCGGGCTCGGGTGTTTCAGCGAGGAGCGGCGCCGCCGGCCAATCCATCGACGGCGTAAAATCGAGCGCCCGGTGCTCGCCAAGCTTGAATCTCCACGTCAATCCGATCGCGGCCAATATGCCGAGGGCCGCGATCGTGAGCGCGTTTGGGATTCCGATCCGTGTCGCAACCTGTCCCCAAAGAACGCTACCGATTGCCATTCCTCCCATGAATACGACTACGAAGGCGGCGAGTCCGCGAGCGCGCACCCACGCCGGTAGCGTCATCTGTGCGGAGACCTGCAGCGCGGAAAGAATCGAGATCCACGCGGCGCCGGTCGCAACCATCGCTACGGCGAGCAGACCGATATAGGGAAGGTACGCGAGGGCGAGCGCGGCAAAGGCGTAAAGCGCGCTCGCACCGGCGACCAGCGTGTCGCGCGAGATCTTCGCGCGCACGCGGGGCAGCAGGATCGCCCCAATGACCGCGCCGATGCCGATGCAGGTCAACAGCAAGCCGTAGACTTCGGGGCCGCGCTGGAGCTCCTGCCGCACGATGAGAGGAAACAGGGACCATGTCGCGCTGGCGAAGATGAAAAACGCGCCTCCCCGGATGAGCACGATTCGCAACGCGCGCGTATGAGTGACAAAGCGCATGCCGACTCGAATGGCGCTGAGAAACCGCTCCGCCGGCAGGGTGTTCTTTTCGTGCTCGCGCTGCCAGTGCAGCAGTGCCACGAGAATCCCGACGTAGGACAGGGCATTGAGCATGAACACGAGCCAAGGACCCACCGCCGCGACCAGAACACCGGCAATGGCTGGTCCGATCGCGCGCGCCCCGTTGATGGCGACGCTGTTGAGCGCGATCGCTGACGGCAAATCTTCCGTCGGGACGAGATCGGGGACGATCGATGCCCACGCCGGCAACATCAACGCGCCGCCCACGCCGAGAGCGAAGGTAAATCCGAGCAGCACCCAGGCGGTCGTCAACGATAGCAAAGTTATGATTCCGAGCGCGGCCGCGACGATCAGCATGTAGATTTGTACGACAATCAGGAGGCGCCTGCGATCGACGATGTCGGCAAGGGCTCCTGCCGGTATTGCGAGCAACATCAGTGGAAAGCTGTCTGCTGCTTCGACCAGCGCCACCAGCGACGGGGACGTTGAAAGCTCGGTCATCAGCCATCCAGCGCCGACGTCGTGCATCCAACTCCCGATGTTCGAGACGAGAGTGGCGATCCACAGGCTTCGAAAGAGCGCATTTTGCAATGGGCTCCATGCGGATCGTTCCGTGACGGACGGCGCAGGGGGTTTGGCCGGCGCAGACGGCGTAGTGCTCAAAGCATCGCCTTGCGTGTTTCCGCGGTCGCCAGTCGGGCATCCATGTTCGTGAGGATCCGACTCATCCGAGCTCCAGCACCAGCTCGTCGATATAGCACCAACTCCAATCCTCACCGGGCTCGAGCGATGTCACGACGGGATGCTTGGTCGATCGGAAATGCTTGGTCGCGTGCCTGTTTTTCGATTCGTCGCAGCATCCGACGTGGCCACAGGTACGACACAGGCGCAGATGCACCCATGTGTCGCCCATAGCCAGGCATTCCTCGCAGCCGCTCGCGGTGGGCGTAGACGTCATCACGGCATTCAAATGCGTGCATCTATCCGACATTGCATTGCTCCCCTTTGCGTAACAGGTTTCGGCTCGAACGAGCGTGCGTAGCTCATCTCAAATGAAAAGCTCGGCGATACGCAGAGCGACCGCAGGTATGGCTGACGCGTAGTCTGCGTCGCGACACGCACGCGAAACGGGCCGGATGACCTATCGCTGTGTTCTCACCGTCCAGGCGTCCGATGACGATGATAGTTTATGCGCGACAATGCCGTTCGACACGAGTAACACCAGCGACAGCGCGAGAACGGCGGTGGTTCCGGCATAAAAAATGAGGAAGGCACCCACGGCCGCCCCGAGGAACATCGCTGCGGTCGCCGCCAATCGCCGGCCGGGGTTCGGGTTGGCGCCGCCTGCGAAAGTCGAGTCGGCAGCAATTCCCGTTAGGGTCAGCGTCAGAACGGTCGTCGTCAGGTCAGGAACGCCGAGGCGGCGCGCCGCGGCATTCTGCAAGCCCATTGCCGACGCGAGCAGCACGATAAGCGCGTATTGGGGGAAATTGCCATTGTCGACGGGCGCCGCGATCGATGTGGCCAGTGCTGCACCGAAGACAGCGATCTGGATGTAAGTCGCGAGCGCGAGGAACCGACCGCGGTGGTCGCCCGTGCTGGCGCCCAGGCGGCCGCCCGCCAGAGCGCCGGCGAGAAATGCAAAGATCGCAACCAGCGAGGCAGGCGCCGAAAAATCCTTCGCACCGGCAACCGCAAAACCCAGAAATGCCACATTGCCAGTCATGTTCGCCACGAACACGTGACCCAGCTTGAGAAAACTGACGGCGTCGACCAGTCCGGTAACGACGGTCAGGACGAGAAGAGGCGCCGGAAGCGGGCCATGCCGCTCGTCGCGCCAGAACGCGACATCAGCCGAGTGCGGGACCATTGACATTGAATTCTCCGATCCGGTTGAAATCCTCTTCGGTTAGAAAGCGAAGCACCCGCAGCCAAGCGCTCCCCAGAAATCCGACCCATCGCTCGAATGAATGGCGACGCGCGGCAGGGGCGCGGGCCTGTGACGATGGATCGAACAATGCGTCGCGGGCGCGTGACCGGCTTCCGACCGCCGATAGCCACCATACGCACGAACGGGCGACCAATCGGGCATCGCCGCCGGCAACGGTGGCGCCAGATCCTTGAATTCGTGATCGCCGTGGACGATGCGGCCGCCGACGAGGGTCAGGACCGACGCCAGCGATTTGATCTCTTCGTCCGGCGTGGAGAAGTAATCGGCGCTGAGCGCGGCCAGATCGGCGAATTGCCCCGACGCGATGCGGCCCTTCTTGCCCTGCTCGGTGGAAAACCAGGCGCTGCCTTCGGTCCACAGCCGCAATGCCGTCATTCGGTCGAGACGTGCGGCATCCGAAGTGATGCGACGTCCGCCGACCGTCCGACCCGTGACAAGCCAGTACATCGCTACCCACGGATTGTAACTGGCCACCCGCGTGGCGTCGGTGCCTGCTCCGACCGGCACGCCCATGTCGAGCATGCGTCGAATCGGCGGCGTCTCCTCGGCCGCTTTGGCACCATAGCGATCGACGAAGTGCTCGCCTTGAAACGCCATTCGATGCTGGATGGCGATGCCGCCGCCGAGCGCCTTCACCCGCTCGATGCTGCGCGACGTGATTGTCTCGGCGTGATCGATGATCCAGTGGATGCCGTCGAAGGGAACTTCACGGTTGACGTGTTCGAAGACGCTCAGGGCACGCGCGATCGTCTCGTCGTCGGTAGCATGCATCCGGAACGGCCAGCGCTTTTCCGCGAGCAGCCGCACGACGGCGTAGAGATCTTCCTCCATCGTCGCCGGCAGATCCGGACGCGGCTCGAGGAAGTCCTCGAAGTCGGCGGCAGAATAGACCAGCATTTCGCCTGCGCCGTTGCGGCGGTACATGGCGTCGCCCTGGCCGAGCTGCACGCTGCTCGTCCACGCGCGGAAGTCGGCAAGCTCGCCCTTCGGCTTCTGCGTGAAGAGATTGTAGGCGATGCGCAGCGTCAGCTCGCTCCGGCGATGCAGCTGATGGATCACGTCGTAATCCTGCGGATAATTCTGGAAGCCTCCTCCTGCGTCGATCACGCTCGTGATCCCGAGACGATTGAGCTCGCGCATGACGTGTCGCGTGGAATTGAGTTGATACTCGATCGGCAGCTTCGGTCCCTTCGCGAGCGTCGCATAGAGGATAGTCGCGTTCGGCCTGGCAATGAGCATGCCGGTCGGATTGCCGTGCGCGTCGCGTTCGATGGTGCCGCCGAAAGGGTCCGGCGTGTCTTTGGTGTAGCCGACCGCGCGAAGCGCCGCCGCGTTGAGCATCGCGCGGGCGTACAGATGCAGGATAAAGACCGGCGTGTCAGGCGCGGCCGCGTTGACCTCTGTGAGCGTCGGCATACGACGCTCGGCGAACTGGAATTCGCTCCAGCCGCCGACGACGCGTACCCATTGCGGAGGTGGCGTGCGCCGCGCCTGCTCGCGCAGCATCGAAAGCGCGTCGGCAAGCGACGCAACGCCGTCCCAGCGGAGCTCCATGTTGTAGTTCAAACCGCCGCGAATCACGTGGGTGTGGCTGTCGTTGAGGCCGGGGATGACGGTGCGGCCGTTGAGATCGATCGCAGCGGTCTTTTGGTCGCGCCGGGCCATGATTTCGCGGTCTTCGCCGACAGCCGTGAAGAGGCCGCCCTCGATGGCGACTGCCGTCGCGTTTGGATGCGCGGGATCGAGCGTGGTGATGCGCCCGTTGAATAGAATGGTGTCGGTCACGGCTTCGCTCCGGAGCGCTTCGTTGGTTTGCGCTACGGAAGATCGAACAGGAGCAATTCCGTCGCGTCGACCTTCGCGCTGACGTTCAGCGCAGGCTCGGCCGTCACCGCCGCGCCATCACCCGCGGCCAGGTCGTGACCATTCACGGTCACGCCACCCCGGACAACCTGCAGCCATCCCTTGCGCCCTTGTTGCAACGCGTAACTTACTTCCTCGCCCGAGGCGAGCAGCGCCGCGAAGATCTTGACGTCCTGATAGACGACGACCGAGCCATCGCGTCCATCGGATGAGCCGACAAGCCGCAGCTTGCCGCGCTTGTCGATATCGGAAAAAGTCTTCTGCTCGTAGCGCGGTGCAATCCCTTCGCGGTTCGGAATCACCCAGATCTGCAGGAAGTGCACCGGATCGGTCTGCGAGTGGTTGAACTCGCTATGGCGAATTCCCGTGCCAGCCGACATGACCTGCATGTCGCCGGGACGGATCACCGAGCCCGTCCCAATGCTGTCCTTGTGCTCGAGCGCGCCTTCGAGAACATAGGAGATGATCTCCATGTCCTTGTGGCCATGGGTGCCAAATCCCTGCCCGGGACTGACGCGGTCCTCGTTGATCACGCGCAGCGGACCGAAGCCCATCTGCTTCGGATCGTAGTACTCGCCGAACGAGAAAGTATGCCGGCTGTCGAGCCAACCGAAGTTGGCGATACCACGCTCTGCAGCATGTCTCACATTGATCATTTCGCGGCCTCGAAAGGGTCGTCGTTACGGTAACGCAAACACAATCACGGCGGAAGTACCGGAGCCTCCGAAGAAGCCCGAAACAACGCCCGACGTGGTCGCGACGTACTGCTTGCCCGCGATCTCGTAGCTTATGACCCCACCGCCGACCGAGCCGCCGGTATTGAAACGATAGAGTGTCTTGCCGTTACTGGCGTTGATTGCCAGAAAGTCGTTGTTGAGATCACCTGTAAAAAGCATGTCGCCCGAGGTTACTGTCAGACCCGCCGCCAGCGGCGTCGGCCACTGCTCTCGCCAGCGCATGGTGCCGGTCGCCGCGTCGATCGCCTGCAGCCAGCCTCGCGCCTGCTCGCGCGGGTCGGGGGTGACGGCGCCACCATAGTAGTGAGCGTTCTCTGCGAACTGCGGAGCGCTATCGGACTTGGTGAAGGTACCGCACCAGTCGACGGTCGCTACGTAGAGCGTTTTGGTCGCGGGACTGTAGGCCGGACCGTTCCATTCCATCCCGCCGAGCAGTCCCGGGCAGCCATGAGCGCCGGCAACCGTCGGCACCTTGTCGAAATCGGTGCGCGTCGTGATCGGCAACTCGTAGAGTGTCTCATGGCTGTCGCGGTCGAGCATGCGCAGCAGGCCATCCTTACCGGAAACCGTAAGCAGGTTGCGCGGCTTGCCTTTCACCGTCGCGCTGAACAGCGGGCTCACCTGGCTCAAGTCCCGATCGTTGGCATCGTTGGGGTCGAATTGCCGGTACCAGAGCAGCTTGCCGGTCTTGACATCGAGGGCGACCGCCGAGTGGGTATACAGATTCGAGCCCGGGCGAACGTCCGGATAGAAGTCCGGCGAAGGATTGCCCACCGGAACGTAGAGCACGCCCTTCGCCACATCCAGGCTCAGCGGCGTCCACAGGCTGCCGCCGCCGTGTGTGCGCGCCTGGGGATCGGCCCAGGACTCGGCACCCGGCTCGCCGGCGTCGGGGATCAGGTTAAAGCGCCAAACCTGCTCGCCGGTCGAAAGCTTGAATGCGCCGATCCAGTTCTTCCTTCAGCGCCACGCCGCGGTTGGCAGGCGACAGCACCGCGCCCTTGGGCTCCCAGTTGTAAGTCCAGCGCTCGCGGCAGGTCCTCGCATCGATGGCGACGATCGCCTTGTCGATGGTCAGATACATCACGCCTTTGTAGACCAGCGGGTTGGTCTGGGTGGCGCCGGCGTTGTTCGAGCGATAGATGCAAGCGGCTCGGAGTTGTCCGGCGTTTTTGGGCGTGATCTGGCGCAGATCGACAAAGCGCTGCCCGGCGTAATCCTTGCTCGCAGAGAGCCAATTCTTCTTGTCCTGTGCCGCGTGCAGCAGCTCGTCCTGGGTCGGCCCCATGCCAAGCGGCGCGCCGGCGGACGCGGGCGCGCTCGCAACCGCAACGCTTGTGTGTCCGAGCGTCTCGAGATACGCGATCACGTTGCTCCGGTCGGTAGCGTTCGGGAGCGATACCGGCATCGACGTGCCAGGGACTTTCTGCGCGGATGACGTAAGGAACTCATCGAGAGTCTTCTCATCCCACGTGAGCCCTGCGTGTGCCATGGCCGGTGAATAAGTGAAGCCGGTGAGGCCTCCGGATTTTCGACCGATGACGGCGGCCAACGAAGGTCCGAAGCCGTTCTTCCCAACCTCGGTCGTGTGACACGCAGCGCATTGGTTCGCGAAGACCGTCTTACCTGCGCCGGCATCGCCGTCTGCCCGCGCGCCCCCGCTGCAGATCAGCAAGGCAGCCACCGCAAACCAGGCTGCCGGTCCTCGCATGACCTTGCTCCACTTGCGATTTGCCGAGCGGTGCCGCGCCTGGACGATGTCAATCGCGTTTTCGACAATCATGATGTTCTCCTACGTAGCGTGGATGCCTAAGAAAGTGGACGTGCGACTGCAAGGTATTGATGGATGAGTGCCACGGCGGCAGCGCCTTCACCGATCGCACCGCCGACGCGCTTCACCGAGCCGGAGCACACATCTCCGACCGCGAAAACGCCTGGAATGTTCGACTCGAGCGCCGTTGGTGCATATCCTTTGGTGAGATCGGCGGCGCCCTGTCCGGTGAGGACGAAGCCATGCGAGTCAAGCGCGATGCCGCAACCCTCCAGCCAACGTGTCTCGGGCTGCGCTCCCACAAAAAGGAATACATGACGGATCGGCCGTTGCTCTTCGATGCCGGTTTGATTGTCACGCCAGGACACCGCTGAGAGGCCTTCCTTCGGATCGCCGTGAAGTTGTGTCAGTTCCGTGTGTGGTCGCAGCTCGATGTTTGGCGTCGCCTCGATGCGATCGATGAGATAGCGCGACATGCTCGCCGCGAGACTGGGGCCGCGGATCACCAGGAATACTTTCGCTGCATACTTCGCCAGAAACACCGCCGCCTGCCCGGCGGAGTTTCCGCCTCCAACCAGCACGACGTTCGACTTGGCGCAGGTTTTGGCTTCGAGGGCGGATGCCCAATACCAGACGCCCCTGCCTTCGAACTCGCCCAGGCGAGGCACTTCGGGCCTGCGATAGCGCGCGCCGCTGGCGATGACGACGGTCCTCGACCTGAGCCTGCGTTCATCGACCAATTTCACCGACAACTCGCCGCCGGACTGAGCGTTGCTGCAGTCCAGCGCCGCGGCCTGCGCCGGAATCAGGATCTCGGCGCCGAATTTTTGCGCCTGGACAAACGCGCGGCCCGCGAGGGCCTGTCCCGAAATGCCGGTGGGGAAGCCGAGGTAGTTTTCGATGCGCGCGCTGGCTCCTGCCTGCCCGCCGTAGGCCCTGCAGTCCAGCACGACGACGTGGAGGCCTTCCGACGCCGCATACACCGCCGTTGCGAGGCCTGACGGCCCCGCGCCGATGACGGCGACGTCGAAGAGCTCGTTGTGCTCCACCGAATCGAGCATTCCGAGGCGGCGGGCGAGCGCGTCTTCGGACGGGTTGACGAGCACGGAGCCATCGGGGCAAACCGCGAGCAGATCGGCTGCGGCGCCGCCATACTGCTCGAGAAGCGCCGCCGCAGCGGCGTCTTGGGTTGCGTCCAGGATCTGATACGGATGTCCATTGCGACTCAGGAAGTTCTGCAATTGCGCCAGCGCCTGAGATTCGGGCCGGCCGATCAATATGGGCCCGGTCGCGCTGGATTCGATGAGGCCGACCCGGCGAAGGATCAATGCACGGACGATGCGCTCGCCGAGATCCGCCTCGGCGATGATTAGCGCACGCAGCTGAACCGGAGGAATCAGAAGCGCCTCGACATCCCCGTCGGCATAGCCGTCTACCAGCGCATAGCTGCCGGACAGTTGCGCGACCTCGGCCGCAAACTCGCCGGGGCCATGACGAACGATGGGAAACACGTGGCCGAGGCCGTCGCGCTGACTGACCGCTATGCCTCCTTTCAACACCACGAACATTCCAGGTCCCGGCTCGCCCGCCGCGAATAGTCGCGCGCCGTGCGGATAGTGCTGAACCGTGCCGAAGCGCCTGATGCGCGCGATTTCCGGCTCGGTCAGCGCGGGGAACATCTGATGGCTCCGGCTCAGGATGGCGGCCGGGACGTCCTCAGGATTGACGAACTTCGAATCGGGGACGCTCAATCGACACCCATGAGGGGGGTTGCGCACTTGCGCTCTGTCCCGGCTGGGTCGAGCGCCATCGTCCTGCTCATGAGTTCTCCTTGGGGAGCTGCGCAGCTATCGCCCCGTGCGGTTCTGGGCTGGCGGCGGGGCACGTGAGGTTTCGAGTATCGTGGTGGCAAGTTCCCGTGCAGTGTCGCGGGAACGATGTTTTATGTCTGTGTTCACGAGCGCGACACAATCGCGTCGCATCACCACGCAACATTCGTGCTTTCCTGTCGCGTGAGCATTCGGTGGCGACAGGCGTTCGATATGCCGAAACCTTGCGATCAGCCGGATTCTCTTCAGGCGGCAGCGGGGACCATATGAATTCGTGCTTCTCGAATCGGCAGGTTGACGATCGCCGCGGCGGCAGCGAGCGCCATATCCGCGTACCACATCCAGTGATAGTCGCCGGTTCGCTCGAGCGCGACCCCGCCGAGATACGCCCCGAGGAAGCCGCCGATCTGGTGTGAGAGGAGCGTCAGCCCGAAGAGCGTCGACAGATAGCGAACGCCGAAGAGCTTGCCCACGATCGCCGCGGTCGGGGGCACGGTTGCGAGCCAGGTGAATCCGAGGCCCGCCGCGAAGACATAGAAAGTCAACGCGGTCTTCGGAGCCAGCAGGTAGCAGCCGATCAACAGGGCGCGTGACCCGTACATCAGGGCCAGGATGTATTTGCTGCGAAAGCGCTGGGTGGACGACCCCGCGATCAAACTGCCAACGATATTGGCGAGACCGATGAGTGCCAGCGACCAGCTGGCTACCGATGGCGGCAGTCCGCAGAGATTCACTTCGCCGGGCAAATGGGTTACCAGAAAAGCGATGTGGAATCCGCAGGTGAAGAAACCGGCGTGCAACAACCAGTAGCTTCGGTCGCCCATCGCCCCGCGAACAGCGTCCCATGTCGCGGATCCGCTGGTAGCGCCGTGGTGCGCGGGTCCGCGCGGGCTCACCACGCGCACCAGGGGCAGGGCGCCCAAGGTGATTGCGGCGAGCGACCACATGGCACCCATCCAGCCAAGCATCTGGATCAGCATCTGCGATAGCGGCGCGAACACGAATTGACCGAACGATCCGCCGGCATTGATGATCCCCGCCGACTTACCTCGCTTTTCTGCGGCAAGCTGTTGCGACGCAGCGCCGATCAGTACCGAAAAGCTGCCGGCGCCGGAACCCATCGCCGCGAGAAGTCCGAGCGAAAAGATCAGACCGAGGCCCGAAGTCATGAGCGGCGTCAATGCCGTGCCGATCGACAAGACGACAAGTCCCGCGACGAGGACCCTCGAGGGACCGTAGCGATCGGCGACGGCGCCGGCGATCGGCTGGATGACGCCCCACATGAGCTGTCCGACGGCGAGGGCGAGGCTGATGGTGGTGATGCCGAGCCCGGTCGAGCTGTTGAGCGGCGAGATGAAAAGTCCGAGCGATTGCCGCGCGCCCATCGTCACCATGAGGATCGCTGCAGCGGCGATCGTGACGATCCACGCGCCACGCCAGCTCGCTTTGGAAGGTTCGACGTTCCCAGTCACAAGCCCCGTCCGAGCGTTGATGGTCAGCGTTGAATTATATGATGACCGTCATGTATAGTGCGATTCGATGGTTGCAGGCGAAGGGGCGGATGTTCTTCGATCCGGAGAGCAAGCCCACGCGTGTGGTCGGGTACGGCGGCAATAGGTGCGCAACTCGCGCTCAAGCCGACGCAGCGATGCGTTCGCGATCTCGCGCCAACGTTGCATCGGCAATTGCATTCTGTCGTCTGACACAAAGCGCCTGCCCCCCGACATCCGCACGTCGAGTGCATGCCGCAAGCTGAATTCATCGGATCCGCAGGTTCCAAACGCGAAAGAACGCCTCCACCCATTCCCATTCTGTCAAAGGAAGACCATGAGCACGATCACAACCAAGGACGGCACGCAGATCTTCTACAACGATTGGGGCACTGGGCAACCGGTCGTGTTCAGCCACGGCTGGCCGCTGTCCGCCGATGCTTTCGAAGACCAGATGTTTTATCTGGCTTCCCGCGGGCACCGGTGCATCGCGCATGACCGCCGTGGCCACGGCCGCTCGGGCCAGCCCTGGAACGGCAACGACCTGGATACTTACGCCGACGACCTCGCGGCGCTGGTCGAGAAGCTGGATCTGAAGAAGGCGATTCACGTGGGGCACTCCACGGGCGGCGGTGAAGTCGCGCGTTACATCGGCCGTCACGGCACCCAGCGCGTTGCCAAGGCGGTTCTGATCAGCGCCATCCCGCCGCTGATGCTGAAGACCGCCGCCAATCCCGGCGGCCTGCCGATCGACGTGTTCGACGGTCTGCGCGCCGGCGTTCAGGCCGATCGCTCGCAGTTCTGGAAGGATCTCAGCATGCCCTTCTACAGCTACAACCGCCCGGGCGCCAAGATCTCCGAAGGCGTGCGCGAGTCGTTCTGGCTGCAGGGAATGATGGCGGGCTTCCCGGCATCCTACTTTTGCATCAAGGCGTTTTCCGAAACGGACCTCACCGAGGACCTCAAGAAGTTCGACGTGCCGACTTTGGTCCTGCACGGTGACGACGATCAGATCGTGCCGATCGCGGATTCGGCGCTGCTGTCGTCCAAGATCGTCAAAGGCGCCACGCTGAAAGTGTACAAGGGCGCGCCGCACGGGATGTGCACGACGCTCAAGGACCAGATCAACGAAGAGCTGCTTGCATTCATCAAGACGTGAGACCCGAAGCGGCGAATGCCGCAACCATGATCGCAAGGAGCCAGCGTGTCGGGGGATCGCGGCACCGGACACGCCGCTGAGGAACCTGTTGTGACCCATCATCTTCGCAACTCGCGCGTCGCACTCTTGTTGGCCCTGTTCTATGTTTTTGCACTGGTCGCCAGCGCATCCGCGCTTGGCGCCGACTTTGGACCCGGATTCAAAACGCAATCGGCGGCGGTCGACGGAGGCACCGCGAACGTGACCGGCGGCAGCGGGCCGCCGGTGGTTCTGATCCACGGCTATGCCGAGTCGTCGCGCATGTGAAAGCCGCTGGCGAAAGTGCTCGCCTGCACTTCACCGTCATCGCACCTGATTTGCCGGGTATCGGCGCTTCGTCGATTCCGAAGACGGGTATCGACATGAAGACCTCGGCCGAGCGGGTCCACGCGGCCGTCAATGCGCTCGGGTACAAGAAAGTGCGCGTCGTGGGACACGACATCGGGCTGACGGTCGCCTATGCCTACGCAGCGATGTATCCTCAGGAAGTCGAGAAACTGGCGTTGATGGATGCGTTCCTGCCCGGCGTCGGCGGTTGGGAAGCCGTGTACAACAATCCTGGCATCTGGCACTTCCGTTTCTATGGCGCTACGCCGGAAGCGCTGGTGAAGGGCCGCGAACGCACCTACTTCGAACACTTCTGGAACGATTTCGCAGCCGACAAAACGCACTCGATTCCCGAGGCAGATCGGCGCGCGTACACGACGGAGTACGCCCGACCCGGGCGGATGGCCGCGGGCTTCGCATACTTCGAATCTTTCCCGAAGACGGCGACCGATTTCGCGGAGCTGTCGAAGACGCAGCTTACGATGCCGGTCCTCTCGATCGGTGGGGAGAAGGCAAACGGAACTGCGCTCGGCGCTCAAGCAAGACTGATTGCCCCGAATGCGACGGTGATCGTGCTCAAGGACACGGGCCACTGGATCATGGAAGAACGCCAGCAGGAAACCATCGCCGCATTGACGCAGTTCCTCCAGTAGCGAGATGACCCACACGCGGCACCGCGCGCGGTAAACTGGCGAATCGCCGACGCAGAGGAGGAACCGCTGTGCCAGATTCGCCGTCGCTGCTCGAAGAGCTGCACAAGCAATACGACGAAGCGCGCAAATCGACGGTGGAACATTCGGACGTCGAAGGGTTCCGTGATATCGACGTTCGCATGCGCAAGGCGTTTCGTTGGCTCGAGAAAGCGATCACGTACCTCGACGAGCTCAAACCCGCCATCGATCATCGCTTCGACCTGGGCCATGGGCTGATATTCGAGTCGCCGCGCTTCGGGCATGGCTCTGTCGGACAACACGAAAGCCGCATCGTCGGATTTCCGGTGCTCGACGAGATCAACGTCTACTACGAGATCACCGCGTCGAAGCCTATCCTGCTCGACGTTGCGCCGGGAAGCGTGGCGCTCACCGAAAAAGCTCTCGACGACGCAGGCTTGCAGTACGCCAGCCGGCGCGTCGAGGATTCAGGCGGCAACGTGCGCAAGTGCGCGATCTCGGTGCCGCCAGCGGTGCCGGCGGCGGTCTCGTTTCGCGTCGACTATCAAACCGGCTTTGTCACGGTGGCGCTTTTCAACGTCGACCGGCTCGATCGCATCACGCTGGAATTTCACAGCAACGCGATCGAGGAACCCGTCCTCGAGGATCTCGTACGCCTGATCCTTGGCCGTGATTCGGCGTTTCTGCGCCGCGCACCGCTTGCGGGGTTGCAGCCACACTCGTCCTCTCCCGCGTAAGCTTCGCCAACGATGGATGCATTGGCGGAGCTTTTTAGCGAGTACGGATTGCCGCTGGTGTTCGCGGCGGTATTCCTGGAACAGCTCGGTCCGCCGATTCCGTCAGGACCGCTGCTCATTGTCGCCGGGGCATTGGCCAGCGACGGACAAGTATCGTGGCCATCGATCACCGGAGTGTCGTGGCTCGCCTGCATGCTGGGTAACGTTGCGCTTTACATCGTAGGCAGACGCTATGGCCGGCAAGCGATGGGCGCCTTGTGCCGCTTTTCCATGGCGCCCAATTCCCGCGCAAATAAGACCGAGATGAGGTTCGAGCGCTGGGGTCCGGGGCTGCTGATCGTCGCCGAGCTCATTCCAGGTGTAAGGACACTCGCACCTACGCTGGCTGGAGCAGACAAACTTCGGCCGGTGGTATTCTTGATCTACAGCGCGCTGGGTGCGGCGCTGTGGACGGGTCTGTATGTGTCCATCGGGCTCGTGTTTCACAGCCAGATCAGAGAGGTTCTGGCTTTCCTAGAGCGATCCGGAAAAATCGCCATCGTCCTGGTCGCGGCCGCCATTGCAGCCTATTTGATCGTCAAGTGGTGGCGGCGGCGAAGGTCAGTCAAGGCGTCGGCTTAGATCGCAAGCTTTCCGTGTTCGCTCCCGTATCGCGGCGCGCATCATTTGCCGAGCCGCGCCTTCAGTCCCTCGGGCCGCAAATTGTCGTAGACCTCGAACGGCTGATGGATCCACGGATTGTCGCGCAGGTGCTCGACGTAATAGTGTGGCTCGAACACCGAATGCGCCTTGTACCAGACCACTGCCGTGCGGATGTCCGCCATGTGCGGGAAGCGAAGCGGCAACTCCTTGCGCACCGCGGCCAGCGTGTGCCCCGAATCGACCATGTCATCGACCAGCAGCACGCGATCGCCGAGCCTTGGCGCGGTCATGGTCATGTGCTCGGCGATGATCAGCTCTCCGCGCGTCGTTCCGCCGTCCGCGGTATACGAGTGCGTCGAAAGAATGGCGAGGGGCAATTCGTAGATACGCGACAGGACGTCGCCGACGCGCAGACCTCCGCGTGCGATGCAGATGATCTGATTGAAGCGCCACCCCGACGCGTGAACCTGCAGTGCGAGACGCTCGACCAGAATGTTGTATTCGTCCCAGTTGACGTGCAGGCTCATCCCTTGACTCCCGGCGCTTCAGTGGAACGGATGATGCATCAGAATCGTCTCGTCGCGCTCGGGGCCGGTTGATACCATCGCGATCGGCACGCCGGTAAGCTGTTCGATGCGGCGCAGATACGCGCGCGCATTGTGCGGAAGGTCATCGAAGCGCTTGACGCCGAAAGTGCTCTGGTCCCATCCCGGCAGGTCCTCATAGACTGGTTTGCATTCGGCGACGGCCTCTGCGCCCGACGGCAGCAAGTCGAGCATTGTTCCACCGGCGGTGTACTCGGTGCATATCCGGATCGGGCCGATCCCGTCGAGGACGTCGAGCTTGGTGATGCACAGCCCGTCGACGCCGTTGAGTTGAAGCGAGCGCTTGAGCGCCGGCAGATCGAGCCAGCCGCAGCGGCGTGGCCTGCCGGTCACCGAGCCGAATTCATTGCCCCGACGTGCGAGGGTAGCGCCGGTCACGTCGCTGAGCTCGGTCGGGAACGGCCCTGTTCCCACACGCGTCGTGTATGCCTTGACGATACCGAGAACGTAGTCGAGCAACTGAGGACCGATGCCACATCCCGGGGCGGCGGCGCCGGCAAGGCAGTTCGACGAGGTCACATAGGGATAGGTCCCGTGGTCGATGTCGAGCAGCGCGCCCTGTGCACCCTCGAACAGCAGCGACTCGCCGCGGTGGCGGGCTTCCTGGATCAGCGCCGCCACGTCGGCGACCATTGGCTGCAATTGCGGCGCCAGCGCCAACACTTCATCGAGCGTCTTCTGGAACGGCACGGCGTCGCATTTGTAATATTGCGTGAGGACGAAGTTGTGGTATTCGAGCAGCGGCTCGAGCTTGGCGGCGAAGCGGTCGGGGTAGAAGAGGTCCTGCACGCGCAATGCGCGGCGCGCAATTTTGTCTTCGTAGGCCGGCCCGATGCCGCGCCCGGTGGTGCCGATCTTGGTCTCGCCCATCGATGCCTCGCGCGCCTGATCGAGGGCGACATGATGCGGCAGCACCAGGGGACACGCCGGCGAAATCGCCAACCGGGCGCGCACTTCGATCCCGGCGGATTCGAGCTCGGCGATCTCCTGCAATAGCGCGGAAGGCGACAGCACGACGCCGTTGCCGATATAGACGCGCACGTCGGGACGCAGAATGCCGGACGGAATCAGACGGAGAACGGTTTTCCGGTCGCCGATCACCAGGGTATGGCCGGCGTTATGGCCACCCTGGAACCGCACCACGCCCTGCGCGTGCTCCGTCAGCCAGTCGACGACCTTGCCCTTGCCTTCGTCGCCCCACTGGGTCCCGATGACAACCACGTTCTTGCCCATAGTGTTCCGTAGCCTGGCGTGAGTGTCGTGACGCTTACTGCCGCCGCGCAGTCAATGCTGCGAGCTGGCGCAAGTCCAGCGTGAAACCGGTGGCAGCCCGAGCGCGACCGAACGCCTTGCCGATGCCGTCGTAGCGTTCGCCGCGTCCGATGGCGTTCGCTTCCCCGCCGGTAAAGACCGAAAAGCTGGCGCCGGTCTGATAGTGATAGCCTCGCAGATCCGCAAGATCGACGTGCACCGCATCGACGAGGGGCGCTGCGCATCGGGCGAGCGCCGTCAGCGCCGACAGCGCGGTGTCGATCGATGGTATGTCCGGAAGTTGTGCGCGCGCTGCGGCGAGTACATCGTCAGCCGGGCCATAGAGCGCCGGCAGGGCCATGAATGCGTCGCGCCACGCGGCCGGCAGCCGTGCGGTGAGTTCCGCGATCGCCGGCACGTCCTTGGTTCGCAGCGCCGCGAACAGCTCGCTGTCGGCGGAGTTGCCCGCGATGTGTGCGCTGTTGGCAAGCGCGCGGTATACGCCGACGTGCCCCAGGTCGACGTGCAACGCGAGCGCGCCGGTGAGCGAGAGCGAAGAAAGCAACAGCGTCAGCACCTCGCAATCGGCGCCGATCTCGGCATCGCCGTACAGCTCGGCGCCGATCTGAAGCACTTCGCGGGTGCGCGCGAGCCCGGGCGCGACGGTGCGCAGCACGCTGCCCGCGTAGCACAGACGCGTGACGCCTGGCTCGTTCAGGAGGTGCGCGTCGATGCGCGCGACCTGTGGTGTGATGTCGGCGCGAACTCCGAGTAGCCGTCCGGAAAGCGGATCGATCACCTTGAACGTCTGCAACTCGAGATCGTGCCCCGTTCCCGTGAGCAGCGACTCCAGATGCTCGACCAGCGGCGGCTGCACGAGACGGTAGTGGTTGGCGCGGAAGTGATCGATCAGCGTGCGCCGCAGCTGCTCGATAGCCTCGGCCTCGGGCGGCAGAATGTCCTCGATGTACTCGGGCAATACCCAGTTACGCATGGATGACGATCAAGGTTGCGACAGCGCGATCAAGGCTACAGCACCGCGATCAAGGTAACGACACCGATGACGATCGATACGAGTCCGATAAAGCGAAGCTGTCCGTCGGAGAGCTTCACCAGACGCAGAAACGCATTGCGCCAGCTGCGGGGCGCGATCAAGGGCAGCAGGCCCTCGAGCACCAGTACCAGGGCGCATGCCGCCAGGAGACTTTCCGGCACCGCGTGCTCCGGGCTGACGCTTATTTGTTCGAGCGGCTCTGCGCAGCCCGGCCGGCGCCCGACTGCTTCAGATACTGGAAGAAATCGGAGCTGGGGTCCAGCACCATGACATCGCTCTTGTTCTTGAACGTGGCCTTGTAAGCCTCCAGGCTGCGATAGAACGCATAGAACTCGGGGTTCTGCCCATACGCGCTCGCGTAGATCGCGGATGCTTTGGCGTCGCCAGCGCCCTTGGTCTTCTGCGCCTGGTTGTACGCGTCGGCGAGGATAACATCGCGTTGACGCTCGGCGTCAGCCCGGATCTTCTCCGACTCGGCACCGCCTTGCGATCTGAGCTCGTTAGCGACACGCTTGCGCTCGGACTCCATGCGCTGATAGACCTGCGCCAGCACTTCGTCCGGCAGCTCGACGCGGCGCATCCGCACGTCGACGATTTCGACGCCAATCGTCCTGGCCTCGGCATCTGCCTTGAGTCGCGTCTCGTTCATGATGGTGTTGCGTTCGGTCGAAATCGTCTCGTGTATGGTGCGCTTGTTGATTTCCTGCGCGAGATTGGCACGGATCGTCTGCCCGAGGCGGGTCTTGGCGGCTTCCTCGTCGCCCGTCACGCTCTGGTAGTACTTGCGCACGTCGACGATGCGCCAGTAGGCGATGAAATCGACTCGCAGCGGCTTCTTTTCCGAAGTGGTGATTCGGGCGGGCTCGGGCGCATCCAGCGTGAGGATGCGACGATCGTAGAATTTGATGTTCTGCACCAGCGGCACCTTGAAATACAGTCCCGCCTCGGTTTTCGCATCGATGAATTCGCCAAGCTGGAACTTGATCGCGTATTGCTTCTGATCGACCGTATAGAGCGACTGGGAAAGAACCAGCACGATCGCTACCACCAGCGCGAGAATCGGCATCGCCGTTTTCATCGTACGTCCCGGCTGCGGGGAAGGTCGCGGCTATGGCTGGGGTCCAGCGTCACGCTCGCCTCCGGCGTGGCAGGCGCTGCTCTCGCGTCGACGCTCGGCGCCGCGCCGCCGCTTGCCGCCTGCGTCTGCTTGAGGAGCTGATCCAAAGGAAGATACAGCAGGCTGTTGCTTCCCTTCTGATCGATCAATACCTTGCTCGAATTGCCGAGCACCGACTGCATCATGTCGAGATAAAGCCTTTCGCGGGTCACTGCCGGAGCCTTGGAATATTCGACCAGCACCTGCCTGAAGCGGCTTGCGTCGCCCTCCGCTCTTTGCACGACGCTCGCGTTGTAGCCGTCGGCTTCCTGCAGCAGGCGCGACGCCATGCCACGCGCAAGCGGAACGACGTTGTTCGCGTACGCCTGGCCTTCGTTCTTTTGCCGCTCGAGGTCCTGGCTTGCCTTGACCGCGTCGTCGAACGCCGCCTGGACCTGCTCGGGCGGTTGGGTGTTCTGCAGCGTCACCTTCCGGATGGAGACCCCGGTGCCGTAGCGATCGAGCATCGCCTGCATCAGCTTTTCGGTTTCGGTGGCTATTTCGGCGCGTCCTTCATAGAGGACGAAGTCCATCTTGTTGCGGCCGACGACCTCGCTGATGGCGGTCGCTGCAACCTGCGCCACGATGTCTTCCGGCTTGCGCGCGTTGAAGACAAAGTCCGCCGCGTTCTTCAGGTCATATTGGACCGCGAACTGGATGTCGATGATGTTCTCGTCATCGGTCAGCATCAGCGATTCCTTGGCGATCTTGTTCTTGGGATTGTTGTTGCGGTAACCGATTTCGACCGTTTTCACTTGTGAGAAGTCGATGATCTCGACCGCCTCGATTGGAAACGGAAGATGCCAGCGCGGGCCGGGCAGGGTCGTTTCGGTGAAGCGCCCGAAATGCGTGACTACACCGCGGCGCCCTTCGTCGACGATGTAGAAGCCGCTCGCGAGCCAGACAAGCAGGACCAGCGCCACGAGCAGGCCGGCGCCTCCAAGGGGCAGCGAGCGGGGGGGCGGACCGTCCCCGCCTTCGCCGGGAGGCGTCTTGCGCCCGAAGATCTCGGAAAGGCGACGGTTGACGTTGCGCCAGATCTCGTCGAGATCCGGCGGCCCGCTGCGGCCGCGCTTACCCCATTGCGGATCGTTGAGAGACATGAGACGGATGCCTTGCGGCGGGCTTGGGCGCGATGGAGAGTCTTGTCGGGAGGTCTAAGCCGCGTCGGCGGTCGCCGCACGAACCATCGGGCGGGGGAACCGCTCGGCCAGCGCGGCCCGCAACTCGGACACGCCCGCACCTGTCAGCGCGCTCAGACGAACGGAGGCAATTTTACCATATTCGTCGCGCTCGACGCCGGGCGTGTGTTGTGCGATGTCGCACTTGTTCAACACCATGATGCGCGGAACTTGATCGGCGCCGATCTCGGCCAGCACCAGGTCGACGGCCGCAATCTGCCGCTCGCGATCGGGATGCGCCGCGTCCACGACATGCAGCAGCAGGTCGGCGTCCACGGCCTCTTTCAGAGTGCCTCGAAAAGCGGCGACCAAATCGTGCGGAAGGTCCTTGATGAAACCCACGGTGTCCGAAACGACGATCGGTTCCGCGCCCGGCAACTGCAAACGCCGCAGCGTCGTATCGAGCGTCGCAAAGAGCTGGTCCGCGGCGAAGCCCTCGGCGCCGGTCAGACGATTGAACAATGTCGACTTGCCGGCGTTGGTGTAGCCGACCAGCGCGACGTTGCGAACCGCGGCACGCCGCCGCGCGCGGCGCTGCGTCTCGCGCTGGCGGGCGACGTGCTGCAGTCGCTCCTTGAGCAACTTCACCCGCGTGCCGATCAGCCGCCGGTCGCTCTCGAGCTGCGTCTCGCCCGGCCCCCGCAGCCCGATGCCGCCCTTTTGCCGCTCGAGGTGAGTCCATCCGCGGACCAGCCGCGTCGACAGGTGAGCGAGCTGCGCGAGCTCGACCTGAAGCTTGCCTTCCGCGCTTTGCGCCCGCTGGGCGAAGATATCGAGAATCAGGCTCACCCGGTCGACGACCCGGCAGTCGAGCGCTTTTTCGAGATTGCGCTGTTGGGCGCCCGACAGGGAATGGTCGAAGATCACGATGTCGGCGCCGTTTTCGACGCGCCGGGCAGCAATCTCCTCGACCTTGCCGCTGCCGGCAAAAAGCGCGGGATCCGGCTTCGCCCGGCGGGCGGTGACAATCCCGGCTACGGTTGCGCCGGCCGACAGCGCAAGCGCCTTCAGCTCGTCCAGACGCTCGGCAAGATCGCCTTCACCGAAATCGATTTCGACCAGCAGCGCCCGGTCGCCGCCTTCCGGACGGTCAAGCACGGGCTTGACCCGGCGCGGCCCGGATCATTTGGCCGACACCGACGCCGGCATACGCAACCCGACAAATTGGCCGGCAGGGATGCCGGCCAATTAACATCCCGGCCCCGGAGCGCGAATCAGGCTTCGCGATCGTTTTCGTGCGGCGGCATGGTGATGGCGCGCGCGGGAACGACCGTCGAGATGGCGTGCTTGTACACCATCTGGGTGACCGTATTCTTCAAAAGGACGACGTACTGGTCGAAAGACTCGATCTGACCCTGCAGCTTGATGCCGTTGACGAGGTAGATCGAGACTTGGACGTGTTCCTTGCGAAGAGTATTCAGGAACGGGTCTTGTAGCATTTGCCCCTTGTTGCTCATCGTTGTTGCTCCGCTTATGGTTGGAAGCTTCGAAGCTACTGCGCTAGTCGGTGCCGAATCGCGCACCACAGGCGCGAATCAGCGACCTCGGAACCGAGACGCAGGCCCTCAGTACTGGCGGTGGGCACAAACGCTCGGCCGGATCTCGTGCTATTTGGAACGGCGGGGCTTGCGACGGCCGGCAGACCCTGCGTACGGGTTCGCGCCGGTCTTGAATTGTATCCTAAGCGGCGTTCCCTGCAGTTTGAACACGTCGACGAAGAAATGTTCCAGAAACCGCCGATAGGTCTGGGGAATGGCTCCCAGCGCCGATCCGTGGATGACGATCACGGGAGGGTTCATTCCTCCCTGATGGGCGTAACGCATCTTCGGGCGCACCATTCCTGCGCGCGGCGGCTGTTGCAAGGCCACGGCGTCCGCAAGCGCACGGGTGAGCTTGGGCGTCGGCAGCTTGGACATCGCGGCCGCATACGCGCCGTCGACCGATTTCAACAGCGGCCCGATGCCTTTGCCGTCGCGCGCCGAAATCGTGTGCGTCTTGGCGAACGCGAGAAAGCCGAGCTTGCGGCCGAGCTCACGCTTGATCTCGGCACGCGCATCTGCACCGATGTCGTCCCACTTGTTGACTGCGACCACCAGCGCCCTTCCGGCGTCGAGGATGTGACCGGCGATGTGCGCGTCCTGCTCCGATATCTCCGCTTGCGCGTCGAGCAGGAGGACCACGACGTTGGCGTCCTCGATCGCCTGTAGCGTCTTGATCACCGAAAACTTCTCGATTGCTTCGAAGACCTTGCCGCGACGGCGCACGCCCGCGGTGTCGATCAGCGTGTAGTGGCGTCCGTCGCGATCGAAGTCGAGATAAAGTGCATCGCGAGTCGTTCCCGGCTCGTCGAACGCGATGACGCGTTCTTCGCCGAGCAGGGTGTTGACCAGGGTCGATTTGCCGACGTTGGGTCTGCCGACGATGGCAACCTTGACCCGCGATCCATCGTCGTTGCCGGTCGCGTCGTCTTGACCGTCCTCGGGGCACAGCGCCAACGCGATGTTGACCAGATCGCGAACGTTCTCGCCGTGTGCCGACGAGATCGGCAGCGGCTCCCCCAAAGCGAGCTCGTGGAAATCGGCGGTCACGCGTTCGGGAGCAAGCCCTTCCGACTTGTTGACCGCGAGCACGACCGGACGGCCTGACCGCCGCAGCAGATCCGCGATGGTCCTATCCTGCGCGGTCAAGCCCTCGCGCCCGTCCACCAGGAAGATCACGGCATCGCTTTCGGCGATTGCCTGCCGGGTCTGCTTGGCCATCGCGTGCATGATGCCGCTCTTCACCTTGGGCTCGAAGCCTCCGGTGTCGACCACGAGATAAGGACGGTCCGCGCCGCGACCGCGGCCGAAATGACGATCGCGCGTCAGGCCCGGAAAATCTGCGACCAGCGCGTCGCGCGACTGCGTCAGCCGATTGAAAAGCGTCGATTTCCCTACGTTGGGACGGCCGACGAGCACGAGCGTGGGGAGCATCGGTCGGGGGAAGGAAATCGGCCGCGATGGCCCGAGCGCCGGGCGCCGGCGCTTAGCGCGCGACGCTGGCGCTGATCAGCGTGCCGCCGGCCGACTGCCAGATGGCGGCGTTGCCCGACGCGACCGGCTGCGACAGGGCCGCGGTGCCGTCGGTCGCGACGCGGCCGATCAGATTGCCGTCATTGTGGTCGAGTAAGTGCAGGTAACCCTCGACATCGACGACCCCGACAGAGTCGCCGATGACGACGGGTCCGCTCGGAAAACGGGCGGCCAGCTTGTCCTGTTTCCAGATCGAAGAACCGGTCGTCTTGTCGAGGGCCTGTATGGAGCCTTTGTCGTCGGTGACGTAGAGATTGCGACTGTCGACGGCGATGCCTCCCAGGCTCGAGAAATCGCGCGACCAGATCAGCGTGCCACGCGACAGCTCGAAGCAGGCGATGCGTCCCTGGAACGCAGCGGCGCACACCTGCTTCTCCTCGACGACAGGCGCGCTGGTCACGTCGGCAATACGCTCCAGCTCGGTCGCGCCTTTGGGCGTGGCGACGCTCGCCTCCCAGCCCAGTGCGCCGGTATTGAGGTCGATGGCGAGCAGCTTGCCTCCTGCGGTGCCGGTAAAAAGCGCGCCCCGACTGGTGTTGCCGCCCGCGAAGCGGCGAACCGTCAGCGCTGGAAGGGTGCGCTGATAGACCCATTTCTGGCTGCCGTCGGTCTCGGACAGGCCGTAGATGCGGCCGTCGAGCGCCCACACGATGACCTTTCCTTCGACCGCCTTGGGCGGACCGGCAACTTCGGTCGACACTTTCACGCGCCACAGGGGTTTCCCCGTGGAATCGAAGGCGAGGACCTCGCCCTTCGCCGTGCCGACGGCGATAACCGATGGCTGCGCTCCTATGCCGGCCGACAACGGCTTGTCGGCCTTGATCCGCCAGATTTGGCGGCCGCTTGCCGGGTCGACGCTGACGATGGTGCCATCAGGAGCGGCAGCGTAGATGGCATCGGGACGCACCGCCGGGACAAAGCTTTCGCCTCCCTTCGCGCCCAGCGGGACCTGCCAGTCGACTCGCGCCGTCACTTTGGCGTCGAACGCAGGCAGCGGGCCGGGCTTGTTCTTGTCGCCGCCGAAGCCGAGCCAGGAAAGCGACGGCGGCGGGATCGTGGGGAACGATGGCATCCACGAAGGCATCGACTCGCAGCCGCACAACACCAGCGCGCTCAAGGCAATAAGCCTTCGCGCCGAGCGCTTGCGCATCACTCCGCGCCTCCCAGGGCGTCGAACTTGACCTGCACGAACGCTCGGTAAGGCGATTTCGGATCGATCTTCGCCAATGCGATTGCGTACGCTGCCTTCGCTTCCGCGTTCTTGCCCGCCGAGGCGAGAATGTCGCCCTTGAGATCCGCGAATACACCGGCGAATGCGTCGTCGGTCGTGACGTCGAGCGTCTTCAGCGCATCGTCGTACTGTTTTTCATCCAGCATCGCCTGGGCCACGCGGAAGCGGGCGATCGTCTTCAACTCGTCTTCGGATGCATGATCGACGACCCACTGCAGCTGCGCTCGGGCGCCGGCCTTGTCGCCGCCATCGTAGAGCAGCTTGGCGTAGAGCAGCGCAGCGCGCGGCGCGTAGGCGGTGCCGGAAAAGCGGTCGACGATCTGCGATGCGGGCTCTTTCGCCTTGGCGGCATCGTTGCTTCGCGCAGCCTGGCTTACCGCCTGGTAGAGCACGCTTGCCTGCTCGGCCTGCGTGCGCTGATACCAGCGCCAGCCCTGCACACCGATGACGATGAGTGCGACGACAACCACGGCGGCGCTGACGTATTTGGAGTTCTGCTCCCACCACGCCTTGAGGTCGTCGAGTTTTTCCTGTTCTTCGAGATCGTAGACTGCCATCTTGGTTCCTAGGTTGAATAGCCGCGGAGCGTTTGCACGATCTCCGACGGAGCAAAAAGTGTGTGTGAGGCGCTGCTCGTCATCCGTGCTTCGCGGGTTGCGCAATCGGAGCGATGCGCGTCGCCAGCTCGCCCGGGGACAACGCTACCTGCTCGCCGGAGTCGCGCAAGGGTTTTACCGCGACGACGTTGGCGGCCGCTTCGTCATCGCCGACGATCAGCGCGTAACGCGCGCCGCTGGCGTTCGCGCGCCGCATCTGCGATCCGAAATTGCCGCCTCCGGCGTGAACGACGATCGCGAGACCGGCGTCGCGCAGATTCTCCGCGACCGACATCGCCAGTCGCGTCGCGCGCTCGCCGACGTGCACGACATACGCGTCCGGCGCATCGCTCGCGGTGCTTCCGCCGTCCTGCATCAGCATCAAAACCCGTTCGATGCCGATGGCGAACCCGCATGCGGGCGTCGGCTTGCCGCCGAGTTGCGCGAAGAGACCGTCGTAGCGACCGCCGCCTCCGACGGTGCCCTGAGCGCCGAGGCGGTCGGTCATCCACTCGAACACGGTACGGTTGTAGTAGTCCAGCCCGCGCACGAGGCGAGGATCGACGGTGAAGCCGATCCCGGAATCGCCGAGCAGCCGCCGCACGCCGTCGAAGTGCGCCCGCGTAGCGCTCCCCAGTCGATCGAGCAGGCGCGGAGCTCCGGCGATCAACGGCTGCATTGCGGGATTCTTGCTGTCGAGAATGCGCAACGGGTTGGTGTGCAGGCGGCGTTGCGAGTCCGCATCGAGCGCGTCGGCATGCTCGCTGAAATACGCGACCAGCTCCGCACGGTGCGCGCGCCGCTCTTCGGCATCGCCGATCGAGTTGATGTGCAGCACGATTCCCTCGAGCTCCAGCTCGCGCCAAAGGCGGTGCAGCATGACGATCTGCTCGACGTCGACATCGGGACCTTCGAATCCGAGCGCTTCGACGTCGAACTGATGGAACTGGCGATAACGGCCCTTCTGCGGGCGCTCGTGGCGGAACATCGGACCGGTCGTCCAGACGCGCTGCGGCCGCTCGTAGGTGAGGCTGTGCTCGATCGCTGCGCGAACGATGCCGGCAGTTGCCTCCGGCCGCAGCGTCAGGCTCTCGCCGTTCAGCCGGTCGTCGAATGTGTACATTTCATGTTCGACGACATCGGTGACTTCGCCGATCGCCCGCGCAAACAGCGGCGTGACTTCGACCAGCGGCACCTGCATGTAGCGATAGCCGTATTGCCTTACGACGTCGCGCACCGCCGCGTCGAAGCGCAGCCAGGACGGCGCCGCATCGGGCAGCAGGTCATTCATGCCGCGCACGGCCTGGATCGTTCCTGCCATTGTTAGGCGACCGCCTTGACGGCGATGGTTCTGAAGGCGGGTTTGGGATGCGGCTTTGCCGGTTCGCCGCCATAAGTCGCGCCAACGTAGCCGGCAACGATCTGCTGGAATTCTTCAGCGATGCGCTCGCCCTTGAGCGTGACCGTTTTCTGCCCGTCGACAAAGACCGGCGCGACGGGAACCTCGCCGGTGCCCGGCAGACTGATGCCGATGTTGGCCATTTTCGATTCGCCCGGGCCGTTGACCACGCAGCCCATGACCGCAACGGTCATCGTCTCGACGCCCGGATAACGCTCGCGCCAGCTTGGCATCTGCTCGCGCAGGTACGACTGGATCTTCGCTCCGAGCTCCTGGAACACGGTGCTGGTTGTGCGCCCGCAACCGGGACACGCAGTGACCTGCGGCGCGAACGAACGCAGTCCCATGGTCTGCAGAATTTCCTGCGCGACGAGAACCTCGCGCGTGCGATCGCCGTTGGGCTCCGCTGTGAGCGAAACCCGGATCGTGTCGCCGATCCCCTGCTGCAGCAGAACGGCCATCGCTGCCGTCGACGCGACGATGCCTTTGGAACCCATACCGGCTTCGGTCAGGCCGAGATGCAACGGATAGTCGCAGCGGCGCGCAAGCTCGGCGCTAACAGCAATCAGGTCCTGGACGCCGGAAACCTTGCACGAAAGGATGATCCGGTCCGGTCTGAGCCCGAGCTCTTCGGCGCGCTGCGCGCTGCGGATCGCGGAAACCACCAGCGCTTCGCGCATCACGTGCCCCGCGTCGGTGGGCGATGCCGAGTGCGCGTTGTCGTCCATCATGCGCGCCAAAAGCTCGGCGTCGAGGTTTTCCCAGCCGACGCCGATCCGAACCGGCTTGTTCCACCGCATTGCCTGTTCGATCATGATCGCGAAACGCGAGTCGCGCCCGATACCGTTGCCGGCGCTGCCGGGGTTGATCCGGTATTTCGCCAGCGCTTCGGCGCACGCAGGCGACCCGGTCAGCAGCTGGTGGCCGTTGTAATGAAAATCGCCGATCAGCGGCACCGTGCAGCCCGCCGCAGCGAGCCGATCGCGGATCGAGGGCACGGCTTCAGCGGCGGCGAAGGTGTTGACAGTGACGCGCACGAGCTCCGAACCGGCGTCGGCGAGGGCCTTGACTTGCGCGACCGTGCGGGCGATGTCCGCGGTGTCGGTGTTGGTCATCGACTGCACGACGATGGGAGCCCCGCCGCCTACAGCCACGCCGCCAACATGCGCGATGCGCGTGACACGTCTGGGCATGAAAAGGCTTTCGATGTCGCTCATGAAATCAGGGGAACGGAAAGACGACGTCTATTGAAGCGTGAGGCGGGCGACGTTTTGCCGCGTATACGGCAACAGGTCGACCGGTTTCCCGCGGTATGCCAGCGTCACGACGTGCGCGTTGCCGAGGACGATGTCGAACGGCGGAGTGCCTTTGACCGGCTCGACCGATCCCGGCGCCACCAGGCGCGACACGACGAGCTGACCCGTGCGATCGCGGATCTCGGTCCATGACGGACCCTGATAGGTGAGCAGCAGTGGCGCGTCATTCGCCGCCGCCGCATTTGCAGCCACATTTCCAGCCGCGGCTACGCTGCTGACGGGAGTCACCGGGGCCACGGCCGGATCGCGCATCGAAGCAGCGGGCGGCGCGCCCTGCGGAAAGCTTGCGAGCGGATTCGGAAGCGCGACGCCCGCTGCCGACGTCGCCGGCCCCGGCGCAATAGACGTCTGCACGCTGCGATCCGCTGCTGCTCCGGAAACCGGTCGAGCGGGCTCGGCGTTGTTGCTCAATCCGCCGCGATACCACTCGTACGCCGCGGCACTCACGATGCAGCCGATCAGAATCAGCGGGATCAGCCAGCGGCCGAGTCCTGCCTTCGGCGCGGACGAGCTCGGCAGCTCGGCAATCATCGTCCCTGTCGAATGCAGCGTCGGCGATTCGAGCGCGGGCGCCTGCGCGACATCGGGCAGATGCGCGAGCAGGTCTTGCGCATCGAGGTGCAGCAGTCGCGCGTAGTTGCGAACGAAACCGCGACTGAACGTGCGGCCCGGCAACTCGCCGAAGCTCTCATCCTCCAATGCCTTGACCTGACGCGGCGCCAGCTTCAGCTGCTGCGCAACCTGGTCGAGCGAAAGCCCGGCAGCTTCGCGCGCTGCCCTCAGGCGCGCGCCGGGGCCAGCCGCTGCGGCGACATGCGCGACAGATGCGTCCGCGCCGGCGTCGATTGGCGTTTGCTCTTGCGTTGCCGTCACTCGCAAGCCTCGGTGGTGATCGCTTTGGTCTCGATCGAATTCGGATAACGATTGCGCAGTTGCGAGGCATACGACAGCTCCGCCTGGCTGTCGCCGAGCTTGCGTTCGATACAGACCCCGAGATAGAGAGCCTCGGGCGGGGGCGTCGTGGTTTGTACCACCGGCCGCATCCATCTGCGCGCTTCCTCGTACCGCGCCTCTTTGTACGCGATGAGCGCGACGCCGTAGCTCGCAAGCACGTTGCCCGGCTGCGCGACGAGCGCGCGGCGGAAATACGATTCGGCGAGCCGGATGTCACCCATCGTCTGCGCGCAGCGTCCGGCATTGACCAGGGCGATTTCGGGCGTCCGATACAACGCATTGCTGACCGAGATTTCGAACTGCGCCAACGCCTCGCGCTCGCGCTTGTGCTGGCACAAGTACCAGCCCCAGTTGTGGTGAATGTCGGAATCGTTGGGCGCGAGCTCGAGCGCGCGCTGGAAGCTCTGTTCCGCCTTGCGATCGTCGCCCAGCATGGCGTACACCAGACCGTAGGTGTTGTAGGCCGGCGCGTAGTTGGGGTCGGTCGCCACCGCGAAATTGAGCTCCTCGATCGCGACAGCCATCTGCCCGCGCTCGTAGTAGCCCCCGGCCAGCTCGGTATGCATCCGCGCCCGTTCCACCGGGCTCGCCTGCTGCTGCGGAGGCGGCGCGACCCGGGGCGGCGGCTCGGGTTGTTTCGGCGTGCTGTTGCAGGCGGCGAGCAACGCCAAAGGAACGAGGGCGACCAGGACGCGAGAACGGACGTGATTGTTCATGGGCATGGCTCAGGTCCTCGCAACGGGTTGAATGCGGTGCAGTCGCCGCTTGGTCCTGTCCTGGACCTGGCCGGCAAG
>OCZU010000178.1_pt1 | contig 45409 bp, 34 predicted proteins | sample 1539001 | NCBI WGS metagenome assembly OCZU01 (sample SAMEA3539306, study PRJEB22396) | soil metagenome | biome: tundra; feature: field; material: soil | place: USA | collected 2010-05 | depth 0.15 m | reverse complement strand
CTCGCTGCCAGACAGGCTGATCTTCGGAAGCGCGACGGCTGTGAAGTGTCCGCGCCCGCCGTTCCTGGCGGTGGCCGGGGCCGCGAGCCTGGCGGCCAGCGAGCTGATCGTGGCGGCGGCAGGCAGCTGGCAGGCAGCCGGGGAGCCGGCCGGGCTCGGGCCGGCGACCGGCGGCGGAAGCAGGGCGAGCATGCTCAGCCGACCGCCCTGGTACGGGAGTTCGGCCGCGGTCCAGCCCGCGGCGCTCGCCTTGGCGAATCCCTCGCCGTTCAGGTATTCGGCCTGTAGCTGGCCGCTGTCGGTAGCGAACGGCCCCGGCGCGGTATCGGAATGCAGGAACGGCTGCTCCCAGCGGGCATTCAGGTACAGCGCGTCGGTCAGCAACCAGCCCGGTACGTCATTTAGCGAGCCTGGCGGCAGTAGCTGGCTGATGTGGCCGGCGGTGTCGGCTGCCACCGACGCGTTGATGGTCCTGCGGGCGGTATCAGGCCTGGACAGCAGCGGTACGTGCCGCAGCCCGGCCTGATAGCTGGACTTGAGCGCGGCGACGAATCCCGGGTTGGTGGTCAGCGTCGGATCGGCCCAGATCCGGTTGCTCGTGCTGAACGTGACGCCGGGCCGGTTCAGCGAGCCGAGCAGCGCGGCCCGTGCGCGCAGGCCGCTGACCAGTCCCGGTGCCGTCGGCGACGCGGGCAGGTGCAGGACCCTGGCCATGGCCGCCGCGGTGGCTCCGCGAGCCCCGAGGTAGGCCATGCCGAGCCCGGTCGCGATACTGACCGGGGACAGCACGACGTTGCTGCCCGGCTGGCCATGACATAGCCGCGAGAGCATGCTCAGGCCGAATGCCGTATCTCCTTGGCCGTAACCGCGCAGCATGCTGATCTGGCTGGCGGTCAGCACCACTGGCTTCGCGGGCGGCTGGGGTGCTGGCTGCGCGGCGCAGCCGGATGCCGTCAGAGCGGAAATGGTGACGATCGCCAGGACCATGATCGGACGCAGTCGCCTCAAGTGCCTCATGCAGCTTGGACGTCGAGCGCAGCCGCCAGGTTCCCGCTAGCTTTCACACCTGACCCGCTGTCTCGCGCCTCCGGTAAGGCCGATGGCCAGTCCGAGGACGCCCACGTCGCGCAGGGTCAGGTCAGTCAGCCCGCCAGTGATAGTCAGGCTTACCACGATCTCGAGCAGCAGGACAGCCGCGGTGGCGGCGGCCAGCCTGATGGCTATCCCGGCGATGATCGCGACGGCCAGGATCAGCAGCACCAAGCCGTGTGCGAGCACGAGGACGATGGCGAATCCGGATGTGGTGGAGATGCCGGGTATGTAGCCGGTCCACAATTGCGGCGCAATGAGCTCGTGATAGCCGAACCAGGCCAGCACCAGGCCAAGCAAGACCCGCGCCGCTGTGGGCGCCCATTCGGCGGCGAATCCTTGCACCTGGCCGATCAGCCGGTCATCGGCGGTCGAGCCATCTGTCCGCCGGCCGGCGACCGCTGGCCGCGGTGCGGCAGCATCTCGGGCCGGCCGCGGGCGGCTGGCAACCGCTCGGTTGGCAGCCGGCTGTCCGGCCTTCCTGCTCACTGCAGGATCCTCCCCTGGGGATCTATGACGATGAGCCCGTCATCGCCGAGATTGAAATCGCTGTTACCTGAATCGTCACCCAGAGACGCCTCGACCACATAGACCCTGGCGCCGGTCGGGAAATACCTGGGGGCCGGCAATGGCTGGCCGGCTGTTCCAGCCGCGACCGAAATCCCGGTTCCCTGCTTGCGCACCGTGACAGTCAGCCCGGTCTCCGCCGCCTGGGCCGCTGGGCTGAGCGCTCCTGGCCAGACCAGGTACGAATAGGAGGCGTAAGACTCCGAGGCCAGCTTCGGTCCCGGTGTCGGTGCCGGTGTCGCCGACGAGGCCGGTCCCTGGCTCGGTGCCGGGGCACTCGGCGACCTGCCTGGTTCAGCCGATCGGCTCGGCGCCGGCGAACTCGCCGCTGGCGTGGCCGCCGGCGAAGACGGGCCACCGCTGAGGGCCGTCGGTGGCAGCCCGCGGTGCCGATCCGACCAGCCGTGTACTCCGAGCAGTAACCCGACTGCGGCCGCAGCGCACAACAGTGCCAGACCCCGCGCACCGACCGTTTCGCCAGCGACACGCATCGGTGTCCACCACCAATCGTTATTCGGGCCTGGTCTCCGTCGCGATCCAGTCTAGGTAGCCGGCCGAGCCAGCCACGATCGGCATCGCGATGATTTCCGGCTCATCGTAGCTGTGCCGTTCGATCAGGAACTCAGCGAGCTCTGGGTAGCGATCGGCCGGCAGCTTGAGCATGACCAGCCACTCCTCGGCCCGCTCGATGGCATCTTCCCACCAGAACGTGCTGGCCACCGGCCCGGCTACCTGAGCACACGCTGCCAGCCTGGCCTGTACCGCGTCATGGGCCAGCTCCATCGCCTCGGCCCGTGAGTCCGTCGTGGTCTGCACGTGCAGGAACCGCGGTTCGCCGCTGGCATCGTCCCGCTGGGCAGCCATACCCCCAGATCGTACGCCGCTGCGGCGATAGCCTTTGCCTTTCGCACCCTGGAGGTTTGCCGTGGACCGTCCGCTGTGCCTGATAGTGAACCCAACTGCCGGTAACGGCCGGTCTCGGCAGCTTCTCCCGCAGGTCACTACCGCGCTGGACCACGCTGGCGCCGAGCATCAGGTCTTCGAGTCGACCAGCCTGAGCAATGCCAGGGAGCTGGCCATGCAAGCGGCGGAACGCGGCCACGCCGTCGTCGCCGTCGGCGGGGATGGTATGGCCGGCGCGCTGGCCGGGACCGCGGCCGCCGCAGGCATCGGCGCTGCCCCCGAGGAGACCGCCACAGGCACCGGCGCCACGTCGCCCGCAGCCGCCGGCCAGAGCGCCAGCGGCGGCGCGGTATACGGGATTATCCCGGCCGGCCGCGGCAATGACCTGGCCAGAGTGCTCGGCATTCCGCTTGATCCCTGCGCTGCCGCGCGGGTGCTCGTGGCCGGCCAGCACCGGCAGATCGACCTGATCGGGGTCAGTACCCCGGGCCAGCAGGAAGCCATCGTGGCCGGCAGCGTGTATATGGGACTTCCCTCAGTGGCCGGCGAGATCGCCAACGCGACGCGCTGGCTGCCGGGATCGCTGGTGTACAACGTTTCCGCGCTGCGGGCGCTGGCGCGCTGGAAGCCGCTGCAGTTCACCGTCACGGTATCCGCGCCCGATCCGGCGGAAAGCCGCGTCGAGACGTTCGAGGGCTATGCCGTGATCGTCGCCAATAACCCGTACTTCGGGGCCGGCATGCAGGTCGCGCCGAAGGCGCTGATCGACGACGGCGTGCTCGACATCGTGCTGATGCGGCACGGTCCGAAGCTCACCTTCATCAAGGCGCTGGTCAAGATCAAGGACGGAACGCATGTCACTCTGCCGCAGGTCAGCCTGGCCCGAACGGTCGAAGTAACGGTCACTATGAGCCGCGTCATGCCGGTCGCCGCCGACGGCGAACCACTGGCCTGCGCGTCGCCGCTGGCGGCCGATGCCGCGCTGCGAATTCGCGCGCTGCCGAACGCACTGCGCGTCCTGGTTCCGGCGACCGATGCCAGCTAGTGCCGGGCGGACCTCGGCCGCCGGATTGCGGCTGGCGGCGGTTCGCTGGGAGGCGGTTCGCTGGGGTCAGCCGCCGTTCGGGATCACCTGATCGGAGTCCGGGCGCGCCTGGTCACGGTGGCCGCCGAGAAAGGACGTGACGAAGGCCGGGCTGCCGGCCAGTTCGGCCGGGGTGCCTTCCATTCGCAGCTCGCCGCCGCCCATCACGTAGGTCCGGTCGGAGACGGCCAGGACGGCTCTGGCTCGCTGCTCGACGATCAGGACCGCGGCGCCGTGCTCGGCGAGGCGCTTGACCTGCTCGTCCAGGATCGAGCGGGCGATCGCGGGAGCGAGGTTGGCGGTCGGCTCATCCAGCAGGAAGACGGCAGGTCGCAGCATCAGGACCCGGCCCATCGCCAGCATCTTGCGCTCGCCGCCACTGAGCTTGCCTGCTGGGCGCCTGAGCATCGTCCCGAGCCGGGGGAACACGGCGAGCACGTGCTCGATCCGCTCCGGCAACTGCCTGTGCTGCAGCAGGTAGCCGCCCATCTCCAGGTTCTCCCTGACAGTGAGCGGCCCGAAGACGTCGTCGACCTGCGGCACGTAGCCGACCCCGACCCGTGCCATCTCCTCGGGCGGCAGGTTCGTGACATCGGCGTCGCCGACCCACACCTTCCCCGCGGATACTCGCAGCACGCCGATCATGGCCTTCAGCAGGGTGCTCTTGCCTGACCCGTTCGGCCCGACCACCGAGACGACCTCACCAGGCGATGCCCGCACGCTGACGCCGCGCACGACCGGGTCGCCGCCGTAGCCAGCGGTGACGCCCTCGGTCCGCAGCGCGGCCTGGCGCTCAGGGCCCTCAGCCGACAAGGTAGGCCTCCACGACCTCGGACCGGTCTCGCAGCTCGGTCATGGTGCCCTCGGCCAGGACCCGGCCGTCGGCCATCACGATTACCGGGTCGCAGAACTCGTCCATGATCGCCAGCTCGTGCTCGACCATCAGGATCGTCATTCCGTCCTGGCAGAGCGCCCGGAGCGCGTCGCCGATCGTTCTGGCTAGTTCCGGGTGCACGCCAGCCATGGGCTCGTCGAGCAGCAGCATGTCCGGCTCGGTCATCAGCGCCCGCATGATCTCGACCAGCCTGCGCTGCCCGCCGCTCAGGTCGCCCGCGTAGTCGTTCGCGTGCTGGGTCAGGCCGAAGCTGCTGATCAGAGCCTGCGCCCTGGCGATGGCGCCAACCTCGTCGGCGTGCCAGTAACGCCGTCCGGCCATGGCCCCGAGGAACGAGTCGCCCCGGTGGCCAGGCACGGCGGCGAGCAGGTTTTCCAGCACCGTCAGGCGCTTGAATTCACTCGCCAGCTGGAACGTCCGGACCAGACCGGCCCGCGCTCGCCGGTAGGCGGGCGCGCCAGTGACGTCCTGCCCTGCGTAGATAATGTTTCCCGCGGAGACCCGCTCGGTGCCGGCCAGCAGCGACAGCAGAGTCGACTTGCCCGCTCCGTTGGGACCGATCAGGCCGGTCAGCGTGCCGCGGCGAACCGACAGGGTCACCTCGGACACCGCCTGCACGCCGCCGAAATCCTTGCTGACACCGACGGCTCGCAGAATCTCGGCCGCGGAGTCCGCCGCAACAACGCCGGCTCCGGTACCCGTCCGGGGACCGGCCGCCGTAGCTGCCAGCCCAGGACCACTTGCGGCGGCGGCTTGCGGCGGCTGCCGGGGCAGGGAGTCCGGCTCCGGCAGCGTGGCAGCGCGCGGCAGCGTTGCCGGAGCACGCCGCAGCATCCGCTGCGTCCACGTCGGCGCGGCCGGGATGAGCCGCTTACGTTCCGGCAGGATGCCGCGGGGGCGCAGCCACAGGAAGCACGCGATCAGCAGTCCGATCGCCACCCACTGCAGCGACGGCAGCAGGTTGGGCGGCAGGCTCGGGTTGTTGTTCGAGATGAACCTGGTGATCTCCTCGAACCCGACCGGCACCACGAGAGCGCCCAGCACGGCACCGCGGTGATTCCCGGCACCGCCGATGATCACCGCGGTAAACAGCACGATCGTCTCCGCGTAACTCCACGCGGCTGGTGACCACACGCCGATGAAGCTGACCAGCACGGCACCGGACAGGCCAGCGATCGCACCGCCGCTGACCAGCACGCCGGTCCGCAGCGACAGCAGGTTCTTGCCGAGCGAGTCGGCCACCTTGTCGTTGTCGCGCATGGCCCGCAGGGTGCGGCCGTACGGCGACTCGGTTATCCGCCGGACGAACCAGTAGACGGCCGCCGCCAGGATGATCGCGCCGGCGGCGAAGCCGAGCTGGTAAGCGTTGGAGCCGGTGACGAACATGCCCTGCTGGAGCGGTGCGGGCACCAGGGCCATTCCGGCATCGCCGTTGAACAACGGGCGGTAGTTAGTCGCCAGCAGGTTCAGCAGGACCGCGGTCACCAGCAGGCCGACGGCCGCGAAGTCACCGCGCAGCCGCCTGCCGACGAGGAACGTGAACGGCAGCGCCAGCAGTCCGCCGGCTACGGCGGCACCGATCCAGGGCAGCGGGAACGGCAGGTTCAGCCCGCCAACATAGGTCTGGAAGCCGCCGTCGGCGGAATCGGACGGCAGGGCCAGCGCCGCAGCGGTGTACGCGCCCGCGGCCTGGAAGATGATGAACCCGAAATTGGTGACGCCGGCCACGCCGAACTGCAGGCTGAGGCCGAGGCAGGCAATCGCGTCCACGGCCCCGTACACCAGCAGGATGATCATGTAGTACATGGGTCAGCCACCTTGTGCCTCAGGTCCTGGCGCCGAACAGCCCGGTCGGCCGCACGGCGAGCATGGCCAGCAGGGCCACGAAGGCGACCACATACTTGTAGTCGGCCTGGATGTAGAGCGCGCTGACCTCTGTGGCAAGTCCGATCACCAGCGCCCCGAGCATCGCGCCATAGGCGTTGCCCGGACCGCCGAGGAAGACCGCGGCGAGGATGAGAATCAGGAAGATGTCGGTGCTCGCCGGGCCGAAGCTGCCGATGTCGATCGCGAAGACCGTTCCGGCCAGGCCGCTCAGTGCGCCGGTCAGCGCCCAGGTCGTTGCGATCACGCGGCTGGCCCTGATCCCGCAGTTGCGGGCAAGGGTCCGGTTGGCGGCCGTGGCCCGCATCGCCTTGCCCAGCCTGGTGTAACGCAGCAGGACGTGCACGCCGATCATCACCAGCACGCTGATCCCGACGATCGTCAGCTGGACCGTGGTCAGGATCAGGCCGCCGAACCGCAGCGTCCGGCCCTGGCTCATCGCATACGAGACATCGATCCCGCCGACGACGGCGGCGATCCCGAACTCAATGATCAGCGCCATCCCCAGGGACACGATCACCAGGGTGATCGGCGCCGCGCCGCGCCGCTGAAACGGAGAGTAGACCAGGTAATTCAGGCCCGCCGACAAGAACGAGCAGGTGGCCATCGCGGCCAGGAGCCCGATCCACACCGGCACTCCCCTGGTATTCAGCCAGTAGGCGGTGAACGCTCCGGCCGTCATCACTGCCGCGAACGCCAGATTGAGCACATCGGTCACCGCGAACTGCAGCGTGAACCCCAGCGCCGCGATGGCCAGGACCGCCGAGGTAATCAGGCCGAACCCGACGGAGGCGAGCAGTTGGCTCATCGGCACTCCACGTCCGGCAGCGGGCCGGCCGGCTGGCTCCTGATCACCCGGAGACTGCGCGCAGCTGGGCGGCGGTGATGTTCCCCACCACGAGCACCGCGCCGGTCGGGCCGTAGGCGTCAATCTGGAAGATGCCAGGCGAGTCGTGATAGGCATCGAAGCTGGTCGGTCCGCCCGGGCCGACGTAGCGGATCTTCTTGCCGGCCTTGAGCGCCGCGACACCTGCGGCGAACGAGTGCACCACTACCGCACCGGGCACGCCGTCGCCGATCGTGGCGATCCACGGCTTCCACGTGGCGGTATCGATGCTTCCGGCTGCCACCATGGCCAGCGCAGCCAGGTTCATTCCGTCATACAGGTGCACGGCGCCTGGCGCGGTGAAGTAAGTGCTGAAGTTACCGGTCTGAACGCCGCTGACGTGGCCTTTGACCGATAGCAGCGCTTGGGTGAACGCCTGGTACGCGGGTCCGCTGGTCGCCGTGACGAGGTTGTCGGCGTGGAACGCCGCCGCGAACACCGACGCCCCGATCGCTTTGGCCGACGCGCTGTAGAACGCGGGCGAGATGGCCGCCGAGGTGCCGATGATCGGGATCATCTTGCCGTTGTTGAGCTGCTTGATCTCCGCGAACAGGGTCGGGTCTGCCGATCCGAGCGCTTCGGTCATGATCGCGTCCGGATGCGCGGCCACGATCGTCTCCGCCTCGGTCCTGAAGGTGGTCGCGGTCAGGTCGAGCGTCTCGTTCGCGACGAGCGTCAGGCCAGCCTTGGCGATCGCGGCGACGGCCGGCTGCACGAACGTCTGCGAGCCGATGTCGTTGCCGAATGCGAGCGCGATCTTCTTGTAGCCAAGGTTCTTCGCGATCACTGTCATCGCGTAGGACTCAGCGAGGTCCGGCGGAACCAGACGATAGAAGTACGGGTAGACGACATGGTCGAACTCGGACTGGCCGGTCATGCAGAACATCACGGTCTTGTTCTTGTTGATGGCTGGCACGACCGAGGCTGCCTCGTCCGAGGTGCAGCCGATGACGAGCTGCAGGTTCTTCGTCGTGGCGATCAGGTTGCCGACCGCGGGAACGGCGTCGGCCGGCTCGCCGCGGGTGTCCGCCGAGGTGCAGGCGACCTTGTGGCCGAGGACGCCGCCGGCCGCGTTGATCGCGTGCGTCGTGCCGTCGCAGGAGACCAGGTAGGTCGGCCCGAGCGCGGCGTCCGGGCCGCTGAACGGCGCGACATCGGCGAAGATCAGCGTTGAACTCGCGCCCGAGCCGCCGCTGCTGCATGCCGACAGCGCCGCCGTGAGCGCGACGGCGGCACCAGCGCAGATCAACCTGAGCGTCCGGCCTCGACGGCCGGCCGCGGACATGGCGTGACCCGTGACCGATGCCACGGTGCCGGAAGATTCGAACATGACTGTCACCTCGGTGCTTTGGCCGTGCCGTGCCTGCCCGTGCTGTGCGTGCTGTGCGTGCCCGTGCTGTGCTCAGAACCCAGAAGGTGTCTGGGCCACTGGCTGCCACCGCCAGCCGCTGAGGTCGGCTTCCTCGGCGACCACGCGGTTACGAATCGTGCCGACACCTTCGACGGCAACTTCGATCAGATCGCCCGGCTGCAGCCAGACTGGTGGCTTCCGCGCAAAGCCGACCCCGCCCGGCGTGCCCGTCGCGATGACGTCGCCGGGCCGGAGCCGCGTGAATGACGAGAAGAACTCGATCGCACTCGGGACGTCGACGATCATCTGCGACGTCCTGGCCGACTGCATGACCTGGCCATTGAGCGTGGTGGTCAGGGCCAGGTCGGAGATGTCCAGCTCATCGGTGGTGACCAGCTCAGGGCCGATCGGCATGCTGCCCTCGAAGTTCTTGCCCGCCGTCCACTGGGTCGCGGCCCGCTGCCACTCGCGCGCCGACGCGTCGTTCAGCACGACGAACCCGGCGATCGCGGCCATCGCATCGTCAGCAGGGATGTAGCGCCCGCCGGAGCCGATCACCACCCCGAGCTCGCCCTCGTAGTCGAAACGGCTGGTCAGGGCCGGCTTGACCAGGTCGGCGTAAGGGCCCAGGACGCTGCCCATCCCGCGCACGAATGCCTCTGGCCAGGTCGGTACCGCCCGGCCGCCCTCGATCGCGTGCTCGCTGTAATTGACGCCCAGGCACAGGATGCGCGGTGGCTCGGGCACGGCCGGCCCGAAGTCGCCCGGCTCGAATTCGGTGCCCTCCTGATCGGAGACCGCCCGGATCGCATCCAGCGCGGCCGCGCCGGCCGTCAGCACGGGCCCGAGTGCGGCAAGTCCCGGATCGCCGGTAGCGTCCGCCACGTCAACGTAGCCGCCGGCTCCCCGGACGTGCAGCCGGAGTCCGCGGGGGGTCATCATGGTCGCGAGGCGCACGCTCAGTCTCCTCGAAGGTCGTCGATCGGTGGCGTCGCATTGGTCGCCAGCGAGCTGATTGGTTGAGCATAGGTCGGGGCTCAAACCGGGTCAAGAGTCTACTGAAGTTTCTATTGGTTGCAGTTTGGCCAACATGGCAGAAAATTGGTACGATTGGTTGCAGACGCGCGGCAGGGCGAGCGCGCTCCCGAGGAAGGCAGTACCTGGCTATGGCCGCGCAGTCCGCACCCGGCACGTCCGCCGCACCCGGCACGTCCGCCGCGCCTGATAGATCCGCCGCACCTGGCGTGCCTGCCGCGCACGCCGAGCGCGGACTCGAGCTGGCTCAGCTGATCCTCGGCCGGGCCGCTGCGGCCGGCCTCGGACCTGGCAGCCGGCTGCCCACCGAGCGGCAGCTCGCGCACGACCTCGGCGTGACCAGATCCTCGGTCAGGTACGCGCTCGGCATCATGGCCGCCCAGGGTCACATCTCGCGTGAGGTCGGCCGCGGCACCTACCTGCGCGCGATCAGGCAGGCTCCCAGCGCCAGCGACGGCCCGCTCCCACACAACGCCCAGCCGTACCATTCCCAGCCGTACAATTCCCAGCCGCGCAACGCCCAGCCGCGCAACGCCCAGCCGCGCAACGCCCAGCCGCGCAACCCCCAGCCGTACAATTCCCAGCCGCGCAACGCCCAGCCGCATAACGCCCAGCCGGACGGCGCCCAGTCGGCGTTCGCGCCCGCGGACGTGATGATGGTCAGGCGGCTGCTGGAGCCGCCCGCGATGCCGCTGGCGGTGGCCTGGGCTACCGCGGGCGACTTCCAGGAGATGGACCGCTGCCTGGCCGGGGGCGACCGGTCCGCGAGCTACGAGGAGTTCGAGGCGTGGGACATGGCCCTGCACCGGGGCATCATGGCCGCCACGCACAGCCCGCTGCTGGTCACGCTGTACGGATCGATCGAGGCGGCAAGGCACGGGCACATCTGGGGTGACCTCAAGCGGCGCAGCGCCTCGGTCGAGCGCAGGCGCCTGTACCAGGCCGACCACCACGACATCGTCGCCGCGCTGAAAGCACGGGACTCAGGCGGTGCCGTGAAGGCCATGCGCGCTCACCTGGCCCGAGTGTCCGATCACCTCGACGCCACCGACCCGGCAGCCAGCATCTGGCCCTGATCTCCGCACCCCGACGCCAAGGCGCCGACGTCTCCGAGAGCGCGGACTGCTTTCAGGAACAGTTACTGAAAGCAGTCCGCGCTCTCGGAAACTGCCTGGCTCAGTCGGCCAGTTGCTGGCAGAGCCAGGTCAGTGCCATCGGGTACCGGTAATCGATCCCGGCATGCGTGCCGTCGAACAGCTCAAACCTGATCACGTCGTCGGCCACCCCAGCCGCGCCGAGCGCGTCCCTGAACGCCATCGCGCCCAGATCCAGGTAGAAGTCGTCCGCGTTCCCAGCGTCGATCCAGATCGCCCGCATCGAGGTCATCGCGCTGGCGTATCTGCGCACCATCCGGACCGGGTCCCAGTCCAGCCAGCGCTGCCAGACCTCCTCGCGCACGACGCCGGTCCGCTGGTCGAACGGAAGCTGTATCGTCCCGTCGTCGTCAGCGGAGAAGCACGCGGCGACGCCGAGGATGCCGATCAGCGCCATGTCCGCCTTCTTGGTGAAAGCCGTCCGGGACCTGAAGTCGGCCCACCAGTTCCAGATGTCACCGTCGTAGTCCCGCAGCGTCCGCACGCAGTCGCCGAACTCCGGCATGTAGGACAGCTCGTACAGGGCGTCCCCGGCGTGCGTAGCCAGCGCGCCGAACAGGTCGGGCCGCAGCATCGGCGTGATCATCGCTCCGAACCCGCCGCTCGACTTGCCGGAGATGGCCCGGTGATCGCGGTCGGCCAGCGTCCGGTACCGCTCATCCACCCATGGCACGACCTCATCGCATAGGTAAGAGTGGTACCGGCCGGTGCCCGGCGAGTCGACGAACTGGCTGCCGCCGTAACCCGTCCAGGCGTCGACGAACACCACGATGGCCGGCGGCGCCGCACCGGTCGCGAAGACCTGGTCGGCTGTCTCGATGAACGGCTGCCGGAACGGCGTCCGGTTCCGCCACATGACGACCTGCCCGGTGTAGCCCTGAATCACGTAGACGCTCGGATACCTGCGACCCGGCGCGTCGTCATAACCTGGCGGCAGGTAGACGAGCACGGGCCGCTCGTGCGGATCGCCGAGCGGATTGCCGCGGAGCAGTTCGCTGCTGATCACCTGCTCCTCGACCCGGCCGGCTAGTTCGGCTGACCACGGCAGCATGGTTCATCCTCTCGCTGGTTACCGCCGACTATCACATCATGCGAAACGGCTCGCACGCCCGACCCCCGGCTCGCCCCGCCGGCCCCGGCACGACGGACACCTGCCGGTTAGTTATGTCTATATCATCTTTTCTCATGCTGACTGATCGCCGGGTCGTGCTTGCTCATCCAGAATCTCTCCGGCGCGTCGGTCGGAAATGGCCCAATAGATCCGCCGGAAACGGCATAGTGTCCCTCGATTACGCGCCAGGAAGCCAGTCCGCCGCCGCTGACCAACGGGCCAGCCTCAGGAGGATCGACATGTCGGAAGCACCCGCGGGTGGTCCCAGTCAGCCAGCCCTGGCCAGGGCTGCGCTACGGGCGCTGGGCAGGCTGCGCCGGGCGGTGCGGCCGCGCCTGCTGACCGCGACCGGATTGCCGGCCATGCTGGCCGTTAGCGGCGCGCTCCCCTTGGTCATCGGCCAGTCGGCCACGCGGTCGGCCCCGTCTGCCGTGCTGTGCACAGGCTGGGCCAGATGCAATGCCCTCGGCTACGACAGCTACGGCTACGGCTCGCACGACGGTGCCATGTACTGGCGGATGTTCGCCGGCGACAACTGCACGAACTACGTCGCTTACGTCGAGTCGAAGGTCTACCACGTAGCTACCCCGCGCTTTCTGCTCGGCGACGGCGGTCAGTGGGCATACATCGCGCGGGCCCACGGCGTCGTGGTCAATCACACCCCGGCCGTGGGCGCGGTGGCCGAGTGGAACGGCGGCACCTTCGGCATCGGCGGAGCGGGCCACGTGGGCGTCGTGGAGGAAGTCGGGCCCCGCGACAGGTACATCGTGATCTCGCAGCAGAACATGTCCGGCGAGCGGAACGGCTACGAGTGGACCCTGATCCGGGCGGGCTTCCCATCCGGCGAGTGGCAGGAGTGGCCGAGTAACTTCATCCATTTCGCGATCCCCCGGCATGCCGATATCGCTTACTACAATGCCCGGTCACGCTCGTTCGGCCTGCGCTACTCGCTGACTTCAGGCCCGGTCAACGCCACTATCCGGGCCGGGAAGGCCGGCATCATCCCGCTGGTCGGCAACTGGAGCGGCCGCGGAACCGACAATGTCGGCTACTACAACCCGAAGTACGGGACGTTCCGCCTGCTCGGAGTGCGCAGGACCGGACGGCATCGCAATGTGGTATTCAGGTTCGGCCCGCCGCACATGATCCCGCTGATCGGTGACTGGACCGGGATCGGCAGGGACGGCGTGGGCTACTACAACCCGAGGACCGGGACGTTCAGCCTGCGTGAGTCGCTGACCACGGGCCCGCCCAGCGTGAAGTTCAGGTTCGGCCCGCCGCATATGGACCCCCTCGCCGGGGACTGGAACGGCGGCCGCAGGGAGGGCGTCGGCTACTACGACCCCCGGACCGGGATCTTCCGGCTGCGCAACAAGCTCAGCGCCGGGCCGCTGTACCGGTCGTTCAGGTTCGGCCCGCGGCACATGATGCCGCTGACCGGGAACTGGGTCGGCGGGCGCAGGGACGGCGTGGGCTACTACAACCGCTGGACCGGGACGTTCTACCTGCGCAGCCGGCTGAGCAACGGCCCGGCCACCTATGTGATCAGGTTCGGCCCGAGACGCGCGATCCCGCGGGCGGGCGACTGGTCCGGCGCCTAGTGGCCTCGCGGGCCGTACCGTATCTGACATGACCGGGTTGGATCACGGCGGCGACCGGACGGACCAGCATTTCATCGAGGCCATCCAGGCGCTCGCCGCGGACGTCGGCCAGGGGCTGGCCGACCGGCCAGTGCGGGTCGGCACCGCTCTGACGGCTGCCCGGTGCCTGGAACTGTTCGACGCCCAGCTGGCGAGCCGTCATCTGGATGCCGCCGCCAGGTGGCTGCGCGGGCGCGGCACCGGCTATTACACGATCGGCTCGGCCGGGCATGAGAGCAACGCCGGCGTCGCAGCCGCGCTCCGGCTGACCGACCCGGCGCTACTGCACTACCGGTCGGGGGCGTTCTACCTGGTCAGGAGCGATCAGGCCGACCGTGGCCAGGCCGGTGTCCGCGACGTTCTGCTCGGCCTGACCGCATCAGCCGACGAGCCGATCGCGGGCGGGCGGCACAAGGTGTTCGGCCATCGGGAGCTGAGCATCATTCCGCAGACCTCGACGATCGCCTCGCACCTGCCCAGGGCCGTTGGCCTGGCGTTCGCGCTGCCTCGCGCCACGCGACTGGGCATCGCCGCGCCGTGGCCGGCCGATTCCGTCGTGGTCTGCAGCTTCGGCGACGCGTCGGCCAATCACTCGACCACGGCCGGCGCGCTCAACACCGCCGCCTACTGCGCCTACCAGGGCCTGCCGCTGCCGCTGCTGCTGATCTGCGAAGACAACGGGCTCGGCATCAGCGTGCGGACCCCGCCCGGCTGGGCGGCCGCGGCCCTGTCCGGCCGACCGTCGATCGGGTACTACCAGGCGGACGGCACCGACCTGGCTGGCGTCTACGACACCGCCCTTGCCGCCGCTGCCCACGTCCGCGAGCGCCGGGCACCGGCCATCTTGCATCTGTCCACGGTCCGGTTCGGCGGTCACGCGGGCTCCGACGTCGAGGCCGGCTACCGCTCGCCCGCGGAGATTGCCGCCGATCTGCGCCGGGATCCGCTGCTCGGCACCGCGCGGCTGCTGATCGAGGCTGGCGTGCTCACCCCTGAACAGGTGCTGAGCCGGTACGCCGAGTCGCGTGAGCGGGTGCTCGCGCTGGCCGCGCAGGTCGAGGGATCGCCGGGGCTAGTGTCGGCGGCGCAGATCATGGCGCCGCTGGCACCGCACAGCCCGGCCGCGATCGCCGCAGACGTGACCGGCCGCCTGGCCTGGCCGGGTGCCGGCGACGGACCGCTCACCCTGGCTCAGGCCATCAACCGGGCACTCGCCGACCAGCTCGCGGCTCGCCCGGAGATGCTCGTCTTCGGTGAGGACGTGGCCCGCAAGGGCGGCGTCTACGGCGTGACCAGGGGCCTGCTCGCCGCGTTCGGCGCGGGCCGGGTCTTCGACACCCTGCTGGACGAGCAGTCCATCCTGGGCCTCGCGCTCGGCGCCGGCCTGGCCGGGCTGCTGCCGGTGCCCGAGATCCAGTACCTGGCCTACCTGCACAACGCCGCCGATCAGATCCGGGGCGAGGCGGCCACGCTGAGCTTCTTCTCCCAGGGTCAGTACCGCAATCCGATGGTGCTGCGCCTGCCCGGGCTGGCCTATCAGCAAGGATTCGGCGGTCACTTTCACAACGACAACGCGATCGCGGCGCTGCGCGACATTCCCGGTCTGATCATCGCCTGCCCGGCCCGGCCCGATGACGCGGCGCCGATGCTGCGGACAGTCCTGGCCGCGGCCAGGCAGGACGGGAGCGTCTGCGTCTTCCTTGAGCCGATCGCGCTCTACCACGAGCGCGACCTGTACCAGGCAGGTGACGGCGGCTGGCTGGCCAGGGTCGACCAGCCGTCGCCGTTGGCGGCCGGGCACATCCCGGCCGGGCACATCCCGGTCGGGCGGGCGCGGGTTTACGGTGACGGCACCGACCTGACGATCGTCACGTTCGGGAACGGCCTGCGGATGAGCCTGCGCGTCGCGGCCAGGCTGGCCGCCGACGGGATCGGCTGCCGGGTGGCGGACCTGCGCTGGCTGGCGCCGCTGCCCGTGGCCGATCTGGTCATTCAGGCCCGCGCCACCGGCCGCGTGCTGGTCGCTGATGAGACCAGAAAGACCGGCGGCGTCTCGGAGGGCGTGGTCACCGCGCTGATCGATGCCGGGTTCGCTGGTGCGATCAGGCGGGTGACGAGTGCGGACAGCTTTGTGCCGCTCGGCGACGCCGCCTACGCCGTTCTGCTCTCCGAGAACGCGATTCACGCCGCGGCACTGGACCTGCTGCGCTGAGCAGCCGGACCTGCTGCTGAGCAGCCGGGCTCTAGTGCAGTTCGGCCCTGAGTGCCGTCCGCATCGGCGGCCGCTCGATCAGGACGTCAGGGAACTCGTCAAGCTGTATGCCGTTGACGCCGGCCACGGCATGCAGGTAAGACACGACTTCTTCGCGAGCCCAGGACGGATCGGACAAATCAGTCACCGGATCCCGCTGAAAGGCCATCGCCCGGACCAGGGCTGCCCGCAGCACCGAGTAGCCCATCCGGCTCAGGTTGCCGAGATCTTGATGCCTATTGCGGCGCACGCCGACATCGACCTGGGCCATGGCGGCCAGGCCGCAGGACTTGAGCACGTCAATCAGCAGCCCGACCTCGACGGCGTAGCCGCTGAAGAAGGGTACGGAGTAGAGCAGTTCCCTGGTGCCGGCGAACTCGCCGGCCAGCGGCTGCACGAATCCGGCGAGCTCGGGGAAGAAGAGGTTGAGCACGGGCTTGGCGGTCAGCTCGGTGACCCGGCCGCCGCCATCGGGGACTGACACCACGTCCCGCATGTAAGGCCGGCGATAGGCGGCCTTGACGAACTTGATGTCCGACTTGGCTATCAGGCAGCCGACGACGCCCGCCACCAGCTGGCGGCAGAAGTTCCCCGTGTCGGTATCGGCGTAGGCGATGATGTCGCCGTTCGCCTTGGAAAGCGCCCGCCACATGGCGTCACCTTTGCCATGGTTCGGACCGTATTCGGGCATAAGTGAGTTTTCGGAATAAACCTCGACATCGAAGCGCTGGGCGATTTCCGCTGTGCCGTCCGGCGAGTCCGAGTCGACAACGATGACCTGATCGATCAGCCCGACAGCGGGGCTAGCCAGGTCGCGGACCTCTTCCAGCACGGAGCCGATGGTGTCGGCGACATTGAGCGTCGGCAGCACCAGCGTCGTGGTCAGCCCGCGCTCCCGCTTGATCCTCCCGAGCTCGGCGACATCGCCAAACTCCTGGTAGAGAAAGCTGTGGGCCTGAAACCATTCGCGTGTACGCACAGGGCTCTCCTCGACGTCGGGGCGGGCTCTTGCCCATGCCACGTACCGATCCATCCGCACTCATTACCCGCAAAAACACCAGCTACCGCAAGGACGCTAGCTAAAACGACTGCGGTCAAAAGTGCCGACCCGCCCCGGTCGACTCGATCGGGATGATACTACCGAAAGTTGAGGCAATCGGGACGTGGTGCCATGGAATGCTGTTCTCCGGATGCACAGAAGGTCCGAACGGAGATCGCGATCCCCAGCTCTCACCAGATTCGTCCTCCCTTGCCTCGGCTTCCTGGCGCCAGCCGGTCCCCCACCAGACCAGCGAGCTTAGCCAGCAGCTGTGCGCGCTATCGCCTGCCCGTCCTGCGTCCGCGCGGACATCCAGTCTATCCTCGCCGTATGAGTCAGCACCCCGCGCCCGTCGGCGGCCCCGGGATCGCCCAGCGGCGGCACCTCGTGACCGAGATTCCGGGCCCAGCATCACGGCAACTGCTTGAGCGCAGGCAGCGCAGCGTCGCCCGCGGACTGAGCCACGTCCTGCCGGTATTCGTGACCGCGGCGGGCGGCGGCGTGCTGGTCGACGCGGACGGGAACTCGCTGATCGACTTCGGCTCAGGCATCGCGGTCACGACGGTCGGCAACAGCGCCGACGCCGTCGTGGCCCGGGTTACCGAGCAAGTGGCCCAGTTCACGCACACCTGTTTCATGGTGGTTCCCTACGAGGGCTACGTGCAGGTGTGCGAGGAGCTGAACCGGGTGACGCCCGGCACGCACGACAAGCGCTCTGCCCTCTTCAACTCCGGGGCCGAGGCGATCGAGAATGCGGTCAAGATCGCCCGGCATGCCACCGGGAGGCAGGCCGTGGTGGTGTTCGACCACGCCTATCACGGCCGGACGAACCTCACCATGGCGATGACTGCCAAGAACATGCCGTACAAGGATGGTTTCGGGCCGTTTGCCGGGGAGATCTACCGGATGCCGATGGCCTACCCGTTCCGCTGGCCCGGCGGGCCAGCCAGGTGCGCCGCCGAGGCGCTGGACGTGCTGACCGGCCTGATCCACGCACAGGTCGGCGAGCACCAGGTGGCCGCCGTGGTGATCGAGCCGGTGCAAGGCGAGGGCGGCTTCATCGTCCCGCCTGACGGCTTCCTGCCCGGCCTGGCCGACTACTGCCGCGAGCACGGGATCGTCTTCATCGCCGATGAGATTCAGTCCGGATTCTGCCGGACCGGCGACTGGTTCGCCTGCGACCACGAAGGCGTGGTGCCCGACCTCGTCGCCACCGCCAAGGGCATCGCCGGCGGCTTCCCGCTCGCCGCGGTGACCGGACGGGCCGAGATCATGGACTCGGTGCACTCCGGCGGCCTCGGTGGCACCTTCGGCGGCAACCCGGTGGCCTGCGCCGCCGCGCTCGGCGCGATCGAGACGATGACCAAGGAAGACCTGCCGGCCGCTGCCCGCCGGATCGGCGACATCATGCTGCCCAGGCTGCGGGAGATGGCCAGGAGTCATCCGGCGATCGGCGACGTCCGCGGCCGCGGCGCGATGATCGCGATCGAGCTGGTCAAGCCAGGCACGATCGAGCCTGACGGGACGGTCGCGGCCAAGGTGGCCAAGGCATGCCACGCGGCCGGCGTGATCGTGCTCACCTGCGGGACCTACGGCAACGTGCTGCGCTTCCTGCCGCCGCTGGTGATCGGCGAGGAACTGCTGACCGAAGGGCTGTCCGTCCTTGAGGACGCCTTCCACCAGGTGTGACGCTGCAGCCGATTGACTGCGGGCCTGGCCGATGCTACGGATAGGTAGTCAGGAGCTTGCCGGTCTCCCCGACAGGAGCGATCCGTGCTACCCCGAGTCAGCCGCTGGTCCACCCCGTACTTATCGGCGGCGACGCTCGCCATAGCGACGCTGGCCGTCTTTGCCAGTCCGGTCGCGGCTCATGCCCAGAGCAAGATCCGCTACGTCGCGCTCGGCGATTCCTATTCCGCCGGAGTAGGTGCGGGCAGCTACTCCGACGGCTCGTGCGATCAGAGCGCGAACGCCTACCCCGTGCTCTGGGCGAAGGCCCGCCGGCCTGCCTCGTTCAGGAACCGGACCTGCTCGGGCGCGACGACGAGCACAGTCCTGAGCAGCCAGCTCGCCGCCCTCAGCAGAGCAACCACGCTGGTCTCGATCACGATCGGCGGCAACGACGTCGGCTTCAGCTCGGTGCTGACGACCTGCGTGATCTTCTCCACGGGTAGCTGCGTGCGGGCCATCGACGCAGCCGAGCGCAAGGTCTCCGGCCAGTTGCCAGGCAAGCTCAATCGGGTGCTCGCGGCGATCGCGAGGCACGCGCCGAACGCCAGGGTCGTCGTGCTCGGCTATCCCGACCTCTACGACCTGTCAAAGTCCTCGGGCTGCGTCGGCCTGAGCACGACCGACCGGACCGATCTCAACCGGGCCGCTAACCGGCTCGACGCCCAGGTCCGGGCGGCGGCCAGCCGTCATCACGACGTCTACGCCGATGTGCGCTCCGCTTTCTCCGGTCACCAGATCTGTGACGCCAGCAGCTGGCTGCACTCGGTGGACTGGCTTGATCTCGGCGTTTCCTACCATCCGACATCGGCCGGCCAGGCCAATGCCTACTACCCGGCATTCAGGACCGCGGCCGGCTGATCGCCGCGGGCCGGCGCCATCGGCTGATCGCCCAGTGCGTTCCGCCGACCGGCTAGCCGCGATAATGGCCGTCGGCGACGGCCAGCGCCTCGTCCAGAATGGCCAGGCCTTCCTTCGCCTCGGTGCCGGTGATCGTGCACGGCGGCACCACATGCATCCTGTTGTAATTGGTGAACGGCAGCAGCCCGCCCGCCTTGCATCGCGCCACGAGCTCGGTCATGGCCGGCGAACTGCCGCCGTACGGCGCGAGCATGGCCCGGCTCTCCCGGTCCGACACCAGGTCGAGTGCCCAGAACACGCCGAGTCCTCGCACCTCGCCGATCACCGGGTGCCGGTCGGCTAGCTCGCGCAAGCCGGGACCGAGCACCTGCGCACCTACCCGCGCGGCGTTCTCGACGATTCCCTCGTCCTTCATCGCGTCGATCGTCGCCACGATCGACGCGCAGGCCAGCGGATGGCCCGAATAGGTCAGCCCGCCGGGGAACACCCGCTGGTCGAAGGTCGCCGCGATCTCGTCGGAGATGATCACCCCGCCGACCGGCACGTAGCCGGAGTTCGATCCCTTGGCGAAGGTGATCAGGTCGGGAACCACGCCGTGCGGCTCGAACGCGAACCAGCTGCCGGCCCGGCCGAAACCGCACATCACCTCATCAGCGATGTACACGATGCCGTACTTGTCGCACAATGCCCGTACCCCGGCCAGGTAGCCCGGCGGCGGGACGAGCACGCCGCCGGTGCCGACGATGGTCTCCAGCAGGATGGCGGCGATCGTCGACGGGCCTTCCAGCTCGATCACCTGCTCCAGGTGATCCAGCGCCCGCTGGCTCTCCTCCGCCTCGGTCCCCGCCCAGAACGCGGTCCGGTACAGGTAAGGACCGAAGAAGTGCACGTGCCCGGTGGCGTAGTCGTTCGGCCAGCGCCGCGGGTCGCCGGTCGATGCGATCGCCGCGCCGGTGCTGCCGTGGTAGGAGCGGTACCTGCTGAGCACCTTGGACCGGCCGGTGTGCAGCCTGGCCATCCGGATCGCGTTCTCGTTGGCGTCGGCCCCGCCGTTCGTGAAGAACACCTTGCTCATGCCGTCCGGCGCCAGCGCCGTGATCCGCTCCGCCGCCTGGCCGCGGGCCTCGTTGGCATGCTGCGGCGCGATCGTGGTCAGCCGGCCCGCCTGCTCGGCGATCGCGGCCACCACCTTCGGATGCTGGTGGCCGATGTTGGTGTTGACCAGCTGGCTAGAGAAATCCAGGTACCTGTTGCCGTCGTAGTCCCAGACGTAACAGCCCTGCGCCCCGGCGATCACCATCGGCTGCAGCGCCTGCTGCGCTGACCAGGAGTGGAACACGTGCGCACGGTCAGCGGCGTATACCTGGGCGCCGCGCTCGGGATCGAGCGTTACCTGCGCCATTGTCGTCTCCTTAGCTGTTGACCGGGAAGCCGAGGTTGACCCCGCGGTGACTCGGGTCGAGCCAGCGCGACGTCACCGCCTTGCCGCGAGTGTAGAAGTGCACGCCCTCGGTGCCGTGTACGTGCGTGTCGCCGAACAGCGACGCCTTCCAGCCGCCGAAGGAATAGAAGGCCATCGGCACCGGGATCGGCACGTTCACGCCCACCATCCCGACCTGCACCTCCTGGGTGAACCTCCGCGCCGCTCCCCCGTCGTTCGTGAAGATGGCAGTGCCGTTCCCGTACGGATTGCCGTTGACGACAGCCAGCGCGTCGGAGTACGAGCCTGCCCTGACTACGCAGAGCACCGGCCCGAAGATCTCGTCGGCATAGCAGCCCATGGCTGGCCGCACCTGGTCGAGCACGCTCGGCCCGAGCCAGAACCCGTCGGCAGCGCCGCCGGTGATCGGATGCGCCCGGCCGTCCACGGCGAGCACCGCTCCGTCGGCAACCCCGGAGCGCAGGTAGCTGGCTACCTTGTCCCGGTGCGCTCTGGTCACCAGCGGTCCCATCTCGGATGCCTCGTCGTCGCCAGGTCCGACCCGCAGCCTGGCCACCCGCTGGGCGATCCTGGCGACCAGTTCGTCGCCGACCGGGTCCACGGCGACCAGCACCGAGATCGCCATGCACCGCTCCCCCGCCGAGCCGAAGCCCGCGGACACCGCGGCGTCGGCGGCCAGGTCAAGGTCGGCATCGGGAAGCACCACCATGTGGTTTTTCGCGCCACCGAGAGCCTGGACCCGCTTCCCCGCCGAGGTCCCGGTTTCCGATACATAACGGGCCACCGGCGTCGATCCCACGAAGCTCACCGCGCGGACCTCGGGGTGGGTGAGCAGAGCGTCGACCGCGTCCTTGCCGCCGTGCACGACACTGAAGACGCCGTCCGGCAGGCCCGCCTCGGCTAGCAGCTCAGCGAGCAGCATCGACGTCGACGGGTCTTTCTCTGACGGCTTGAGGATGAACGAGTTCCCGGCCGCGATCGCGATGGGGAACATCCACATCGGGACCATCGCCGGGAAGTTGAACGGCGTGATGCCAGCCACCACGCCGAGCGGCTGCCTGATCGAGTACGCATCGACGCCGGTCGAGACGTTCTCCGAGAACGCGCCCTTGAGCAGATGCGGTATGCCGCACGCGAACTCGACGACCTCGAGCCCGCGGGCCACCTCGCCGGCCGCGTCAGAGGCGACCTTGCCGTGCTCGGCGCTGATCAGCGCGGCTAGCTCGCCGTGATGACGGCGAACTAGCTCACGGAAGGCGAACATCACGGCTGCCCGCTTCACCAGCGACGTCTGCGCCCAGCCCGGATAGGCGGCGGCACCCGCCTGGACTGCCGCGCCTACCTCCGCTGCGCCGGCGAAGTCCACAGCGCCGGTGACCTGCCCGGTCGCCGGGTTATAGATGTCGCCCCGCTGGCCGGCCGCCGCGCCAGTCCACGGCTTGCCGCCGATCCAGTGCGTCACGTGTTTCATCTGGTCGCTCCCCCGCCCCCCATGCCAGTCTGGCGGACCAGCGCGGTTGCGCCAAGTGACACAGTGTAACGTCGGCGCCGGTAGTGCCTAACGTGATGTAACGGCTCGGAGGGGGTAACACCGATGCTGCCGACCGTCGCTGAGGTGCTCGCGCTCGAAGCAGTGCGCCGGGGCGAGCCCAAGGTCGTAGCCGGCGCCGACCGGCTCGACGCCCCGGTGCGCTGGGTGCACGTGATCGAGCTGGCCCGTGCCGCCCGCTTGCTGCGCGGCGGCGAGCTAGTGCTGTCCACCGGCATCGCGCTGCCGGTCGACAGCGGCGGGCTGGCGCGGTTCGTCGCCGATCTCGCCTCGGTCGGAGTAAGTGCGCTGGCCGTGGAACTCGGCTCCAGGTACACTGCCGCCCTGCCCGTCGCCCTGGTCGCCGCGGCGGCGCAATGCGGCCTGCCGCTGATCATGTTCGAGCGCGAGACTCAGTTCATCGAGATCACCGAGGCCGTGCACGCTCAGATCATCGACGCGCAGCTCGCCGAGCTACGGGCCGGCCAGCGGTTGCACCAGGTCTTTACTGACCTCGCGGTTTCCGGGGCCAGCGCGGACGAGGTCGTCCGGCAGGCCGCCATCCTGGCAGCCTGCCCCGTGATCCTCGAAAACATGGCGCATCAGGTGATCGCCTGCGAGCCGGCCGGCCAGGACGCCGCCACCTTGCTGGCTGGCTTCCGCGGCCGGTCCCGCGCGGTCATGCCGCAGGACCGGACCGGCTTTGACCCGGTGTCGGGCTGGCTGGCGACGGTGGTCGGAGCCCGCGGCGAGGACTGGGGCCGACTGATCATGGTCCGCGGCGGACCACCCGAACCGGCCGACCTGGTGCTGATCGAGCGTGCCGCGACCACGCTAGCGCTCGGGCGGCTGCTCGATCACCAGCGCGAGAGCCTGGAACGACAGGCGCACCGCACGGTGCTGAGCACCGTGCTCGGCCGCGGCTACGCCTCTGCCGAGGAAGCCGAAGCCCGGGCCCGCGAGCTGGGGGTGCCGATTGCCGGGCGGCGGCTGCTCGGAGTCGTGATCAGGCTCGGTGCCGCCGGCGCCGGGCTCGCCGCCCAGGCCAGGGCACTAGCGGTCGCGGAGGCGGCTGCCGCTGCCTGCCGGAGCAAGCGCGTGCCGGCCCTGGTCGGATCGCTGGACGACAGCCGGGTGGGCGTGCTGCTCACCCTGCCGCCCGGCACCGAGCCGGACCCGGTGCTGACCCGGCTGGCCAGTCAGCTGAGCCATGTGCTCGCCGACGCCGACGTGATCGGCGCCGGCTCAGTGGTCAGCTCCGTCACCGCGGTGCAGCGTTCCTTCCGCGAGGCCGAGCAAGTCGCCGACGTCGCCGCTGGCGCTCGCCCTGGCGAGACGCGGCGGCTGTATTACCGGCTGCCCGACCTGCGCCTGCGCGGGCTGCTGCACCTGCTGCGCGACGACCCGCGGCTGCTCGCCTTCGCCGAGCGCGAGCTTGGCCCCCTACTGCAGCACGACGAGAACGCGAGCACGCCGCTGGTCCCGGTCCTGACCGCCTACCTGGAGGCGGGCGGCAACAAAGCGGAGGCGGCCAAGCGATCCCGCCTGGCCAGGCCGACTCTGTACGAGCGGCTGCGCCAGGTCGAGCAGGTCCTCGGCACGGACCTCGGGCCCGTCGAGTCGCGGCTCTCCCTGCACGTCGCACTACTCGCCTTCGAGGCCGCCCGCTGACGAGGGCTGCGCTACACCATGATGTGGGCCGAAATCCGCAAAATGCAGCGGGGAACTGCCCACGATCATGGTGTGGGGCCCGGAGCTGGTGGCTCGGGCTGAGCCGACAGCAGGTCGGTGACCAGATCGCGGGGCAGGCCATGCGTCTCGTGCAGGTAGCGCAGGTCGTCCTGCGTCAGCGGGCCCCGGTAGCGGGACAGTACCTTGCGCCCCCGGTTAAGCAGATCGGCGAATCGGCGTTCCTCGCTGACTAGCACCGCGCGGACCTCGGTAACGGCTGACTGCTGCCCGAACTGCCGGAACGTCCGTTCGAGAGCCTGATCAGGCAGGTCGGCGAGCGTGCGCCCGGAGTCGGTACGCCACATCGTGCTCAGCGCCCGCCGGACCAGCCTGCGCAGCACGTAGCCCCTGCCTGTATTCGACGGCCTGACCCCATCGCCGATGATCACGGCGCTCGCGCGCAGGTGGTCACCGATCACCCGGAGATCTGACCCCTGGATGCTCCAGAGCGCACGGAGCGTGGTCATCCACGGCTCGAAGACATCGCATTCGAATACCGAACGCTTGCCCTGCAAGACCATCAGCAGTCGCTCCAGGCCCATCCCGGTATCGATGCTGGCCTGCTGAAGCGGTTCGAGACTGCCGTCATCGTGGCGGCGGTAACGCAGCATGACGTGGTTCCACAGCTCCATCCACCGGTCGTCGGTGCCCGGCGTTCCGCTCGGGTGCTCGGTTCCGGTCCAGATGAACAGCTCGGAGTCCGGGCCGCACAGACCGGTCGGGCCGTTCGACCACCAGTTCTCATCCTCGGTCAGTTCCACCGGCACGCCGAGTTCACCCCAGGTTCGCAGCAGGTCGGTGTCCGGCCCGAGCTGCCCGTCGCCGCCGAACACGGTCGCGTGCAGCAGGTCGGCACAGACGCCGAATCCGTCCCGGACGAGTTCATACGCCCAGCGCAGCGACTGCGGGCCTGCGTAGTCGCTCAGCGACCAGGAGCCGAGCATCTCGAATACGGTCAGGTGCGTGCTGTCTCCGACCTCGTCCAGGTCGGTGGTGCGCAGGCAACGTTGCATGCCGACCAGCCGGCTGCCGAGCGGATGCGGCCGGCCCTCAAGGAACGGCGTCAGCGGGTGCATGCCTGAGGTGGTGAAAAGCACGGCATCGCCATCGGGCGGCAGCAGCGAGCTTCCGGCAATCTGGCGATGGCCTCGTTCGGTGAAGAATTCGATGAACGTCCGCACGGTGTCGGCTGCGCTCATCACGGTGGTGTTCACTGGGCTGATCCCTTCGGTTTGTGACGCCGGAAGGGACCGCGGACGGCCGTGACCAGTCTGGGGCTGCACACGCCGGCGATCCGTTTCCGGGCGCCAGCGGCGGAGCAGTACGTCAGGCGGCGGCAGCCGGGAAGCGAGGAGCTCGCGCGGCCGCGACATTGCGATGACGGGTGACCTGCATGTCAGCGAGCATAGGCACCTGACCCGCCCATCGCCTAACGCTTATTCGGCAGGGACCGTGAATTCACCGGCCTGGCTGGCGGTGCCTGCCGACATAGAATCGTCGTGCTGTCATTTTCTGCCGACCGAGGAGGTCGCTTGAGCGAGTACGGGTTGCAAGTCGGCACAGCGGACCTGCGGTCCGCCGGGCCGATCACGTTCGGGCCTGCCGGGATCTTGTTCCTGGCTGACAACATGTCAGCGAAGGTGTTCGCCGTCGATGTCGCCGACCCCGGCGGCGCCGCCGGGTCAGAGCCGTTCGACCTGGACGATGTCGACGCGGCAGTCGCCTCGTTCCTCGGCTGCGGCGCCGACGATATTGTGATCAAGGACATGGCGGTCCATCCGGTGTCGCACAACGTGTACCTGTCGGTCCAGCGCGGTCATGGCGACGCCGGCCAGCCAGTACTGGTGCGGATCGACCGCCTCGACGGCTCTGTTGCCGATGTGCCGCTCGACCGCGTGCCGGTCGCCGAGGTGGCCATCGCCGACGCCCCCTCCCCCGACGACGAGCGGCTCGACATCACGCTCCCGCAAAATGGCGAGGGCGAGGATCTTCAGATCGGCGACCGGGCGATCCGCATTCTGCGGCAGCCGATCCGGACCTCGACGGTTACCGACATGGCCTATACGGACGGGGCGCTGCTGATCGCCGGCCTCTCGAACGAGGAATTCTCCTCCAAGCTGCGGCGGATCCCGTTCCCGTTCGGCGACGGGGGCACCGACAGCAATCTGGAGATCTTTCACGTCTCGCACGGCAAGTGGGAGACGGCAGCCCCGATCCGCACCTTCGTCCCCTGCGACGGCGGTCGGAGCATCCTGGCCAGCTACACGTGCACCCCGGTCGTGCACTTCCCGATTGCCGGCCTGACCCCCGGTGCCAAGATCGTGGGCCGCACGGTCGCCGAGCTCGGCGCCATGAACCAGCCGCTCGACATGGTGTCCTTTGGCCAGGATGGCGAGGAGTACCTGCTGGTAGCCAATACCTCGCACGGGCTGGTGAAGATCGCCTGCCGCGACATCGACGGCCAGCCCGGGCTGACTGAGCACGGCAAGCCGGTCGGCGTGCCGCGGGAGACCAAGGACCTGCAGGGGATCACCCGGCTGGCCAATCTGGGCGACGGTCACGTGCTGGCGCTCCAGGCCGATGACGCCGGCCGCGAGCACCTGCGCTCGCTGAAGACCGCGTCGCTGTAGCCGGTGGGCCGGGCGTCGTGACCAAGGTCTCGTGGTCGCGGTGCGATGGCGAGGACTGCGTCCGCGTCCGGGGCCTTGCTCCCGGCGCGGACGTCCAGGTGCGTCCGCGTCCGGCTCCGGCCATCGACCGTGACCTGCCGCCGATGGCCGGCCGGCTGATCGGTGACGGTGACGATGTCTGCTTCGTGCCGCGATTCCCCTTCGTCGACGGCACGACGTACACCATCGGCGTCGGGCGCATCGCCACAGCGGTCCTCGTTCGTCCCCGGCCGGACCGGCCGGCCACAACCGAGGTGCTCGACATACGCCCGACGGCGGTGCAGGTGCCGCGCAACCTGCTCAGGCTGTACGTGCGGTTCTCGGCGCCGATGAGCGAGGGCTACGCCGCCGGGCACGTCCGGCTCGTCGACGAGACCGGTCATGAGCTGCCCGGCGCGCTGCTGCCCGCGGAGTACGAACTGTGGGACGGCAGCCGCCGCCGGCTGACGATCTTGCTGGATCCGGCCAGGATCAAGCGGGGCCTGGCCGGTCACCGCGAGGCCGGCTACCCGATCCGGTCCGGCGAGCCGTTCCGGCTCGTGGTCGGCGACGGGCTCCGCGACGCACTGGGTGCCCGGCTCCTGGCCCCGGCGGAGCGGCGGTACGAGGTCGGCGCCGATGAGCGCCGGCATGTCGAGCCAGCTGCCTGGTCGCTGACCGTCCCGGCCAGCGGCACGCTGCACCCGCTGCAGGTCGCGTTCGGGCGGCCGCTAGACGACGGCCTGCTCGCCCGGTGCCTGCACGTAGTCGACGCCGGTGGCCAGGTGATCGACGGCACGCCCGGCATCGGACCGCAGGAACGATCATGGCGGCTGACCCCACGGCAGGCGTGGACCACGGGTTCTCACCGGCTGGTGGTCGATCCCGTTCTGGAAGACCTGGCCGGCAACTCGGTCAGCCGGGTGTTCGACCGGGACCTGCGCTGCCCGCAGGACGAGCCGCGCGAGGCCGCGCCGGTCACGGTGCCGTTCCGCGTGCCCTGATGGCTGGCTGGGGGTGATGCAGGGGCAGCCCCTGTCAGCTATCGAGTTCCCCTAGGTGCCGGTGGATGTTGCCGGTGAACTGGCGGAGCAGGCGGGCGAACTCGATCTGCTCCGCGTCGGGCCAGTCGGCTACCAGCGTGGTGAGCCAAGCCCTGCGGGCGGCCAGGAACCGGTTGATCGTCCGGCGGCCCTGGGCGGTGAGCTGCAGCCGGGATGCTCTGCGGTCCGCCTCGTCCTGAGTCCGGCTGACCAGACCTGAGCGTTCGAGTTGCTGGGCCTTCCTGGTCACGGCCGGAGCGTCGATCCGAAGCTGCTCGGCCAGATCGGTGAGCCGCAGGCTCGTCCCGGCGGTATGCAGCACATACAAGACGGCCAGGCCGGCCTGATCGACGTCGATGCGAGCGGCGGCCAGCAGGTACTCGTGCAGCCGGACCTGCTTGAGGGAGCGAGCCAGCGAGTACAGCGCGGACTCGATCTCGCCGATCGTGTCGCCTGGCCCAGGCCAGGCGGCGTCGACACCGGACCCCTTGTCCTGCATGCTCCACAAGCTAGCACGTTACTTGCCTGCGTCAAGCAAACGACGTAGCATCGGCAGTCTATGGATTCCCAGCGGCGCGATCCGGCAGATCCGGCGACGAACGGGCGGGCCGGGATGGGCACCAGGCCGGCCGGGGCAGCAGCGCCGCCAGCGAGCCGGCCCGATCGCTACAAGTGGGTGGTCCTGTCGAACACCACGCTTGGCATGACCATGGCGACTATCGACATATCGATAATGCTGATCGCCCTGCCGGACATCTTCCGCGGTATCCACATCGACCCGCTGGCACCTGGCAACAGCTTCTACCTGTTGTGGATGATCTTGAGCTTCATGGTCGTCACGAGCGTGCTGGTGGTGAGCCTGGGCCGGCTGGGCGACATGTACGGCCGGGTACGGATGTATAACCTCGGATTCGTCGTCTACACGTTCTTCTCGCTGCTGCTCACGATCACCTGGATGAGCGGGACAGCCGCGGCGCTGTGGCTGGTCATCATGCGGGTGTTCCAGGGCGTAGGTGCGGCGATGCTGATCGCCAACTCCGCCGCTATCTTGACCGACGCCTTCCCGGAGAACCAGCGGGGCATGGCGCTCGGCATCAACCAGGTAGCCGGGATCAGCGGTTCCTTCGTCGGCCTGGTCCTCGGCGGCGTCCTCGCCCCGATTCAGTGGCGGCTGATCTTCCTCGTCTCGGTGCCGATCGGCCTGTTCGGCACGGTCTGGGCCTATCGCAAGCTCAGGGAGGTCCCGCGCCGGGCAACCGCGCGGCTGGACTGGCCGGGGAACCTGACCTTCGCGGTCGGCCTGGTAGCGATCATGGTGGGCATCACGTACGGGATCCAGCCCTACGGTGCCTCGACCATGGGATGGACGAGCCCGTTCGTGCTCGGCTGCCTCGGCGGCGGCGTGGCCTTGCTGACTGCCTTCGCCCTGATCGAGCAGCGGGTGGCTGACCCGATGTTCCGCCTGGCGCTGTTCAGGATCAGGGCCTTCACTGCGGGCAGCCTGTCCTCCCTGCTGGCCAGTATCGGCCGCGGCGGGCTGATGTTCATGCTCATCATCTGGCTGCAGGGCATCTGGCTGCCCCGGCACGGCTACAGCTTCAGCCAGACCCCGCTCTGGGCCGGGATTTTCATGCTGCCGCTGACCGCCGGCTTCCTGCTGGCCGGACCGATCTCCGGTTACCTCTCTGATCGCGTCGGGTCGCGGCCGTTCGCCTCTGGCGGGATGATCGCCGCGGCTGGCTCGTTCCTGCTCCTGGAAATGCTGCCGGTCAACTTCTCCTACTGGGCTTTCGCGGCCATCCTGCTGATGAACGGCCTCGCCATGGGCGCCTTCGCGGCTCCCAACCGGGCCGGTGTGATGAACAGCCTGCCGCCGCAGCACCGCGGAGTCGGCTCCGGCATGAACTCCACGTTCCAGAACACCGCCCAGGTGCTGTCGATCGGGATCTTCTTCACGCTCATGATCGTGGGCCTGTCGGCCAGCCTGCCGGGGACGCTTTACCACGGACTTGTCGCGCACGGCGTGCCGCCGGCCGTCGCGACGACGGCGGCGCACCTCCCGCCGGTCGCCACCTTGTTCGCCGCCTTCCTCGGCTACAGCCCGATCCAGCACCTGGTAGGAGCCTCGGCGCTGGCCAGGCTGCCCGCCCATCAGGCGGCCGTGCTGACCGGCCGCGGCTTCTTCCCCGCGCTGATTTCGGCCCCGTTCGCGAACGGCTTGCACGCGGCGTTCGACTTCGCGATCGCCGCGTGCCTCCTGGCGGCGGGCATGTCCTGGCTGCGCGGCGGCAAGTACCACTACCACGAGGACGCCGAGCCGACCGAGCAGGCCACGCCGATCGCACCCGAGCCCGCCGAAGCGGACGTGCGAGCCAGCGGCCGACCGTGATGACGTCGCAGCCCGGAGCGCCGTGCGCCTGCGGGCGCCAACCTCGCCGATAGCGACAGCGCCCGGCGCCGGACCTGCTCTGGCCGGCGCCGGGCGCTGTCGCTCTCCGGAGCGGTTAGCCGGCCCGGTAGCCGGAGCGAGCCACCGTCCTGCCGCTCGTCGGGCGCAGGAACAAGGGCGGATTCCGGAAGCCGTGGAAATCGAACATCGACAAGATCGACCCGGCCGCCCCGTCGACCGCGCCGTTGCCCATCGCCGGAAGGCGCCAGTTGTACTCGATGAACTTCACCACCGAGCTCTGGTCGATCAGCGTGTTGTCCACGAAGTTGCTCTTCGCCCACGGCGAGATCACCAGGAACGGCATCCGCACGCCGAGGCCGCAGCGGCCCTGCTCGGGCTGGTCAGCCGAATTGACCGGCACCCGGGTGAGCTGACTGCCGCAGGTGCCGGTTCCCGTCAGGGTGTCAAGCGCGGTCTGCGACTGTGCTGTGATCGGCGCCAGCACGTGGTCGTACCAGCCGTCGGAGTCGTCATAGGTGATGACGACGGCAGTTGAGTCCCAGGTGCGCAAGGACTCCAGGTGGTTGATAGTGGTAACCAGCCACTGCTGCTCGTCGAGCGGGTCGGAGTAGCCTGCGTGGCCGTCCTGATAGGCCGGCGCCTTGAGGTAGGAGACCGCCGGCATGTTGCCCGAATCCGCGGCCGCCCAGAAATCGTTGATGTCGTACTGGTGGTTCGCCTGGTCGGTCCGCCCGACCATCGAGACCGAGGTCGGCGGCAGGTGCATCGGGTTGGCCGTGGACGCGTAGTACTGGAACGGCTCGTGGTGCGGGATGTAGGCGGTGACTGCGTTGCCGCCGACATTGGTGTTCTGCTGCGAGCAGATCTGCGCAGTGGTCGGTGGCGTCCCGCTGCCGGATACGAATCCGTTGTCGAAGCCGCCCTCGAACCAGCCCCACTTTACGTTCGCGCTGGTCAGATCGGCGCCGATGTTGTTGCCGCCCATACCGAGCGTGGTGGCGGGGGTGTTTCCGTCGCCGCCGTCGGAGCTCGGCAGGTAGGAGCAGATGTCGTAGGTCGGATCCGCGTCGCCGTAGGAGGTGCCCGGTCCGGCGGCGGCTGGCGGGCCTGCGGTGATGTTGGATGCCCCGACGGTCGTGCCGTTGTAGCCAGGCGGGGCCGGGCACGGCGAGTCGTTGATCGTGGCGAAGGTCGGGCCGCAAGTCGCGCCGTAGGTCTGTCCCGCGATCACGTTCAGGGCGCCTGGGGTCGACGGGCCATAGTTGGTGGCGAACATGTTGTCGCTCATGGCGTAGTGCTGCGCGTACTTCCACAGGGCGGTCACGGAATTGCCGTCGTAGTAGTCCATGACCGCGAAGTTGGCGGCACCGCCGGCCGGCACCACCTCGGGCTTGCCCAGGTAGTTGAAGCCGGCCAGGCAACTGGCGAGGGTGACGTTCTTGCCCGTGGTCTGGGCAAACTGATCTTCGGCGCCGTGGTCGGCGGCGCTCTGCTCGGCGGTGTAGCCGTGACCCTGGTCGCAGGTCATCGGGTCGCTCGGGGGCAGGCGCAGCGGATTGGACAAGTTCGGGTTGGCGGTCAGCAACGGGCCGGTCACGCCTGCCGGGCCCACGCTGTTGAAGAGGCCGTTGACGGTAGGCGTGTCGCGGCGGGCATGGAATGGCTGCTCCCCCGGCAGGTTCGCCGCGAACGGATAGGTCCCGAAGTAGTGATCGAACGAGATGTTCTCATCGAAGATCACCACCAGGTGCTTGATCGGCGTTGCCGTGCTGGCCTGGTGGTCATGTGACATGACGGTCCGGTTGCCGTCGGCGGCGGCGGCAGTGCTCGCTCCCACGCTCAGGGCGACTAGCGCCATCGCACCGGCGATGGCGTAGGCCCGACGCTGTACTTGCATCCCTTAGCTCCTCTGCGGCCCAGCTTCAGGCGGCCGCGTTGCAGTGGAACACCTCAGTGGCGCCAGGTAGGCGCCCCGTGAACGTAGATCACCGACCTGCCGTTTTCATGACGCGGAGTCAGCCGCAATCCGAAGGTGTGCTGAACAGATTCTGAATGCCCGCCAGAATGGCCGTTAACCGGGACGAGCCACCACCGGCCCCGATTAATGTGACGCACCGGCAAGGCACACTCGCGGCTGGCTCACCGGCCAGATGGAGCCGGCCGGCATTCGGTTCGGGATCCGGGGAATCTCCCGTAGGCTCTGGCCCAGCACCCGCCAATCGCCCCATTGCCAGGCAACCCCCCTGCTCCCGTGCCGCGGCCAGGAAGGCAGTCCGTCGTGACCGTAGGCAAGATATCCGCCACCTGCTGGATCATTTTCGGCGTGATGTGCCTGGCCTTCGGCCCGGTGGCAGCCGGGATCATCGCCGTCCACGCGATACCGCATGCCGTCGGGATCGTGCTGGCGGTCCTGGTCGCCGGGGGCCTGTGGTGGGGACCGTTCGCGTACGCGATGTACGTGAGCATGGCGGTGGTCAAGAACGGCGACCGGCGGCTGCTCAAGCGGGGCACGAGCGGCACCGCGGTGGTCCTGTCCGCCAAGGCGACCAGGGAGACCATCCAGAGCGGCGAATTCGCGTGGGAGGCACCCAGGGTCTACAAGTACCGCCTGCGGGTCAATGTCCCTGGCAAGAACCCCTATGAGACCGACTGCCGGATCTGCGCGGCCGGGATCAGGCCCGGATCGACGGTGAACGTCGCGGTCAGCCCGCTCAACCGCAAGCGGGTCACGATCGACATCGGCCAGGGCCGATCCGGCGCAGCGGTCCCGCCCAGCCCGATGTCCGGCGGAGTTGGCCCCCGCAGTTTCGCCGTCGGCCCGGCGGACCTGATCAGTGACGGCGGTCTGGCCGGACACGACGGGCCGTCGTCCAATGCCCAGCGGATCAGTGAGCTGAGCGAACTAGGTCGGCTGCACAGTCAGGGCGTCCTGACCGATGCGGAATTCGCCGCCGAGAAAGCCCGGATCCTCAGCCAGTAGCAGACTCATGCGCCGCGACCGCCAGCCGGAGATACTGGGTGCATGAGCGTTCATGGACCCTCCGCAGGCCTGATCAGCGTGGGTGACCCCAGGCGGCCACTGATCGGGAGAGCGGCCCTGGGCACCGCGGCGGCGGCTGCCGTCTTCTTTGCTTTCACGGCGACAAAGCAGATCAGGCCGGTCTACGCGCATGCGCCGTGGGAGAACGATCCGTACGACACCGTGTTCTCGTTCACCATGTTCTTTGTGCCGCTGATCGCGGCGTGCTTTCTCGTCCAGGTTTCGCTGTGCCGGAAGGCGGAGCCGTTGCCGACCGCGCGGGTCGCCACGATCCTGCGCGGCTGCCGGGTCGCCGTCGGCGCCATCACGGTCGAACTGCTGACCGCGTGGGCAGCCGTCGTCCTCGGCGCGAACAGGTCGCAATGGTCAGCCGGCGCGACCGGCACGCTGATCACGCTCCTGATTCTCGCCACCGCCCTGACCGGCAAGGTCATCATCGACCTGGTGCGGGCTCCACGGCTAGGAGACCCCGGCCAGGCGCGGAGCGCGCAGGCGCCGGACTGGCTCGCCGATGCGGTCGCGGCCGCCGAGCGGCAGAGCCGCTGGCTCGGCCCGCTCCGACGTCCGGGTGTGAGCATGCTGTGCTGGACTGACCGGAACCTGGTGACCAGGGTCCGCCACCGGCCGCTGGTTGCGGCTGCCGGGGCCAGTGCCGCGTTCGCGGTCACGGTGTTCGGCTGGCAGGCGCTCCGCGAACAGTACGTCCTGTCCGTGACGTTGCTAGGAATGGGCCTTGGCTTCTGCGGAATGTTCTCGTTCCTGGTGCTGACTGGCTCATATCTCGGCGTTGCCCGGAGTCCTCGGCGGCTGTGCGGCGCGCGACGTCGAGCGGTTGACGCCAGCGTTGTTGCCTGCATCGTCGCCATCGGCACGCTGGCGTTCCGCAATTCCCTGTGGTGGATCATCGGCTCCGGCCCGGCCGCGGCCGGCTCCGGGCAGTTCGCGCTGCTGATCGGCTGCACCACGCTGCTGGCCTTCGCGGCGGTCTTCGCTTCACAAGCACTGCTGCGGTCCCACTCCATGCCTGCTCGCTGACTGATTTTCATCCGTAACGAATCGCCTCGCTGCTGGTCCCCTCCGTTGCGGCGATCAGGCACCACCGGGCCGCGACTGACACACACGAAACTCGGATGCAATTCACATCCGACGCTGAGCTTCGCCTGGTCGGATGACGGTGAGGGCGAGGAGAGCAATGAGCATCCCGATGGCGGAGCTGTCCCCTGACTACGGTGGGCTGCTGGTAGTCGACGACGAGCCGTTCCTGCGCGATGCGGTCGCGGCGTCGCTGCGGTTCCTCGGTTTTGAGGTGACCACCGCCGAGACCGGCTCTGAGGCGCTGCGACTGGCCAGGGACCGCCCGTTCGACCTGATAGTCCTTGACGTGATGCTGCCCGACACCGACGGCTTCGAGATCGTCCGCCGCCTGCGCGCGGATGGCAGCCGGATGCCGGTGATCTTCCTGACCGCCAGGGACACCCCAGCCGACAAGGTGACCGGGCTGACCCTCGGCGGCGATGACTACATGACCAAGCCGTTCGGGCTGGAGGAACTCGCCGCCAGGATCCGCACGGTACTGCGCCGCACCCGGCCGGTGCCGGAGGGGCCGGTGCTGACGTTCGCCGACATCGAGCTCGACCAGGACTCCTACGAGGTCCGCCGGCGCGGTCATCTGGTGGACCTGTCCCCGACCGAGTTCCGGCTGCTGCGCTACCTGATGCTCAACCCGTGCCGGGTGCTGACCCGGGCGCAGCTCCTTGACCACGTATGGGATTACGACTTCGGCGGGTCCAGCACGGTCGTGTCGACCTACGTTGCTTACCTGCGGCGCAAGCTGGCCACGCACGGTCCCGATGTGATCCGCACCCAGCGCGGTGTCGGCTACATTCTGCGCCAGCCCCGCCCCGGCGACCTGGCGGGCGCCGATGGTGCCTAGACGGCGATGGCGCCGGCCCCAGCTCCGCACCCGGGTCCTGGTCGGCGTCCTGGCGATCACGCTGCTCGCACTCGCTGCCTTCGACGTCGCCGCGGTCGCCGCGTTGCGCAGGTACATGCTCGACCAGGTTGACACTCAGCTGCAGGCGGTGCTGAAGCCGATGCTGGGGCCGCGGTTGCGCGGCCTGCTGACGCTGTCCGAGCTGCGCGGATCGGCTCCGAAGCTGAATATCCAGGGCCAGTACTTCGTCGCGTTCGTGCCGCCGCGCGGGCGGACCGTCATCTTCGAGCAACCCGGCCGTTTCGTCCCCGTGATCCCGGCGCATCTGGCCATTCGGGCGGCCAACCGGCACGCCCGGATCATGACTAACCTGAATGGCCACGCTCAGCTGCGCCTGCTAGCGGTACCCGTCCACGGCGGCGCGCTGGTCGCCAGCGCCAGCCTCAGCCAGATCAACAAGGCGACGGGCCGGCTCGAGCTCATCGTCGCGCTCGGCTCGGCAGCGGCGGGCCTGCTCGTCGCCCTGGGCGTTGCCATGGTCTTGCGCCGTGGCCTGCGCCCGATCGAGGCGATGGCCGCTCAAGCCGACCAGATCACGGCCGGCAACCTCACCGACCGGGTTAGCCTGCGCGACGCCGCGACCGAGGTGGGCCGCCTTGGGACTGCTCTGAACGGGATGCTCGCGCGGATCGAGGCATCCATCCACGAGCGCGAGGCCAGCCAGGAGCTGACCAGGCGGTTCTTCGCCGACGCCAGCCACGAGCTGCGCAACCCGCTGGCGTCGCTACGCGCTCACGCCGAGCTGTACCGGCAGGGCGCCCTGCCGCGCCGTCCGCAGGTCGATGAGGCGATGCACCGGATCGAGCTGGAAGCCCAGCGGATGAGCGGGCTGGTGGACGACATGCTCCGGCTGGCGAGACTTGACCAGCATCCCGGCCAGCATCACGACCCGGTCGATCTGACCGCTCTGGTGTGCGGCTGCGCGGAGCGGGCGCAGCTTGCCGATCCGCGGCGGACCTGGCAGGCATGCGTGGCCGCCGACCTCGTCGCTGTTGGTGACGAGGAACTGCTGCGCAGGGCGATCGACAACATCCTCGCCAACGTGAGCGCCCACACCCCCGAGGGCGCCGTCGCGTCGATTACGGCGGACGTCGATGACGGCTCCGTCGTCATCGCCGTCAGCGATGACGGACCAGGTGTTTCCGCCGACCAGCTCCCTCACATCTTCGACCGGTTCTACCGCGCCGCAGCCCCGTCACATCGCCCCGGATCAGGGCTCGGCCTCGCGATCGTCACGGCCATCGCGACGGCGCACAACGGCACCGCTGAAGCTTCGTTCAATCATCCCCTCGGGCTGCGGATCACCCTGACGCTGCCCGCTCACAGCCAGCGTCCCTCGCTCAGCGGCGCGTAGGAGCTGCGCTAGCGGTTGGCCTGTCAGCGGCGCGCGCGTGCTGCGTGCACCAACGCTTGGTCTGTCAGCGGCGCGCGCGTGCTGCGCTAACGCTGGTCTCTTCCAGGGAGTCCGCCGACGCCGCGTAATCGGCACGTGCTAGGTCCTCGCTGTCGTCGTCTAGCGTGGCTTCGCGCGGACTGAGCGTTACCTCAAACTGGGCGTCAAGCGCGGTGGCCAGTCCGGCCAGCGTGCGCAGCGTAAGGTTCTCGCCCCCAGACAGGATCTGGCTGACCCGGCCCGGGGATACTCCCATCCGGCCGGCCAGGTCGGCGCGGGTCAGCTTGCCCTCGCGCATGTACCAGTTGATCTCGTTCGTGACCTGCGTGATCAGGCTGGAGAGCTGCTCGTCGATCCGGTGCTCGATTTCCCGCTGCCCGGACGAAACGCCTAGTCGAAGGCTCATAGCTGCTCCCCGTTTGCGGATTCCCGATTGGTTAGTTATAGCTAAAGCTATAGGTATGGCTAAAGGAAGTATCGTCAGGGCTACGAGAATGTAACTTGTGACGCCGAAATGTAATCAAATAGTTACCAAATTGTTATAACGATCAAGGTTCTCAGAGTTCGCGGACCGCGCGGCACCGACGCGGACCCGCCGTCAGCGGGTGCGCGGGGGCGCGGCGGCTTCGGCAGCGCACTCCTGAGCTGCCATTATCAGGGCCAAGGTGCCAGTGCGCTATAAAGATGACGATCAGCTGTTGAAGTACTGGATAGTTGGTGAATGACCTGCGACCATATTGCCTTGGTCAGGTCGGCCGCCGACCGTAGTCGCATGCGCGCGAGCAAGGGGGTGGGGCTGGGGCCATGCCGAGCTGGACCGCAGGTGCTGCTGGCACCTTCGCCATTTCCGCGGTTTCCGCGTACCTTTTTCTGTGGCTCCGCTGCCGGGGGACCGGATATCCGCTCGGACCGCGGGCCAGGTGGTGGGCATTCACGATCGTCGCGATCACGGCTATAGCCTCGGCCGGTCTGGGCGTGGCTGCGGTCGCCGTCAGCGGCCATCTCCGCGCCGCCTTTGTCGGCCTGGTCGCGCCGAGCGGCCTGTGGCTGGGTCAGGCGTCCGGCCAAAGTCGCCACCGTCGCAGCTTCCTGCCCGCGTGGCTGATCGCCCCCCTGACCTTCCCGCTCCGACATCTCGATGACCGAATGGGCGATGACCTGCAGGAATGGTGTGATGCCAGATCCGCGGCGGCTTCAGAGAATCCCGAGCTGACCTCGGACGCAGCGCAGCATTACTGCCTCCAGGTGGCGAACCAGCTCAAGGACACCAATGCACGGGAAGAGCTTGACCGCTGGCGGGGATCCATCAGGCACAAGATCAGGACAGTGCGGCTGATCGACCTAGAGACCACCTCGGAGAGGCTGCAGGCAGAGCTGCGACGCCACCCGGGCACTCGCGACGCCCGCAAGTACACCGCTGACGACCCGGAGCGCCTAGCCGGGCGGCTGACGAGCGAAGCCGAGAACGAACTGCATCTGCTCCTTGCTCACCTCTATAGGCTCGGATTTCGCAAACTAGTGATTTACCGCGGCTTCAAGCCCGTACCGCCACCAAGCAAGAAGGGGCGCGCTGCGACGCCGAATCCGGCCCCGTCCGCATCGAATCCGGATCCCTCGGCTGAATTACGGGAACGCCAGGACAGCTGGCAGTTCTCGGCCCTGACCGCTTCGCCGCCGGCGGCGAAGCGGGATCCAAGCTCGTCGATGAACTCGGCGGCCTACCGTTAGCTAGCCGCCGTCGGTGCAGTCGGCGGCTGGCCGTTAGCTGAGCCGCCGTCGGCGAGCGCGGGATCCGAGGCCGACCAGCAGCCGGACGGCGCCGAGACTGGCCAGCACGAGGACAGTCACGTCCACCGCGGGGACCCAGCGAACCTGATCGCCGTTTACGACGTAGACCCCGACGGGCATGATCAGGCCGCCGAAACCACCGCCCGAGCCGGAGCCGGCCGGCAGTCCGTCCACCGGCTGACCGGCGTGATGGCCGGCCACGTCCGCGCCGCCGGTACCTGATGCAGCGGTACCTGATGCAGCGGCACCTGGCGGCGGATACGTCCGGTCGCCGCCTCCGCCGCCCCCGGCTACCAGCGCCACCGGGATGATCAGAAGCCCGTCCTTCTCGTAGGCAGCACCGAACGCGCGGCGCACGGAGACGTTCTCAGCCAGCCGGCTCAGCAGTTCCTGAGTACCCATCGTCGACCACTCCCCTTCGGCGTGCCGGCGGGTAATCCTACGCGCCAGTATCGGTCACCGGGACGATGAGCCGCGCCTGCCAGGGCGCGCCGCGCACTGCGACCGGCCGTGGCCCGTCGCGCACTGCGACCGGCCGTGGCCTGACTGCTTGTCATGGCTCGGTGCGGAAACTAGGTTGAGGGTTAACACCAGTGTGGACATCGGTCGGCTGGTGACGCCGTTGGAGGCGCCATGAGGACACCGATGATGTGGCCCGAATGTGACGCGGACGCAGTTTGGGCGGCGGAGGAGAAGCTAGCCCGTCATCCCGCCTTCGGGGAGTCGGAGCGCATCCAGCGGCGAACGCATGCGCGCTACAGGTTTGCCTTGGAGATACTAGGTACTCGGTCCTCAAGCGTTGCCGAGTCGGCGGCAGGCTTGGCTGACGGCGATGCGGATCGAATGTGGCGCGACCCATTGGTCCGCAAGGCGCTGGAGGACGGCCTGCAGCGCCTGGAACGAGACGAGACCGAAGCGCTGGACGACTTAGCGATTGTCCTGGATCTTGCCCGTGATCGGCTGACCCGGTCGCGCGACCTGCTGCCCACCCAGGTCGAGGATGACCTTGTCTTGCGTGCCGGGCCAGGTGGGCGGATCTGGCTGCTCAGCATGACCGGGCAGCCTGGCCCGTTGCTCAGTCGTCTGCACAAGGCCATGGTCGACAAGTTCATCGGCCACAACGAGCTCACTGGTCAGTTCCAGCCGGCCGATTCAGCAGCGGCACGATCGATCCATCAGGCCGGTGAACTGCTGACAGCCGTGCTGCCGCGACTCGGCAATGGTGTGCTTGACCACATCGCGGCCGTCGCGCTCCTGACCGGCGTCGGCCCAAAGGGCCGGCAGCTGTCCGCCGCCGGGGGCGACCACGTCCCCGGAATGATCGTCCTGGACCCGAGCCTGCTCGAGTCCGTGTGGACCACGGCGGGCACTCTCCTGCACGAGGGCCTGCACCTGAAGGCGTTCGACACCACGCGCTCCTTCTCGCTGGTGTCGGCTTCTCCCGTCACAATTGAGATCCCGTGGCGGCATGCTCGCTGGGACGTGCGCCGCGTCCTATTCGCGTTCCACGTCTATGCACACACCGCGCTCTTCCAGGCCGCGGCCGCATATCGGGAAGAAGAACTCAGCGACCAGTATGGCGGCCTCCCCGAGAATGTCGCGGTCAGCCGCGGCACGGCCGGGACATATGCCAGTGCTGTTGAGCGCGCGCAGTTCCTCGGTGCGCGCCTTGCGGGTGATCTTGATGACAGCCTCACGGCGGATGGACGCCGGTTTGTCGGCTGGCTGCTGGAGTCCACCGCTCCGCTGATCAGCTGCCAGCCGCCATCGCCGTCGAAGCTCGCCGCACGCGAGCCAGTGGGCGACGCCGATGAGCCGGCGGAACCTAGCCCGCGGCTGGCGCGGTACGCCCGGCCTCCCGGCATCCTCGTGCGCCCCCTCCCGGATCTGGAGATCGCGTTCGCGTACAACCCCGCCGATCGCGCTCTGTCCTGCCTGAACCTGAGCGCCTGGGCCGCTTTCGAGCTGTGCGATGGCCGGATCGACCTTGAGTCGGACTACCGCGACCTGGTTCGCGCGAAGCTCCGCCCCGCACAGGCCAGCCAACAGCTCCGCCTCGCCCTGCTTCAGCTCACCGCCCGCGGCCTGATCGAGACGACGGAAGGAGGTGATCCTTTATGATCGACATGCTTCGAGAGCTCATCGAGCACGCAGCGGACTTCAGCGAGCCCACGGTGACCACGAGCACGTCCGATGAGCGTGCCTGGCTACCCAACAACCACGACGACGACGGCTCGTAGACCCACGGCCACACCATGCAGGAAGGCAGCCTCGTCTGCGCGGAGAGCGCACCTCCAGGTGCACTGCTCTGCGCAGACGAGCCTGTAACAGCCCCTACTTATAGGTGAACCTCGCGATCGTGGTGCCACGTCCGTGACCAGTGAAGTAGCTCTCGATCGTGCGAACCGTCACGAGTACTCTGGTGCCGCTCCTGCCGCGCGGCGACGTGGCGCGGACTGTGGTAGTCGAATCGCAGTCCAATAGTGCCTGGACGGGCGTGAATGACTTGGCCTTGGCGTTTCCGAAGAACACTTCCAGCGGGCAGCCGAGGTTGTCGCCGCCGATCGTCACTTTCGTCCCGCCCTTGGCTGGCCCGGAAGCCGGTGACACCGAAGTGACCCGCGGGCTGCCCGGCGGATAGAGGTACAGAAGGTCGGCAGGCCGGTTCCGGCTGCAGCCGGTTACCGTGCACAGCCGGACGTCGACAATCGCCGGATTCTGCTGGACAGTCTCGGTGCTCAGACCGGTGTTGGCGTTGACGGTGAACGTGTACTGGGTGCCGAGCGAGAACGGCGACGTGGTGTCGGCGAACTCGATCGGGGCGATCAGCTGGCCGGCGAAGCCGCGGCCGCTGATGTGCAGCGGCGTTCCGCCCGTGTCCGGGCCGCCAGAGGTGCCGTGCAGCCTGATGCTGTTGATCCTGTTCACCACTGCGGTGACGTCAGGGACGCCTGCATAGGTGACGGCGCTCTGCGCCGACTGGCCAGCTAGCGTCTTGATGCTGAACGGGACATGCTGCGGGTCGACAGTCAGCGCCTGGCCCGGCGCCACGATCTGCATCTCGGTTCCGGTCAGGAAGACATAATTGGTCCCGATCGAAGACCCTAGAGCTGGATTGCCGAAGTCGGCCCAGTCGATCGTCAGCGGGTCGAATCCCTTTCCGCGCACGGTTATTACCGTGCCGCCCTTTTCGCTCGCGAGGCTCGCGGCCCCTGATGACGTCGACACGGACGTGATCGACGGCGCCGGGAGGTAGTCGAACTCAGTCGGTGCTTGCTCCGTCTCGCAGCCGCAGCCAGGCGGAGCGACCAGCACGCCCAGCGTGTCAACCACGATCGGTCCTTCGGCTGGCGGGAGGATACGCCCGGCCGCACTCCTGCCGTGCGTATCCGCGACCCTGACCTGGACCTGGCAGATGTCGTTCGCTGCGTTCTTGCCGGCATACACACCGGTGGATGGCAGCGGCGAGCATGCGGTGTGCGGGGAAAACGCGGGCGGGATCGCGGTGATCCGATAGGGACTGTTCACCGTGAAGCTGGCCGCTGCGACTCCCCCGAAGGTGACCGATCTGGCCCCGGTGAAGCCGGATCCCATAATCGTCACGCTCCGTGGCGCGACCTCGGGCCCGCCGTAAGCGACCACGCCGGTAACGCTAGGAACGGGTCCCGCGGCGCTCGTGTCCACATACTCGAAGGTCGAGTTCGGACTCGGGCCGCTCGGCAGGCCGTCCTTGAGCGTCACGATCACCTCGGCCGGCCCGGCACCGTCCTGCGGGCGGGGCGAGAGCGGCGGGCGCGTGACGCGTCCGGGCGGCACGGTCACAGATATCGACGTCGCGCTGCGCACGTGGAATCGGCTCGGCAGGATCTGCGCGGACCCGATCTCAATCGCGGCGACGTTTGACGAACCGCCAGACTCAAATCCCGTCCCGGTGATCACGATGTGCTCCCCGCCGGTGACGCTGCCGGAAGCCGGGCCAATGCCCGATACAACCGGCCGGGTAGCCGCGTTCCCGAGGCTGCACAGGTAGAACGCAAGCCCGGGTCTGCCACCGGGGCCGGTCAGCCGTGGCGAACCGAGGCCCGACGCGAGGTCATACCCGGTTCGCGCATGGAATACCAGGTCGTTGTCGATACCGTAGATGTCGTTGTTACCGGCCGTGATGTCGTTGAACGATGCCGCATAGGCGCCCGGATGTGACGCCACCGCGTACAGCAGCGGGCTCACGAAGCCGACGCCGCCGCGGGTGGCCGTATGGGCGGCGCAGGTCGGCGAGGCGTTGGCCAGCGCCAGCATGGCCGCCCAGATCGGCGTCGATGATGACGTGCCACCAGTTGTGCTCCAGCCGCCGAATGACGCCTCAAAGACCGTGATCGCTCCGGTGAATTCGTCTCCCTGCGACGACACGTCGGGCGTCAGCCGGCATGGCGTAGCGGAATTCGCACCCGACACGGCCGACTGGCAGAAGTTGGACGGATAGCCAAAACTCTTCTCGACCCGGTTGGCGCTCCGGTAGTCAGCGCTGCCCGGCAACGCGATCCCCGGTACCGTCGCCTGTCGCTGCCACGTAGGCATCGCCCACGACTGCGAGATTCCGCCACCGCCTCCGCCGCCATCGGCGCCGTCATTCCAGATGTGCTCCAGCGGCGGCTCGCTCGCCGCGTCATCGATTGTGGTGCCCCCGACCGACACCACATAAGGCTGGCTGCCCGGGTCATCTTCCGATAGCGGGTTCTGGCCAGCGACCGGCGTCGATGTCTCGAACGTGTTGCAGTCATCCGATCCGTTGTCGCCAGCCGCGCCGAACACGGACTGGCCCTGCGCTGCGGCCTGCTCGAACAGAAGATTTTCTGCTTGCTGGAGTCCTGGCTGACCTGCCTCGATCGCCTGCTCGCACAACCCCCAGCTCGTGCTCACGACCTGGTCTCGGTCGGCGTCGATGATCGCCACGTAAGGGTCGACCGGGTCATAGTCAGTGCCGTCTGTGCCCGGGCTCGGCCCTTCGTAGACATCAATGGTCGCGCCTGGTGCGAGCGCCGATAGGTCCTCGACGTCCAGATTCGCCTCGCCGCTTCCTGGCCCGGCTGGCTGACCCCCGTCGACCGGGACCACGTGCAGCCGGGTGAGCATCCTCGCCGCTGGCGACGCGCCGAAGTAGCACGTGTCGAACGTCTGGATATCCGAGCGGGCGAAGGGCTCAAGCTCGTAGAGCGCGATGTGCTGGCCAGCGCCGACGTCGCCGCTGCCGTAGAGCCCGAACGCGCCGTACGCGTGGGCGATCTGGTCGTCTGCGAGCCCGCCGAATGCGTGGGCCGCTGACGTGGCGGCCGGGCACGCCTTCGGCGAGCCGGCCGGATGCGGGAAATTCGCCGTCTTCGGCGGGCGGACCTTGCCCTTGGCCGGGCCAGGCAGCCGCGAGATCCCTGCGGGCCGAAGCCGCACCAGATCATCCAGGCCGACGACGGCGGTGACCGAGGCGGCGATTACCGGCGGCATGGAGATAGCCGATGTCGTCGCCTGGCCTGTCGAGCCATCGGATAGCCGGTAACTTTCGATGCTGGTGTGAAACGCACGCTCGACCTGCCTGGCGGTCCCGCTGAACCGCACCAGCAGCCCATCGCCCGACACGCCGCTGACCCGAAGGCCATCGGCCTTCAGTTGCGCGACCACAGCGTTGATCACCGACCGGGCAGGGCCGAACCTGCTCGCGAAGGCACCTGCTGGCAGGTACTGACGGAACAACGGCGAGGTCTCGTCCGTCACCTGGCCGATGAATCGCATGAGGGCGGAGTTATCACGAGGTTTCAGCACCACCGCGCCGGAGACCGCAGCCGACGCCGGTACCGCGCCGACCGGGCGGGCACCCTCCGGTATGCGCGGGGCGGCTTCGATCTGACCCACCACCACGGGCGGCCTTGCAGCTCCCGCCGACACCGAGGCCGAGGCCGGCGAGGCCGGCCAGCCTGCCGCCGACATGGCCAGCAACCCGAGCAGGGACGCTAGCCGCAGCACACCCCAGCGGCGTCGGACAGCCGAGCCAGCATCCTGCCAGTGCCCCGTGCGGTCACCTCTACGACCGGCCCTGTCGCTCGCCATGATTACCTTTCTCCAGCATTTAGCGCTCATACCAGCGCAACCGAGCCGAGCGTCCGCCTCCAGCAACGAGGCTCCCGCCATCGCAATCAAACCTGCTGTATCACCATTAACCAGACCAAGTCAACAACTGCCATCGTCTCCCCAGCCAGCGGGTCGGCGCCACGTTTCGGGCGCTGGACTCGGTCGGCTGTTCGGAGTCCAGGCGGCGGAAGCCAGCCAGAATGGCCTGGCGGTCCATGCCGGTCACCCCGAAGTTACGCTCGCGTACGCACAGCGATTCTTAGTTGAGCCGCTGCGACCGGCGTGTCGCGGGTTTCGGCGCTGCCGTGCTAGCGCTTGCTGTGCCCGCTTGCCGTGTAAGCCCCGCCGGGGCTAGGCGGCGGTGGCCGGAGGGCTGTGGGAGCGCAGGGTGCGGGACCTGTCGGGGCTGGTAGCGGTGTAGGTGCCGTCGGCATGCAGGACCAGGCTCCAGCCCCACCGATGGATGACAATCAGGTGGTGAAAAGTACAGAAAAGCCCGAGATTGGTCAGGGCGGTAGGCCCACCCCGGCTGCGCGGGACGACATGATGCACTTGGCAGGCGGCCGGGGGCTGGCTGCAGCCGCCCGGCCAGGCGCAGTGCCGGTCGCGGCGGATGACGGCCCGGCGCAGGTGCGCGGGGATGGTATCGGTCGCGGCGCCGGTGTCCAGCGGCAAGCTGATCGAGGCGGCGGGTCCTGTGAGCTGGCTGGTCCGCAGCCAGGCCGCGAGCCCGGCCGGGCCGGACAGCAGTGCGACGGCCTCGCGCAGCACCAGTTCCCGCGCGTACCCCAGGCCGAGC